>Ga0209056_10004988_pt1 | contig 13909 bp, 10 predicted proteins | sample GraSoiAngelo_114_FD_185876 | JGI IMG/M metagenome (GOLD analysis project Ga0209056, IMG submission 185876) | Grasslands soil microbial communities from the Angelo Coastal Reserve, California, USA - 14_0903_13_40cm (SPAdes) (version 2) | ecosystem: Environmental > Terrestrial > Soil > Grasslands... | reverse complement strand
GCCGCTCGCGGCGCGCGTGCTTCGCCGCATCCGAGCGCTCCAGCTGCAGCCGCCCGAGATATTCGGGCGTGACGTCTCCGGTCACGTATTCGCCCGAGAAGCAGGAGGTGTCGAACTCCTCGATGCGCGCATCCTCGTGCTTGCAGGCTGCGATCAGGTCGGTGAGGTCCTGGTACACCAGCCAGTCCGCGCCGATGAGGCGCGCCACCTCCTCCACCGTGCGGCCGCTCGCGACCAGCTCGCTCGCCGCCGGCATGTCGATCCCGTAGACGTTCGGGAAGCGCACGGGAGGGGCGGCGGAGGCGAAGTACACCTTCTTCGCGCCGGCTTCGCGGGCGAGCTCGATGATCTGCGCCGAAGTCGTGCCGCGGACGATCGAGTCGTCGATCAGCAGCACCGTCTTGCCGCGGAACTCGAGATCGATGGCGTTGAGCTTGCGCCGCACCGACTTCTCCCGCTCGTCCTGCCCGGGCATGATGAAGGTGCGGCCGATGTAGCGGTTCTTGATGAAGCCCTCGCGGTACTTGACGGAGAGGCGCTGCGCGAGCTGCAGCGCGCTGGTGCGGCTGGTGTCCGGGACCGGGATGACCACGTCGATGTCGTGCCTGGGGCGCTCGCGCAGGATCTTGTCCGCCAGGCGATCGCCCATGCGCATGCGGGCGCGGTAGACGGAGATGTTGTCGATCTTCGAGTCGGGGCGCGCGAAGTACACGTATTCGAAGATGCAGGGGGTGTGGCGCGGCGTCGCGACGCACTGCTGCGTGTGGAGCCGGCCCTGCTCGTCGATGAACACCGCCTCCCCCGGCGTCACGTCGCGCACCAGGCGGAACGAGAGGGCATCGAGCGCCACGCTCTCGGAAGCGAGCATCCATTCGGTGCCGCGCGCGGTGCTGCGCTCGCCGAGCACCAGCGGGCGGATGCCGTTCGGGTCGCGAAAGCCGAGGATGCCGTGGCCGATGATCATCGCCACCACGGCGTAGCCGCCGCGGCAGCGGCGGTATACCGCGGTGAGCGCGGCGAACACGTCCGCGGGCGTCACGCGAGCGGTGCCGACCCGCTGCAGCTCGGAAGCGAAGACGTTCAGCAGCACCTCGGAATCCGAGGTGGTGTTGAGGTGACGGCGGTCCTCGCGGATCAGGATCTCCGCGAGCTCGGTGGCGTTGGTGAGGTTGCCGTTGTGCCCGAGGCAGATGCCGTAGGGCGCGTTGACGTAGAACGGCTGCGCCTCGGAGGCGCTGTCGCAGCCGGCGGTCGGATAGCGCACGTGGCCGATGCCGACGTTGCCCTTGAGCTCGAGCATGTGATGCTGCTGGAAGACGTCGCGCACGAGTCCGCTGCCCTTGCGCACGTAGAGCTCGCCCTCGCCGCAGGTGGTGATGCCGGCGGCGTCCTGGCCGCGATGCTGCAGCACCGTGAGAGCGTCATAGAGACGCTGGTTTACGGCGCCCACTCCGACGATGCCGACGATGCCGCACATGTGTAACTTCAGCTCCTCAGACCCGCACCCGCGCTTCGCCCGCGTGCCGCACCACCATCGGCGGCTCGCCCACGAGCTTGCGCAGCCCGTTCGCGACCGACGCCCCGTAGGGGATGAGCCGCGAGTGGCTCCACCAGTACTCGTCCTCGAGCTTGAGGAGCTGGCCGAGGATCACGAACACTCCGAGCAGCACCGCGCCCCGCAGCAAACCGAAGACGAAACCGAGCAACCGATCCATGCCGCTGAACATCGACAGCCGCACGAAATGTGCTAGGGTTGCGCCGACGCCGGCGCCGAGGAGCAGCACCAGCACGACGATGATCACGCGCGCCGCCCAGGGCCGCACCCCGGAGTCGGACATGAGTCCCCCGAGGTGCGGCGCGATGAGATCCGTGAAGTGCCAGGCGAGAAACAGCGCGATGACCCAGGCGGCGAACGCGATCACCTCGCGCAGGAATCCTCGCCAGGCGCCGACGATCGCGGAAGCGATGACGGCAACGATCACCAGGTAGTCGGTCAGATTCATCGCAACCCGTCGCGGGCGCACCTGTCGGGCGCGGCGCGGATTGTACAAGAGCGGCGCACGCCTTGCCCGAGGCGCACATCACGCGCCCGCGGCGTTACTTCGGCACGATCGCGCCACTGTGACCTGCCGCATGCAGCTGCGCGGCGAGCTGTGTAGCGGCCGCGCGGTCCTGCCCGGGTCCGACCCGCACCCGGAACAGCCGCCGCCCGGAGCTCTCCTGCGAGACGCTCACCTTGAAGCCCCGCGCCCTCACCTGGCGCGCCAGTCGCTCGGCGTTCGCGTGTTGCGCGAAGCTGCCGAGCTGCACGACCCACCCTCCCGGGCCGCCCTCGCCGCTCGCCGGGCCCGAGGTTGCGGGCGTTGTCACCCGCTTCGCCGGCGGCGGCGCGGAAGGCTCCGGCGGTGGCGCGCCCTGGGGCGCCGCGGAAGCCTTGTCCGCCAGCGTTGCCCGGTCCGCCGCGGTGGGTCGTGTCTCTCGCGGCGCGGCCTCGACGGGCGGCGGAAACGCCGGCGCCGCCTCGAGAGGGACGGGCGGTTCGGGTGCGGCGCGCTCGGCGTCGGCGTTGCGCGGATGAGCCTCGTCCGAGAGGTTGATGGTGTAGGAACGTAATGGCGCACCTTCCCCGGAGGGCGTGACGGCCGCCGTGTGCGGCGCGGACCGGATCGGGCCGGTCAACACCTCGGGCACCAACAGCACGATCAGCGCCACGAGAATGATTGCGCCCGTCAGCCGTTCTTTCACTTAGGTCCCCTCACGATGGGGGCGAAACCGCGAAAGCCAAGCGCGGTGCACCGCCGCGCGAGCGTTACGGACGCCGCGCTGGCTGCGGGCTCGCACTTAGTATATCCGAAGCCATTCGAGCGCCGGCCCCACGGTGTGGACTGATCCAAAGACGACGACCCGGTCTCCGGGCCGTGCCGCCGCGCGCGCGAGCTCGCAGCCCGCCGTGACCGAGTCGGCGAGCTGGATCTCGCCCCGCGGCCGCCCGAGCCGCTCCGCGAGCTGCCCGGCGCTGCTGCCGCGCGCACCGGGCAGCGTGCACAGGATCCAGTGATCGATGAGGCCGGCGAGCGCCGCGGCGATTCCCCCGGCGTCCTTGTCCGCGAGCACTCCGATGACCGCGAAGGTCCGTGCCCGCGCGCGCTCCCCGCCCTCGGCGCCCGGCATCGCTCGCTCGCGCAGCTGTCTCGAGAGCACCTCGGCCGCAGGCGGGTTGTGCGCAATATCGAGGATCCACTCCACCTCGCCCGGCACCACCTGGAAGCGCCCGGGGAGCCGCACCGCGCGCAGCGCGCCGCTCACCGCACCCTCCTCGAGCGGCGCGAGGCGCGCGGCGAGACGGCGGACCGCCGCCCGCGAGCCTGCGTCGCGCGCGAGCGCCTCGACGGCGGCGAGGGCCGTGGCGGCGTTGCGATACTGGATGGAGCCGGCGAGCGCCGACGGCGGGAGCGCGCGCAGTGCCAGCTCGAGCCCTTCGTAGTCCCAGCTCTCCCCGCGCAGCCGCCAGCTGAAATCGCGCTCCGCGATCACCGCTCGCGCCCCGAGCGACTCGATCGCGGCAGCGACGCTCGCGGGCATCTCCGGCGTGCCGAGCACCGCGGGGCGCCCCGCGCGGAAGATGCCCGCTTTCTCGGCGCCGATGAGGTCGAGCGTGCCGCCGAGCCAGTCGCTGTGATCGAAGCCGACCGAGACGAGCACCGCGACATCGGCCGCCACGAGGTTGGTGGCATCGAGGCGCCCCCCGAGCCCCACCTCGAGGAGCGCCACATCGACCGCACGGTCCGCGAAGATCACGAGCGCCGCCAGCGTGTTGTATTCGAAGAAGGTGAGCGTGGTCGCCCCGCGCGCCGCCTCGATGCGCTCGAACGCCGCGATCAGCTCGGAATCGGCGGCCTCGCGGCCCTTGAGGCGGATGCGCTCGTTGTACTTCAGCAGGTGCGGCGAGGTGAACATGCCGGTCGCGGCTCCGAGCGCCCCGAAGAGCGCCTCGAGGTGCGCCACGACCGAGCCCTTGCCGTTGGTGCCGGCCACGGTGATCACCGGGAACTCGGGCGCCTCGATCCCGAGCGCGCGCGCCACGGCGGCCACGCGCGTCAGCTCGAGGTCGATGCTCTTCGGATGCACCGCCTCCTGCAGCGTGAGCCACTCGGCGAGCGTGCGCATGGGGTCCGATGTGCGAAGCGGGCGCGGCCTTCAGGCGGCGGCCGCCGGGAGCTTCAGCAGCAGCCGCAGCAGCGCCACGATCCGGTCGCCCATCTCGCGGCGGTCGACGATCATGTCGAGCGCGCCGTGCTCGAGCAGGAACTCGCTGCGCTGAAAGCCCTCGGGCAGCGTCTCGCGCACGGTCTGCTGGATGACCCGCGGGCCCGCAAAGCCGATGAGCGCGCGCGGCTCGGCGAGGTTCAGGTCACCGAGCAGCGCGAGGCTCGCCGACACGCCGCCGGTGGTCGGATCGGTCAGCACCGAGATGAAGGGCAGGTGCGCCTGCGCCAGGCGCGAGAGCGCCGCCGCGGTCTTCGCCATCTGCAGCAGCGAATACAGCGCCTCCTGCATGCGCGCCCCGCCGCTCGCGGAGAAGCACACGAGCGGCCGCCGTTCCTGGATGCAGTAGTCCACGGCGCGCTTGAAGCGCTCGCCGACCACCGATCCCATCGAGCCGCCGAGGAACTGGAACTCGAACGCGCAACTCACCACCGGCAGGCCGTGCAGCGTGCCCGCGAGCACCACCAGCGCATCGCTCTCGCCGGTCGCCTTCTGCGCCTGGGCGAGGCGGTCGCGGTAGCGCTTGCTGTCGCGGAACTTGAGCGGATCCTCCGGGGAGATGGTGGCGCCGATCTCGGACGTCGTACCGGGATCGAGGAAGCGCTCGAGGCGCTCGCGCGCGCCGATGCGCATGTGGTGACTGCACTTGGGGCAGACATAGAGGTTGCGCTCGAGCTCGGCGCGATAGAGCACCGCATCGCAGGCCGGGCACTTGATCCACAGTCCCTCCGGGACCGAGCGCGAGCGCCGCTCGGTCTTGATACGGGAGGGCATGATCTTGTCGAACCAGGACATTCTTAGCGCGCCCACACGGGCTCGAGGCCGAATCCTGCGATCATAGCCGATCGGACCCCGTGCCCCTCGTGCCCGGGCGCCGCCGGCAGCCCGAACACTTCCCCGTAGCGCACCGACATGAGATAGAGGCCCGCGGCAGGCGCCGTGGCGGCGTTACGGGTGCGGTCGCGCCCCTCGAGCACCTCGCCCGCAAAGGAAGGGGGCGCCTCGGCCTTGCCGATGGCGATGAGAAGTCCCGCGATGTTGCGCATCATGTGGTGGAGGAACGCGTTCGCGGTCGCCTCGATGAGGATCCAGTCGCCGCGGCGTTCGACGGTCAGGCGCTCCATGCGCCGGATCGGCGATCGGGCCTGGCATTCCGAGGAGCGGAAGGCGCTGAAGTCGTGCTCGCCGTGCAGCATGGCGGCCGCCTGCGCCATGCGCTCCTCATCGAGCGGCCGGTGCACCCACGCGGCACGGTGTGCAGTGAGCGCCGAGCGGGCCATGCGGTTCAGGATCAGGTAACGATAGGTGCGCGCCTCGGCGCAGTAGCGCGCGTGGAAGTGCGCCGGCACCGGCACCGCCCACGAGAGGCTGACATCGACGGGCAGCCCGCTGTTGGCTCCGAGGACCCAGCCGCGCCCGCTCCGCAGCGCATGCGTGTCGAAGTGCGCCACCTGACCGAAGGCGTGCACGCCGGCGTCCGTGCGCCCGGCGCACGTGAGGGTTACGGGCTCGGCTGCGACGCCGCCGAGGGCGCGCTCGGCGATCGTCTGGACGGTCGCCCGCTCGGCCTGCGCCTGCCAGCCCGCGTAGGCGAAGCCGTCGTACTCGATCCCGACGGCGATCCTCTCCATGCGCGCTGCACCCGCAACGAAAACCGGCCGGTTGTTCGCGGCCACAGGCCGCGGTTCTTCTTAGCCGCCGGCGCTTGAGTCCACTACCCCGGCAGCGACTCCATCAGGCGCTGCGCTTCCTGCTTCTGCGCCGCCGAGCCTTCCGCGAGCACTTCCTCGAGAATGTTGCGCGCGCCGTCCGGGTCGCCCATGTCCATGTAGGCCCGGGCCAGATCGAGCTTGGTGCCGACCTCGCTCATGGTGACCGGCTCGAGGTCCGGGAGCGCCAGGTCCTCCGAAGACAGTCGCTGCGTGGCGGCGAATGCGGTGTCCGGCACGCTGGCCGTGCCGACGTCGACGTCGATGTGCCCGCCGTTGGCCGCGTGGCTGCCGGTGGCGTCGCCGACGTCGAGATCCACTCCCCCGCCGTGCAGTGACGGGTGCGTGCTGCTCGCCTCGCCGATGTCGACATCGACCGAGTGCGCCCCGAGCGCCGCGAGGCGCGAGGTCGCCGAGGCGTCCTGGAGGGCGAGGCTCGTCTGCGTGAGCGCCGCTTCGAGCTCGTCCTGGTCGAACTGCCAGGCACCGGTCTGACCGTGCTCGTCTTTCTTGGCGCGCCGCTGCGCGTCATCCATGACCTTACGGGAGCGATCGTCGAGGCCCGCCACCAGCGTGGGACCCTCCGCCCCCGCCGCGGCCGCCGGTCCCGGCTGTTCCACCGTGTCGACCTGCCCCACATCGAGCCCGAGGTCATCGAGGGCGAGCTCCGCAGTCTGGTCGGCGCTCTTGAGCGCCGTCTCGACTTTCTGACGTATGGTGGGCTGATCCTGCGTGAACGCCGGCTGCTCGACAGTCGGCGCGTCGACCTCGGTGGTGGTGGTAAGGTCCTGACGCAGGCGCGCCGTCATCTGGCGCGTCGTTCCGGTGGCGCCGAAGCCCCCGAGCGCGGCGTTGCGGTCGGTGACATTGGTCGGCGAGTCCGCCTGATCGCCCATGGCCGCGCCGATATCCAGATCCACGGTCCCTTGCCCGTCGGCTGTGCCCGGCTCGCCGAGCAGATCGAAGTCCACGCGGCTCTGTCCGCCTTCGAGGTCGAGGTCCACGCCCCCGGCCATCGCGCCGCTCACCGCGCCGGCGCCCGAGAACAACGGATCCTCGGGCGCGAGCTGCTTGCCCATGATGAGGATCTTCTCCCACTCGCCGGGGGCCGCTTCGTCGCGGCTGTCGGCGAGCTCCCGGGCCGTCTGCAGGAACTGCTCCTTGTTCCCCCACACGAAGAACACTTCGAGGAGCTTCAGCCTCAGATCGCGCCGCGCGGGCTCGCGGCCGATCGCGATGCGGATCAGATCCGCGGCCTGGTCGTACAGGCCGTACGCCATGTGGAAGTCGGCCTCGGCGAGGGGGTCGCCCTGGTCGAGGTTGATCGCGGTCTCGCTGCTGATCGTCTCGTCGGCGGTGACATGCCGTGCTGGCGCCGCCTCGGCCGCTCCGAGCGAGAGGCGCGGCCGCTCGTGCGTGCCGGATTCCTCGACGACGAAGCCCGGCTCGAGGGAGGCGGGCTCGGTCGCGCGCATCGGCGGCTCGCCCGATGCGAATCCGCGGGAAGCGAACCCGCGGCTCGGCGGCGAGGCCTCCACGGCTTCGGCGCCCGCGACGGCGAGGCGCCCGAGGGAGTCATCGAACTGCGCCGCGCGCTGCGCACGCACGAAGCGTGCGGCGATCACTCCGACGACCGCGAGCATCACGAGCGCGAGCGCCCACCAGTAGCCCTCCAGCGTGTCGAGGAGCGACTCACCGGCGGCGCTCTCGGGCGGCACCGGCGCAGGCTTTGCGCTCTGCGGCGCGGGGGTCGGCGCGGGCGGCGCGGCGGCCTCGGGCGGCTTCTCCTCGGTTATCGGAGCGGGTGGCGGCGGCGGAGCGGCCTGCGTCACCGGAGCCTGCTCGACTGGTCGCTGCGCCGCAGGGGGCGGCACCTGCGCCACGGGCGGCGGCGGCGGGGCGGCGGCGGGCGCCCGTTTGGCGGCAAGCTCCGACTGCAACCGCGCAAGCTCTGCGTTCTTCAGCTCAAGCAGCCGCTTGGATTCGGCGAGCTGCCCCTCGAGGTCGTGCACCTGGCCCTGCAGCCGGCTGACCTCGGCGCCGCTCGAGGCACCGGGCGTCGCACCCACTGAGGCCGACTCCGACGGGGTTACGAGCTTCAGCCGCCCGGCCTGCTCGCCCGAGGAGGCGGTCGGGGCCCCACCGCTCGAGCGCCAGGCAGCGTACTGACGACGGATCTCGGCCGCCGCCTCGGCCGCAGAGACGGCCGTGGCCTGCGCCTCGCCAGGGATGCGCATCACTGCGCCCGAGCGCATCACGTTCATGTTCCGATCGAAAGCGCGCGGGTTGGCCTGGTAGATGGCCAGCATCCAGCTGTGGGTGCGGGCGGATTTCGCGCTCGCGCTGGCGGCGTCGCTGGCGATCGCCGTGAGCGTCTCGCCGCGCTGGACGACGTGCATCGAGCCTGCGGTCGAGTCGGAGCTCGCGGGAGGCGCGCCGCGGGGCGCCGCGGGCGCCGCCTCGGCGGGTGCGTCGGGCTGCGGTGCCGCGGGCGCGGCGACCGGCGGGGGGTCGGCGCTGCGCGCGATCGCCCCTTCACGCGTGCCGACGCCGGTCGCGGGGGCGGTCACCGGTGCGCTGGCGACGGCGGATTGACCCGGCGTATACACCGGCGGATCGAGCAGCATGGTGTACTCGCGCACCAGGTGCCCGCGCGACCAGCTCACCTCGAGCAGGACCGTCATGAACGGCTCGGAGATGGCCTCCGTGGATTTGAGCTTGAGCACCTCGCTACCGTTGGGCGAGTGCACCACGTGGACCTGGACGCCGGCGAGGTAGGCCGGCCACTCGAGCCCGTAGCGGGCGAACGTCTCGCGCGAGGCAAGCTGTGCCTGGAGCGTGTTTACCTCGTCGGGCGCAACGTCGACCAGCTCGACCTCCGCATCGAGCGGCGCGTTGAGCGGCGACAGGAGACGGATGTCTCCAAGACCCAAGGCAAACGCCGCCGACGGCAAGGCCAGCAGCAATGCCAGCGCCCGGTTTGAGCGTTTGGCAACCATCAGGGCACCCCGAAAGGCATTATCGGACCAAATGTCCTATGAAAACAAAAGGGTAGGCCACAGGATGCGACCCCCTTAGAAATAACGCCGCAATATAACTTAAATAGGCTGCTGCACCAAAGCCCGGTTCCCCGGAACCCACTGCGCAGCCACGCTTTTATACGCATGGTCGGGGGCAATCCATAAGTCAAGTCCTCGCCCAAGGGGCAGAATCTTCACGGATTCTCGGGGCATAAACTGTGTCGCGGTTCGCTGCCTCGGGAGCCACCGTGGAGTACGGGCGCGTCCGCCGCCCGTCCGGGAATGCGAGGCGGGCCGCTTTTGCGCAGTAGTTCACGCTGCGGTCAGAGGCGGAACGCTGCGGTCAGCGGCGGGACGCTGCGGTGATATCCGGAGTCGGTGACTTCACGTCCGCGTTCTGCGCGCGGTGCCGCAGGTAATGGTCCATCAGCACTATGGCGAGCATGGCCTCGGCGATCGGCGTGGCCCGCAGTCCTACGCAGGGGTCGTGCCGCCCGGTGGTCACGACCTCGACCGGATTGCCCGCGACGTCGATGGTCTGCCCCGGCAGCTGGATGCTGGAGGTGGGTTTGAGGGTCAGGTGCGCGATGATGTCTTGACCGGAGGAGATGCCGCCGAGGGTCCCGCCGGCGTGGTTGCTGCGAAAGCCCTGCGGAGCGAGCTCGTCGCGGTGCTCGCTGCCGCGCTGCGCGGCGGCGCGGGTGCCGGCGCCGATCTCGACCGCCTTCACGGCGTTGATGCTCATGAGCGCGTGCGCGATGTCCGCGTCCAGCCGATCGAACACCGGCTCGCCGAGCCCGGGCGGCACGCCGCTCGCCACCACCGTGACGCGCGCGCCGATCGAGTCGCCCTCCGCGCGCACTTTCCAGATGAGCTCCTCGAGCTCGGCGAGCCGGGAGGGGTCCGGACAGAAGAACGGATTCTGGTAGGCGAAGGCGGGATCCACCGCCTGGATCGAGAGCGGGCCGACCTGGCTCAGGTAGCCGTAGATGCGCACGCCGAGCCGTGCGGCGAGATAGCGGCGCGCGATCGCACCCGCGGCGGTCCGCATCACCGTCTCGCGCGCCGAGGAGCGCCCGCCGCCGCGGTAGTCGCGCACGCCGTATTTCTGCTGATACGTGTAGTCCGCGTGTCCGGGGCGGAAGCGGTCCTTGATCTTGTCGTAGTCCCGCGAGCGTGCGTCGGTGTTCTCGATCAGGATGCCGATCGGCGTGCCGGTCGTGTGCCCTTCGAACACGCCCGAGAGGATGCGCACCTGATCGGCCTCGCGCCGCTGGCTGACGAAATGAGAGGTGCCGGTGCGGCGGCGATCGACGTCCTGCTGCAGGTCCGCCTCACTCAGCGGGAGGCCCGGCGGACAGCCGTCGACGATGCATCCCATGGCGGGCCCGTGGCTCTCGCCGAAGGTGGTCACCGTGAACAGCCTGCCGATGGTGTTGCCGGACATTGTCTATTGGCTGAAAGTGGCCTGCGGCCCTTTCAGCGGCCAGCCTAGCAGCTGCTTCGACCTGCGGGCAAAAGGCGTGGCTTTTGCCCGCAAGCATGCCGGTTCTACGGGGGACTGGCAGTGGCCTACGGCCCTTGCAGCTGCTCGCGCGACAGCAGGAACACCCCGCCGCCGCCGCGCTCGAACTCCAGCCACACGCAGGGCAGGCGCGGGAAGGCCCGTCGCACCGCGCTCTCGGTGTTGCCCACCTCGACGATCAGCACGCCGCGCGGACGCAGATGCCGGCGCGCCTCCTTGAGGATGATGCGCACCGAGTCCAGGCCCGCCTCGCCGGCCGCGAGCGCCACGCGCGGCTCGTGCCGGTATTCCGGCGGCAGTCGCTCGAGCTCACGCGCCCCCACGTAAGGCGGATTCGACACGATGATATCGTAGGTGGCGCGCCCGAGCGCGCGGAAGTGATCGGACTTCTTGAGCAGCACACGGCCCCCGAGACGGTGGGAGCGGACGTTGGCGCGCGCCACCTCGAGCGCCGCCTCCGAGATATCGACCGCATCGACGCGGGCGTGCGGCAGCGCCCGCGCGCAGGCGATGGCGATGCAGCCCGAGCCCGTGCCGAGATCGAGCACCCGTCGCACGCGTCGCGCGTCGATCCACGGCGCGAAGCGCCGCTCGATCAGCTCCGCGATCGGCGAGCGGGGCACGAGCACCCGCGCGTCGACCCGGATCTCGAGGCCCGCGAACCAGGTGACGCCGGTCAGGTAGGCGGCCGGGACGCGATCCTCGATGCGCCGCCTGACGAGCTCCGCCGCGCGCGCCTGCGCGCGGGGGTGGACGCGTCGCCGAAGGAGGTCCGCGCCGCCGCCATCGCGCGCCCCGATTGCGTGCAGTACCAGCGCGGCGGCTTCGTCCCGGGCATTGTCGGTGCCGTGTCCGAAGTGCACGCGCGCGCGCGCGAGCGCCCGCGCGGCGCGCGCGATGAGCTCGCCCACGGTGACGGTGCGCGTGGCGGAGGGCGCGTGTGGGGCGCGCCGCGCCCGCGCCGGCCCGGCGCGCCGGGCTCTGTGAAATAATTCGCCCATGTCGAAGGTCCGTGTCCGCCTGCTTCTCGCCGTCGCCGCGCTCGCCGCCAGCGTCGGCGGGTATTGGCTCGCGCAACAACTTGACAGGGCAGGCCCGCGCCTGACAAGCGGCACGTGGCTGCCGCAGCCGAAGGCGGTGCGCGACTTCGCGCTCACCGACACCACCGGCAGCTCCTTCACGCGGGCGAGTCTCGTGGGGGCGCCGTCGCTCGTGTTTTTCGGCTTCACGCGCTGTCCGGACGTCTGCCCGGCGACGCTCCTCGAGCTCGCGCAGGTGCGAAAGGCCGCGGCGCTCCCCACGCTGCGGGTGGTGTTCGTGAGCGTCGACCCGCAGCGCGATACGCCGGCGCTCCTCGGCACCTACGTGCACGCCTTCGATCCCGCATTCCTCGGGCTGACCGGGGCGGCGCGGTCGATCGCACCGATGGCCGCCGATTTCGGGGTGGCGGTCGATCGCGTGGAGCTGCCCGGCGGCGACTCCACCATGGACCACTCCGCGGTGGTGTTCCTGCTGGACGCCAGGGCGCGCGTCGTCGCCGTATTCACGCCGCCCTTCGAGGCGAGCCCGCTCGCGGCAGACCTGCGCCGCGCGGCGCCCTGGCTATGAGCGCGTCGGCGGACATCGGCCCGGGCGGCCTGGCCGACAGCGTGCGGACGCGGCTCTTCGTCGCGCTGCAATACCTGCTGCCGCAGCACTTCCTCTCGCGCGTGGTGCGCGCAATCACCCGCGTACGCACACCGCTCGTCCGGGAGCCGCTCATCCGCGCCTTCGACGACCGCTTCCACCCCGACATGAGCGACGCGGAGCTCTCGGACCCGCTGAGCTACGCGAGCTTCAACGCCTTCTTCACCCGGGGGCTCGTCCCCGGCGCGCGCCCGATCGATCCCGATCCGGGCTCGCTCGCCTCGCCGGTCGACGGCAGCGTGAGTCAGATCGGGCGGCTCGACGGCTCGTGGCTGGTGCAGGCCAAGGGGCGTGCCTATACGCTCGAGTCGCTCCTGGCGGCGGATCTCTCCTGGGCGCAGCACTTCAGGGCGGGCGCGTTCGCGACGTTCTACCTTGCGCCGTTCAACTACCACCGCATCCACATGCCGCTCTCCGGGCGGCTGCGCGCGGCGTGGTACGTGCCGGGGCGGCTGTTCAGCGTCGATGCCGCCACCACCGCCTCCGTTCCCGCTCTCTTCGCGCGCAACGAGCGCGTGGTGTGCGTCTTCGCGCAGGAAACGCTCGCCTTCGCCCTGGTGCTGGTGGGAGCCCTCTTCGTCGGCAGCATCGAGACCGTGTGGCACGGCGAGGTGACGCCGCGGAGCCTGCGCCATGGCGCCGAGCTGCCGCTCGATGAGAGCCGCGCGCCGCTCGAGCTCGAGAAGGGCGCCGAGCTCGGCCGCTTCAACATGGGCTCCACGGTCATACTGCTGCTGCCTCAGGGCAGGAGCGAGTGGCTGCGCCCGCTCGCCCCCGGCAGCGGCGTGCGGGTGGGCCAGGCGCTCGCCCGGCTCACGTGAGGCTCACGTGAGCGGCGGCGGGGACTGGCGGCCCAGCGCCTCGCGGGCGCTCCTCGAGCGGCGCGCGGCGCTCCTCGCGTGCACGCGCGAGTTCTTTGCCGCCCGCGGCGTGCTCGAGGTCGACACCCCCCTCGTCGTCAATGCGCCGGTGAGCGACGTGCACATCGTGAGCGCCACCGTGCAACTTGGGCGTGCGCCGGCCTACCTGCATACCTCGCCCGAGTACGCCATGAAGCGGCTGCTCGCCGCCGGCAGTGGCGACATCTACCAGGTCTGTCACGTGGTGCGCGGCGCCGAGAGCGGGCGGCTGCACAACCCTGAATTCACGCTCATAGAGTGGTACCGCGTCGGTTTCCCGCTGGCGGCGCTCATGGACGAGGTGGAGGCGCTCGTGCGGCTGCTCCTCGGCCCGGCCGCCGCGCAGCGCGCGAGCGAGCGCATCAGCTATCGCGACGCGTTCCTCCGCGAGCTCGGCCTCGACCCCCTCACCGCGCCCGACGAGGCGCTCGAGGAGGCCGCGCGGCCGCTCGGATTTGCGGACCGCAGCGCCGATCGCGACGCGTGGCTCGAGCTCCTCATGGGTTCTTGGGTGGGCCCCCGCCTCGGGCGCAGCGCCCTCACCTTCGTCCACGGCTACCCCGCGAGCCAGGGGGCGCTCGCGCGACTCGACCCCGAGGAACCCCGCACCGCGCGGCGCTTCGAGCTGTACTGCGACGGCGTCGAGCTCGCCAACGGCTTTCACGAGCTCGCGTCGGCCGCCGAGCAGCGCGAGCGCTTCGAGCGCGACAACGCGCAGCGGCGGCGCCTGGGGCTCCCGGTCTGCCCGATCGATGAGCGGCTGCTCGCGGCACTCGAGAGCGGCCTGCCGGATTCCGCCGGGGT
>Ga0209056_10004985_pt1 | contig 13910 bp, 13 predicted proteins | sample GraSoiAngelo_114_FD_185876 | JGI IMG/M metagenome (GOLD analysis project Ga0209056, IMG submission 185876) | Grasslands soil microbial communities from the Angelo Coastal Reserve, California, USA - 14_0903_13_40cm (SPAdes) (version 2) | ecosystem: Environmental > Terrestrial > Soil > Grasslands... | reverse complement strand
AATCGAAGGCGTCAGCATTTGGGATCGGCTCTTCAAAGAGCTCGGTGGTAGCACGCAGGCCGGCAAGGGGGGGGGGAGCCTCATCGGATTCGAGGCGCATGCGCTGACCGTGAAAGAGGCGGAGCGGCTGTCCAGCCCGGTCGCGAGTCCGTGGCGCTGGAAGTCGGCAGGTGAGCTGGTCGAGCGCCTGCGCGTGCGCAAGGATCCGGGCGAGGTGGCTGCGATTCGCGCGGCGGGAAGGCTTGCCGCGGAGGCGCTACGAGAGACACTCGCCGCCGTGCGGCCCCGTCAGACGGAGCTCGAAATCGCGGGAGTGCTGGAAGGTGCGCTCCGCCGCCACGGCAGCGAGGCCCATCCGTTCCCCACGATCGTGGCGAGTGGGCCGCGGAGTGCGTTGCCCCACGCGCACACCAGCCAGCGGACGGTGGCCGCCGGTGAATGGCTGTTGCTCGATTTTGGCGCCGTTGTGGACGGTTACTGCGCTGACGTAACCCGAACCGTTGTCGTCGGCGCGCGCGCGGATGATTCGCAACGGGCGCTGTACGACCTGGTGCAGGAAGCGCAGCATCGCGCGCGCGCTGGCGTGCGGGCGGGCATGAGCGGGCGCGAAGCGGACGCGCTGGCGCGCGACCCGATCGAGGCGCGCGGATTCGGCGCGGCGTTCGGGCATTCAACGGGACACGGCGTGGGCCTCGAGGTCCATGAGGCGCCGCGGCTCGCGCGCACCAGCGCGGATCCGTTGCCCGAGAATGCCGTAGTGACGATCGAACCGGGTGTCTACGTCGCGGGACGCGGCGGCGTTCGCATCGAGGACGACGTGCATCTGTCCGCTGACGGGCCGGTGCTGTTGACCGACGGCTGTACGGATCTCGTGGAACTGGTGTAGGGCCTCTCGGGGGGTATCTTCACGGTATGAAGCTCGACATCATCGCGCAGATCGTGCAGATCTTGAAGGACGCGCCGGAGGTGGGAGCCATCGAGATCCGGCGCGGCCTGTTTGGCGCATGGTCGTCGGTTCGGGTTTCGAAGGCGGGGCACGTCGGGAACGCCTCCGGTCGTAACGCAACCGGTCGCCATTCCCCAGTCCCCAGTCCCGTCACCACGAGGAATGGGGACGGGGGAATCGCCGGCGGCGCCCTCTGCCGGACCGCAATTGCTCGAGATCAAGTCCCCGATGGTGGGCACGTTTTACCAGTCTCCCGAGCCGGCCGCGCAGCCGTATGTGAAGGTCGGCAGCCGGGTGACCGTAGGGCAGGTGGTGTGCATCATCGAAGCGATGAAGATCATGAACGAGATCGAGTCCGAGGTCACGGGTGTGATTCGGGACGTTGCCGCGCAAAACGCGCAGCCGGTGGAATTCGGCCAGGTCCTTTTCCGGGTGGATCCGCATGGGTGAGGCGACGCAGAGCAATCTGCCGGCATTCAACTTCAAACAAGCGATCACGCAGATGGTGCAGCGGAACGGATCCGACCTGTTGCTGAAGGTCGGCCGGCCCGCGACCATCCGCGTCAACGGCGACCTGGTAGCCCTCGACACCGCGCCCCTCAAGCCCGAGGAGCTGAAATCGCTGGCGGAGCAGATCATGACGCCGCGTCAGGTCAAGGAGTTCGCCGAGCACAAGGAGGCGGACTTTGCGATCGGGGTCCCGGGCGTCGGTCGCTTCCGAACCAACGTCTACCAGCAGCGCGGCACGGTGGCGTTCGCGTTTCGGGCGATCCCGTACGAAGTCAAGCAGATTCGCGAGCTGAACTTGCCCGGAGTCCTGGAGGAGATCGCGCTCAAGCCGCGCGGGTTGGTCCTGGTGACGGGAGTTACCGGCTCAGGGAAGTCCACGGCGCTCGCCGCGATGATCAACCACGTGAACACGAACCGGCGGGTCAACATCATCACCATCGAGGACCCGATCGAGTTCCTGCATCGCGATCAGCACGCCAACATCTCGCAGCGCGAAGTGGGCAACGATACGCTGTCGTTCAACTCCGCGCTGCGCCACGTGCTGCGCCAGGATCCGGACCTGATCCTGATCGGCGAGATCCGCGACATGGAGACCTTGGACACGGCGCTCAAAGCGGCGGACACGGGCCACATGGTGTTCTCGACGCTGCACACGACCGACGCAACCCAGACGGTGAGCCGCGTGATCTCGTTCTTCCCACCGCACCAGCACGACGAAATCCGTCACCTCCTGTCCACCGCGCTCCAGGCGATCGTCTCGTTGCGGCTCGTGCCGCGCAAGGACGGGCGCGGCCGGGTGCCGGCGGCGGAGGTGCTCATCAACACGGCCGCCGTGGCCGACAACATCCGCGATCTCTCCAAGCAGCTCAACATCCCCGACCTCATCGCCGAAGGCTCGATTCAATACGGGATGCAGAGCTTCGACCAGTCGCTGTTCCATTGGTACCAGCAGGGCGTGATCAGCTACGAGAGCGCGATCTTCTATGCGTCGAACCCGAGCGAGTTCGCCCTGAAGGTGTCGGGCGTCGATTCCTCGGGGAACCGGCTGGGCGGGGCCGACGCGGCCGGGGCGATCGAGCTGACGCCCTGATGTTCAAAAAAGTGCTGATCGCCAACCGCGGGGAGATCGCCCTGCGGGTGATCCGCGCGTGCAAGGAGCTGGGCGTCGAGACGGTGGCGGTGTATTCCGAAGCGGACCGCGAGTCGCTGCACGTGCGCTTCGCCGACGACGACGTCTGCATCGGCCGCGCCCCCAGCCGCGACAGCTATCTCAACATCCCGCGCCTGATCGCCGCAGCGGAGATCACCGGCGCCGACGCGATCCATCCCGGCTACGGCTTCCTGGCCGAAAATGCCGAATTCGCCGAAAAGGTCAGCGCCTCCAACATCGCGTTCATCGGACCGAGCCCCGATCAGATCCGCCAGATGGGGGACAAGGCGGCGGCCCGCTCGCTCGCCAAGGCGCAGGGGGTTCCCACGGTCCCCGGTTCTCCCGGACCGGTCGCATCGCTCGAAGACGGCCAGCAGGTGGCGGGAGAGCTCGGATTTCCCGTCATCATCAAAGCGGCCGCGGGCGGCGGGGGCAAAGGCATGCGCGTCGCCACCGACGCGGACCAGTTTGCGCAGGCGTTCACGCTCGCCAAACAGGAAGCACTCGCCGCGTTCGGATCCGGCGAGGTGTACATCGAGAAGTATTTGGCGCGGCCGCGCCACATCGAAATCCAGGTCATGGGGGACACGCATGGGAAAGTGATGCACCTGTGCGAGCGCGACTGCTCCGTTCAGCGACGTCACCAGAAACTGGTCGAAGAAGCCCCTTCACCGGTGGTGGATCAGACGCTGCGCCAGGACATCGGCGATGCCGCCGTGAAGCTGGCGAGCGCGATCGGCTACGTCGGGGCCGGCACGATCGAGTTCCTGCTCGACGAGGATGGGTCGTTCTACTTCATGGAGATGAACACGCGCATTCAGGTCGAGCATCCCGTCACCGAGATGTGCACGAACTTCGACCTGGTGAAAGAGCAAATCTCCGTTGCCTCGGGCGCGCCGCTCTCGTTCGTGATGAATGGTCATCGTCTCCGCGGCCATGCCATCGAGTGCCGGGTCAACGCCGAAGATCCGAGCCGCAATTTCCAACCGTCGCCCGGTTTGATCACCGCGTATCATCCGCCCGGCGGACCGGGCGTGCGCGTCGACACGCACATCTACGCGGGCTACACGGTGCCACCGTACTACGATTCGCTGCTCGCCAAGGTGATCGTGCATGGGAATACGCGGACGGAAGCGCTTGCCCGTATGCGGCAGGCGCTCGACTCGTTTATCATTGAAGGCGTGACCACGACGATCCCATTTCTGGGCCGGGTCATGCGCCACCCGGACTTCGTCGCGGGCAAGGTCGACACGAAATTCCTCGAGCGCGAGCCGCAACTTCTCAAAGATCAGGCATGAAGATCGACGTTTACCACACACCACTCGGCCTCAATGCGGGGGACCTGAACGGCCGAGCGGTCGTCGTCATTGATGTCCTCCGGGCCACGAGCACGATCGTCACCGCGCTCGCGGCGGGCGCCAAAGCCATCGTTCCCGCCGCCAGCTCCGAAGAAGCGGTCCGGTTGACCACGAATCTCGAGCGCAACGGCATTGTCCTCGCCGGCGAGCGGCGGATGCTGAAGATCGAGGGGTTCGCCCTTGGCAACTCGCCGCGCGAAATGACGCCGGAAGCCGTCGGCGGCAAGACCTTGTTTCTTGCGACGACCAACGGCACCCCGGCGCTGGTCGCGGCGCAGGGCGGTGATCCGGTGCTCGTCGCGGCGGCGCTCAACTTCAGCGCGGTCGCCGAGCGGGCCCGCAATCTTTTCCAAGAACGCGGCGAGCTGGTGATCATTTGCGCCGGGCGGGAGAAGCAGTTCGCGCTCGAGGACGCCTACACCGCCGGTCGATTCATCAAGGCCGTGAAGAAGGGCGTCCCACCCAAGAAGCTGTCGCTCAACGACGCGGCCCAGGTCTCCCTCGACCTCGCCGCACAGCAGGGCGGCTGGCAGGACGCCCTCGGTGCAAGCGATGCCGCGCGCCAATTGGGCGAAGCCGGCCTGGGCGACGACGTGCGCTTCTGCGCTCAGCCCGATCGGCTGACGATCGTTCCCGTCTACGCGGATCGACGCATCGCGGCATGAATCCCAAGGCACGCCAGGAACTCATCGGCATTGCGGCCCTGCTGGTGGGCCTGTTCCTGGGTCTGACGCTGTTGCCGGTGGCGCTCACGGGAAGCTGGGGACGCGCGCTCGGCGCAGCGCTGTGGCAGATGTTCGGATTGGGCGTCATAATCCTGCCGATTCTCGGGCTGAGCTGGGCGCTCGCCGCCTTCGAGCGATTGGGCGCGCTCTCCTGGGGTCGGGCCGCGGTCCTCGGCGCCGGATTGGTACTCCTGGTCCCGTACGGGATCGCGGTCGCCATCGGTCCGGCGTTTCCTCCCGATTACGTTCACTGGACTCACACTGAGCGCCTGGTCGGCCTCTTCCCCGGGTTTTTGGCGAACGGCGTGGAGAGCGCGGTCGGGAGCGCGGGGGCGGTGCTCATCGGACTCTTCGCACTGTCGGCCCTCGGAGTGTTGACGATCGGCTGGCATCCCCTGACGATGTTGAGACAGCGGGCGGAGCCGGAAATACGGGAAACGGGAAACGAGACACGGGAAACGGAACAGCACGCACGTGTCCCGTTTCCCGTTTCCCGTGTTCCGAAAGCGCCGAAGCCGAAGCCCGCTCCGCCGCCGCGGCCCGCTCCGCCTCCGCCTCCCGGCTCCCTCATCCCGCCCATCGAATTGCTGACCGAAGGGCCGGGCGCCGTCGCTGACCCCGACGCCGTGCAAATCGAAGACATGGGACGCCGGCTCGTGAACACACTGGAAACGTTCCGTGTCGGCGCGCAGATCACGAACAAGACCGTGGGGCCCGTGGTGACCCGCTTCGAGCTGGAGCCCGGCCGCGGTGTGAAAGTCGGGCGCGTCTCCTCACTCGCCGACGATCTCGCGCTGGCGATGCGCGCGCAATCGCTGCGGATCGTCGCGCCGATACCGGGGAAGGCGGCGATCGGCATCGAGGTCCCCAATCCAACGCCGCGACTCGTTCATGTGCGCGACCTGATCGACAGCGCCGAGTTCCGTCGCGCGGGTCGCGTATTACCGGTCGTGCTGGGACGCAATCTCGAAGGCGACGAAGTCATCGACGATCTCACGAAGATGCCGCACCTCCTCATCGCCGGGGCGACGGGGTCGGGAAAATCCGTCTGCATCAACGCGATCATCACGAGCCTCGTCTACGCGCATGGTCCGGAGAAACTGAAACTCCTGATGGTCGACCCGAAGATGGTCGAGTTGTCGATGTACGGTGCGCTGCCGCATCTCGGGCTGCCGGTCGTGACGAGCCATCATAGGGCGGCCAACGTCTTGAAATGGGCGGTGTGGGAGATGGAGCGCCGCTACCGGTTGTTGCACGCGAATCACGCGCGCAATGTCGGCGACTTCAATAAGAAGGTGGAGACGAAGGCGTCGCTCAAAGGTCCGCGCGAGACGCTCGCCACGCAGGCGGGAATTCAGAAAGAATTGCCGTTCGACGCTGAATACACCGACGGGATTCTTCCTTACATCGTCCTCGTCGTCGACGAGCTCGCGGACTTGATGCTCACGGTACAAGGAGAGATCGAGACGCCACTGGCGGTGCTGGCGCAGAAGGCGCGCGCCATCGGCATCCATCTCATCCTCGCGACGCAGCGGCCGTCTGTGAACGTGATCACCGGACTGATCAAAGCGAATTTCCCCTGCCGGATCGCGTTCCGCGTTTCGGCGAAGGTCGACAGCCGCACCATTCTCGATCAAAATGGCGCCGAGACGTTGCTCGGCAATGGCGACATGTTGTTCTTGCCGCCGGGGAAGAGCGAGCCGATGCGCGTGCAGGGCGCGTACATCTCGACGGACGAAACCGAGCGAGTCATGGAGTGGTATCGGAAGCACGCCGCCGCCGCGGCGGTCGCCTCGTCGCCGGGAAGCTCGATCGACGAACAGGTCGCGGCACTTGAGAAAGCGGAAAAAGAAGGGGAAGAGGGAGGAGGGAAGGGGGAAGGGGACTTCGGCGAGCGCGATCCGCTGTTCCGGCAGGCGGCCGAGGTATGCATTCAGAATCAATTGGGATCGACTTCTCTGTTGCAGCGGCGCATGAGCATCGGGTACGGTCGCGCGGCGCGAATCATCGATCAGCTCGAGCTGGCTGGCGTCTTGGGACCGCCGAATGGCTCCAAACCGCGCGACGTTCTCGTGGGACTCGAGGATCTGGACGACATTGACGGCCCTGGAAATGGCAACTCGGGGGGCTGAGGCACGCTGCTACCCGCGGCGCGAAAATGCGCCGGCGGGCAGCAATCCGGTTATCGAGGCACCGCCGCACGGCGTAACTTCATCTCATGTCGAGCGGAGTGCACAGCGATCCGGCCGGTTGGACAGATCCCCGCCATCAGCGAGGACTCGCCGGTGAAGAGCAGGCGATCCAATACCTCCAAAGCCGCGGATGGGACGTCGTGGCGCACCGCTTCCGGGTCGGCCGCATCGAGCTGGACCTCGTCGCCCGGCGCGGTCACCTGGTGGCTTTCTTTGAAGTCAAAGCGCGCCGCGGCACGGCATTCGGCAGCCCATTCGAGGCCGTGACGGGGGCGAAGCGCCGCGAGATCGTGAAGGCGGCGCGCGTCTGGATGGATCGATATGGGCGCCCGGAGGACGTCTACCGGTTCGACTGTATCGCGTTGGTTGACAACAAGCTGGAGCATCTCGAGGACGCGTTTCGTCCCGGATGGCGGTGAAAGCGGTTTCGGTATATATTCGGGCCTCACACCTTGGAGGCTCGCCACTCATGCTGAGGTCACTCATGGCAGAACAGCCCGCCCCCACCACAAAACTCACGGACGACCGTCGCAAGGCGCTGAGTCTCGCGATCACGCAAATCGAGAAGACCTGTGGAAAAGGGTCGATCATGCGGATGGGCGCCGACACGCCGCAGGTCCGTGTGGCGGGGATCTCGACCGGGGCGATCAATCTCGACGCGGCGATCGGGATCGGCGGCATTCCCCGCGGCCGGGTGACGGAGATCTTCGGGCCGGAGTCGAGCGGCAAAACCACCCTGGCGCTGCACGTTGTGGCGCATGCGCAGCGCGCAGGCGGAGCGGCCGCCTACATCGACGCGGAGCACGCGCTCGACGTCGAATACGCGAAGAAGCTGGGCGTGGATATCGAGAACCTGCTGGTCTCCCAGCCTGACACAGGCGAGCAAGGCCTCGAGATCTGCGAGATCCTGGTTCGCTCGGGCGCTGTCGACGTCGTCGTGGTCGATTCGGTCGCGGCGCTCGTACCGAAGGCTGAAATCGAAGGCGAAATGGGCGACTCGCTGCCCGGCCTCCAGGCGCGCCTCATGAGCCAGGCCTTGCGCAAGCTCGCCGGCGCGATCAACCGTTCGCGCACCGCCGTGATTTTCATCAATCAGCTGCGTGAGAAGATCGGTGTCATGTTCGGCAATCCCGAGACCACAAGCGGCGGCCGGGCGCTGAAGTTCTACGCCTCCGTGCGCCTGGACATGCGGCGCATCGGGCCCGTGAAAGAGCGCGAGATGGTCATCGGCAATCACGTGCGCGTGAAGGTCGTGAAGAACAAAGTCGCGCCGCCGTTCCGGCAGGCGGAATTCGACATCATGTTCGACGAAGGCATCAGCCACGAGTCGCTGCTCGTCGACATCGCGGCAGAGGCCGGGATCATCGAGAAGTCGGGGGCGTGGTACTCCTACGGCAAGGAGCGCATCGGGCAGGGACGTGAGAACGCGAAGCTCTACCTCAAGGACCATCCCGATATGTCGGCGGAAGTCGAGGCGCGCGTGAAAGAACACCTCGGCGTCAAGGCGCCGGGCGGAGATGGCGCCGGCGTCTCAGGCGACGAGGAGCCGGGGGGGCCCGCGAGCGAAGAGTGATTCTCACTGGACTCGCCCCCGATCCGCGCCGCCCGGAGTATCGGTTGGTCGAAGTGGATCGGGGGCGTTTTGCGTCACTCCCCGCCGCTGCGTTGGCGGGACTCGATCTGGTCATCGGCCGCGAAGTTAATCCTCTCGTACTCGAGCGACTGCAGGAGCTCGCCGATATCGAGGCCGCGCACCGCGCCGGGCTGCGTGCCCTGGCACGCCGCGCGCATGCACGCCACGATCTGCGGCGACGGTTGCTACAGAAGCAGCATCCACCTCACGCCGTGGATGAAGCACTCGCGCGGCTCGAGGCGACGGGACTGTTGGACGACGCTCGCTTCGCGATCGATTATGCGGCTGCGAAGGCGCGACGTGGCCGCGGACCGGCGCGGCTCATCGGGGACCTTCTGGCGCAGGGGGTAGAGCGCCGCGTGGCTGAGAACGCCGTGCGCACGTCGCTGGCGGCGGAGGGTGTCGATCCGGCGGAAGCGGTGCGGGCGTTGGCGGAGAAAAGAGCGAGGCAGCTTGCCGGATTGCCCCAGCCGGTTCGGAAGCGGCGATTAGTGGCGTTCTTGATGCGGCGAGGGTTTTCTGGTGCCGAGGTGAGAGAGGTGGTGGAAGGGCTGGCTTCCTAAGACCCCGGGGACCGCCCCGGGGTCAACCCCCCCCCTGGAAGGATCCGTAATCCGTTTGGAGTTGCGGTGCATAAGGCAAGTGGACTCTACGCTCACGTCACTTGGCATACCTACCGGCGTATTCCAATGATTCGGAAGTATGACGTGCCGGCCGTCGTCGCATCCGTTCTTGAAGCTGCTGGCCGGAGTGATGTTCGGGTGCATGCCCAGGCGGTGCTTCGAGATCATGTCCATTTGTTGATTAGCTATCTGCCCACTGCGAAACTTTCGTCGTTCATCCGACAAGCGAAGTCCGAGTCGGCTCGTCGAGTGAACATCGCACGCAAGGATGCACAGCGGATCCAATGGGCTCGTGGCTTTTTTGCCGGATCGCTGTCTCGGGATCATGTCTTTGCGACGCGATCCTACATCGCACGGCAGTTTCGCCGACACCCTGACCTGATCCCGATCTAACTTCGGTAGGTTGACCCCGGGGCGACGCCCCGGGGTCCCAGACCAACTCACATTCCGAGCCATCCGTCAGACAACCGATCTCGACCCTTAACTTCAGTCCATCCTTTCAGTTGCACCTCCCCGCGCTATATTCCGCGCCATGAAGTCGTCCGTCATCCGCCACAAGTTCCTCGACTACTTCAAAGCTCCGCCTCGTAGTCACCGCGAGGTGCCGAGCGGCCCGCTCGTACCTCCTGATGACCCCACGCTGCTCTTCACCAATGCCGGTATGGTGCAATTCAAGCGCGTATTCCAGGGTCTGGAGCGCCGCGACTACACCCGGGCGGTGACGTGCCAGAAATGCGTTCGCGCCGGCGGCAAGCACAATGACCTCGAGCAAGTTGGCCACACCGCCCGGCACCACACCTTCTTCGAGATGCTGGGCAACTTCTCCTTCGGCGACTACTTCAAAAAGGAAGCGATCGAGTACGCCTGGGAATGGGTGACGAGCAAGGACTGGCTCGGCATCGATCCTGACCGGTTGTACGTCACGGTGCACCGTTCGGATGACGAAGCCCGTAGGCTGTGGCGCCAGGTCACCGGCATCGCCGACGCCCGCATCTTCGGCCTCGGCGACAAGGACAACTTCTGGCAGATGGGCGACACGGGTCCCTGCGGCCCATGCTCGGAGATCCTCGTTGATATCCGCGGGATGCGGGATGCGAGAGGCGGGATGCGTGATCTCGCCCTTGACGAGTTCGTTGCTTTGAGCGAGGAAGGGAAACTGCTGGAGATCTGGAACCTGGTCTTCATGCAGTATGATCAGCAGCCGGACGCCTCCCGCATCCCGCTCCCCGCTCCTTCGGTTGACACCGGAGCAGGATTGGAACGCATCTCGGCCGTCATGCAAAACGTCTCTTCCAATTTCGATACGGATCTATTCCAGCCGATCATCGCGCACGCGGTGGAGATCGTCGGCCGGCCCTATGATCGCAGCCCCGCCGGCGCACCCTATCGCGTTCTCGCCGACCATGCCCGTGCGGTGGCGTTCCTCCTTGCCGACGGTGTCTATCCGTCGAACGAAGGTCGCGGCTATGTGTTGCGCCGAATCCTGCGCCGCGCCGTGCGTCATGCGTGGCTCCTCGGCCGCCGCGAGCCGACGCTTGCGCCGCTGACACGCGCCGTGAGCGGCGTGATGGGCGACGTTTATCCCGAGCTCTTATCCAAAGAGCAGCACATCGAGCGCGTGACGCGCGCCGAGGAGGAGCGGTTCCTCGAGACGATCGAAGGCGGGCTCTCGCGAATGGAGGAGCTCCGTCACCAGCCGGTCATCTCTGGTGACGACGCGTTCAGATTGTACGACACGTACGGGTTTCCACTCGATCTCACTCAGCTGATTGCCGCGGAGCACGGACATACGGTTGATGTTGAAGGGTTCGAGCAAGCGCTGACGCAACAGCGGCAGCGGTCGAGGGCGGCACGGACTGCGGGGAAGGGGGAAGGGGGAAAGGGGAAGGGTGCTGCACGCGGCCAATGGGTTGAGGTGAAGAAGAAGGGTCGCCAAAAATGGATCGGTTACGAAACAACAAAGGCGGAAACGGAGCCGATCGCATTCCGGCAAACCGGCGAACAGCTCGAGCTCGTGCTCGAAGAGAATCCCTTCTACGCCGAATCGGGTGGCCAGGTCAGTGATACCGGTGTGGTCAAGGGCGAGGGGTGGGAGCTCACGGTTGAGGACGTCGAAAAGGTCGACGGCAAGAGCGCGGTCGTCGGAACGTTCGGAGAGACGTTCGAGCCTACGGCGGCTCTCGCTCAGGTGAATGAGTCCCGGCGCCGCAACATCGAGCGCAATCATACAGCGACGCACCTCGTGCACGCCGCACTGCGCAAGGTCCTCGGCACCCACGTCCATCAAGCCGGCTCGGTCGTCGCGCCCGAGCGGCTGCGCTTCGATTTCAGCCATCATGCTCCGGTCAAAGGCGACCAGTTGGCGGCGGTTGAGGCGGAGGTCAACGCGCATGTGTGGGAGAATCTGCCCATCGAGACGCGTGAAATGGCGTACAAGGACGCGATCGCGGCCGGGGCGATGGCGCTGTTCGGCGAGAAATACGGGGACGTCGTGCGCGTCGTGGATGTGCCGGGCGTGTCGCTGGAGCTCTGCGGCGGCACGCACGTCGGGTCCACCGGACAGATTGCGTTGTTCCGCTTCACGCACGAGACGGGCGCCGCCGCCGGCGTGCGGCGCATCGAGGCCCTCACCGGTCCAGCCGCATATCGGTACGCGATCGAGCTGCAGGAGCGGTTGTCGGAGGCGGCGGGACTCCTGAAGGTGCCGCCCGAGCATCTCGCGAAGCGCATCGAGGCGATGCTCGAAGAAAACAAGCGACTCGAGAAGCGTATTGAAGATCTCTTGAAGGGTGGGGGCGGCGGCGGAGAGGTCGTGAATGTGCAGATTCGGGGCGTAGACTTTGAAATTCGCAGGGTGCAAGTCGAGGACAAGAAACAGGTGGCGATGATGTCTGACGCGTTCACACTGAGCCACCCCGGTGGTGTTTCGGTGGTCGTCTCCGGGAACGCGGCGAAGCCGTCGACGGCGGTCACGGTGGGCATTGGAAATGATGTACAACGCCGGGGTCTCCTTCAGGCGAACGAGCTCGTTCAATTCATTGCGTCAGCGACTGGCGGACGAGGCGGTGGGCGTCCACACTTTGCGTCTGGCAGCATCGGGGATCCGGCGAAGATCTCATCCATGGCAGCGCTGGTGGATCTGATGAAAGCCTTCATGGAGAAGAAGGGTTGACCCGCAACGAGGTGCTGGCCTGGTTGGACGGGCGCAGGCCAGCGCCACCACCCGCGCTACGCGCGCGACTCAATCGCGCGGTAGACGAACTGCTCCCTGCTCCGAGCTCCGTGCTCCCTGCTTACCTGGCGCAGCTTGGCCGAACACTGCTCGAAGGTGTCGCGGGCAAACCGAAGGGAGGACGCGAGCTCGCGCTCGACCTGCTCGCCGCCGATGCGTTTGCCACCTACGCGTTCGAAGCCCAGGCGGAGGAGGGATCCCTGCATGAAGCTTGATGGTCAGGGTTTGCTTGTGCTCGTAGATCCCGTTCGCACGTCGGGCGTTGAAGCGGCGGAAATCGGTCGCCAGGCAAAAGCGGCGGGCGTGCGAGGCCTGTTGATCGGGTCGTCGTTCGATGGCGCCGCGCAAACCCACGAGGTCGCGCGCGCGTTGCGGACGCACGCGCCCGGCATTCCGGTCGCGCTCTTCCCGGGATCGGCCATGCAGCTCACCGATCAGGTGGATCTCGTGCTCTTTCTCTCGCTCGTTTCAGGCCGCAACCCGCAATACCTGATCGAAGAGCACGTGCGCGCCGTCCCATTTCTCCAGCAGCATCCGGTGGCGACGTTGTCGACCGCGTACATCCTCATCGACGGCGGTCGCGTCACGAGTGTCGAGTCGGTGAGCCAGACGCGCCCCCTGCCGGCCGACAAACCCGAGCTCGCCGCGGCGCATGCGACGGCCGCACAGCTGATCGGTATGCAGGCGGTGTATCTCGATGCCGGCAGCGGCGCCGAACGTCCCGTCCCACCTGACGTCATCCGCGCCTGTCGCGCCGCGGTGCCCCCCCCCGACCGCCCGCTCTTCGTGGGCGGAGGGATCCGGACGCCTGCGCAGGTCCGAGCCGCCCGAGCGGCTGGGGCCGATTTCGTGGTCATCGGCACCGTTGTAGAAGAAGGGGCCAAGCACGATCTGAGGGCGTTCGTAGAGGCCGCGCGGTGAGCATCGAGAAAATTCGGGAGTCGCTGGACGGCCTCGCCGCGCTCGCGAGCCGCGTGGCGGCGGAGCAGGCGGACGCCATCGCCGCGATCGCCGACCGCTACGAGACGACACTCCGCGCCGGCGGTACGCTGTTCTTTGCAGGCAACGGCGGCAGTGCCGCGGACGCCCAGCACGTTGCCACCGAGTATGTCGTCCGCTATCAGACCACCCGTCCCGCGATGCGCGCGATCGCGCTCACCACCGATACGTCCCTCCTGACCGCGTGCGCCAACGATATGGGATTCGACGAAGTATTTGCGCGCCAGGTGGAGGCGCTGGCGAAGCCCGGCGACTTGCTCGTGCTGCATTCGACGAGCGGTGAGAGCCCGAACGTGATCCGCGCGGCCCAGTCGGCAAAAGCGCGAGGGGTGGGCGTCGTGGCGCTGCTCGGGAAAACCGGCGGCCATCTCAAGGAGCTCGCCGACGTAGCGCTGGTCGTTCCGGCCGACGACACGGCCCGCATCCAGGAGCTGCACCTCGCGATCGAGCACGTGATCTGCGACCTGGTGGAGGATCGGCTGCGGGGATGATCGATCTCACCGGCAAGCGGGCGCTCGTGACCGGGGGGACGAGAGGGATTG
>Ga0209056_10004984_pt1 | contig 13910 bp, 13 predicted proteins | sample GraSoiAngelo_114_FD_185876 | JGI IMG/M metagenome (GOLD analysis project Ga0209056, IMG submission 185876) | Grasslands soil microbial communities from the Angelo Coastal Reserve, California, USA - 14_0903_13_40cm (SPAdes) (version 2) | ecosystem: Environmental > Terrestrial > Soil > Grasslands... | reverse complement strand
CATCAAGGGCAACAAGCACATCAAAGTTAAAGAGGGTTCTACCTCGGCGTCGAATCTGTGGTTGACGGTGATTAACGCTGCGGGAGTGAATATCGATAAGTACGGCGAGAGCACCGGGCGACTCGAGCTTTAAGAAAAAGTGAAATGAGGTTCAGATACCTGCTGATATCAATTCTACTGGCAGCGCCCCTCGTATCCGCTACCACTCTTGACAACGTGCGGCTCGTCAATGCCGTGAAGAATCGCGATGCGACCACAGTCCGCGGATTGCTGAAGCAGCATGCGGATCCCAACGCCCCGGATGTCGACGGGACGACACCCTTGATCTGGGCGGCTCACAACGGTGACGCCGAAACCGGAAAGCTTCTGATTGCTGCCGGAGCCAATGTGAAGGCGACGAACCGCTACGGCATCAATGCTCTTCATGAAGCCGCGACTCTTGGCGATCTCGCAATGATGGCAGCCCTCTTGAAAGCCGGAGCAGATCCGAACGCTGCCTATGGTGCGGGTGAAACTCCTCTCATGCTGGCCGCCCGTACGGGCAATCTCAACGCTGTGAAATTGCTGATTGAGCGAGGCGCCAATGTCAACGGAGCCGACGAGTTCAAGGGATACACCCCGTTGATGTTCGCCGCAACCGAGAATCAAGCTGAGGTTGCCAAGCTGCTCATCGAGCATGGCGCCAATGTCAATGCCCGTTCGCGAAGGTTTGAATTCGGGTCTCTTAAGGAAGCTGCCGGCGGGGCGCTCATGGAGCGCGCCGAAGGGGGTCTGACTCCGCTCCAGTATGCCGCTCGCGAGGGCAATATTGAAACCGGCGAGGTGTTGCTTCGAGCCGGAGCCGATGTGAATGCGGCGGAGCCCCAACACAATTTCACTCCAATGCTGATTGCCATCTATAACGGCAAATATGATTTCGCGTCGGTCTTAATCGAACGTGACGCCAACGTGAATGACGGCTCGCTGTATCTGGCAATCGAGCTGCGAAACATGGATATCTACAGCAACCGGCCGAATCCTCCCGAGACAGACCGAACATTGATGGCAACCGACATTATCAAGAAGCTTCTGGCACGCGGCGCGAATCCGAACCAGGTCTTTGACAAGAAGCCGCCGCAAATTCAGACGCAGGGAACCGTGGTTGTGCCTCCCGGTGCAACTCCGTTTTACCGTGCCGTCAAAGCTGCGGACCTCGCGGTGATGCGCATGTTGCTGGACAAAGGAGCGAATGCGAATCTTGCGATCAAGAACGGCGGTACGCCCTTGATGTTGGCGGCCGGCGGCGGTCCCCCGCGTTCCCAGGAAGATGAAGTGGTCGATAAGGCTGCGCGTGCGGACCCCGTCGAAGTGGTCAGGATGATCCTCGACGCCGGAGCCGATGTTAATGCCTCCAATGATCAAGAGAATACCGCTTTGCACTTGGCCGCGTTGAGGGGCAACGACAAGGTTGTTCAGTACTTGATCAGCCGCGGCGCCAAGCTCGATGTGAAGAACAAACAGGGCAAGACGCCTGCGGAAGTGGCGCCGAAGAGAACCGCCGATCTGATCGCGAAACTGGCCAAAAAAGATTAGCCACAAAAATATTCCCCTCCTCGCAGAGCAGGGGTGGCGCGACAGCTTAATAGAAGCTGGCGCGCCGGGCGCGAAGCGCGAGCCCGATAGGGCGAAGCTCAATTAGTGGTCAGCTCGGCGGGGCTATTCCCACACCTTCCTTGCCGTATTCACGACCAGCTCCAATTTCCGCCACTGATCATCTTCCGAAAGAAGGTTCCCGGCAGCTACGGAAGCAAATCCGCATTGAGGACTGAGCGCGAGATTGTCCAAGGGAATAAAACGCGCGGCCTCGTCAATCCGGCGGCGCAATTCGTCCTCCGATTCCAGCTTTGGTTGCTTTGTTGTCACGAGTCCGAGGACTACATTTTTTCCGTGCGGCACCAAACGCAGCGGTTCAAAACCCCCGGCGCGTTGAGTGTCGTATTCCAGCAGGAATGTATCGACATCCAGCCGGCCGAAGAGTTTCTCGGCGATGACGTCGTATCCTCCTTCGGTGTACCAGCGGCTACGACTGTTTCCGCGGCAGACATGGAGCGCGCGGATAAGGTTATCTTGACGTATCCCTCTAAAGCAGGAGTTGTCGCCTTCGATTCCGCTTTCAAACTCGGCGTCGGGGTCCCGGCCTGTCTGCCGCATTCGTTCGCGCTGAGCGGGATCGAGGTAGTGAGAATAATAGGGCGCATCGAGCTGGATGTAAGTCACCCCCTCCGAGACGAGCCACTGGACCTCATCGCGGATAATCTCCACAAGGTCGCGTCGAAAATCGGCATGGGCCGGATAAAACCGGTCCGTCACCCCGGCTTTGTAGCTCGCCAGCAAAAAATTTGAGGGAGCGGGAATAGTAACCTTGAAAGGTACGGAGGAGTGCTTCTTCAAAAATGGCAGTTCGTGAGCGGCAAGCTTGCGCCACTTCTTCAGTGTTGCTCCAGCGGCCAGCGCCGTGCTTCCTTCCCGCCCGCCGCCTGGCCCTTTCCACTCGAGTTCAACGCGCTGTGGCACGAACCCCTCGACAGCCTCCGCCATGTCGGTGAGCCACGACCCCCGCCTCATCTCGCCGTCGGAAATAATATCGATTCCGATCCGCTGCTGTTTTTCCAGTGCTTGGAGGATGGCTGCGTCTTCCCTGGCTTTCAACTCCTCCAACGGTATCTTCGATTCTGCGTAGGCGGCGCGCGCCTGGAGCAGTTCTGCGGGACGCAGCAAACTCCCGACCTGTTCCGCTCGATACCGTGCAGGCATACGTCACCTCCCTAATTGATTCGGTTGATTTCGGGGACGCATCCAGAATCCTTGTACTTCAGAATTCGGGGTGTGTCCCCGAAATCAAAGGTCCGCTACAGTATATGCACTCTCCAGCCACTTGGAACCGGTGTGGCGATTTATGCGATATGATGGTATTCAAGAAAGGTAGATATTATGTACCGCTGGATTATCCTCACCTTGGGCGCAACAGTCCTGATACTGGCGATGGCCGCTGCTGCTGCCGCTCAGGGCCGCGGATTTCGTGGTGGCGCGATCTTTCGAGCCGGACCTCCAGGACCCGTGGCGCCCGAGCGCGCGTTCATCGGCCGTCCTCCGGCGCCTGCATTTGGGCCCAGAGTTCATGCCGGTCCATTCGGATTTGCGCGATTTCCGCGCACGATTATTGTTCCTCCGGTCATCGGATATTACGCGCCGTATATTTGGCCGGCGCCGACATTGTTTGAGACTCCTTATTCTCCATATGTCGGATCGGCGTATTCTGAACCCGCGTATGTTCCGCCGGCTGCTGCCGCGCCGGTTGTGAATCAGAGGGAGGTTGATCTCGCGTATCAGGTCGGTAGACTCTCTGAGGAGATCGAGCAACTCCGGCAGCAGCAGAACGTGAGGTCATCACCTCCACCCCAGACACAGGCCGCGACAGAGCGGCCGCGCATTCTGACAGTGCTCGTGTTTCGTGACGGCCATCGCATAGAGATTCAGAACTACGCAATGGTCGGACAGACTCTTTGGGTTTTCGACGAAAAGGCTGCGGAAAAGATTTCCATCAATGATCTGGATCTCGACGCAACTTGGAAAGAGAATCGTGAGCGGGGAGTGCGTTTTCCGCTACCGGAGAAGTAGCGGCAGAGCTGTCAACCGCTAGAGATTCGCTTGATCAATGGAGCGCCGCGCGTCGGATTCCAGTCAAACTCGATCGTCACCGGAGGCGATGTTGTGCCGGGGCGATTCTCAGGTGCTGATCTGAATCGGAGCACCGTTCAAGGTCTCCATTGCAGCGCCCAACTCGGCGCGGTCGAACAAGATCTGGGGCTCGCCGGTCGTCTTTTTTGCGGATTTGAAGTGTGGACTCTTGATCTCGTAGACATACCGCGTGGAATCCGCGCTCGCTAATTTGCAGTCCACCATCAAGTCGCGAAATGAGAGAACGACGCCGTTCATTGCCCGCCGAATAGAGAATTCCGACAACGCGTCGGCTTTGCTCAACCAGTATTTTGCGAGGATTCTCCGCCGCTCCAGCAACGTTTGAATGATGTAGCTTGTGTCTTTGGGATCTAGATACTCGCCGGTCTCGACCATGCTGCGGATCTCGGATTCCGTAAACGACAGGATGATGCGCATCGCCCAAAACGCATCCCGGTCTGTGAGGTTGTCGAACATCACCGAGGGATAAGTCTGTCTCCATGACGCGGGATCAAAGTCGCGCGACGTAAACATCCCCACAGCCTTTGAGATGATCGGACCCGGTTTTTCGTCCGCGGACTGGTAGGTCCCGAGGGTTACGAGTTTTTTGAAGACGTTCGGCAGATCAAAGCCGTACTCGTGGCCGTGGTAATACTCGAATGGATATGTATCGCCTCCCAACGCCGAATTGAAATCGAGAAGATAGTGGCGAAGAAAGTGTCGCCCGTTTTCCTCGACGTACACATCCAGGCCCTGTCCTTCCTTCAGGTCCCAGTTATCGATCCAGGACGAAATGACCCGCAGCCCACGCAACTCTCGCCGATGCTCGTGTGGAATCAGATCATTGGGGTCATCCTTGCGAAACCCCACATGGGAAAACGGACCTTTCGGTTTGCCCCGAATCATTTTGCTCGCCATCGCGCGATATCGCCCGTCAGGCATTCTTGCTGCGCGTTCGAGCAGCATGGTCAAGTCATTAGAGGTGAATGCGCGTTTTGCGTCCGGCCTCGTCCTCGGTCTCGGCGTCTTTGGCGACATGAAGCCGGCTCACGTCAACGTATACGATGAAGTTTTCCGGAACGTTGTAGCCGGCGGCATACAGAATCTTTGTTGCGATGACCTCGCCTTCAATACCGTGGCTGCAGTAAAGTCCGGCGGGTCCCCGCGATTGGGTCCGCGAACCAGTTCTTCGATTGTCATGTGGTGCAAATAGTGCCGATTCGTGTACCAACTGGAATCCGGAAGTTCGTCCAACGCATTGACATTTGCCGCGGGTTTCGGCCGGCCCGCCGCGCGCCGCGCCCAGCGCGGGATGTCTAGATTCTGTTTGGTGTGCTCGACGATCTGACCCTTCAAGAAGTAATCATAAAAACCATTCGGGCGTTCCTTCGGCTCCGGGATGTTTTTCATGTCGAAATCCAGCCAAAGAATACCTGTGGCTGGCCGGCCCCCTCCATACGCAAAGACTGCCGCCAAGACCGCTGTCCCCACCAGGACTGGCCGTAGAAGTGCGCACTCTGAAGCGTTGTGGCATTTCACATGCCACGTGGAAGTTACTTCGTTTGATAGCGCGGAACGGAACCTGCATTCCTCAAAAGAGCTCACTAAGGCTCGTGCCCGAGAGCGTCCGTTTCGCGTGTGCCCCTTTCCGCTGGAACTTGTTACAATCAAACCTTGGCCCCGTAGCTCAGAAGGATAGAGCAGCGGTTTCCTAATCCAACTGGCATTCATCGTGGTGACTCTCCGCCCAATCAGTTTTGCCACTTGAAGACGAAGAAGCTTGTCGGAGAGAAATTGGCACCCGACTATTCATTCGTTGCCCAGCCCCACGCTACGTACTATGTTCAGGTATCCGGCCAGCGAAGTACGACCGGTGATTACACCTTGAACATCTGCGCAGGGGGAACGGGCCAATGAAGTTCTTGATACCAATTCTCTGTTTCGCCGCGGCTGGCGGTTGCGCAAAGCAGCGAGCCGCCGTCTCCGACTGCCGTGCCGTACACACCCGAACCCCGCCCGCTCCAATGGCGCCTGGGCTTTGATCTCGGTAACGCCGTGATTCTGGAAACCCCGGAGCTGAACCCGGAGAGCAACTTCAAATCGGCTGTGGAAGAAGCTGAACGCATTTTGCCTCATCCCGATCTGAGTTTCGGCATGGCGCTGCTTCCCTTCATTAAGGTCAATGTCCGGAGAGACCAGCTATTGAATCCGCAGAAATGGACAATCATGGACCTCCAGGCGCGGACAAGGCAGAGGAGTTTTCAAGGCATCGGCCTCTTCATGGGATCGCAAATGACAACTACCGAAGGTGGTTATCATTTAGTTTCCATTGCTGCGATGCCGGGCAACCCGTTCATGGCCGTCCGAAAAGAAGCGTCAGGCGAAAATCTGATCTTCGGCTTCGCAGGTCCTGTCAAAACGAAGCACGTAAGAACGAAGTTTTCGGAAACGAAATGGGAAAACTCGTTGCCCGTGGAGAATACGGCGGATCTTCCGGCGGGATCCGAAGCAGCAAAGCAGCAAAGCAGTTGCTCGATGACTCGACGAACGCAGCTCCACAACGATTCCTCTACGGCACTTCCATCGAAGCGTTCATTCGAAACCGGGTGAGTAAGCTGTGGCTTCTCAATTACAGTCATCCCGATATGACCATGGGAACGCACCCATGGGGAATCTTCCTGGAGAAACCGGACGGTAGTCTCGAATCGCTTTACGTTTACAAACCGTCACCTTCCGAACAGCAGTACGTCGCTTATTTCGTTGCGTCTCTGGATCTCAATGGAGATGGGAACGACGAACTTGTGATCGAAGCGAGTTACCGGCTCGGAACAGCCTTCAAGGTGATTTCGTTATCGGATGCCAAGTATCGTGAAAGCTACACGTCTTATTACCGGGGACCTGCCTAACTATAACGAGACGGGGTCTATGAATCCGGGCATGAATGCACCAAAACCGGACAACACTTCTGCCGCACCCCCGATAACTTGTTACAATTCAATTGCGGCCCCGTAGCTCAGAAGGATAGAGCAGCGGTTTCCTAAACCGTTGGTCGGGGGTTCGATTCCCTCCGGGGCTATTAAACTATTGAATCTACTAAATTTATCTTGCTCGACTTGGCACCGGTCAGCAAAGGACAAGAAACCGCTGCTCCAATTTACAAGACTTGAGCAGAGAGTTTATTAGATTGCTTCTGGCAAGATGTGGGCTCCACGACGCAAAGGAAAGAGCGGGGATCATGAACAATAGGGCGCACAGGGCGGTATCGTAAACCCGCGTTGCATCTAATCGCCCCACCTTTGTTCCATTTCCCAGCCGTCGAACTCACTTCGCTTTACAGGATGAGCCGAATACCCGCGCGGTGTTTCGCTTCAAGCCGGCGTATGTGAAGACTCTTTAGGTGCTCTTTGATGGATTCCCGGATGAGGGCAGACCGCGTTCTGCGCATTTTTTTTACTGTGCGATCCAACTCGTCCAGCAGATCTTCTTCAAGAGTCATCTGAATTGTCGTCATGATAGGTACTCCCATAGCTAAGACTCTCCACGCAATACCACGTTCGAATCAACAGGTTTACCTCGCGCTTTGAGGATGGCCGAGTGTGTGGCGCTACCAACAGCCGGAACTCTAATCTTCCGCTCCGGCGGCAATCAGGACAATAACATTAAATTACTTGCCAATAGGAGATGAGGTGATGACCATGGAAGGAATTAGTGACATAAGAGCTACCGCAAACAGTGGCTGCCACCGAGCTAACTGATTGAAGAGAGACGCGGCCGCAGTGCATTGACCGACCGATTGCGCCAATTGATTGGCGCAATTATGATAAGTCCCGATGCGATGGCTTCATCGATTGAAGGACTCCGTTTCTTCGCAACTCCGCAATAGCGCCGGCCGGTATGCCAGCCGGGTCCGGATCGAGTACGGGACGAATGCGGAGTGTCGTGCAGAGGTTCATGCGGACAGTCCGTACAGTGTCGATCTGTACATGGACGACAACGCCCTCGTGACTTACTGCAACTGCGCCACGTTTTCTCAGCAATTATTATGCAGTCATATCTGGGCCGCCTTGATGGCCGCCGAGTCGGCAGGGCATCTTTCGCGGATCGCCTCGACATGGGGGCCTTTCATCCGGCTTGAAAGCGACGAAGAACATGGGCGCAGGCCTGGACGTCCTTCGTGGCCGCCGGCGCCGGAGCCCTGGCAACTGGAGTTGTCGGCGCTTCGCAAGGAGATCGTCTCCGCGGCGGCGGTCTATCTGGAGCCTCAGCGACGCATTTTTTACACGATAGACGCCGATGAATGTGTGTCCAGCGGCGGTCTTATCGTTCACGTCGAGATGAGCCGGTTGAAAAAAGATGGGAGCTGGGGCAAGCCAAACCGGCGTGAAAGCCCCATCCGTTGCGTGTCCCAGCTCGAGGAAGCCGACCGGAAGCTGCTCAGTATACTCGGAAGTGACGCGTCGCCGTATACCACTTATCTGCCGGACAAGGACAGCATCGCTGCGCCGCGGCGCATACCCAGAGACGCATTCGACCTATTGATGCCGATGCTGTGCGGGACGGGGCGTTTCCTTTTGGAGCCTGCGGAGTTGCCCGATTCGTTCCAGCCACTGCAATGGGACGGCGGAGAAGTCTGGGCCCTGGACGTCGCCATTCGCAAGAATGAAGAGATGCAAGCGTTCGTAGTGAGAGGCTCGCTTAAGAGAAATAACGAACAGCGCGCGCTCCAGGAAGCGAAGCTGATGATTCCCGGCCTGGTCTTTTTTGAGGATCGCGTGGCCCATCTCAAAGAAGGACGCGGGCTGCAGTGGGCGGCGCGGCTTCGAAAAAGCGGCGATTTGGCCGTGCCGTTCACAAAGCGGCAGGAATTCATGATGGAGCTGGCGCAGTTTCCGGTTCTTCCTTCCATCGATTTTCCGGAGGAAATCCAGATCGATCGGGGGGCCGTGGAGCATCCGATTCTGAAGATTTCGAAACCCAAATATGGCAATCCGTCAAAGCTGAAATGCGAGGTCCGTTTCGGTTATGGCTCGGTCACTGTCGCGGAGCGGCACCCGGCCGCGATCCTGCACGATAAGGCCACAGACCGGCTGGTCGCGCGCGATAGCGAAGGCGAACGGAAAGCGATGGAACAACTCTTCCTTGCGGGCGCGCGCCGCACGTCCATGTACAGTGTTGGCGGCGGCCAGTTGGAACTGTCCGCATCGCGTCTGCCGGGTCTGGTCCGGAAGTTGGTGCCTGAAGGATGGCGCGTCGAAGCGGAAGGCAACCTGTACCGCAAGGCCGGCCAGTTTCGATTCGAGGTGACGTCCGGCATCGACTGGTTCGAACTGAGCGGCCACGCCGACTTCGATGGCGAACGGATCGAACTTCCTGAACTGCTCAAAGCCGTGGCCCGCGGCGACAGCATGGTGCGTCTCGGCGACGGATCTTTTGGGGTGTTGCCGGAAGAATGGCTGAAACGCTACCGGCTCGTGTCGTCGATGGGATCACGGGAAAACGGCGCTCTCCGCTTCCGCACCAATCAGGCCAGCATGCTGGACGCCTTGCTCGCCTCACAACCCGAGGTCACATTCGACGAAAGTTTCCAAAGAATCCGGCAAGAACTCGAAAACTTTGGAGGCATTCAACCGGCGGATCCTTCTCCTGGTTTTTCCGGCACTCTGCGCGATTATCAACGCGAAGGACTCGCCTGGCTGCGGTTTCTCCGGAAGTTTCGATTCGGCGGCTGCCTTGCGGACGATATGGGACTCGGCAAAACCATACAAGTCCTGGCCCTGCTCGATGGCGAAGGGCAAGGCCCCGTGTTGGTCGTCGTTCCGCGTTCCCTGGTCTTCAACTGGAAGCAGGAGGCCGCGCGATTCGCCCCGCGCCTGCGTGTGCTCGATCTCACCGGACCAGGCCGGATGCAATCTTTGAGCCGAATACTGGAATGCGACCTCGTTCTCTCAACTTACGGCACCTTGCGGCGTGACGCGCCGGCATTGAAAGACGTCGTCTTCGACACCATCATTCTTGACGAGGCGCAATCCATCAAGAACTCGGAGACGGCATCCGCAAAGGCGGCGATGTTGATGACCGCAACGCACCGTCTGGCGTTGACCGGGACGCCCATCGAAAACCATTTGGGCGATCTCTGGAGTATTCTTGAATTTTTGAATCCCGGGCTTCTCGGCGCCGCTTCCGTCTTCCGCGCGCACTCCGGCGCCGGTGTGGGAACAGAATCGCTCCAGCTCATCGCCAAGGCGCTCCGCCCTTTCATACTTCGGCGGACGAAAAAACAAGTCGCTCGGGAACTGCCGGAGAAAACGGAACAGGTCATCTATTGCGAGTTGGAAGGCGCCCAGCGAAAGCTTTACAACGAACTTCGCGATCACTATCGCGCATCGCTCCTTGGCCGTATCGACGAGTTGGGACTTCAGGAATCCCGGATGCAGATTTTCGAGGCGCTGCTGCGCCTCCGCCAGGCCGCGTGTCATCCCGGTCTGATCGATAAGAAACGCCTGGAAGAGCCGAGTTCCAAGCTGGAATCGTTAATCGAGCAGCTTACCGAGGTGGTTTCGGAAGGACACAAAGTCCTTGTCTTTTCCCAGTTCACTAGTCTGCTCGCGATCGTCAAGAAAAAACTGGACGCCGTCAACCTAGTGTATGAATACCTCGACGGGAAAACTCGAGACCGTCAAGCCTGCGTACGCCGGTTCCAGGACGATGAGGCCTGCCCGATTTTCCTGATCAGCCTGAAAGCCGGCGGATTGGGATTGAATTTGACGACGGCCGAGTACGTGTTCCTGCTCGATCCATGGTGGAATCCTGCCGTCGAAGCCCAGGCCATCGACCGCACCCATCGCATCGGTCAGACGGAGCGCGTTTTTGCGTACCGTCTGATCGCAAAAGACACGGTGGAAGAAAAGGTTCTCGAACTCCAAAAATCCAAACGCGGCCTGGCCGAAGCCGTTATTAATGAGGACAACAGCCTTCTCGCCAGCCTGGATCGCGAGACAATCGCAATTCTGCTGTCGTAGCGGGTTAACCCGCGAATGCCGCGGATTAATTCGCGGCATTCGCTTCATTGGCGGCTAAAACCCTACGCTACGCAACATTTCTTGTATTTTTTTCCCGCTGCCGCACGTTGCTGGGATCTTCCGTTGCGGTTGCCGGGCCGTAGCCTTCGGTCGCGTTCGGTGTGTCGCCAAAATTGGCACCAGACTTGGCACCAAAAGGCAGGCGAAATCGGGGGAAATTGAGGGGAAACGGAGTGAAGTCTCGACTGCGTAGCATCGGCGTTTGCTGGACAGCAAGTCGTTTTGCTGTGTAGCATGGTGCGAACGCCTAAGCATGCTGGTTGAAATATATTGACGGAACTAAGCGCTTCAGGATAAGAGATGCCAGCTTAGATATGCTGCGCGGCCTGGCAATTTGGATACTGCTGATCCCGATGTTATCCAACGGTCTGTGGATCGTCTGTGGCGAGTCCTCGGAAACCACAGCAGATGCGGATTCTCTTAAGCAATCCGAAAGAGACTGCATCAGGATTTGCTTGATGAAGCATGCCGCGGAATTGGGCACGATCTGCCTGGCATTGCCGGGTAACACGAAAAACTCCGCTTCGATTACAGTGATTGATTTCGGCGTGGCCGTTCTTCCACTGGAGTTTTTATTGCGCCCTGTTGATTCTGGTTCGCCGCTCGTGACCATGCCGTACACTGCCTACACTGCTCCGAGTTTGTCCAACGAAACTCCTCCGCCGAAGCCGGGCGTTCGTCTTTCTCTTTAAATCTGGTCAAGTCTCAACTTGTATACTCTGTGTCCGACTTCGGGTCGGAGCGAAAGGAGAAATTCACATGCATAGGAAAACCGCAATTATCGCGCTCTTCATCGGGTTGATAGCGGCAGCATTGAGCCTGGCGTCGTACGCGCAACAGCACGACCACAACGGGCACCGCGAGGGCGCGGTCGTTTCGGCAGAGGACGACGTGGCAATTTTCTGTCCCACGATGAAAACAGGGCAATTGTGCTCTCACGGGACAGCCAACATATTTGGACTTACCGGCAATAAACAAGAAAAGTGGGTGGAGATCGCTCGCAAGTACGATCGCAGTGTGGACGCGGCCACTTTGCAGTTATTCAAGGATGCCGAAAACGTTTTGACACCTGCACAAATGGTTCAGCTGAAGGCCTGGTTCGCCGTGGGTTTGAATCCCCAGATCAACGAATTGTTGTACAGCAAAGGTCTGGGCCCTCAGAAAAAATGAGTGGAGGAGAATCTCAAATGAACGACTATTCTTCGCTTGCCAAGACTCTATCGGAATCTTTGAAGCTCCGGGTGCCTCCGGTAGCCGTATGCTTTACCGATAAGCCGCCCGAGAGAGTGCCCGCTTCGACCCAACCAGCGGCTGCGGGCTGTGTTTTCTGGGAGCGTGGCGCGCAAAACGCTTTTGTTACTTCGCCGGCGGACCACAGCAATTGCGTCGTCGGAATGTATACGCATCACATGCCGCTGAGGACAGCCGCCCAACAGGAAAATTTGAACGACTGCCTGAAGGTTTTCGGCGATCTCGGTTATGTGCGGCCGGAAGATCTCGCCAACATCCCGGTGCTCAAACAGGAAGCAAAATATGTGACCTACGCGCCGCTGGCCACGACACCGGTTCCGCCGGCGGCCGTACTTCTTTTTGCAAATTCCCGGCAAAGCCTGGCGATTACCGAGGCGATTCAGCAAGTGCAGCCTTCCGTACCACCAGCCCTGGGCCGCCCTGCGTGCGCTGTGATCTCCCAAGTCGTCAACACAGGAGCGCCGGCACTGAGCCTGGGTTGCTGCGGTGCACGCGCCTATCTCGATGTCATGACCGATGATTTTGCGCTTTGGGCGCTGCCGGGAGAGCGAATTGCGGATTATGCGGCACGAATCCAGGTGCTGGCTCAAGCCAATCAGATTCTCACTCAATTCCATCAGCTTCGGCGCGCGGATGTCGAAACTGGTAAATCGCCGAGCATCAAACAATCGTTGGCTCGCCTTCAAGGAGGATAGACCATTGCCTCGCTGCAGTGGCAACGCACGTGCTCCAGGCGTAGCGGAGGACAAACGTGAACGTAAAAGAAGGTCAAATTTGGATTTGCACGGAACCAAGCTGCCAGGCGGAGATAGAAGTGCTGCGTTCTGCAAAATCGACGTGCCATGGAAAGTTCACGCTGCGTTGCTGCTGCGGTAAAGACCTTGTGCTGAAAGAGGGCGTCGAACATGCCGGCACGCACACGGTTGAACAAGACAACCGGCCGAGCACTCGAACATAAAATTCGGGGACATACGTCTACATCACCCATTGAATTCGGGGGTCTGACCCCGAATTCAACGTCTGTCCCCCAATTTTTCATCCGGCAATTTCTTCGAGCCGGCGGCCCTGTGTTTCGATCATCCAGAGAGCTGCAACCGCTCCGATGGCACTGATCAGGGCGAACAACACGAAGACCGAACCAATCCCTTCTGCCCCGACCATCATACCGACGATGGCGGGTCCAACCGCTGAAGCCAGTCGGAGCCATGAGGTGGCGAGTCCTGTGCCGATTGCTCGCATGCGCGTCGGGTAAATCTCCGGCGTGTATAGATAGAGGACGGCATTTATCGAGCCGATGATTCCATAGCTGAGTGTCGCGAGAATGATGACGTTAGTGACGTTCTGAGCCCCCCTAAAGGCGAGTGTAGCCAATCCAATACCGCCGGCAAGAAAGCAGACAACCGTCCACTTTCGGCGGCCAAGCCGGTCAATGGAAAACGCGCACACCAGCAGAACAGCGACTTGAACGACGTTTGTCATCGAGGCTGCACGCAAGGATTGTTGCAGTCCCAAGTGATATACCGTGTTGTACAAGCTCGGCATCCAGTTGTTCAAACTGTTGGTCACGAAGTACGCCGAGCTCCAAAGCGTCCACACAACAAATGTTCGGCTTCGAAAGGATGGGGCGAGCACATCCGCCCATCGGCCACGTTCGGGACGATTCGGCGGCACATTCGGCGGACCGGGCGTGGGTGTGCTCACAGTTTTCGCCGATGCCTCAATCTGCTTGACGACGAATTCGGCTTCCGCGATTCGACCTTTCGAAATCAGCCATCGTGGTGATTCCGGCAAGCGAAGCAATAACCATGTGATGATCAGACCCGGGATACCGCCGATCAAAAACATGGCCTGCCAGCCCCATAC
>Ga0209056_10004982_pt1 | contig 13915 bp, 9 predicted proteins | sample GraSoiAngelo_114_FD_185876 | JGI IMG/M metagenome (GOLD analysis project Ga0209056, IMG submission 185876) | Grasslands soil microbial communities from the Angelo Coastal Reserve, California, USA - 14_0903_13_40cm (SPAdes) (version 2) | ecosystem: Environmental > Terrestrial > Soil > Grasslands ... | reverse complement strand
TTCTTCAAATCGATGGTCTTGTTGGCATCTCCACGCCAGATCAGCAGAGCGCAACGGTTGGTACAAGACCTGCAATTCCTGTGGTTACGATTTTCAAAGTTTTGCTGCCCATCGGCTGTCAAATGCCATGGCACTGCCTCCGTCGAAAAAGCCGGCGCGCCCTTTCCCGCTGCAAGGGAAGCTGTTAGGATGTTTTTGCGAGGTTCGTTTCCCTGTGTTTTCTTCCTGGCCATTGGCGCGGATCGTCCTGGACAATATGGTAGCTCGCTCAGAAATTTGTAGGCGGTTTGGGGGCGGTTCGGACAGGAATCGCGCTCTTTTAGGCAACAGAGGCAACTGCATGCACGATATGCAATTTGTGCAAAGCCGCATAAACACTGGCGATTTCGCATCTCGTTGATTTGGCGAGTGGGGACGTAGTTCAGTTGGTTAGAACGCTGCTCTCGCGTTACTTCTTTCATTATCCCCATAAATTTAAACGAGTTACAGGAAAGTGCTGAAACCGCACTGTCACCAAGTCGATTTCAGTTTCCCTCCTTATATATAGCGTGACAATACCTCTGAGAAACGGGCTCAATACGTGGCTAGAGCAGAAAAACTCTGCGAGCCTTTCAAAAATGTGATCTGAGAGCGCTCGGGCCGCGCAATTTTTGGGAAGATCGCGCGCTTGTATTACCGCCGTTGCAAGGCGAGATCTTTCGACACATAAAGCTCTCTGCCCAACCCGTGTGGGGGAAGAAGATAAGAGAACTGCACCCTCTTGCAGCACGAGAGCGTTAGCACTGCATGCGAAGTAGGAGCGCAGTCTCGAGGAATTCGCGACTTAAGGTTCTGCCTTGATGGGAGCTATCGCGTACAACCGTGGGTTCATCTCGAGTGTTTAGCGGACACTAGTCTCCTCGAAAGTAGCCAGCTGGCTAGCGCTGGGTCACGGGGCTCAGGGCCATCGCGGTGCCGGGATTTTGTCCGGACGCCTGTGTCTGTCGAGTAGATTTCAACGGCATTCGAAGTTGTTGGCATCTTGGGTGTCGCCTTGTCCTTTGTACTGAGCGTGTTTGGGATAGGCGCACAACGGACGGCCACGCCCGGGAAATGCTTTGCCTGTCGCGTTGACGGACATGGGCGGAGTTCCTTTTTCAACCCAGTTGACCATCGCGCCCACCAGGTCAAACTGATCAAGGCCCTGACCGCCTCCGCAGTGTCCCATTCCTGGAACAAAGTAAAATTGGCTCCACTTCGACACTGCTTCTAAGCCGCCATTCGCAGCCGCCATGTCTTTGAAATAGCTCAACGTGTCGAGCGGCGAAAACCACGGATCGCTGTCGCCGTGATAGAAGATCAGTTTCCCTCCGTGCTGCGAAAAAATTGTTAAATTCGTGGAGATCGAGTCCGTTAAAGGCTGCGTCTCCGCTAAAGCTTCCTTCTGGACATCCACTTCCATAGCTGTGATTGCGGGACCGAAAATTCCGGGGCCGGGCGAAAGTATTCCGCGGATTGGGCCACTGGCGGTTATGCCGACATCGTATAGAAAACCTGGATAGACCTGCATTCCTGCCGGCGTCTTTGGGCCGCCCATCGCTTTCTTAGTCGCAGTAACTTTTTGCGGCGCCAAACACGAATCGGTCTTTCCTTCCTTGCAGGCCAGTTCGGCGGGATCGAAATCGCATCCCAGCGGATCGGAGATCATTCCGTCGACCACGCCGTCTTTCGCGTCGCACTTTTTCAGGATGGCACTACTGATGAGTTTGCGATCATCATCGGTAATTGCTTGCGTAATGATTGGCCTGCCGCCAGGATCTTTCGGTGCTATCTGGTTGAACGCTATGGGGATCCACTTGCCGATCGCCAGGTTGGAAAGTCCGGTGCGCATCGCTGGATCGCCAACGATGACGCCGTCGAAAGCCGCCGGGTATCGCTGGGAAAGAATCATACCTTCGCGGCCACCGGTTGAGCATCCGGAGAAATACGAAAACGCCGCCGCTTTTCCGTAGTATTGCGCGATGATTTGCTTGGCCAGCGCGCCGACCTCAGCATTGGCGAGATAGGCAAAATCCAGATACGCCTCAAAATCAAATCCTGGATGATGGCTCTTATGGCCGGTATCAGTACTGACCACCGCGAATCCGCGCATCAGAGCGGGCGTTTCTCCGGCGGCATTTAATCCGAGTGGCGGCATTACGACACCGTTGCTGCCAGCTCCGCCTTGCATGAGAAAGTCGCCATTCCACTTGTCAGGCATTGCTAACGCGAAGGCGATGCCAAATTCCTCGCCGCCAACTCCGGTGCGGCGATTGATCACGCCCTCCACTCGGCAATACGCAGGCAGCGGCGCGCTATGACCAGGACCCCATGGATTCGGTTCGGTTGTGCCCGCAGCAATAGCTGCCGATCTGGTAATTTCGACGGCAGGGGCTTTGAAATTCATCAAACCCGCGCATGAGTTTAACTGCTGCGCCGAGGCGCAATTGACCGCCACAAACGCCCAAAACATGTTTCTCAGGAATTGCGAACGCATCATGCCTCGTTTCTCTAATAATGTCGCCGAAAAGCCAAGAAGAATCGCACAACTATTCCGGCAACATAAGTCTGCCATTGACCTCAAAGTTTCCGCTGACCGATGGTGCGCCAGTTCCAGGCTGGCCTCCGCCTACTGAAACGGTGTACTTGCGTTCGGCCACGATGATGTCACCGAGATCGCTCACCATGCTCAGATCACGCGGGCTCAAGTGAAATTCGACTTTCTGACTGGCGCCCGGTTCCAGATAGACACGTTGAAATCCGCGTAAAGCGCGAATCGGCGCGCCTGGAACATCGGGAAACTCTAGGTAAAGTTGGACCACCTCGTCCCCGGCAACTTTGCCAGTGTTTGTCACGTTCACTGATGCATCAAGCGGATCTCCCGCATTGATTGTCGAGTTCGGCAAAGTTAAATCGCTGTAGCTGAAGGTCGTATAGCTAAGGCCATGTCCAAATGGCCAAAGCGGTTCGCCTTCGAAGTAGCGGTAGGTGCGCCCCTTCATTGAGTAGTCCTCAAAGTGGGGCAGCTGGTGAACATCTTGATAGAACGTCACCGGAAGACGGCCGGCGGGATTGTTCTTGCCGCTCAGAGTCTCGGCAACTGCAGCCCCGCCTTCTTCGCCGGAATACCAAGCTTCGAGAATGGCGTTGGCGTGTGCCTTCTCCCAGTTCACGCCAAGAGCGCTTCCATTCATAAGCACGACAACCAGGGGCTTGCCACCTGCGGCCACCGCCTGCACCAAGTCTTCTTCTGGTTTAGGCATTTCGAGATTGGTGCGGTCTCCGCCAGAAAATCCAGGCTGATCGACGGGCATTTCCTCGCCTTCAAGGCGACTCGTAATTCCGACGACGGCAACAACCACGTCTGCATTCTTTGCTGCCGCTATCGCAGCAGGATCTGGCGTGTTGTTTACGGGAGCCCAAATGAGCTGGGCTTCCGGTTTGCCCTCCCCCAACCTGGAATAACTCACTTCCAACTTCGCGGGACGCCCTTTCTGCAAGTGGACCTGACCCATATGAGTCTGGTTGCCCCATCCTTGTGCTACCAGCTTGTCGCCCACTGAGACGCGCACAAAAGCATTGGCCTTAATACCAAGTAAATAATCCGCAGTGGCGTTGGCGTGGAGAAACCCTGTCCACTGAACCGCGAGGGTCTTCGTTGTCTTCGCTTCTTCCGGAAGGTCCGCGTCAGTCAATTTGATCGAAGGTTCAACCCGCGACACGAGCGGCGTACCTTTGGCTTCGAAACCCGGGCGGGAGCTGTACTCAGCTTTAAGGCCCGGCTTTCCATCCGATGTGGTGAGTGCAGACGTAGGGACCGGATCACCCTGCTGAGATAGAAACTGGGTTCCGGCAACATAGGTGATCTTTGCGCCAGGGAACTCCGCTTTGAGTCCTTCCAGAACGCTAACCGTATGTGTAGGCGTTCCGTTGTAATTGCCAAGCAGGACCGCAGTCTGGTCTGCCACCGGTCCAACGACGACAATGTTCTTGACGGATTTAAGTGGCAGCACGCCATCATTCTTCAGAAGCACCATGGCTTCATTCGCCATGCGGCGAGCGAGTGCGCGGTGCTCGGCGCTGTCAAGCTCGCTCTTTTCAATCTTGCTGTATGGCACTGTGTCCGGCGGGTCAAACATGCCGAGCCGGACGCGCGCAGTAAACAACCGGATAAGTGCAGTATCGACAGCGCTCTCGGGAAGATAGCCCTGTTGCACCGCCTCAACATACGGCTTGTAATCGTGATCGTCCGTAACCGTGCCCGGCCCGTCAATGCACTCATTGTCCGTCCCACGTAACAAGGAAATGGCGGAGGCCTGCGGCTGTGTTGGGCGGTAATGGTGGTCTCGGAAAATATTGCGGACCGCATCGCAATCCGAGACTACATATCCCTGGAAATGCCAAGCCCCGCGCAACGTGTGCTGTAAAAGGAACTCATTCGCGCAGGCAGGTTGACCATTGACTGCGTTGTAGGCGCACATAACGGAATCGGCGTGGCCTTCGACAACCGCCGCGCGAAATGCGGGCGTGTACGTATCCAGCTGGTCGTGCTTGCTGACGTCGATATCGGCGAAGTGACGCGTGGGTTCAGGCCCGCTGTGAACGGCGAAATGCTTAGGGGTAGAGATAACTCGAAAGTAGTGAGGATCGTCTCCCTGCATTCCGGTAACGAACGCCACCGCGAGCCGCCCGCTCAGGAAAGGATCTTCTCCGTACGTTTCTTGACCCCGGCCCCAGCGCGGGTCCCGAAAGATGTTGACGTTCGGGGCCCAGAAGTCCAGGCCGCGAAAAAAGCCTGAGTTGCCATCCTGCAGAGATTGGTCGTGGACGATCCGGCCCTCGATACCAATCGCCGTCGCCATTTCATGAATACGCGGCGTATCGAATGTTGCAGCAAGCCCGATGGGCTCGGGAAACTCGGTTGTCCCATCTGCGACGACGCCGTGCAAAGCCTCACTCCACCAGTCGTAGGCTGGAATCTTGAGGCGCGGAATTGCACGCGCCTGATTCACCAGCTGTGAGCTTTTCTCCTCCAGCGTCATGCGATGAACCAGGTCTGCTGCGCGATTTTCCGGCGTTAGCTGGGGGTTCATATACGGCAAACTGGAATTGTCCTGTGTAAAAGCCGCACAGGTCACGAGAGTTATGCAAGCAGTCAGGAGTGTGCGAAATAGCATTCTCGAATAATTCATCTCGTCTCGACCTTATTGAAAGAGCCTGGGTGCAAAGTCCTTGAGATCGCGACGCCACGTCTGCCATTCGTGATCTGTCCCAGGCGACTCGTAAAAGACATGCTGGATGTTCGCGTCTTGAAGCGACGTGTGCAGTCTTAAAAGGCCTGCCCGCATCCGTTCTGGCTCTTTCGTACCCACGCCGAGCCAAAGCAAGTGTACTTTTTTCAAGAAGGCCGCCGGATCGGCAAAGACGCCGTTGTAATCGGTTTTAGGATCCAGTTTCCGGTCTCCGAGTACGAGCATCCCTCCCGCGCCGCTGAATCCGCCAATATAGGAGAAGAGATCGAGATGATTCAGCGTGATCTGGAAGGTCTGCATTCCGCCCATCGAAAGCCCCGCCATAGCGCGGTGGTCGCGATCCGACAATGTTCGGAACGTTGAATCTATGTAGGGAATTAGAACTTGCGTGACATCGTCCTCAAATGCTGCTGCCATGTCCTGCATGGCTTTCAGCATTTCGGGAGAACCGAAAGGCTTTCCCGTGAGGTCAGGAGGAGCCTCGCCGGCACGCCGCGCGTAGCCATACGCCATCACGATGATCATCGGCTTGCAGCTCTTTTCCGCGAGCAGATTGTCGAGGATAAAGTTTGCGTGGCCTTGGCGGATCCATCCGGTATCATCTTCGCCAGCGCCATGCTGCAAATAGAGCACTGGATAGTGCACCTTCGTCTGCCTGTCATAGTCGGGTGGCAGATAGACCACTGCGTGACGCCACGTTCCGGTCACCTTCGAGTTGTACCAAACCTCGCGTACAGCGCCATGCGGGACATCTTGAATTGAGTAATAGCTAGAGCCCGGCTCCGGCACCTCAACCATGCTTGTGTACTTACCGCCTCCGAAGAATGCGCGGGTGTTAGTGTCGCTGACCTCCGCGCCATCAATTATCAACGTGTAATAGTGCAGGCCGGGAACAAGCGGCGGAGTCGTAACTGCCCAGAACCCGTCGGGCTGTTTTTCCATGTCTACTTTGGGGCCACTCCAAAAATTAACGCGGACTTTACTGGCGTCAGGGGCCTTAACACGAATCTCTACTCTTCCGCTGCTGTCAACCTTGGGAAAGTCGGCGCCCCAGACGTTCGTCTCAGCGGGATGGAAATCGCTTGCCTCTTGTGCACGGGAGACCGCGGTTAATAGCAACAGTACAATTACCAGTCGTTTCATCTGTCCTCCTGGAGAAGTAGCCCTCGCGCGCAATTCTCAAAGCAAATTCTATAACCGGTGCGACGCTCCTCGAATAACGCGCTCTGTGATGGCCCGCAGCATTCCAGTGTCATTTTTCGAAATTGGGGGCTCCTGGAGTCTCGTGAAGGACTACTAAGTCGCTTGAATCAAGCAAGCCATGCGCCGCCGGGGGAACTCTACATTGAGAGCTCCATCTACCGCGGTGATCTTGATGCCTAGATCTGTTGGATAAAGGAGTTTCGGATTCGCAATTGCCAACGGAATTGTCGTTGTCGCTGGTCCATCGATTCTCCAGACGGCGAGCAATGTCTGTTCCGGCGATTTCATGCCTAACGCAACTGGCGCCTGGAAATTCGTTACGTCCGATGTTCCGAGGGGATAAAACGGCACCGCTGCGGGAATGTGGTTACGAAGAGCGTCTTTATAAATCCGAATGCCCTCGGCGACTTGGGCGGCGGCTTCTGCGGAAAGCGAATCGAGGCGTCCGCTCTGGTGAATACGACACATCATGGCGGTAACCATATTGAAGGTTGCTTGATCGGCCTCGGACTTTGCCAGAGGGTAAGACCAGATAGCAAGCTGCTCAGGCAAAACGGCTGCGGATGCGCCAACCAAAATCATCGGGACCTTCAGATAATCTTCTTGGTCGGTCATGGACTGCACTTGCAAACGGCTGAGCATGGCGTAATCCATTCGACCGCCGCCGCTGCCGCAATTTTCAATCACCAGATCTGAATAGCGGTTCAAGATACTATCTAGCCACGCGAGATGAGCACGATTGTGCTCGAGCAAGCCTTGGCCAAAGCTGTCCGCGTTGAGCTCGGTGCCTTGCAGCGAATCTACGTTGTAATCCATCTTGATGTAACCAACACCGTAATCGTTGACGACCCTCGCGATCACCTGATCGAGGTAAGCGCGGACTTCTGGGTTGCGAAAGTCGAGGAGAAGCCGTGAATTCTTCAATGCTCGTTTTCCATGACGCACGAGAAACCAATCATCTGGTTTCTGCGCGAGCACTGATTTTGGTCCGGCAACTTCTGGTTCCAGCCACAGACCCGGAACCATTCCGGCTTGCCTGATCTGATCGAGAAGAGATTTCAGCCCGTGAGGAAACCGAGTGGTCGAAGCTTGCCATGTCCCAAGTGTCTGACTCCAGTCCTCGTGCAGGTCGGCGTACCATCCGGCGTCGATAACGTAGTATTCGCAACCGGCTTTCGCAGCGGCGGCGATCATCGGCAACTCGTTGGCTTCAGTAGGGTCGCCCCACAGGCAGTTCATGTAATCGTTGAAAATCACAGCGCATCGTGCGTTGTCCTTATGCGGCCTCTTGCACGCTGTGCGCCGGTATCGTGTTAACGCTTCAACTGCCTCGCCGAACCCGCCGCGCACACATCCTACGGCGATTGGAACAGTCTGATAGGTTTCTCCAGGTTTCAGATTTTTCCACGCCGCCGAGTGCAGATCGTCGGGCCCGCCGAGATAGGCGTAAACGTCGTCGGCATTATTGTCGCGGGCCGAAACATTGGAGATCTCCCAATGCCAGGAGCCGTTATGTTCGATTTGCCAAAACCAGATCAATCCAAGCTTTGTGTTCTCGGCCATTGCCATCGGCAAGTACCGTTCACTGGACCAACTGCCGATGCTTCCCGCTTGTGCTTCCGACCAACTGGTGCGTTCGTTTTCGACGAAACCCATTTCTGACGGACGCATCGTATGCCACTGCCCCTCCGCCATCCAGCTATTGACGGCGAGGTGGATGCGAAGTTCACGGTCATAATTCTGGGGATCAGCAAGTCCGTGGAGCATTGCTGAACTCAGAAATTCGATTCCCACGGGCGAGTTGCCCTCGTTAGTAACTCGCGAGAACCGGCGCAGAATCGGCAGCCCGTCGAAAGATTCATAGACGGATTCCACACGTAGGCGGAGATTTGCGTCCGTGTGTACGCACACCAGACGCTTGCCTCCGCGAGCGGACTTTTCGCGTTTTCCGGCAAACAGCAAACGCATGCCTGGCTGCCCCATGCCGGATTTCATTCCCTGATCGGGAGAATTTTCGCCGCTGCATTGTAGTGCGACCTCAACACCCGAGGATTTGCCGACAGCCATAATGTCCGCCGGGACAAGCTGTTTCTGACGCAATTTTCCCGCGATCACTTCGAACGGGAGGGTTAGATCATCAGTTTTCCATTCGAATGGCGCCATCGTGCTTGAACCATAGGCAGTGACAGGCGGAAGTACAGCGCTCAGTGCGACTAAGGCACTGGATTCCAAGAATCGTCTTCGGTGCATAGAGATTTCAGCTGTGAGTAACGATAACTGTAACGAGTTCAAATAGCAGGATGGAGGGGGCTCTGTCAAGCGCACAATTGCGCACTCAGCTGTGAGGAAAATTTGTCGGTCTGCTACGGCTACGCCTTTACTGCGGCAATCGTACGCTTAGCTCCGCGCCGCTGTGTCGACCTGCGCACGATTAACTCTGGCTGCAGCACAACGCTTTCAACTTTCGGCGGCATCTTGGACTTCAGTACCGCAAGGGCAATACGCGCAGCTTCCTCACCTATTCGTCGGCTGTGCTGATCGATGCTTGAAAGTGGAATGCTTAACGCATCGTCGTAGTGGAGATTTCCGCAGCCAATAACGGCGACGTCTTCCGGGATCCGCAATCCCTGATCTAAGGCATAATTCATTGCGCCCATAGCCAATGGGTCATTAAAACAGAACACGCCATCGGGCCTTGCTTTTAGACTGAGGAGTTCGCGCATTGCGTCTGCACCTCGCTGCCGCGTTTCCACGTCTCCCTTAGGTTCGGCGATGATGTAGTCATCACTGACTTTCAAGGCTGCCTGGGTCAGAGCCCGTTTGTATCCTTCCACTCGACGAATACTTGGGCTGGTTTCCGGCCCTCGAATGTGCGCGATTCTTTTGCAGCCAATGTCGATCAAGTGCTTTGTAGCAAGCATTCCGACTGCTTCGTCGTCTACTCCAACGAAATTTGCGGTGAGACCAGGTAAAGCGCGATCAATCAGCACGTAGGGCGTTTTCTGTTTTTCAATACGGAAGAACAGATCAACGGTAGAACGGCAGGAGGCGATGATTAGTATGTCAAGCCGGCGTGCCAGCAATTGATTAATCTCTTGCTCTTCAAGATCCGGATCTTCTTCAGAGGAGGAGATGATCAGATAATAGCCGCTCCTCCTCAACACGTCAGAAAGCGACTTGGCAATTTCTGCGAAGAAGGGATGGAGGAGGTCCGGAACCACCAAGCCGACCAGATAGGTGCGTCCGGTGACCAGGCTCCGTGCCGCCAGGTTGGGCTGATAATCAAGTTCTTTGACCCGGGTTAGAACTCGTTCGCGGGTCTCGTCTCCCACATCGGGATGATTGCGCAGGACCTTGGAAATCGTGATGACTGATACTCCAAGATCTCTGGCGATGTCTTTCATTCGTGTGCTCATGGATTTGACTCAGTATATCGAAGACTTTGTTTCAAGGATGGCGTAATTCTTGACATCGATAACTTTACCGATTATTGTGCTTCGATACGCGTCTCCTTGTACCTCCGAAGATGTTTAAAGGTCAATGGAAAAATCAAATTCGGATGACAAGCAAGAGGAATACACCATGAAGCTCCAAAGCGTGGCCGGGCCGTTGCTTAACGGTTGTGTTGATCCTGGGCTTGTGCCTCGGAGGACCCTTTACACGGGTGCCCAAATGCCGGCCATCGGACTTGGAACGTTTGGGTCAGACCATGTCTCAGCCGTGGAAATTGCGGCGGCAGTGGAGGGTGCGGCAGCGGTCGGATATCGGCACTTTGACTGTGCGTCCGTGTACAGCAACGAGCACCAGATTGGATATGCGCTGCAACAAGTGTTGCGCAGCGGGATTAAGCGCGAAGAACTATGGATTACATCAAAGCTCTGGAATGACAAGCATGGTGAGAACGATGTGATTCCTTCCTTCAAGCAGTCCCTAGCAGACCTCAGACTGGATTATGTGGATTTATATCTCGTCCATTGGCCATTTCCCAACTTCCACCCACCCGGTTGTGAAGTGACTTCGAGGAGCAAAAGCGCAAAACCCTACATGCATGATGGTTTCATGAAGACGTGGCGAAAGATGGAGGAACTGGTCGATCTAGGTCTGGTTCGTCATATCGGTACCTCGAATATGACCATTCCAAAACTAAAACTTCTATTGCGCGACGCTCGCATTAAACCGGCAGTGAACCAGATGGAACTGCATCCTCACTTTCAGCAGCCGGAGTTATTCGAATTTGTCCGGTCGAACGGTATCGTTCCCGTAGGTTATTCTCCGATCGGTTCGCCAGCGCGGCCGGATCGCGACCGGACACCTGAAGACAGTTCGCCCACGCAGGATCCGGTGATTGTCAGGATTGCCAATCGGCTCGGCGTGCATCCGGCAATTGTTTGCATAAAATGGGCTGTCCAGCGCGGACAGATTCCTATTCCATTTTCCGTCAAGCGAAATCAGTACCTTAGCAATCTTGAAGGCGTGGTGAGTGAGCTTCTCACCGACGACGACATGCGTGAAATCAGCGCCATTGACCGGAACTGCAGACTCATTAAGGGTCAGGTCTTCCTTTGGAAAGAAGGCCAATCATGGGAGGACCTTTGGGACTTGGACGGGGAGATCACACCCGCATGAACTGGGTCTCGACAACCGTGCCAAAGGTCGCAGCCGTGGAGACCAAACAGCAGACGATGCGGGCCGCGTTTCTACCCGGTAACGATAAAGTTGAACTCCGCAGCGTGCCTCTCCCTCGTCCAGGTCACGGAGAAGTTCTGCTGAGAGTAAAAGCTTCGACAATTTGCGGTTCGGATATTCGCTGTATCTACCACGAACACCTTGGGAAGGGGCCCGAAGGCTATCAAGGGGTAATTGCGGGCCACGAACCAAGTGGGCAGATCGTAGAGATCGGGCCTGGCTGCCGTCGCTTTGGTGCGGGGAACCGGGTGATTGTGTATCACATCTCAGGCTGTGGCGTCTGCAATGATTGCCGGCGCGGCTACATGATTTCATGCACGAGTGAAAAATATCGCCGTGCCTACGGTTGGCAACGGGACGGCGGAATGGCCGACTACATGATCGCGGAGGAGAAAGATCTCATCGCCCTTCCGGATGAACTCTCTTATGCAGACGGCGCACAGGTCGCATGTGGCTTCGGCACAGTTTACGAGGCGATCGAGAAAATTGGGGTCAGCGGGAACGATACCGTGCTCATCACCGGGTTGGGCCCAGTAGGGCTGGCGGCTGCGGCTTTGTGTCGCAAGCTAGGCTCGCAGAAAATTATCGGTATTGATGTCGTCCCCGACCGCCTAGAGTTAGCGCGATCCCTCAACCTCTGCGATGTCGTCCTTCGGTCTGGCACCGACAATGTCGCGGAGATAAGAAGCTTGACAGATGGCAACGGGGCCGAGCGCGCGTTCGACTGTTCCGGTAATGCCACGGCGCGGGCTACAGCAATTCGCGCAACGCGCAAATGGGGCAAAGTTGCATTTGTTGGCGAAGGAGGAACAGTCGAATTCAATCCATCGCCGGACATAATTCACGATCAAAAGACGATCTACGGTTCGTGGGTGACCACGACGTGGCTGATAGAGGAATTGGTCGAGCGCTTGGTACGGTGGAACCTTCATCCGGCTGACATCATTACGCACCGGTTTGGCTTAGAGGGTGCCGCAGACGCCTACGCCCTTATGGCTTCGGGCAAGTGCGGCAAGGTTGCAGTCTGCTCAGACGAGGAATTGGCACCCAAATGACCTCAAACTGGGAAGAGATTCTTAGGGACCGGCTGCAACTGTTTGGGCATCGCAACTGGCTGGTCATCGCCGATTCCGCATATCCTGCGCAGACGCGCCAGGGTGTCGAGACCATCGTCGCCGATGAAGAACAAACTACTGTCCTTTCGCGGGCGCTTGCAATTCTTGGCGGATGCAGACACATCAAACCAACAATTTATACGGACAAAGAACTGCAGTTTGTCTCGGAGCAGGACGCCACTGGTATCACGGCGTACCGGCAACAGCTAGAGAGTCTACTCGATGTGCATCAAATACACTCCCTTCCGCACGAAGAGATCATCTCCAAGCTTGATCAGGTCGGCGAAATGTTTCGAGTGCTCTTGATCAAAACAAACATGCGGATCCCATATACGTCGGTTTTTTTTGAGCTGGGATGCGGATACTGGGATGCCGAACCAGAGAATCGGCTCCAGGTCGCAATGCGATCAAAAAGTCAGCGGCCAAATGCGGCAAAACGCAAGAGGCGGTAGTGCTAGTCTCGGAACCCAACATGAAGGCACTTGTACTTAAGAAACCGGGGCAGGCATCCATCGAGACCGTCCCAGATCCGGTGCTCACGGACGGAAACCTATTACTCAAAGTTCGGATGGTCGGCTTCTGCGGAAGCGATTTGAATTCCTTCCGCGGACTTAATCCGCTTGTCTCGTTTCCGCGGATTCTGGGGCATGAAGTGTGTGCCACCGTGGTTGAGAGCAAGCACGGGTTCGCAGCGGGAACAGATGTCGCACTCTCGCCTTACACAAGCTGCGGCCAGTGTGCATCGTGCCGCCGAGGACGCCCGAATGCATGCCAGCTCAACCAGACTCTTGGCGTTCAAAGAGACGGCGCTCTCACCGAATTTATCGTAATGCCGGCGGAAAAGCTGTATGCGGCAAAACTCACGGCCAAGGAATTGTGTCTGGTGGAACCGCTGACCGTCGGCTTCCATGCCGTAGCACGAGGACGAGTGACTGCGGACGACACCGTTGCAGTTTTCGGGTGTGGCGGGGTGGGGCTCGGAGCCGTAGCTGCATCGAGCTCTCGCGGCGGCACGACGATCTGTATTGATGTGGATGATGAGAAGCTGGAACTTGCGCGGCTCGCAGGGGGCGCTTACTCGATAAACACCTCGCGTGAGCCGTTGCATGAGCGTTTGCAGGAAATAACTAAAGGACGAGGCCCAGATGTAGTGGTCGAAGCTATCGGTACACGGATGACCTTTCAAGCTGCGGTCGAAGAAGTCGCCTTTACGGGCAGGGTTGTGTACATCGGTTATGCCAAAGAACCGGTTACATATGAAACGAGGATGTTTGTACAAAAAGAATTGGATATTCTCGGGTCGAGAAATGCTCAGCCGGAGGATTTTCAAGCGGTAATCAAGCTTCTCGAAGGGCGGAAATTCCCGGTCCAGCAGGCGGTGAGTTTGGTTGTTTCTCTCGAGGAAGCACCGAGCGCATTGCATTCGTGGAGTGAGAATCCCTCAAGCTTCAAGAAAATTTTGGTCGCATTGGATTAGACACAGTGAACATTGGCGTGAGCGAATCAACAACCACGGTCCGTCCCGGCATTTCTAAGGGAGGTCTGTTCCGCACTGCGCAAGGGGTAAGTCTCGCTTTCACTTTCGTGCTCCTTACCTCGTTATTTCTGTTGTGGGGCTTCTGCAACGGAATGATTGACATC
>Ga0209056_10004981_pt1 | contig 13916 bp, 7 predicted proteins | sample GraSoiAngelo_114_FD_185876 | JGI IMG/M metagenome (GOLD analysis project Ga0209056, IMG submission 185876) | Grasslands soil microbial communities from the Angelo Coastal Reserve, California, USA - 14_0903_13_40cm (SPAdes) (version 2) | ecosystem: Environmental > Terrestrial > Soil > Grasslands ... | reverse complement strand
CGATCGTGAGCCGCGAGATCGAGGTGATCGAGCAGCAGCTGCGTCGCAACGACGTCACGCTCATCCAGGGCGAGGCGTCCTTTCTCGATCCGAACACGCTGGCCGTCCGCACCGAGACCGGCGCGAACCGGTCGGTCGGACTGGAGAGGCGAAACACATAATTGCCCGCGACGCGACCGAATTCGGGCGAGGCGGAAAAATAAAAGGCAGTACTGATTTGGCCGTCGGCCACGCCGTCCTCATCGCCGGGGATGTTGGCGTCGCGCACGCCGCCAAACGCCGTGACCACGCCGTCGGTGACTTTGAAACTTTGCACTAACAATTCACCGACATCATTTGTGCCATTGCCGTTCGCGTCGAGGAACCGTTCGATCTGGACGGTTTCGCCGTTGGTCAATCCGGAGATTTGCAGTGTGACGGAGCCGGGGTAGGTGTTGCTGATGGAAGTAGGGCTGACGGTTAACATCGCCGCCGCGCGAGAGGATGGAGAAAGCCAGAGGCTTGCGGCAAACAGGGAGAGAAAAAACACCGGACGAAGAGTCAATGTTGAAGAAGTTCTCATAGGCTTGGTTCGGGACGGCGGAGGACAAAGCTGAAGTCTAAAGGCATGTCTTCAATCAATCTTTTTGGTATTGCCAGGCCATCGGTCACAACACCGGCGGAATGTCATTGCCCGGGTGTCCCGCGGCGACCGCAAGACTGTGGTTAGGGCCGACACAAGCGATTGCCCTAACTCATGAAGCCAGGGAGAAGCAAGAAAAAATCACGCCTCATCCCATTCTGCGGTTGACCGCGCGGGATCTTTGGAATATCTATGGTTGAACCAGTTCCAAAACGCCGTCTATGAAAACCTGCCGCCGCGCCTTTACGCTGATCGAGTTGCTCGTTGTCATCGCCATCATCGCAATTCTGGCCGGCCTGCTCTTGCCCGCGCTGGCCAGAGCCAAAATGAAAGGACAAGCCATCCAATGCGCCAACAATCTCAAGCAGATGGGCCTGGCGCATTTCATGTACGTGAATGATTTCAACAAAACCGTGCCTTACGCGCAGTATCAGGACTTGTGGATGGCGGCCTACATACAGTTCCACGCGGCCGTCAACAAAGTGCGCACCTGCCCTGTGGCGCCGGAGCATCCGGATCGTTCGCCGCGCAAAAGCACCAAGGCTCCAGCGGCCGCCGGCATGTTTCCAGAGTGCGGCACCCTTGATGAGGCCTGGTTATGGCCGACCAACGGAGCGTGGGGCAGTTCATCGGCCAAAGGATATCATGGAAGCTTTGCCTTTAATGCCTGGTTATACGGCGGCGGCTGGCCCAGCGCTTGGGCCGACGAAAAACTGGCATTCAAGACCGAAAGCGCGATCCAGCAAGCTGTAACCACACCTGTGCTCGGAGATTCCTTCTGGGTGGACGCCTGGCCGAAAGCTGACAACAAGCCGCCCTTTAACGGTTATTACGGCTGGAATGACGGAGGCATGGGGCGGTACTGCGTTGCGCGTCATTCGGCCGGTCCGTCCGACCAGTCCAAGCAGACCAAACTGGCCGGCGGTCCATACAGAGGGGCAGTGAACGTCGTATTCTCGGATGGCCACGCCGAACTGGTGAAGCTACCCAGGCTTTGGCTTCTTACCTGGCACAAGGATTACGTGCCGCCCGCCAAGCCGCCACAGTGATGACCGGACACGGAGAGAGGCAATCTTTGTCCGTCTCGAATCTTTGGGGCGGCAATCCACATTCGGACCTCCTCCCGCCTCCGCTTCGCTCCAACGCGGCAAGCGTCAGCTTCTATTTGCTCGAAGACTCAAGGCCCGGCCGCTTCTGGCCGTTTTCGCCGAACAAATGCCGATAGAAAAAGCGAGGGAGAAACCCTTCAGGCAGCCCGTACTCGCTGGGCGGATCCCAGAGTTCAAAGTAAGACAACTGCTTCCCACCTTCCTCAACCACTTCAAGACGCGTGAGCTTTCGATCTCCCTTCAAATCCTCATCCGTCAGCGTGAAGATGCGCGCCTTCGGTGCGAAGTCGCCAAGGCTTTCGGTGAAACAACGCCGAGCCCACTGATCAAAAACATCGGCACGCGAAGCGCCCAGCAGGGCGCGAGTGGAAGCGAAGAAGTTGTCCACCGTTGGTTGCATCTGGTCTTTCAGCGGCGGCAAGCGATAAGACGTTTTCTTTCCTTGAAAGCGTCCGGTGGTGGCGTGCTCCGTGGATGGCGTCAAATTTTCCACTTCCAACGCGCGAAACTTGTCAATGACCGAGTGCAAAGCCTCATCTAGTTTCGCAGCTTCGCTCGGAGTCATGCCCAAGACCACGGCGGTGTTCGGGTGCAGGCGGTAGTCTGGCTCGAGCCACGAAAAGAGGGCGTCGGAGAGATACTTCTTTGGGAGGTAAAAGTAAGGCTTGTCCGGCGGCCAGACACCTTCTTTGTCGGGTTCCATCGGAATTACGTCGCCCGCCGCGTCTTCGACTGTCAGCCTCGAACGTAGCGCCGTACGGTGATTACGCTGCTCGTCCAGCTTGCTTTTCAAGTTCGCAAGGTCAGCCATAGCTTCTGCTTTCCTTTGCTGCGCCGAGGTCACCTCGCCGGCCAGGTGCTGATTTTCCGTTCTCAAGCGGTAGAGGGACGAATGTTGCGCCAGGAAGACACCGCTTGTGGCAACAAGCCAGGTGGCAACCACAGCGAGGTTATTCATAAGGCCTTTGTTCAGTGTTTTTGGGTGGACTTCCACTCTTCAACGAACGGCTTGAACTGTTGAGGCACTTCGTTCAGCGCGACCAACTGTGTCATGAAACCTTCGTCCGGGTGGGTAATCAGAATAGAGCCATTCTTGTCGAAATGAAGAATGAGGGTCCGCGTTCGCGCGCCGAAATCATTAAACTCGTAAAACGCACCTCGAAGGTAATTCCAGAGCGCGTCGGCGCGGTCTTTGTCCATCGTCTGCTCGACCGCAGCGCGGAGGCGCGCTTCCAAAGCCTTGCCTTCCGAGGGAAACGCTGAAGTAATCGATGTCCGATAGGAACCATCTATGTGAACTCCTTCAGGCAAGGTGTTTGTCAGCAATGTGTGGGATTCTTCCAAGTCGCGATAGCCCTGTGCGAAGTCCAAAAATGCCTGCTTGGCATGCGCGGACGCCGCGTGATCGAGTCCCATAGTCTCCAGCAACACCGCCGAAATCTTGCCATCCTTCGTGAGAGCAGGAGACCACTTGGTGCGGTTATCTTTCTGCTCGTTTGATTCCATTGCCGGATCGTAAAGCTTAATCTGCGAGAATAACGACTTCGGCAAGCGCACATATGCTGACGTCTCTGACCAGCGGTAGAGCCGAGGGTCGTTGTCCGGAGGAACCGAACTGGCGAGCTTTGTCCGTCGAGCCTGCTCGACCCCGAGCTGCAGGATCGAATCATCGACGAACCGTAATTCCCGCTCGAGCCGCGCGCGTTCCGCTTGATAGCCAGCCAACGCCTGTCGAAGCTCAGTCAATTCAACGCGTCGCTGTTCTCTCCCGGCTGCGGCATGACTGAGTGCGTTCCACTCGTAAACGATCGGCGTTGCGCTTGCCAACAAGCAAAGCGCGGCAGTTTGCGTTTTTGTAAGTCCCACAAATTTAGCGAACCACAGGCCTAGTCCAGTGAGGGACATCGCTCCTGCCGACTGCAACGCGGTTTGCGCTGCGACGGATGCGAGTCCGGCGGGCGCGGCTTGCGTGGCTCCATGCAGCACCGCGCCGATTGTCGTCGCCGCCGGCACGTTGTAGCCGCGGCGCCGAAACAAGTGCGTGAGTTGTTCCAGAGCCTTGGCCACGCGTTTCTGCGCCGCGTCTTCGCCGACGCCGAGCGCCTCACCCACTTCATGAAGATTTTTGTTCTCGAAGAACCGCAGGAGCACGGCGTGGCGGTCCTTTTCGCGCAGTTCCATCAACGCTTCGTCGAGCACGGGCGAAAGCGATTTCAGCGATGAATCCTCTTCTTTCATGGTCGTGCCGAGTGCGACGGCGGTTTCTTCGCGACGTTTGCGTCGCAGTTCCGTGCGCAGTCGGTGGCGGGCTTCGAGCAGCGTCGTTTTGTGGAGCCACGCGGCGAGCGGCGCGTCGCGACCGAGAAACGGCGCTTTGCGGGCCAGCGCGACGAAGACGTTTTGCGTCACTTCCTCCGCGAGTCCGGCGTCGCCGAGGCGGCGCAGCGCAGTCGAATAAACCAGGTCAACGTGCTGCTGGACGAGGCTTTGAAAGGCCCGTTCGGAGCCTCCGTCCACATACTCCCGCAACAGTTGCTGGTCGCTCATTCCGTTTCAGCCTTTCATCTTATTAACTGCCGCCGGAACCGGGAAACCGAAAAGATTTTTTCGTTGTTCCAGGGCACTCCAACTGGAAGCGTTTGGTGTTCCGCCGCAGCGGTGTTATGTTGGCCTGTCCCATTCGGGCGGCCCCGCAACTGCCGGGATGGACCACAATTGGATTCACGCCAATTGCTCCTGCTCTTTTCAAAGCCGAGGGCCGGCAAAATGAAAAAGTCGTACGGACAGTTGTTCATCTGGGTTGCGTTCATTGTTTTGAGCACAAGCTGCCGGTCTCTTTTTTCAAGCGGCAGCAACACCGTCAAGTCACCGTGGAAGACTTTTGCCGATGCCAAGGCGGCGTTCGATCAAATCGTCCCGGGCCAAACCACCACCAACGAACTGAAGGCGCTCGGTTTCAATCCGTTCACCAACCCGAATGTAAAGATTCTGACGTACCTCGACGTGATGAGCCGTTTTCTGCCGAACGTCTCGATTCGGAAGGAAGACCTGCCCAGACCGGTCTGCGATTGCCTCGAGGCCAAGGACAACTGCCAGGCCTATGAAGTGGACTTGACCGTCACGCAAAGCAAACGCTACGGCAACCTGTTCCTGGACATGCTGGCGTTCAACCGCAAGACCCGGGAGACCGGCTGGAACTTCAACGCGCTCATCGTGCTGAACCACGACCAGGTCGTGTATAAACTCTGGTCCGGCGAACCCAATCTGGAGCGTTTCGAGACGAAAAAGAAACCGCTCGGCCCGTTGCAGGAACTGGACGGCGTCGTCCGCCCGCCATCGCCTTATTGAGGTTGAGGACGCGCGCCTTGACGGGTTTGGCTCAACCTCAATCCCGCATCTGCTCCGGGTCGACGCCGACGCTCCGGCACCACTCCCGATAGGCGAAGGGGGAGATTTCCGACGGCTTTATTTCGCTGCGCCCGCCCCAGAAAACGTTGGTGTATTGGACCGGGATTCCGCAGTTGTTCAGGTGCTGGTCGATGGCGGCTTTGTGCGCGAGCAGCCGGTCTTTGTCCGTGCCGTGCGCGACACCCATGATATTGACGTTGCGAAACTCCGGCCCGCCTTCGCGCCAGTAAGCGTGAGTCATGATGTGATGCCGGCCCACTTCCCGGCCGGCTTCGATCTCGCGACCCGGCGGTACCGCCCAGTGAAACAACGCGTTGAAACGGGTGACACGTTCGCCGGTGGCCAGCGGTTTGACGTGCTCCAGAAAGGTCGAAAAGCGTCCGATGATTTTCCGCCGATTAAAATCGTCGCCGACTTCGCAAAACGTGTCGAGCGGAACACCGGCTTCCTCCGCACGCGTGGCCCAGATGTTGGGGACTATTTCCTCCGGCTCGAATTCACGCTTCAACGCCGTGAGAATCCGCCACTCCAGATCGTTGAGCGTCGTCACCGTCACATCGGTTACCTCCGCGGGCACGTCCGCCTTGCTCCCCGGATCCAGGCCGCGTCGCCGCACGTGGCCGACCCCCAGCGCGAACAGCCGTTTGGCCGGAAGCAAAATGTACCGCTCCGCTCCGGTCTGCTGCGCGAGAAACTCGCAGTGCTTCCGCATCGAATAACCCTGCGGCACTTTGAGCGTCGTCCAGAGTTTGTAGTTTGAGCCGGGCGTGGCAGCGTCGGTCGAGCGGGTGACGACGTGACCGGAAAACGGATCCTTTTGGAACAGGTAATCGAACGCCGCGTCGAGCTTTTCCGACGGCACCTGCCAGGCCACCAGCGCGCCTTGCGCGAGATTGGTGGCCAGCAACGTCTGCCGCACACGGCGGATCGTCCCGCTCCGCAACATCGCTTGAATACGCTCGATGACCAGAGGCAGTTCCACGCTGGCCTGTCGCGCGATTTCCCCCAGCGGATGGCGTTGAAAACCCTGGATGCGGTCTTCCGAGACCGCAAGAATGCGCGCGTTGATTCGATCACCGATTTCGATTGGCACCGTGGACAAATTCATTTGGGGCAGATTCTAGCCTATGTTCGCTGGAGCGGAAGGTCATTTTTCGACCCAAAGGTCGAAGCCAAGCAGCTGTTACGGACCGCGCATAGCCCGGTAAAAGCGATGACTGAAATTGGAGCTGACGACGTCCACGTAATCCCCAATTCCGTTCGGCGCTGCATTAGTGAGCAGCGAGACCCAGTTCGTCAGAGTGGTCGAAGTTTCCAGCACATAGTTGGTGTTCCCTTGGCCAATGAGACGTAATTGGAACTGTCCGTTGCCATTCATGCCCAGGGCGCCCAGGCGCAGGGGTGAATCCAGCAAGACGGTCGCCGGAACGCTGACGACTGAACCGGCGAAATTGCCCGCGACGACACGATAGTCGCCCTCGTTGGCGGACTGAAAATTGGAAATGGTCAGACTCGAGTTCGTGGCGCCGCTCAGGTCGGCTTGATTGAAACGCCATTGATAAGATGGCCCTGGCGTCCCCGTCGCCGTAACGCTCAGCGTGACGCTGCTTCCGGCAGGAACAGATCGACTCGCCGGCTGCTGCGTGAGGGTCGGCGGCACGCCGAGATTGTAATTCAACACGGTTGTGCCGCTCGCTCCTTCCACGCCATCCACGGCGAGGTAGTACACCATGTCTTGTGTCGCCTGGAACACCGTCTTGCTCGTCTTGCCGTTCGACCCGCTGTCGTTGTCGCAGGCCACCGGCACCAGACTTTCAAAGTCCGTCCCCGGGCCAGTGTAAGCAGCCAGCACCGTATCAAAGTCGCTTCCCTCCGTGTCGAGGATCAACAGGCCGCTGGCGGGGGGCTGATAGGCATACCATTCCGAGGCGCCGCCAGGTTCACCGCAATGGTTCGGTTCGCCGGGGTCTTTGCTGGAGCCCACCGTGCTGAAAATCTGCGTGCCGCGAAATCCGCGGGCCGGTCCGCCGCTCAACCTGCGGATTTTCGATGATTTCGATATGCGTCCCGACGCCGGCGCGGCGGCGACAGCGTCAGCCGTCTCCAGGAATTTGTCTCGCGTGAACACGTCGCGCACGACGGTGCCGTCGCCGCGAATATGAATTTGCACCCGCACCAGTTTGCTGAAGATCTCGCGCGTCGTGTCGGTCGGGGCGCTCGCCGGCACGATTCGAACGCGGTAATTGCCCACGTCCGATTTCTGAAGATTGCTGATGGGAAATGTGTCTGATCCTCCGGCCGGGAAATTTGTCTGGCGAACGAGCCGACCGTCTTTGAACCATTGGACGACCACAGGTTCGGCGCTGTCAAACCCTACCAGGAGCGACGCGTCGTCATTGGTCGGGCCTGATTTCGGCACGGGTTGAGTGAGGATCCGCGGGATCGCCGTGGTCGAAGGGACCAGGTCCCAGCTAAAGACAATTTGACCCTGGGCGCCGTGAAAGCCGTCGACGGCGATGTGATAATCCGTGCCGGCGATGGCGTAAAACTTCAACTGGCTGGTCAGAAATCCGCCGCTGTCATTATCGCTCGCCACTTCTGTCAGATTCGTCACCGTGTTGCCGGTGTAAACCGCGAGTAACGTGTCGAAATCGCTTCCCAGCGTGGAGAGAACGACGACCCCGTTCGCCGGCGCGCGCCAGGTCAGCCAGACTGAATTAGTTGCTTTCTGGCCGGCGTGCAGTGGTTCGCCTGGTTCTCGAGTTGCACCGAGGTTGTTGCCCCGCCTCACTCCGGTGGGATCCGAGATGTTGTTGCCCGGACCGTCAAAATTGTCCGCGAACGGAAGAGTGGAAATGTTCGTGACGGTCAATTTGGCCGAATCGCTGTTGACCACGCCGGCGGCGTTATAGACAGCCACGCTGTAATCACCGGCGTTGGTCGGCTGGACGTTGGCAACAGTCAGCGTGTCGCTGGTTGCTCCGAGGAGGTTGACGCCGTTGAGCCGCCACTGGTAGCGGAGCAAATTGCCTGTGGCGACAACGGTGAACGTGACGTCCGTGCCGGCGGCCACCGACTGGCTGGTCGGTTGTTGAATAATCACCGGCCGCTCGATCACGTGGACGGTGAGAAATCGGGAGCCGGTGTTGGTGCACGGCGGCGAAGTGCCCGTGAAATCGATGCGAACAACCGTGTTTCCCACCTGCAACCCGGTCACCGTAAAAAGCAGCGCCGTCACCGGGCCCGCCGTCAACGGAGTGACCGACACAATGTTGGTGTCCAGTATCGACACGCGCAGGTTCACCGGACAGTCCGGCAGGGACGTGAAGCTGGCCTTGCCGCTCGCACCGGCGCCGATCAACGTCATCGTGTCGGGCGTCAAGATCTGGCCTTGCGCGCGCGGCACGTAGTGCAGCGCCACCAGCAGCAGGAAGAGAAAGCTTTTGACGAACCGGCGTTGAATCCCGGAAGCCGTGTCGCTTGTTCTGCCAATCGTCCCCATCAGACGCGGCGTCCGTCGGCAATTCTGGCCCACCAAAGCAAGGTGCTGAGCAGCATGTCTCCATTAAGGCATTGTCCGCGTTTCTGTCAACGTGCCGTAGCCAAGGGTGATATCTGTTACAGCACACCAGGCCGGGTGTGTTTACCGGGAGACGGCGCGATAAAAACCGCTGGAAGCGTGGGCATTTGTATCTACAAAGGCCCAGATCCCATTCGGCACAGTGTTCGTCGCGAGAGAAGTCCAGTCCTGCAGATTGGGCGAGTATTGAATGATGTAGCTGCCGTCGCTTTGTCCGACGAGGCGCATGCTGGTGGCGTCGTTGATGGCGTGGAAGGAGTCCAGCCGCAACGGCGAATTCAGCAACAATGTTGCGGGGGCGCTAACGGTGGAGTCGGCAAAATTGCTCGCCACAACTTTGTAGTCGCCTTGATAAAAGTACTGAAAATTTGTGATCGTCAAACTCGCGTTTGTCGCTCCTGAAATGGGGTTCTGGCCGAAATACCATTGATAGAGCGGCGCGGGAACTCCCGAAGCCGTCGTGCTCAACGTCACGATATCGCCCGGAGTCACTGTCCGCGAGACGGGCAGCAGCGTGAAAACCGGCGCGACACCCAGATTGTAGTTCAACTCCGCCGTGCCGCTCGCCCCGCCCACCCCGTCCACCGCGATGTAATACACGGTATCCTTCCTCACGGGAAACACCACCCTACAGGTCTTGGCGGTTGACCCGCTGTTCTTGTCGCAGGTGACGGGCACCAAACTTGCGAAGTCGGTTCCCGGCCCGGTGTAAACCGCCAGCACCGTGGCAAAACTGCTCCCGTCAGTATCCAGAATCAACAGGCCGCTGGCCGGCGGTTGGTAGGCATACCACACCGATGCGCCTCCGGTTTCGCCACAGTGGTTGGGTTCACCCGGGTCTTTGGTCGCACCGAGCGTGCTGAATATCTGCGTGCCACGATAACCGCGCGCCGGCCCACCGGCCTGTTTTCGCGATCCGCTCGCGGCCGACTTTTGCAGCCGGGAAGCGCTGCTGGTCACCCCTTCGGCTGTTTCCGGAAACTTATCGAGCGCTGCGACATTAACCGCACGACCGTCGGTGATGTTGATTTGAACATTGGCCGAGTCGCTCACGGTTTCCACTCCCAGCAGGTCTTTGACATGCACGGCGTAATCGCCCACTTTCGATGCCTGCAGGTTATTAATGCGCAGGAGGTTTGCCGTCGCGCCCGGAATAGGTTGGCAGTCCAAATACCACTGGTAAGTGACAAGACCCTGGGGGTTCACCGACAGAGTCAAGTTGTCCCCGGGCAATCCTAACGTCACCGGCGGCAGGATATTCAACACGGTCAGCAACCCTTCCAAAACGTTTACGTCCCAGTTCAGGACGATGTCACCCGCAGCTCCACCCAGGCCGTCCACTGCGATGTGATACACCGTGCCGCCCTGCGCATTGAATTTTACCCGGCTGGTATGAAAACCACTCGCCGGATCGTCGCAATTGCTGACGTCGTCGTTGGCAGCCACCAGCGTCAGATTCGCGACGCTGTCGCCTGTGTAAACCGCCAGCAACGTATCGAAGCTGCTCCCCGCCGTGTCGAACTTTGCAACACCCCCGAGCAACGGCGCTTGCCAGGTCAGCCAGACGGAGTGCGAGCCTGGCTTGCTGGCGTGATTCGGTTCGCCCGGCTCCTTTGTTGCGTCCACATTGCTGCCACGACCTGTTCCGTTCGAGTCAGTGATGCGGTTCTGACCGCCCATGGCGTCGGTGAACGGCAAATCGCTCAGCTTGGCCGCCCTGACTTGGGCTATGTCGCTGTTGACGGCTCCGGTGACATCCGCAACGGCGACACTATAGTCGCCGGAGTCGGTGGGCTGGAACGTTGCGATCGTGAATGTGGAACTGTTCGCGCCGGGAACATTCACGCCGTTGCGCCGCCATTGATAGGACAACGGCGCTGATCCGGTGGCTTGGACAGTCAAGCTCAGTCTGGCTCCGGTCGCGAGCGACTGGCTTTGCGGCTGTTGGGTAATGACGACCTGGGCGAAGGCGCTCCAGGGGAACATCGCCGCCAAGAACAGGAAAAGAATCTTGTGACGAGTACGGTTCACAATTTTAAAGTTGATCGCGAAACATTATCAAACTCCGGGAAGCCCCAGTTGTCTATGGGGTAAAGACCTGAGTGCCTTTGGTAGGTCAAGGTGCTACGTTTGTAGGCGCATTTAAACTGCGCCGATTGCGGTCGATTTGGCTGCATCGGGAGCCTTGTCTCAGATTCAAGAAATTCAGAAAGCAATTCAGGTGCCGCAATCATTTTGAAGACCCTAGCCACAACGCAGGAATCGAACTTGCGTTTCCCCGCCTTTGCGTACAAAAAGCCACCGCCGACCTGTTAGTCGTTGCAATTTTGCGAAAGCCTTGTGCCGGATTGCCGCATTGGCACCTAGGCTGCTCTTCGCAACATTGGTAATTTTGTTTGCGGATTTTGATGCGGGCAAACCGGTCGCGGTGTTGAAACAAATCCTCATGCGAAACCTGTTTCCAGGAGTCCGGCGGCTTTTTTTCGCGTTCCTGCTGGGGAGCAATCTGTGCGCCCAAACCCCTTCCGCGAAAGGCCCGGACAAAGTCGAAACGGTTTTGCTGACCGTCGAAGGCAAAGTCGAGGTTTCCGCCGCGGGCGCCACGACGTGGTCCCCAGCCCGCACCAATCAATTCCTGCACCCCGGCGACCGTTTGCGCACCGGCCTGCGCAGCCGCGCCACCCTCCGCCTTTCCGACAAGAGCGTGTTGCGCGTCAATGAGCTGACCACGCTCAAAATTCAGCCTCCGCCGAAAGAAAGCAATGCGCCCGTGCTGGATTTAAGCTCCGGCGCGACCTACTTTTTCAGCCGCGAAAAACCTGCCAGCGTCGAGTTCCGCACGCCGCTGGCTTCCGGCGCCATTCGCGGCACGGAGTTCGATCTGGCCGTTGCCGAAGACGGTCGAACGGTTTTGTCGCTGCTCGACGGCCTGGTCGATTTACACAACGCGCAAGGACGAATTGATTTGCAAACCGGCGAACAAGGCATTGTGGAGCCGGGTAAAGCCCCGACTAAAACCGCCGTCATCGACGCCATCAACATCATTCAATGGTGCCTCTATTATCCGGGCGTGCTGGACGCCGATGAGCTGAATTTGAGCGCCGACACTCGTCAAGCCCTCTCGGCTTCGCTGGACGCCTATCGCAACGGCGATCTGCTTCTAGCGCTCGGCAACTATCCGGACGGCCGCATTGCCGGTTCCGATGCCGAACGAATTTATCGCGCGGCGTTGCTCCTGGCGGTCGGCCAGGTTGACCAAACCGAAGCGCAGCTCAAAGAATTGCAAGCCGCCTCGCCGCTTGCCGATGCGCTGCGCGAAATGATCGCCGCGGTCAAGTTCGAGCCGTGGAACCGGGCCGCGCCTCCGAGCCTGGCAACCGAATGGCTCGCCGAGTCGTATTACCTTCAGTCACGTTCCCAACTCGAAGCGGCTTTGCTGGCCGCGAAATCGGCTGCGGAAAAATCTCCGAACTTCGGTTTCGCCTGGGGGCGCGTGGCTGAACTCGAATTCAGTTTCGGACGGACGCCTCAGGCGCGGGCCGGGCTGGAGACGGCCTTGCAATTGTCGCCGCGCAATGCCGAGGCGATTTCGTTGAAAGGTTTTATTCTGGCCGCGCAAAACCGGATCGATGAAGCGCTGAACTTTTTTGACGAGGCGATCGCAGTCGATCCGGCCCTGGGCAACGCGTGGCTGGGACGGGGCATGTGCCGCATCCGTCAGGGCCGCGCCGAGCGGGGACGGCAGGACTTGCAGGTGGCCGCGACGCTGGAACCGAATCGCTCCGCCTTGCGGAGTTATCTGGGCAAAGCGTTCGGCAACGCCGGCGACGCCAGGCTGGCCGGAAAAGAACTGGGACTGGCCAGGCGTCTCGACCCGAAGGACCCGACTCCCTGGCTCTACTCCGCCTTGCTGAATCAACAGGGAAACCAAATCAATGAAGGGGTTCGCGATCTGGAAAGATCGCAGGAGTTAAACGACAACCGCAGCGTGTTTCGCTCGCGACTGCTGCTCGATCAGGACCGCGCGGTGCGCAGCGCCAATCTCGCGGCCATTTACCGCGACGCCGGGATGACCGACGTGAGCGTGCGCGAAGCCACCCGCGCTGTGAACGACGATTACGCGAATTACTCGGCCCATCTGTTTCTCGCCAACAGCTACGACGCCTTGCGCGATCCGAAGCAGATCAACCTGCGTTACGAAACGCCATGGTTGAGCGAACTGCTCATTGCCAACCTGCTCGAACCGGTCGGCGCCGGGCCGCTCTCGCAGTATGTTTCGCAGCAGGAATATTCGCGGCTGTTCGAGACCAACCATCTCGGCGTCAGTTCGAGCACCGAATATTTCAGCCGCGGCGATTGGACCGTGAACGGCTCGCAGTTCGGCCATATCGACAACACGAGTTACGCGTTCGATGTCGGTTACCTGAGTCAACTCGGGCAAAGACCGAACAATGACGTTTCGCAGTTCAATTTTTCGGCGCAGGTCAAACAGCAAATCACTCCGCAGGACAGCCTTTTCCTCCAGGCGCTCTACTCGGATTATGAGGCGGGCGACGTGCAGCAGTACTACAATCAAGCCGACGCCCGGCTCACGCAGCGCATTAAAGAAACGCAGGAACCGAATGTGTTTGCGGGCTACCATCACGAGTGGAGTCCGGAACATCACACCCTTTTTCTCGGCAGCCGATTAAACGACCAGTTCACGCTCACCGACTCGTCGGCGGACATTCTGGTGTTCATTCGGACCAACAACGGCCAGATCCTCAACCTCTCGCCCTTTCCGTTCAATCAATTCACCCAAACCAATCGGAGCGACCTGGAAGCCTACTCGCTCGAATTGCAACACATCTGGCAACACAAGCCGGGAACGCTCATCGCCGGCGCGCGCTTTCAATCCGGTCAGTCGGACACCGCAGCCAGGCTGGATCACGCTTTGCTCTCGCCGGTCTTTTCGCCTTACGACCGGCAGGCGTCCACCGACCTGCAACGCTTCAGCGTTTACGCTTACTACTACTGGCAGGTTCTGGATTCGCTGCAAGTCACGGCCGGACTGAGCTACGACCGGCTGCACTTTCCGCGCAACATCGACGTCCCGCCGATCACCGATGAAGAAGCCACGCGGTACCGGCTCGCGCCCAAGGCCGGGCTGCTTTGGTCGCCGTTGACGAACACCACGCTCCGGGCGGTTTATACGCGT
>Ga0209056_10004980_pt1 | contig 13917 bp, 10 predicted proteins | sample GraSoiAngelo_114_FD_185876 | JGI IMG/M metagenome (GOLD analysis project Ga0209056, IMG submission 185876) | Grasslands soil microbial communities from the Angelo Coastal Reserve, California, USA - 14_0903_13_40cm (SPAdes) (version 2) | ecosystem: Environmental > Terrestrial > Soil > Grasslands... | reverse complement strand
ACTGCCGGTACACATCGAGATTGGTCTGCGATTCCGCCAGGAATCTTGTTAATGCGACGGCTTGATTCACACGCTCCTGTGGATCACTGAAACCTCGAACGTGGAAGAGCATCATCTGCCGGACCATGTCACGCAGGTGACTCCCCGGGTAGGCGTTGTAGCTGACGAAAGCCACGCCCTGAGGCGCCAGATGCCCGCGGCAAATCGCAAGAATCTTCTCCCGCACCGCCGGCGGCACCCAGGAATAAATCCCGTGCGCAATAATGTAATCGAAAGGACCGGCGTCCGCAGAAACCTCCAGAATGTTGCCCTGGCGGAGAGAGAGGTTTTTCAACCCCAATGCCTCGACTGCGGCTTGCCCCTGCGCGAGCGGGCGGGCGGCCAGATCAATTCCCACAAACTCGCTTGTGGGCAGGCCAAACGCCATGGGAATCAGATTGCCCCCGTTGCCGCAACCCAGCTCCAGCACACGGCAGCCATCGACCGGCGCCGGCCTCATGCCGAACAAGGTCGCGATGGTGGCCAGACGGTCCGGATGAGTTTGAGAGTGGGTGTGGCTGGGATACAGAACCTCGTCGTACGTCGTCCGCGTCGGGTCCGCCATAAGAATTCAGGACGTCTTGCGCCGACGATAGGAACGGAGGGCAGTGAGAGTAAAGGACAATCTCCAACGGCTGAATCTCCATTCGATGGTTAGCGGCTGGCACTGTCGATCGTCGAGGAACCCGGAGCGAAATGCGGGCTCGATCGTCGAGAGCCGGAGTTGGGCCTCAGCGGAACTGCGCTCGAAGGCTCCCACTCACTGATCGCCAAGGGTGCTTACGCGATCGGCCGGCTCACCTTTCACGTACACCCACCAGAACCCGCCCGTATGATATTGGAGTTGGTCCTGTCTTATCCATCGCATCGCCCGATTCTCATTTCGTCCCGGATCGACAACGTAAAAGATCCGATCCTTGTCATCTGCGCCTTCGACGCCGGCCAAAACCATGTAGTGCCCTCCGTACGAGGCATCGGCTTTACGATGGAGAGGACGGTTGCGAGTATAACCGCTGCACCCTTTGCACAGGAAAATGATCAGTTTGCCCTCTTCGAGCAAATCGATCGCCTCACGCAAGGTTACGCGGCTGCCATCAAATTCGGGCCACTGCGCTTTGATGCCTCGAATCATCGGGTCGCCAGCGGTTCCGTGCCCGGAGACCCGGCCGTGAGTGGCGCCGTATCTGGCCGTCTCTTCGGGCGTGATGCCCTGACAACTCTCCCTGGGGCGCGAGCCGTTGTTCATCAAGTATTGGAGGACGATTGCCAGAGAAGTGGGCCCGCATCCCGCTGCGGCAATCGTCGTATCGCCCGGTGTATTTCCGTAAACCTTGCTGCCCCACCGCTGGTCGAACTGCTCGTAGCGATAGAGATCGCCGCGTTTTTCTTCCTCGGCCCGCAACAGCCGCAGCAGCCCGGGAGCCAAATCCACTTCCCAGAAAGCGATTTGCCTATGTCCGCTCGTGTCTCCTTCCGGATAAGTGATTGTCCAAATGCCGGCCTCCAGCTTGATCGCGAATCCGTAATGAACAAGTTTCGTCGCAATGTCGTGGAGGCGTTCGGGCAATCCGGGAATATTTACGCGTTCACTCATGCTGAACCTATTTGTCGATTCGTATTGTCCCTTCAAAGAGTCGGAAGGTCGGAAGCCAATCTTCCGCTGACTAAGGCTAAAGACCAGATCATATTGTAAACGGCGGGAGGGAATTCAAGGCGGTTCCAGCGCGCGTTTGAAAAACGTTGCAAGTTCAAATACATCTTCGCGCCGTGGCTCGGAAAAACTACTGGCATTGGACAATCTTGTTGAAAGATTTCCGACGACGAGTGCGTATTAGCTATAGATTGCCGTTATAGTGAAGGCAAAACGGGCGGTTCATTTTGGAGAGCGGAAGGCGAACTCGTTCGGTCGAACTGGCCGTCCGCCAGAACGTTCCAACACGCGACGGGCAAAATGCCGCTTGACAGTTAAAGTGATTTTCATGATAAGTCGGGATGTCGCAGAATCCGATTTTAGCTACACCGGAGGCATATTATGGCAAAAGCAAGCAGTCAGAAGTTCATCGCTCGCAACCGAGCACCGCGGGTTCAGATCGAATACGACCTGGAAACCTACGGCTCCCAGAAAAAGGTCGAGTTGCCTTTTGTAATGGGTGTTATGGCCGACCTGTCAGGCAAGCCGGCGGAACCGTTGCCCGCCGTCGGCGATCGCAAGTTCCTGGAAATCGATGTCGATAATTTTGATGACCGACTCAAAGCCTGTAAACCGCGCGTGGCGTTTCAAGTGCCCAATACACTCACCGGGGAAGGCAATTTAAGCGTTGAGATGACCTTTGAGAGCATGGACGATTTCTCCCCTGCGGCTGTTGCCCGGAAGGTGGATGCGCTTAACAAACTGCTGCAGGCCCGCACCGAGTTGGCGAACCTGCTGACCTACATGGATGGCAAGGACAAAGCGGAAGAGCTGGTGGGCCGACTCTTGAACAATTCGGAGTTGATGAAATCACTCGCCTCGGCGCCGAACCCCGAAGCCGGGCAAGCCAAATAATTTTTTAAGAGAAAGGAACAACGATGATGCCGCCAGAGACCGGAGCCCAAGGTGCCGCCGCGCCTGCAGCCGCGGAAGTCAGTGAGTTCGAATCGCTCCTCTACAAGGACTTCAAAGCGCGCGATCCGGAAAAGCAAACGGCGGTCCAAAACGCCGTCCGCACGCTAGCGCAACAGGCGCTAGCTTCAACCAAGTTGATTTCCGCTGACGTCACGAAGACGATTTCGGCCATCATTGCCGAGATCGATCGGAAACTGTCGGAGCAGATCAACTTCATCATGCATCATGAGGATTTCAAAGCGCTGGAAGGCACCTGGCGCGGCCTTCATCATCTGGTCAACAACACCGAGACAGACGAAATGTTGAAGATCCGAGTGCTGAACCTCTCGAAGAACGATCTGAAGAAGACACTCAAGAAATTCGAAGGGACGGCGTGGGATCAGAGCCCTCTGTTCAAGAAGCTGTACGAGGAGGAGTTCGGCACGCCTGGCGGCGCGCCTTACGGCTGCCTCATCGGCGACTACTATTTCGACCATTCGCCCGAAGACGTGAAGATGCTCGGCAACGTGGCGCAGATTTCGGCAGCCATGCACTCTCCGTTCATCGCGGGTGTCGCGCCGAGCGTGATGGCAATGGACTCGTGGCAGGAGTTAAGCAACCCACGCGATCTGACCAAGATTTTCCAGACCGCGGAATACGCCTCCTGGCGTTCGCTCCGGGATTCGGACGACGCGCGTTACCTCGGGCTGGCCATGCCGCGGTTCTTGTCCCGCCTGCCGTATGGAGCCAAAACGTCGCCAGTCGAGGAGTTCGCATTCGAGGAGGACACCGAGGGCGCCGATCACAACAAATATGTGTGGTCGAATTCAGCCTTTGCAATGGGAGTGAACATCACACGATCCTTCAAGCTCTACGGTTGGTGCGCGCGCATTCGCGGCACGGAATCCGGCGGCGTTGTCGAGGCTCTGCCTGTGCACACGTTCCCGACCGACGATGGTGGTGTTGACATGAAGTGTCCCACAGAGATCGCCATTACCATGCGGCGCGAAGCGGAGCTGGCCAAAAACGGGTTCATGCCGTTGGCGCACTATAAGAACACGGATTACGCGGCCTTTATCGGCGCGCAATCGCTTCAGAAACCCGCGGTCTATGAAGATCCGGATGCCACCGCCAACGCGAACCTGAGCGCGCGCCTGCCTTATCTCTTCGCCACCTGCCGCTTCGCTCACTACCTGAAGAAGATGGTTTACGACAAGATTGGTTCGTTTAAGGAACGCGAGGACATGGAATTGTGGCTTAACAAGTGGATCAACCAATACACGTGTGATTCAAAGGCGGACGAGGAAATGAAGGCGCGCTACCCTCTGGCGGACGCCAAGGTCGTCGTGGAAGAGGTCAAAGGGAATCCGGGTTATTACACCTCGAAGTTTTACTTGCGGCCACATTACCAACTCGAAGGATTGACGGTGTCGCTGCGGCTGGTCTCCAGAATACCCTCAGGAAAATAAGCAACGGCGAGAGGCTTTAAGACAACCCTGAGCCTGTGCCGCTCGGCGGTTGGAACGGAAAACTAAAACTGGCGGAAACCGGGCACACGGATTCCGACCGATCAGAGACAAACAAATCCTATGGCGTCCGTTGACTACTTCCTGAAATTAAAGGACATCGAGGGCGAGAGCGCCGATGCGAAACACAAAAACGAGATCGATATTGAGTCCTGGTCCTGGGGCGAAAACAACGCCGGTTCTCATGCGGCCGGCGGTGGAGGCGGTGCCGGCAAGGTTTCCATGCAGGACTTCAACTTCACGATGCGCGTGAACAAGGCCAGTCCCAAACTGCTGTTGGCGTGCGCCAATGGCCTGCACGTCAAGGAGGGACTGCTGACCTGCCGCAAGGCAGGCAAAGACCAACAGGAATACCTCAAAGTGAAGTTCACGGACTTGCTGGTGTCTTCATTTCAAACAGGCGGCAGTAGTGGCGACGTGGTTCCGGTTGACCAGATCAGCCTGAATTTTGCCAAGATCGAATACGAATACTACCCGCAAAAAGAAGACGGCACGCTCGGTGCGAAGGTGCCGGTCTGGTGGAACCTGAAGGAAAACAAAGGTGGTTGAGCGATGTCGTCTTGTCTGGTGTGTGCCTGACGTGGTGCCTGGCCGAAAACTGCCGGGCACTTTTTTTGTATGACTCCGGCGGAATTGATTCGAGCCGGCCGCCTGACCGAGGCGTTGGAAGCCTTGCAGCGGGATATACGCCAGAATCCGTCGGATTCCCGGCTGCGCATTTTCCTCTTCCAATTAGATTGCCTCCTCGGCCGCCTGGATAAGGCACTGACACAGTTGCAAGTGGTCGCCAGCCTCGATGCCGAGACGATGCTGCTGGCGCAGATCTTTCGGCCGGTGATCGCGTGCGAGTTGCTGCGGGGTGAGGTCTTTTCAGGAAAACGCACGCCCCTGATCTTTGGGGAGCCTGCGGAATGGATTGGACTGCTTGTCCAAGCCGGCGTGCTGGTTGCCCAAGGGCGTCTGGCAGCCGCGACGGAATTGCGAAATCGCGCGTTCGATGCCGCCCCAGCCACGCCAGGCACAGTGGACGGCCAGGCTTTTGCGTGGATCGCTGACGCGGATTCACGGCTGGGGCCGTTGTTGGAGGTTATTCTCGAAGGCAAGTATTATTGGGTGCCTTTCTCCCGGATAGCCCGGGTCGAAATCGAGAAGCCCACCGACTTGCGTGACCTCGTGTGGGCGCCGGCGCAATTTACCTGGACGAATGGAGGCGCCGTCAGCGGCCATATCCCAGTTCGTTATCCGAACACCGAAAAATCCGAGGACGACTCCCTTCGTCTGGCGCGCAGGACGGTTTGGGACGAGCCCAGTCCCGATTGGTGCCTGGGTTTGGGACAACGCATGCTGACAACCGACACGGGTGAGTACCCGCTGCTCGAATGCCGGAAGATTGAACTGACACACGCGTGAGGAGCCATGGCTGAGCGGACCCCCATCGAGCGGCTGCAACCTTGCCTGTTGGATCGGTTGACGGATGATGAGCCAACGAAAAACGAGGAAAGCCGTTCCCAGCGTATCGTGTCACACCAGCAGTACCGGCGCGGCGTCTTGCGCGATCTCGATTGGCTTTTCAACACGCAATCCTATCTCCCTCTGGAAGGGATGGAATCCTTTCGGTTGAAGGATTACCCGGAGGCGTACCGATCCGTGATCAATTATGGCACCCGGCAGCTCTGCGGAGTCACGGCTGCGGACTTGCAGCGCCTGCAGGAAGAGTTGAGCGAAGCCATCCGGATTTTTGAACCGCGCATCACCGCACGGAGTCTCACCATCCATGCCGACGTCCAACGCAACCTGTTGACGTTCGATGTCGAGGGTGACCTGTGGGCCATTCCGCTGCCCGAACATTTGCACGTAAAGACCACCGTGGACCTGGAAACCGGCCAGTGCCTCATGGGAGACTCGACTCATGGATGAACGGCTGCTTGAACTGTACAATCTGGAGTTGCGGCACCTGCGCGAAACCGCTGCGGAGTTCGGCCGCGATTTTCCGAAGATCGCGGGCCGTTTATCGCTCGACCTGGATGCCAAGGAAATCTGTCCTGATCCGTATGTCGAGCGGCTGCTGGAAGGATTCGCGTTCCTGGCGGCGCGGGTGCATTTGAAACTGGACGCCGAGTTCCCCCGCTTCACTCAAGGGCTGCTCGAGACGGTTTATCCGGACTACCTCTGTCCGGTGCCCTCGATGGCGATTGTCAAATTCGAGCCGGAGGAACAGGAGGGTGCGTTGGCCGCGGGTTACTTGATCAAACGAGGGACGCTCCTGCGCAGCCAGTTGGGCAAAGGTGACCGGACGGCCTGCACCTTCCGCACCGCGCAGGATGTCCGCCTTTTGCCGCTGGCTGTCGCCGAGGCGCGCTATTTCATCCGCGACCTCGCGGAACTGAACTTGCCGCGTGATTTGGGCGCCAAAGCCGCCTTCCGTATCCGCTTGCGCAAGACGATTCCCAATCCATTCAAAGAAATCCGCGCTGACCCGTTGATTGTTCATATTCGGGGCGCGGATGAACTGCCCGGCCAAATCTATGAACAGATCTTCGCGCACAAGATCGGTCTGGTGATACATTCGGCAAGCGACCGCAAACCGGTTGGCGCAGCGTTGCCAAAGGACTGCATTCGGCAGGTTGGCTTTGCGCCCGAGCAAGCGCTCCTGCCGCCCGCTCCGCATGGATTCGAGGGGTACCGCTTTTTGCGCGAGTATTTTGCGTTTCCCCAGCGTTATTTGTTTTTTGAATTGCACGGGTTCCAAGAAGCGCTCGCCCAGGCCGCGGGTGATGAATTGGACCTGGTGATCGCCCTGGATAAACCTGACACGCGTTTGGAGGGGCGCGTCGAAAAGAGCTGCGTCGATCTCTTTTGCGCGCCGGTGGTCAACCTTTTCGAGAAGACGCTTGACCGCATCTTGATTTCAGATCGTTTCTCGGAATTTCATGTGATGCCCGATCGCAACCGCCCGCTCGACTTTGAAATTTATCAGATTACCTCGGTCACCGGTTTTGGGGAGACGCCGGATCAGGAACGGCGGTTCCTCCCGTTCTATCAGGCGCGAGACACCGATCTTGAGACCGGCGGCGCATATTACACCATGCACCGCGTCCCCCGCTTGTTCAGTGATCGCGAACGGCTCACAGGTCGACGTTCTTCCTACGCCGGGACCGACGCGTTCATTTCCATTGTGGACGCTGACATGGCGCCGTCTCGGACGGATCTCCGCCAAATCGGGATCCGTGCTTTGTGCACCAATCGGCACCTGCCCATTCAAATGGCCAAAGGCGGCGGACGGACCGACTTCACGATGGACCTCAGCGCGCCGGTGAATGCGATCCGCGTCATCCAGGGACCGACTTTCCCGCGAGCCAGCCTGGTGCTGGCGGGACAGAATCCGGAAAAACCGCAAGTCGCGTCGGGCCGTTTTGCCTGGCGTCTCATTAGCCATCTTTCGTTGAACTATCTGTCCCTTGTGGACGTGGGGCCGGAGACGGGCGCCGAGGGACTGCGCGAGATGCTCAAGCTTTACGCCGATCCCACCGACCGTCAGACGCTCAAGCAGATCGACGGCATTCGCAGCGTCCGTTATCAGCCGATCGTTCGCCGCGTCGAGACGCCGGGGCCAATCACCTTCGCTCGCGGGCTGGAGATCACGGTGCTCATGGACGAGACCTCGTTCGAGGGGCAAGGCGTGTTCGTGCTCGGCGCCGTGCTCGAACAGTTCTTCGCCAAGTACGTCTCGTTGAACTCATTCACCCAGACGATCATCACAACCCAGCAACGTACGGAGATAATGCGATGGCCAATTCAGATGGGCAGACGACAGATGCTTTAATCGCGGCACTGGCGGCGAGCCCCTTCACGTTTGACTTTTATGCCGCCGTGCGGCTGTTGCAGAGGTGTTTTCCGGACCAGCCGCGCATAGGCCATTCCTGGTCGCCCGCTCAGGATCCGGTGCGTTTCGCGCAGAGTCCGGCGCTGGATTTTGCCTCTTCCACTCTGGAGGCGGTCCGGCGCCAAGACCCGTCCCGGCCACCGGTCGTCTATTCCCGGCACTTCGGCCTTTTCGGTCCCAACGGACCCCTGCCACTCTGCCTTACCGAATACGCTCGCGAGCGCCTGCTCCACCACGGTGACCTGACTTTCGCTGCCTTCTGCAACCTCTTTCACCATCGCCTGCTCTCCTTCTTCTTCCGCGCCTGGGCGGATGCGCAAAAAACCGTGGACTTCGATCGGCCGGGCGATCAGCACTGGTCGCATTTCGTCGGGAGTCTCGTTGGTCTTGGGATGGACAGCTTGCTGGGGCGCGAGAGCGTGCCGGATCGCGCGAAGCTCTACTTCGCAGGACGCCTGGTCCAGCAGACGCGCAACGCCGAAGGTTTGGAGGCGATTATCCAGGACTTTTTCGGTATCCGCACCGAGGTGTGCACTTTTGTGGGCCGCTGGTTGAAGCTCCCCAAAGGCTCCGCCTGCAAGTTGGGCGACTCGCCCGAGTCTGGCACCTTGGGCGCCACGGCCATCGTGGGATCCCACGTCTGGACCTGCCAGCTCAATTTCTCTTTGCGGATGGGACCCATGAAACTCGCCGAGCTCGAACGCCTGTTGCCTCTCGGCAATTCCTTCCGTCGGTTGTGCGATTGGATTCGCCACTACACCGGCGAGCACTTCTTCTGGGATGTGCGCTTGGTCCTGGCCAAGGAGGAAGTGCCTGTCATTCAACTGGGCAAAGCCGGACGGCTCGGCTGGACGACCTGGCTCAAAACAAAGCCGTTCGACCACGACGCGGAAGATTTGGTGCTGCGACCAGCGGAATGTGTGACCTGAAAGACAGGATCTCGACCAATGAGCGGCCACGTCCAGAAATCTCGGATTCCGATCATGCGTCAGACCGAACTGCCGCCGGTCGTTTCGGCCGCAAGTTCGTATCATCTAGAATTCTCTGAATTGGCTTACGCATCACGCATCACGCATTACGTTCTATGGCTGAAATCAAACGCTCCACCTTGTTCGGCAAGCTGAATCCCATCGGCTATAAATCCATCGAGGCCGCCACCATCTTCTGCAAGATGCGCGGCAACGCTTACGTCGAGGCGGTGCATTGGCTGCACCAACTCTTGCAGCAGCAGGACTCCGACGTCTTGCGGATCATCAGGCACTTCGGCCTTGACGCCTCGCGCCTCGCCGCTGACCTGGTGGGCGCGCTGGATCGCCTGCCGCGCGGTGCGACCGCTATCAGTGACTTTTCGCCTCACATCGAGACGGTCCTTCAGCAGGCCTATCTCTACGCCACACTCCTTTACGGCGAATACCAGGTTCGCACCGGGCACCTCATCGTCGCGTTTCTCAAAACCGATTCCATCCGCAACGTTTTCCTCGGGCTCTCGCGCGAGTTCGGCAAGATCAAGACCGAGCAGCTCACCGACGAATTTCCGAAAATCGTCGCCGGCTCACCCGAAGATGCGATGCAGTCCAGCGATGGCAGCGGCCTGAGCGCGGGCGCGGGGCCCGGCGAATCCAGCGGCGCCATTCCTCCGGCCGAGATGGGCAAACAGGAGGCGCTGAAGCGTTTCACCACTGACCTCACCGAAAAAGCCCGCAAAGGGGAGATCGATCCGATCGTGGGTCGCGACGAGGAGATCCGCCAGTGCGTGGATATCCTTATGCGGCGCCGGCAGAACAATCCGATTCTGACCGGCGAGGCCGGGGTCGGCAAAACTGCCGTGGTGGAAGGTTTCGTCCATCGCATCCTGGCGGGAGACGTGCCGCCGGCGCTCAAAGAAGTGACGGTCCGCGCCCTGGATCTCGGCTTGCTCCAGGCGGGCGCCAGCATGCGGGGTGAGTTCGAACAGCGTCTGCGCGGTGTGATTGACGAAATCCAGGCTTCCCCCAAACCCGTCATACTGTTCATCGACGAAGCCCACACGCTGATGGGCGCCGGGGGCGGCGGCGGCGCGGGTGATGCGGCGAACCTGCTCAAGCCCGCCCTGGCTCGCGGCACGCTCCGCACGGTCGCCGCCACCACCTGGGACGAATACAAGCGCCATATCGAGAAAGACCCCGCGCTCACGCGCCGTTTCCAGGTGGTCAAGGTCGAGGAACCGGATGAAACGAAGTGCATCCTGATGATGCGCGCCGTTATGGTCCCATTCGAGAAACACCATAAGGTGCAGGTCCTCGACGAAGCCATCGACGCCGCCGTCCGGCTGTCGCACCGCTACATCGCGGGGCGTCAGTTGCCCGACAAGGCCGTGAGCCTGATCGACACGGCCGCAGCCCGCGTGGCTGTCAGCCAACACGCCGTGCCGCCCGAAGTCGATGATTGCCGCCGTCGCATTCAGGCGCTGGAAACGGAACTGGAAATCCTCGGCCGCGAAACGGCCACCGGCCTCGATCACCAGGCCCGCGTTGCTGAAATCAACGACAAGTTGGCGAAAGAGAAAGAAGAGCTGGCCGGCCTGGAAAAGCATTGGAACGAAGAGAAGGAACTCGTCGGCAAAATCCTCGATCTCCGGGCCAAACTCCGCGCCGCAGGTATTGGCCCGGACGACGCCCTCAAAAGTAGGGCAGGCGTCCCGCCTGCCCAATCAGACGCCAGGACTGGTGTTTCGCCGGCGCCTGGCGGTAGTAGCCCAGGCACTGCTGGCCCATCAGCACCGCAGAGCGAGACAGGCGGGACGCCTGTCCCACTCTCGCAAGGTGACGGCACGTTGACGCCAGAACAACGCGACAAGCTGCTGGCGGAACTCAAAGAACTTCAAGGCAAGCTCAGGCAATTCCAGGGCGAAGCGCCGTTGATCTTTCCGAGCGTGGACGCGAACGCTATCGCCAGCGTCGTGGCCGACTGGACCGGCATTCCGGTGGGCCGAATGGTGAAGAACGAGATCGAGCAGGTGCTGGGTCTGGCTGACATTCTGGAGCGCCGCGTCATCGGACAACGCCACGCGCTGGAGATGGTTGCGCGCCGTATCCATACTAGCCGCGCGAAACTTGACAATCCTAACCGGCCGATTGGCGTGTTCATGCTCGTGGGCCCCAGCGGCACGGGCAAGACCGAGACTGCCCTCACCTTGGCCGAGGCGCTCTACGGCGGTGAGCAGAACTTGATTTCGATCAACATGAGCGAGTTCCAGGAAGCGCACACCGTGAGCACGCTCAAAGGTTCGCCGCCCGGCTATGTCGGCTACGGCGAAGGCGGTGTCCTCACCGAAGCCGTCCGCCGCCGCCCCTACAGCGTCGTCCTGCTCGACGAAGTGGAAAAGGCGCATCCGGACGTGCACGAGATTTTCTTCCAGGTCTTCGACAAAGGCTGGATGGAAGACGCCGAGGGCCGATACATCGACTTCAAGAATACGATCATCATCCTCACGAGCAATGCGGCCCAGGAGGTCATCATCAACATGTGCAAAGACCCCGAGCTGATGCCGGGCGCCGAGGGCCTGGAGAAAGCCATGCGCGCTCCGCTCACGAAGGTTTTCCCGGACGCGCTGCTCAACCGCCTCGTGGTTGTGCCCTATTATCCGATCAGCAAGGAGGTCTTGCGGCGGATCATCAAACTGAACCTGTCGCGCGTGGAAAAGCGGGTGAAGGAAAACCACAAGGTGCCGTTTACTTACGACGACAGCGTGCCCGAGCTGATCGGGCAACGCTGCACGGAGCTGGAGCGCGGCGCGCGCATGGTGGACGCGCTCATCACCAATACGATGTTACCCGAAATTGGCCGCGAGTTCCTTTCGCGTCTCGCCGCCGGCAGCGAGATCAGGCAGGTGCATGTGACGGCGAAGGATGGGAATTTCGTCTTTGCGTTTGATTGAAAATCACCGCTGTCGAGTCGCCAGCCCGACAGTCGGAAACCGGTCGCGCATAAAACCGAATCAAAGAAACCGCCAATCGCCAAGTGTGACATGGGTATTCAACTGAAAGCGCCGCTCGTAGCGCAACGACTGAGAATGGAATGCTGGTATGCGTCCGCTTGCATGGTCGCGTAGCCGCCGAGGTAACGAGGCGGAATCGTTTTCGCGCCGAAATCCACCTCCTCACGTCGGCGGCTACCATTCTTGAACACACTCTGCCGAATCGCGTGGATCGGGAATTTGCCATTGAATGTTTGAATCACACTCTTTAGACTTTCTCCATCGAATCGGCCGCATGTCGCTGAAACAGGAATCCCGACAGATCGCCATCAAGACCGCCCTCGGTCCCGATGTGCTCGCCGTTCGCTCCGTCTCGGTGCAGGAGGAACTGAGCCGGCTGTTTCACATCGAGGTCGAACTCAGCAGCCAGGATGGCGCGATCGACTTTGACAAGGCGGTCGGCTACCAATCCACGGTCCGGCTCGACATCAGCCAGAAAGACAAGCGCTTTTTCGATGGCTTTATCAGTCGCCTGGTGCAGACCGCCAACGTGGGCGGTTACGCCCAGTACCGGGCCACGATCGTGCCCTGGCTGTGGTTCCTCACGCGCACTTCGGACTGCCGGATTTTCCAGGAGAAAAGTGTGCCGGACATCATCGAGGAAGTGTTCAAGGGACACGGATTCAGCGATTACAAAATCAAACTCTCCGGCAGCTACGAGAAGAAAGAATATTGCGTCCAATACCGCGAGACGGACTTCAATTTCGTCAGCCGCCTGATGGAACAGGAAGGCATCTACTACTTCTTTCAGCACGAGGACGGTAAACACACGCTCGTCCTGGCGGACTCCATCAGCGCAGACAAGCCGTTCCCCGGTTACGCGGACCTGATCTTCCACGAATTGGAGAAAGGCGGAGGTGGCCGGGAAGTAGTGACGGACTGGTCGGTGGAAAAAGAAGTCCAGCCCGTGGCATGTGCGTTGAACGATTTCGATTTCAAAAAACCAAAGACTTCGCTTGGCGCCAAAACCAACGTCAGCCGCAAATATGGCAAGGCGAAGTTTGAAATTTACGACTACCCCGGCGAGTACCTCGAGCACGGCGAAGGTGATCGGTTGGCCGACGTGCGGCTCAACGAGCTGCAAACCCAATACGAAATCCTCCACGGCCAGGCCAGCGCGCGCGGGCTGGCTGCCGGCTGCACGTTCAAGCTCAAGAACCATCCGCGAAGCGATCAAAACCGTGAATATCTCATTACCGGGGTTCTGCTCCATGCCGACGCGGGCGAATTCGCGACCGCGTCTGCCGGGGGCAACGGGAGTGATTTCTTCTCCTGCAGTTTCACCGCCATTGACTCGAAACAGACGTTCCGCCCTCCGCGCCTGACCCCCAAGCCCATCGTCCAGGGCCCGCAGACGGCCATCGTGGCCGGGCCCGGAGGCGAGGAAATTTACACCGATGAACACGGGCGGGTAAAAGTGCAATTCCATTGGGACCGCTACGGCAAATCAGACGAGAATTCCTCCTGTTGGATGCGGGTATCGCAGGCGTGGGCGGGCAAAACCTGGGGCAGCATTCACATCCCGCGCATCGGCCAGGAAGTCATTGTCGAGTTTCTGGAAGGCGACCCCGATCGTCCGATCATTACCGGTCGGGTTTACAACGCCGATGCCACACCCCCATACGGATTGCCGGGCAACAAAACGCAAAGCGGCATCAAATCGCGATCGAGCAAGGGCGGCGGCAGCGCGAATTTCAACGAGATACGGTTCGAGGATAAGAAAGGGAGTGAAGAGGTCTATATTCACGCGGAGAAGGACCAGAACAACATTGTGGAGAACGACGAAACCACGAGTGTCGGTCACGATCGGACCGAGGACGTGGGAAATGACGAGAAAATCACGATCGGCAAGAACCGGACCGAAAAGGTC
>Ga0209056_10004977_pt1 | contig 13921 bp, 10 predicted proteins | sample GraSoiAngelo_114_FD_185876 | JGI IMG/M metagenome (GOLD analysis project Ga0209056, IMG submission 185876) | Grasslands soil microbial communities from the Angelo Coastal Reserve, California, USA - 14_0903_13_40cm (SPAdes) (version 2) | ecosystem: Environmental > Terrestrial > Soil > Grasslands... | reverse complement strand
GCGATACACTTCGACGAGCTGGCCGCCTGAACCAAACAGAATCACCGGACCAAATACTGGGTCCACGTTGCTACCCAGGATCAACTCATAACCGTCCAGCCGTATCATGGGCTGAACAGTCACACCTTGAAATGCTTTTCCCCCAGCCTTTGAGCGAACAGACGACTGAATGGATAGAAATGCTTTTCGAACGGCAGCCGCATTCGGAAGATCGAGCTCTACGCCGCCTACATCCGTTTTATGCGTGATCGTCTTGGAATAGACTTTGAGAACGGCTGGGTAGCCGAACTTGGCTGAGCAGGCCACTGCCTCGTCTGCTGTTCGCGCCACGCGCGTCGGCACGGATGGAATTCCATACAACGACAGCAGCTCCTTAGACTCTACTTCGGTCAGGAGGGTGCGCCCGGTCGCTAACGTCCGGTCGATGAGCTTCTTCGCTTTCAGGAGCCGGGCTCCCGAATCGGTGCCCGAGGTAGTCATAGCAGGAGTTTCATACAAGGCGCGAAGATGAGACGAGTAGCTCCACATGTAATCGAAGGCGCGCGCCGCGGTATCGGGATACGCAAATGTCGGAATCCCCGCGGCATTCAGGATGGCCTCGCCCTCCGCGACGGTTTGCCCTCCCATCCAGCTTGCCAACACCGGCTTGCCGTGCCCTTGTGCATACGGCGCCAAGCGCCGGGCCACCTCTGCCGGATTCGTCATTCCTTGGGGAGCGAGGACCACTAGAAGGCCGTCGCTCGAAGGATCCGCAATGGCGATTTTGACGGCTTTTTCGTAAAGCTCCGGGTCAGCATCTCCCAGGATGTCGATGGGATTCGCGTGGCTCCAGTGAGGCGGGAGGAACCCGTTCAAGGCGCTCAGCGACTCTTGCGATAAGGGTGTCAGTTCCCCGCCATTCGGGATCAACGCGTCAGTTGCCAGCACGCCCGGACCACCGGCATTGGTCACAATGGTGAGCCGGGGGCCTCGCGGACGCGGCTGCTTGCTCAAAACTTCCGCCATGTAGAACAAGTCAGAGATGCTTTGCACTCGAAGCACGCCGCACCGGCGAAGCGCGGCATCGAACACATCATCGCTGCCGGTCATGGCGCCCGTGTGCGATGAAGCAGCCTTCGACGCGGCCTCTGTCCGTCCGGCTTTGATGACGATGATTGGTTTGGTCAATGCGACTTCGCGTGCGGCCGAGAGAAAGGAGCGCGCGTCGGCTATGGATTCGATGTAGAGAAGAATGCTTTTCGTCTGCGGGTCTTCACCATAGAACGAAATCAAATCGCCCCAGTTCACATCGAGCATCGAACCTGTGGACACGATGGCGCTGAAGCCCACTTGTTCCCGCAAGCTCCAATCCAGAACGGCCGTCAACAGTGCGCCACTCTGGCTCAGAAAAGCGACATTTCCAGGACGCGCAAGATCGTGCGCAAATGTCGCATTCAGCCCGATCGAAGGATTCATCATGCCAAGGCAATTCGGACCCACCAGCCGCATCGAACCACGGCGCAGCTCAGTCTTAATCAGACGCTCAAGCTCCACGCCTTCCGCACCACGCTCCTTGAAACCAGCGGAAATCACAATGGCCGAGCGTGCGCCGGCATCCACGCACTCGCGAACTACACCAGGAACGGTCGCCGCGGGAGTAACAATGACGGCGAGATCGACGGGCTCGGACAATGCCGCCACGCTGGGATAACACTTAATTCCCAGCAACTCGGAACGCTTTGGATTCACGGCAACACCTGGCCGTGATAGGAACTGTGAACGAGATTCTCGAAAATTGTCCGGCCCACGCTTCCTTCACGTTCCGTCGCACCGATCACGGCAACAGACGCCGGCGTGAAGAAACTTTCAAGAGCTGAGCGTGAACGACTGGAAGAACTGACCACCACGGATGACGCCATAATTATCCCTACCCTCGCGAAGCTATTTCTCCTCGCTTGTCATGCATCAAGCTACCCTAACTGACGCGAGCGGCGTGGAACGAAGCGCGAATCCTGCAGCTCTGAGCTGCCAATCTAACTCTTTAGCCCCGGACGGTAAGAACCGGGCATGGGGCGTGCGCTACCACCTTGTGGGCGGTAGTCCGTCCGAGATGCGTGGCTGCCCCGAGATGCCCGGCAGCGCTGCGGACCCCCAGCACGATTAGATCGGCTTCAAGTTCCACAGCCGTTTCGATAATCCGCTCCGCGGGGTTTCCGAATCGCACGGTAGCCTCAGGACGGCACCACAGCTCTGCCTCCTGGGGAACCAACTCGTAGAGCTGATGCATCGCATTAGCCACTGAGTCTTCCGCGGTCCTCTTCCTCGCCTTGAAGTCTGGGTCACGCATCACGTGCAGAAGGAGGAGCCTGGCTTGATGCTCCTGTGCCATGGAAATGGCGTATGGCGCCGCCGCTTGCGCTTCCGTCGTGAAATCTGTTGCAAACAGCACGCGACTAAACTGACCTCCGTTATGAAGCCCTTTGGTTACCGAAGGACCAATCGTTAGTACCGGAACGCCGGCTCGCCTGAAGATTTCTTCAGCCACGGAACCGAGCAACAGCTTTATAGCGCCCGTGCGTCCGTGCGTACCCAAAATTACGAGGCCAATCTCACACTCGCTTAATATTTGCTCGACGGGCGACCAAACTGACTCAGCCCGGACAAGCATTGTTTCGTGAGGCACACCAACGAGCTGTGCGTCAACTCGTTGCATCCCTGCCTGCGCGCCTTCCTCCAACCCCTCGATCGCAGCCGCAGCCGACTCCGGGGTCGCGTAAGCCAATGGGACAGGAGTCAGCACATGCATCGCGTAGACCGTGGACTCATACTCGCGGGCAATGGCTACTGCAAAAGGAACTGCAAGTTCAGATGGTTCCGAAAAATCTGTCAAAAGCAGGATGTTCTTAAGGGTAAGCCGCACCCCAGTTTCGATGGCGCTCATGGTCCACCTCGTCAGCCGCAGAGTACGCCAAAGCCAGAGCGACATGCCGTGATTCACGTCACCTGAATATGTGACTGCGGTCACAGGACTGTTTCGCTGACGGAGGAAGCGTCTGCAATTAGGTTTCGCTACTCAACAAGCTGCAGGTTCAAGGCTATGCGCACGCCATTGACAAGGATGATGCTCTGATCGAGAAGCTGCTGGTTCGTGATTTCGGCGTTCACGAATTGCTTGACGGCGGCGCGCGGACAAATGAATTCGATGGCTTCGGAAGTGCCTTTGAGGCCGGGAGAGAGTTTGTTGAGGACGGAAAAGTCGAGGAACTGGAATTCCACGTCCGGGGAAATCCTGTCGGATAAGTCTTTCATCTGGGGGGCAAGGAAGAGGTCAAAACTTTGGGCGGCACGTTTGTATATAGAACCTTTGGCTGGGCCGAACAGGAGAGAGTTGCGAAGGGTCATCTGGAGGGCGATTTGATCGCGGAAAACCATAAAGGTTGGCGGAGCGTAAGCGACAAAATGAAATTTCGCCGCGCCAAGCTTGGCCAAGGAAGCTAATTGTGCTTGGTACTTTTCGTTCAGACGATCAGCATCGGCCGGCGCCGCAGGAGGAAGGGCTGGCGGCGGATCAGAGTCTTTGGGTGAGGACGGAGATGGATTGGCGTTTGGGGGAGCGGGATCTGCCGGGGCCGCAACAGCGGGGGAAACGGCTGGCAGCGGATGATTTAAGTTGAGCAAGGGAGAGCGGGCCACCAGAGTCGAAGAACGGGCAGTGGACGTGGCATCGGGCTTGGCGGGGATGGAGCGAGGTAGAGCTTGAACGTTGAGGGGATCGCGTTCGGTGAGGGAAAGGCCGAAGTCGGTTCCGCTGACGTAGATTTTGTTGCGATTCAGGATTTCCTGGCGAACGGGATCCGTGGCGGCGCCGGAAAGGGCCCAGGCGTCAATGCGGTCAAGCACCAGGACAAGGTTTTCCTTTCCTTCAAAGTCGTAGCTGCGCTCCCTGGAGCGGGCGTGGTAGGAGATTTCAAATCCAATCCCGTCGCAGGCTATGTCTTGCGGCAGCGTGGTCGTCGTCAAAGCCAAGATGGGAAGCACCACGGTGCGGAATGTATTGGCCGCACGTTCGTTCTGCGTCATGCGATTGGTGTCGTAGGCAGCGTTGTAATTTCCGGTTACCTTCAGAATGACGCGATCCTGGAAGCGGACAAACTCCAGGCCGCGCGAATCGGCTTCCGCCTGCTTGGCGGGGTCGATTCCAACGAAACGGCTGAGGTAAAAAGGAAACGGAAATTTGGTTCTGGCGATGGATTGGTTGAGCGCTTTCAATTGGGGAAAATAGGATTCTTCGAGCGCTTTCAAATCGGGATTGAGGATTTCGGCCGGGCTTACCTGCGCGGAGGCGCGTTGCGCGGAGAGAGCGATGGCTATTCCAAGACTTGGAACAAGCAAGCGACACCAAACGTTTTCAGCGAGATAGCGTTTCATGTTTTGCAAAGTGAGTATCTCCTATTTTGCGGAATACTGCGACGCTGGGCGGCCGGGAGGTTGATAGGTCGGCTGGGCCACGCCGCGCGCGAAGGCAATCACGGAGCGAATTTCTTCGGTGGAGAGCATTTTTCCATAGGGCGGCATCATCGCGGATTTGCCGAGGGCGCTGCCGCCCAGAGTGATGATGTTCAGCATGAATTCTTCGCTTTCGCCGTTCAGCGTGGCGCCATCGTTCAGCAGGGGCGGAACAGGCGTGAGGTTCGAGCGATTGGACGGGCCGGCAGGCGTGGCGTCGGCGTGGCACCAGACGCATTGTTGATAAAAGATGCGCTTGCCCTGGGATTGCTGATAGCTGAGAGGAATAATTTTCTGCGCGTCGGTCCAATCGGTTTCCGTGTCGAACGCGGAGAGCAATGGATCAGGTTTGGGCGCTTCGGGGTGCTTGCGGCAGCCGGAGATTGGGGCGATGGTCATTAAGAGGAGGCTGATCCAGCGGCGGAACTTCATTGGCCTGCCCCTTGAGCCGCGGCGCGCGATCGGGCTGCGGCTGCGCTTGCGGTTTTTTGCGGCTTGATGCTCTGGTGCAGGGTCATCAGGTATGCCGTCAAAGCATTGACCTCGTCTTCAGTGAAATTTCGGCGCGGCTCGATGGCGTCAGGAACAAGCGACTGAGGGTTTTTCAACCAGGCCTCGATCCATTTGGGCGTCAACCAGCCGCCTGCATTGGTCAGGTTTGGACCAACGTATCCGCCAGTTCCGCCGATGGTGTGGCACGACTGGCACTGAAACTTCACTTCATAAAGCTGCTTGCCAAGAGCAACCATGGTTGGAGTGAACTGTTTCGCGTCAACGGCCGCGGGATTCGCGTTGGGATGCTGCAAGACCATCGTCATGTAGTCGGCGAGGGTGGCGGCGTCCTTGTCACTCATATTGAATTGCGGCATGCGCAGGATGAGCGTGGGGCGCAGAGTTTGCGGATTTTTCAGGAAGTCGACGATCCACTGACGTTGCGCGCGGCTGCCCTCGTAGGTTAGGTCGGGCGCCAAGTCTCCACCGTAGCCGTTGAATTTGTGGCAGGTATAGCATTTGTAGCGTTCATAGACTTCGGCAAACGCGCCGGTGGGGCGGAACGCAACTTCCTTGCGCGGCACAACCAGATTTTGCAGCGCGCTTGTTTGCGGGGCACCTTTCATGCTGAGGAGGGCTATCGTAATGGCGTCGAGGTCCGCCTGGTTCCAGTTGTATTGGGGCATGCGCGCGACCGGATTGACAGAGACAGGGTCCTGCAGCTTCGCCTGGATGTAGGCGACCAGATTGTGCGGAATCTTCGCGGCTCCAAATTCCAGTTCGGAGGCATTCTTTCCGCCGATGGCGCTTAGGTCTGGTCCAAAATCTTTTTGTGGGTTCAGGCCTTCGATCACATGGCAACTAGCGCAGCCTTTTTCGAGAAATAGGCGATGCCCGAGCTGAATTTCGTCTTCAGTTGGCTGCCCGAGCTGCGGAACGCCGGTGAGTAGATCGGAATCGGTTAGCTTGGTGGTGATGTACTGGGTGACTTTGAAGAGATCTTCATCCGACCAACCGTAACGAGGCATGCGCGTGTGCGGAAGATAGCCCTGCGGATCGCGGAGCCAAGTGACGAGCCAATCGGGATTGACCTTGCTGCCGACTTTGGTGAGCTCCGGACCAATATCGCCGCCGATCAGCTTTGTTTCACCCGCACGGATGACCGCAAGTGAGTGGCACGTCGAGCAGAACATCTGGCGGAAGCGCAGTTCCCCCTGAGGAATCAAGTCCGGATTCTTACTCCAGGCCGTAACGACGCGGGCATCGATCTTATATGGCGCGCCCGCTCTAGCTTTTTGAACACTGAGATAACCGGAAAGCCCGCGGAGTTCGGTCTCGGTTAGGCGGAACTTCGGCATGCGCGGCTCTTCTTCCGTCTCGTAACCATTCACCGCGACATTGCCGTCTTTGTCGACGATCGTGCGCGGTTCCTTCAACCACTTGTAAATCCACTCGCGGCTGACTTTTGTGCCGATCTTCGTGAGGTCATGACCGAGCATCGCGGGACGCTCGATTCCCGGCAACCGATGACAGCCTTGACAATTCAGTTCGCCTAGAAGCTCGCGTCCCCGTGTCAACTGCGGGGTCTGGGGCAGGTCGGCGGAGTGACACGTGCCACAAGACGCTTGAATAAAGCGGATCGGCAGGATCGGCTGTTCCCAGGCAAGTGTCGATTCGTGGGCTTCAGCGACTTCTGTGGCGGGCCCCTGGCCCCGATGGCAGACAGTGCAGCCCCAATCACGTACGTTGTGCGGAATGGGTGGGTGTGCGCGGAAAGGCTGGGGCACTTTATCCGAGAGGCTCGCCTGCGTGATTCCCTGGTGGCAGGTCGTACACCGGTCGACAACGTTCATTCCCGGCAGCCAGATCTGGTCGATGTCCGGACGGTAGTCGGCGAGCAGCTTTTTTGTGTCTGCACGAGTCTGAGCAAAACGCAGGTAGGAGCGCTTGTACTGTTTCCACTCGCGGCGAAAGTCCTTGAAGGGTGAGATCGCGAGGACGCCCAAGAAAACCACACTCGAAACCGCAAAGATGAGGCGCGTGCGGCTCGTTATTTTGCCCATTTCTTCAGCCGGCATGAGTTCTCCACGGCCACACCCAAGACCAACCCGGGCCCCTAAAAATCGTCCCCACGACGGTCAAACAGATAGCAACAGCAATGAACCACGTCATAACCCACCAAGAGAGTGGCTTCGTAGCCAGCGCATTCAGCCAGCCCTCCCGTCCCTGCCTGACGGTATAAGAAAAAAGCAACAGAGCCGCAACGAGCGCCGTCGGAGCAAAAATCGTCCACGCATGGAATATCGCAAGAAACGCGAGGAGGATGATCACAGCGACGAGAACGGTCCTCAGGTTCTGCGACGGCCGCCGAGCCCAGATCGCCTCGCCTTCGATATTCACGTTGAAATAAGGAATGACCACGAGCGCGATCACCACCAATGTCGGAATCAATATTCCTGCCACGAATGGCGGGAAAAAGTGCAGCAGTTCCTGGAGGCCGAGAAAATACCACGGGGCCTTCGCGGGATTCGGGGTAAGCAGCGGATTCGCGAGTTGCTCGAGCGGCGCGTCCCAGAGAAGCGCAACGAGCACCATAGCAATCACGAGCACCTGAAATGCGATCGCCTCGCGTATCAAGAGATGGGGGTAAGTCATCAACTGAGGGCCAGGATCGCCTACTACTTTGGCAGAGGTCTTCTTCGTGACAAAAACGACGCGGCGTGGTTCTTTCTTCGCGTCCGAGCTAATACCGGTGTCGATTTTATTCTTTTCCATCGTCGTCCTTGGGCTTTGCGGTCAGACCGCCGTCCTTTTGCACCCGCCAGAAATGAATTCCGATAAGCAAGAACGCGACGAGCGGGAGAATCACGACGTGAAGCACGTAGAAACGCAGCAACGCGTTTTCTCCCACGATGTTCCCACCAAGCAGCAGGAAGCGTATCTTGTCGCCAACGAGTGGCATCGCGGAAATGATGTTAGTGCCAACGGTCACTGCCCAAAAGGCGAGTTGGTCCCACGGCAAAAGATAGCCCGTGTAGCTGAGGAACAGCGTGACCAGAAGAAGCACGACACCAACCACCCAGTTGAACTCATGCGGCGGTTTGTAGCCCCCGCGGTAGAACACGTGAAACATGTGCCAGAACACAGCGAAGACCATTAAATGCGCGGCGAGCCGGTGAAGATTTCGAAGGAAGACGCCGTTGGAAACGACGAATTGAAGATCCTTCATGTCCCGATAGGCATGGGGAGTCGCCGGGTGGTAATAGAACATCAGCAAGATACCCGTGACAAAAAGAACGATGAACAGGAGGAAGGAGATCGAGCCCAGATAGTACGAGGCCCGTACACGGAGGGACTTCTCTCGAACCTTGACGGGCAGCCAATGGAGGAACAGATTGCCGAAGACAGCGAGACTGCGTGTGCGATTCGTATTCGCGGGGCCGCGGCGAAAGATAGATTTCCAGACTTTCGTTTCGCGAAGACTGTCCAGCACGGAGTGAAGAGTCGTAGCCATTGTTTCCCTTAGACTTTCAGAACCTGCTCCGACTTGATGTTTTGCAACTTGTCGACGAGCAGCTCGCCGTCCGCCGTCAGCGAGATAGCGAAGTGCGGAAGGGGGCGCGGGGCGGGGCCTTCGATTTTCGTGCCATCAGATTTGAACTTACTGCCATGGCAGGGGCACGCAATCATTTCGGCATCCGGCTTCCATTGCGTAACGCAGCCAAGATGGGTGCAGACGGCGGAGACCGCATAGAACCCTTCCGGCATGCGCACGATGTAAACCTGCTGGTCCTGAAGAAACGTCACTGAATGCACGGGATAAAGATCGGGATTGCCGGCTCGAAACGTCGTCGGGGGCTCAAACAAGACGTTAGGCGAGAAGAATTGATAGGTCACGGCAACGGAGCCTAGACCGGCGATGCCGAGGGCGCCCAGTGTGATTTCGTTCAAGAAATCGCGCCGGGTGATCTCGTTAGCAGCATCCCCGGAAAGGGGCACTCCAGGAAGCGAAGGGTGTTTTGTTTCACTCATGAATGGAGAGCCATCTCCTCAATTTGGACTAAGTTCGGGTCGCGATCGAAAACCTCAAAAGCTTCCATGGTGATGGTGTTCACGGGGCAGCGCTCGGCGCAGAGACCGCAGCGGATACAGATGGTTTCGTCTTTGACCATCACCGAACCTTTCGCGGTAGAAAGCTCTTTGGGCGAGAGGTGGAGAAGTTCGTAAGCCCGAGAGTCGGGCGTGGCAGACAACTGTTGTGTGGTCTCCTCAGAAAAGTCGAATTGGCTAAGTGGGACAAGCTGTAAACAGTTTTCCGGACAGACATCGACGCAGCCGCCGCAGAGGATGCACTCACTGCCGTTCGCCTCCGTCCCTTCAAAGATGGTGTTGATCCAGCACTGAAGACAACGTGACGCTTCTCGTCTAGCTTGTTCTTCCGTAAAGCCGGTTTCGACCTCGGCTATACCGGTGCGGCGCTCGAGAGGGATCACAGGTACGGCCAGTCGGGAATATTCGTCGTACTGCTCGGCCATCTTATGGTGATCGAGGAGCGTGATCTGTACATATTTGGGCTTGGGCTTCCACTCCGGTCCCCTAATGAATTTGTCGATTTCTTCCGCAGCTTTTTTGCCATCCGCAACGGCGTTGATGATCAGACGCGGACCAAAGGCGATATCCCCAGCTGCGAAAATTCCCGGCGCCGTGGTCATAAGCGTCGCGGGATCGATCTTCAAGGTTCCTTGTCTCGTTGTTTCGAGGCCATCGGCAGGCTTGAGAAAAGAAAGATCGGAAGCCTGCCCAATGGCCAGAATGATTGTGTCGCATGGGAGGATTGTTTCCGTGCCGGGAGCAAAGGTGGGGCTGAACCGCCGTTGAGCGTCGAATACGGAAGTGCACCTGATTACTTCGAGGCCGGTTACCTTGCCATTCTGACCGACGAACTGCTTCGGGCCAAGCGAGGTATGAATCCTGATCCCCTCGACCAAGCCCTCTTCAATCTCTGCTTCCGAAGCGGGCATTTCTTGGCGCGATTCGAGACACACGAGGTGCACTTCACGAGCGCCCATGCGTAGCGCTTGACGTGAAACGTCCATGAATTCCTTCATGGCGACATCCATCTCGCTGGAAGTCAGTTGGTCTGGAAGGCCCGCGCTGGTTTCTGTGCCTGAGGTGAGCTTTTGCTGTTCACGCATGGCGGAGCGCGCCACGTCAATGGCTACATTGCCGCCACCGATGACCACGACTTGCTTGCCGATCGAGAAGCGGTAGCCAAGATTTACGTTCAAGAGAAAATCGATGCCTTTGACGACGCCGTCCAGTTCGTGCCCGGGGAGATTAAGGTCGCGGCTACGGTGCAGGCCAAACGCGAGCAGCACGGCTTTGTAGCCCTGTCGTCGCAGGTCTTCCAAGGAAAAGTCCTTTCCGAGCCGCATGTTCAGGCGAAGTTCCGGACCGAGGTCGAGAATTTCACGAATCTGCGATTGCAGAACATCACGGGGCAGGCGGTATTCCGGAATCCCGAGATGCATCATTCCACCTGGCACCGGCGCAGCTTCAAAGATAGTCACGGTATAACCGAGCAAGGCAAGATCGTGCGCCGCCGACATACCCGCCGGACCGGAACCAATGATGGCAATCTTTTCCTGCCGGACGGGACGTGGAGTTCCGGCAAAAACATCGATGGGATTTCGCGATTCGGGTCCATGCCGCTCCGTGACGAACCGCTTCAAGGCGCGGATAGAAATGGGCATATCAAATTGGCCGCGGCGGCACGAGGGCTCGCACGGGTGCCCGCAGACGCGGCCACAAATAGAAGCGAAAGGGTTGGGGACCCGAGCATAACGGTACGCTTCCTCGTACCGTCCCTCGGCGATCAGTGACACGTAACGTCCGGCCTGGGTGTGCACTGGACACGCCTGCATGCAGGGAAAGTTCGACTCCAACCATTCAAGATCGACGAGTTTGGTGCGCGTGGTCACTTGAACGGCTCTCTCGGGTCCCCAATTTGCTACTTCTTAACCGTCAGGTCAACCGTGGCGGTTGCGCCGGTCAGATACACGGCTTGTGTGGTTGGCTTGCCGTCTTCGCTCCAGGTCTTCAACGTGTACTTTCCCGCGGGAATATTCTTGATTTCGAAATTGCCGTCCTTGTCGGTCACGGCAAAATAAGGAGTAGGAACAACGACGACATAGCCGGACATTTCGGGATGCACATTGCAAAGGAGAGAGGCGACACCGACATCGTTGAACTGGAACGGTTTCTTCTCGCCCTTCGGCCAAGTACCGAGGTTATGAGAGAGCTTTTTGTTCCCACTAATCGAGGGCCAATAGACGTTGTGGCCCACGGGATCGCTATTCAGAAATTCCACCGTAGCTCCCTGCTGCACGGCCACAACATGGGGAAGGAATGCCATTTTCCGCTGGTCAATGACGATGTGATCCTTCGGCGCGTCAAACTTCTTGTCCGCAATTACATCCACGTACACGGCAATGTTCTCGGCTGACTTGATGCCTTGCACACTGACCTTGCCCTTGATTTCATTAGCCCGGCTGGCCCCTGCCAGAGCCAGCACCAGGCCTGCTGCGACGGCTGCCTTTGCTGCGGTTCTTCCTAGATTCATGACATTCCTCTCGTATTTGGCGTGCGTGCGACGCATTTTCCGATAACGGTATTTCTAAAACACGTAGTCGATGCCCGTTTGGAACGTATTTGGGCGGAAGAAAAGAGTATTAAGTGGGTTCGCCGGATCAGGGTACGGCTGTCCGAATGTGTACTGATATTCGCCAACGACCTTGATGTTGGCGCGCACCAGCACCTGGAAGCCGGGACTAAAGCGGTTCCTGGTTTGGTGCTGCGATGCAGGTGTCCCGTTCGCAAAGTCCGCGGCAGAATTCACGGCATCATAGTGGAAGGTGCCGATCAGCCAGGGATAGACCCAATAGTTGGCACCAGCGAACCCACCGGAGAATTTAACGGCGCGTGCCAGTGCGATGGTTGGGGGCGCTCCGGGAGTGACCACATGATTGTCGTCGTGGCCAAACATTCCAAGTCCGTATACCTCCAGCTTCCGGTACTTGAAACGGAGATCACCGCCTACGCGATAAAAGGGCTCCTGGATGGTGGCTAGACCCGGGAAGAGCAGACCGTCCTGGTTCTGCTGATTTTTGCCGTAGTAGTACAAGAATCCTACGCGGATGGAGGTGTGGTCGCGCGGGCCCGTAGGGCCTGCTGCCTGGATGGCATTGCGGCTCTCCGGATTGCGCTCCAAGTTGAATTTCTGAGACACACGAAAGTAAACGTCTTTTGAACTGCGAGACGCCCCGGAGTCATTAGTTCCGTTTGTCACCGCGAGGGACCAGGAGAAATTCCCATTGTTGGGAGTACCGCCAAATTCGATACCACGCTGCGGCGCGCCCAGCGTGAACTGATTATTTGCTGTTCCCAGGGCTCCCGCCACGTTCGGCTGGCCGTAAACGTCGTAGTCCGAGAGATAGATGGTTCGGGCCTGGGTGAATGGTAGATCCAATTCAAACTGCCCGAAGCGCACGTTTAATGCATTCTTCGGAAGCTTGAAAATATGGCCGAGATCGTTGTATTTGACATACCCGTCTCCCAGTCCGCCGTCGGCTCCAGAACCGCCGGTAGAAATGTCGTCATCAATCCAAAACGAGATGTTTTGCCCGAAGCTCCCCGCACTGATGATGGTGAAGGTGTTTGGAGCAAATAGGTCCGTGCGCGGCGCGAATCCATTCTGCGCGATAACTCCCGCGGGCTGCTTGCGATTCAAGGTAAAGTTCCCCTCGTATCGGAATGCTATCGGCAGGTATCCGGGAATTTCCCCGGGATATACGGCGCCGGGAAATGCCTCCCTCTGAGCTTTGGACCCCAGCAGGACCGGGGGTTCCTTCACAAAGACTTCGTCGTCCTTCGGAAACTTGAACCCGTTCTTCTTAAATGCCTCTCCGAAGTCATTCAATTCCGGATAGTTGTTGTGGCAGGTGGTGCATGACGTCTGGTATTTCCGCGAAAACGCGGGGATCGCGGACGTCTTAGGCACCGACGCAAGCATTACCCACAAAACGACCACAACCGCGGTCAGACTCGCCATGATGCTGCTGTTAACTAAGCGCCTTTTCATCTCGTTGCCCTCCAAGTCTTGCCCACGGAACCGCGGGTCAAGTTTCCCGAACCCACTGGTCAAGCTACAATGCTCTGCAGTGTGCCCATGGTTCAGTTGGCCTGCCGTGACGCACGTCACCCATTGATGTGATGGACATCACACGCCAAGCTTGAAGGGGAGGAGTTCCGGGAAGGGGAAGCAGGACTAAGAGTTCAAGACGCTTTCGAGCCCTGCTTTGTTCTTGATGATGAGCGTTGAACCCTTTACTTGCAAGAGTTGTTTTTTCTTGAATTCACCAAAGAGTCTTGTCACCGTCTCTCGGGATGCTCCGATCATCTGGGCAATCTCTTCGTGGGTGAGGGTGAGCGTGACTTTTACCTCTCCCTTTCCGCTGTCATGGCCTGCGGAAAGATCAAGCAGGAAGCGGGCCAACTTCTCGCCTACCGAATGGGAGAGTCCAATGTTCCGCATCTCTGCGATTGCGGAGTGATAGGTTTCACCCAACTGCTGCGCCACGCGCAACCCCACTTCGCCGTGCTCGCGGAGAAAGCTCAGGAATTCCTGACGGGGGATAAAGTTCGCTTGGGTTGGTTCGATCACTTCTGCGGTAAGCTCATAAGGTTTTTCAGTAACAGTGGCGGGTAATCCGAGGACTTCCCCCGGGTCCGCGATTCTCACGATCAGCGTTTTTCCATCCGCTGATGTCGTCGACAGTTTTACTCGACCACTGCAAAGGATGAACACGCCGCGCGCGACTTGTCCCTCCACGAAAAGCGTCGCACCTTTGGGATAGGAAGAAGGTGACGTAATTGCTGCCAGACG
>Ga0209056_10004969_pt1 | contig 13928 bp, 12 predicted proteins | sample GraSoiAngelo_114_FD_185876 | JGI IMG/M metagenome (GOLD analysis project Ga0209056, IMG submission 185876) | Grasslands soil microbial communities from the Angelo Coastal Reserve, California, USA - 14_0903_13_40cm (SPAdes) (version 2) | ecosystem: Environmental > Terrestrial > Soil > Grasslands... | reverse complement strand
AAATCCTGCAAGGGATGGGTCCAGGAAGCTGCCCTGCGGATGTTGATGAACAACCTCGACCCCGAGGTCGCGGAGCGACCCGACGACCTCGTGGTGTACGGCGGCACGGGCAAAGCGGCGCGGAATTGGGCCTCGTTCGACGCGATCTGCCGGACGCTGCGCGTGCTGGAAGACGACGAGACGCTACTCGTGCAATCGGGCAAGCCGGTGGGGGTGTTCACGACACACCCGGATGCCCCGCGCGTGCTGATCGCGAACGCCAATCTCGTGGGTCGCTTCGCGACGTGGGACGTGTTTCGCGATCTCGAGCGGCGCGGGCTGATCATGTACGGCCAGATGACCGCGGGGTCGTGGATCTACATCGGCACACAGGGGATTCTCCAGGGAACGTACGAGACCTTTGCCGCCGTCGCGGCGCGACACTTTCAGGGATCGCTGCGCGGGCGGATCGTGCTGACCGGGGGACTCGGCGGCATGGGTGGTGCGCAGCCCCTCGCCGCGACCATGAATGAAGGGATCTGCCTTGCGGTCGAAGCGGATCCGGCCCGCGTCCAGCGCCGTCTGGAAACGCGCTACGTCGATCGTTCGACGGCGTCGCTCGACGAGGCGCTGGGATGGTGCGCGGACGCACAGCGCAGCGGCGAGGCGCTCTCGGTGGCCCTTGTGGGCAATTGCGCGGAGGTTCTCCCTGCGCTGGTGCGACGCGGGTTTACGCCCGACGTCGTGACCGATCAGACGTCGGCGCATGACCCGCTCAATGGCTACATCCCCGCCGGCTTCAGCCCCGCCGAAGCGGCCGAGCTGCGGCGCAGATCTCCCGATGACTACCAGCAGCGCGCGCGCGAGAGCATCGCGATGCACGTGCGGGCGATGCTCCATCTGCAAAAGCGCGGCGCGGTCGCATTCGACTATGGGAACAACATCCGCACCGAAGCCCGCGACGCCGGCGTGACGGACGCGTTCGCGATCCCCGGCTTCGTGCCTCAATACATCCGGCCGCTGTTTTGTGAGGGGAAGGGCCCCTTTCGCTGGGTGGCGCTCTCGGGCGAAACGAAGGATTTGCATCGCACCGATCAACTGGTGCTGGAGCTGTTTCCCGACAACGCACATCTCAAGCGCTGGATCACGATGGCACAGCAGCGCGTCGCGTTCCAGGGGCTGCCGGCCCGGATCTGCTGGCTGGGGCAGGGGGAGCGCGCACGCTTCGGTGTTGCCTTGAACGAGCTGGTGCGACGCGGCGAGCTGGCTGCTCCAATCGTTATCGGTCGCGATCACCTCGACACAGGGTCCGTCGCGTCGCCGTTCCGAGAAACGGAGGGGATGCGCGACGGCTCCGACGCAATCGCCGATTGGGCCATTCTCAATGCGCTGCTCAACACCGCATCCGGCGCGTCGTGGGTTTCCTTCCACCATGGCGGCGGCGTCGGCATCGGCAACTCGCTGCATGCGGGTCAGGTCATCGTCGCCGACGGGACGCCGGCCGCCGGGAAGCGGCTCGAGCGCGTGCTCACCAACGATCCCGGGATCGGGGTCGCGCGTCACGCGGACGCCGGCTATCCGGAGGCGATCGAAACGGCCCGGCGCCAGCACATCCGGTTGCCCATGAGTCAGGATCTCGACTGAAGACCCTGCTGGTCGGCGCGCGGCAGGTCGTGACATGTCGCGGTCCGGCACGCGCCCGCCGGGGGCGAGAAATGGCGGACGTCGAAGTGCTGAGCGATGCGGCCGTGCTGATCGAGGGCGACCGCATCGCGTGGGTGGGACCGCGCCGGGACGCGCCGCAGGTAGGGACGCAGCATGCTGCGCCCCTGCGCGTCGTCGAAATCGACGGTGTGCTGTTCCCCGGTTTCATCGATTGTCACACGCACGGCGTCTTTGGCGCGCCTCGGCTCGACGATCAGGAGCGGCGTGCGCTCGGCGTCGACTATAAGGCGATCGCCGCCGCCGGCGGCGGCATCCTGCAATCGGTGCGCGACGTACGCAGCCGCCCCGAAGCGGACCTCGAGGCACTCACCCGGCCGCGTCTCCAGACGCTCCTCGCGCATGGCGCGACGACCATCGAGGTGAAATCGGGCTACGGCCTGGAGCTCGAAGCGGAGCTGAAGCAGCTCCGTGTGATTCGGCGGCTGAGTGAACAGTTGCCCGCCACGCTGATCCCGACATTTCTCGGAGCGCACGAAGTCCCGCCCGAGTATCGCAACCAGCGCGCCGATTATGTGCACCTCATTTGTGAGGAAATGATTCCGACAGTGGCGCGCGAAAGACTGGCACGGTGTTGTGATGTCTTCTGCGAGCCCGGTGTCTTTACCGTGCCCGAAAGTCGTCAGATCCTCACGGCCGCGCGCCGGCACGGCTTCGCGGTGAAGCTGCACGCGGATGAGCTGGAGGGTTCAGGCGGCGCCGAGCTCGCGGTCGAGTTGGGTGCTTTGTCGGCGGACCATCTGGCGGCGATCTCGGATCAAGGCATCCGCGCCCTCTCCACCAGCACGACCGTCGCGGTCCTGCTCCCCGCGACGATGATCTTTCTCGGCAGGCGATCGCAAGCGCCGGGACGCCGTCTGATTGACGCCGGGGTTGCTGTCGCCTTGGCCACCGACTTCAATCCGGGCACCTCGCCCACCGTGAGCCTGCCTCTCGTCATGGCCCTCGGCGTCTCGCAACTCGGGCTACGTCACACGGAAGTTGTGACGGCGGCGACGATCAATGCCGCTGCCGCACTCGGACTGGCCGCCGACCGTGGCCAGATTGCCGCCGGGTGCGTCGCGGACCTCGTCGCTGTGGCGGTGGATGACTGGCGGGAGGTCGCATACTGGATCGGAAAGGACGTCGTAAGCGCCGTCTGGACAGCAGGTTCGGCTTGTCCCGTCTAGACGGCCCCGATATCTTAGTCGTTCCAATGTCTAAGCTCGAGCAGCTCAAAGAGAAAGCGAAAGGTCTCGAGGCCAAGGATCCGAAGAGGGCCGTGGAGATCTGGCTCGACGTGCTCAACAATCAGGACGAAGCGAATCCTGACCTCTCGATATACAACCGCATCGGCGACCTCTACATCAAGCTGAAGGATCCCGGTCTGGCGGCGGATTACTACGACCAGGCGGTGGACAAATACGCCGAGCTCGGGTTTCATAACAACGCGATCGCGATGTGCAACAAGGTGCTGCGCAACGCTCCGGCGCGGCAGACGACGTATTTGAAGCTGGCGAAGCTGTACGCAGCCAAGGGGTTCATGTCGGAGGCGAAGCAGAACTTCGTCGCGTACGCTGAACGGATGCAGAAAGTCGGCAAGATCGAGCACGCCTTCGCGGCGCTGAAGGAATTCACCGATATCTCGCCGGAGAGCGCGAGTTTGCGGGAAATGCTCGCCGAGCATCTCAAGATGTACGGCAGCGATCCGGGCAAGCGCGGGTCATCCGCCCGGGTCAATACGCCCGCACCCAGGACCGCCCCGCCCGCAGGCGGTGATGACGTCAGCAAGTCCGGAACACGAAAGACATCCAGTCTCGTCTTCCTCGATCTCGACGAGCCGCGTGTGGCCAAGGGACAGAAAGCGCCGCCGCCGCCCCCCGTGGCGCCCCCAGTTGCCGAGAAGCTCATTGAGGAAGTCGTGCCCGAACCGGACGAGTCGCTGGAGATCGAGACGACCAGCCTCGTCGATGAGGCTCCGGGCAGCAGCGGAAGCGGCACGCTTGAAGGTCTCGAGACAACGGTGGCGGACTTCGGGCAGGTCCGCCAGGCAAGCCCGAAGACGCCGTCGATCCGTGAGGAATTGAATCCGGCGGACCTCGATCTTCCACCGGTTCCAGAGTTCGAGCCCACCGTCCCCGACGTGATCGCGGACGATGTCAGCGGTCTCGAAGACGCGGATCTCGTGCTCGAAGGCAACATCGTCGACACGCCGCCGCCCCGACCCCAACCCCCGCCGCCCCGCCCGCCGCCCGTGAAGAAGGCCGCTCCGACGCTCAAACCACTCGGGCGTCCGCCAGCCGGTAAACCCGCGCCCGAGCCGCCGCGCGTGAAGCCGGTGGTGCCCAAGCGCCCGCCGGCGCCGGCCTCCGGGCCTGGAACACGGAAGCCGGTCGTCGAGGTGCCGCCGCTCGAGCTGGAGCCGGACTTCGAGGCGGCCACGACGGACGCTGGTCACGACGTCGACGATCAACCGCTCGCCATCGACGAGTCCCCCCCCTCGCCGCCGCGACATCCGAGTTTTATCCAAACCGAAGACGAAACGTCGATCTCCGCGGGTGGACGGCGCTCCGGCTTCATCGACCTCGGAATCGATGAGATCCACAGCGGCAGCGACCAGGCAGGCTCGCTGGTGTTTTCCAACATCGAGGAGACGCCGGCCGCGCCGGAAATCGATGAGCTCGAAGAGCGTGTCGCCGACAACCCGGATGATCCCGAAGCGCATCAAGCACTGGGCGAAGCGCTGATCGAGCAGGGCGATCGGGCGCGTGGCATCGAAGAGCTCGATCTCGCCACCGCGGGCTACGAGAGCGCCGGCAACCTTGCGCACGCCCGCGACCTCGTGGACGAGGTCCTGCGCCTCGACCCGAACAACGTGCGCCACCGGCAAAAGGCGGTGGAGTTCGCGTTCAAGGCCGGCGACAAGGCGAAACTGATCGACGCCTATCTCGAGCTCGCCGACGCGCTGCTGCGTTCGGATCTTCCCGAGAAGGCACGCGCGGTGTACGCGCGCGTGGCGGACCACGATGCGAAGAACGAGCGCGCCAAAGCCGCGCTCTCGATGCTCGCCCCGGCGGTTGCGACGCCCGCTCCGTCTGGAAAGCCCGAGGGAAAGGTCAAGGCCAAAGACGCCAAGATGAAAGTCCGCGACGAAGCAAGCGCGGACGGCGATTTCATCGACCTTGGCTCGATGCTCATGGAGGAAGAAGAGGGCGCGCCGGCGAAGGACACGCGGATGACCGTCGCCGATGAGGAACCGACCGGCGACGAAGAGCAGGACTTCCGGGACATGCTGGCGCGCTTCAAGCAGGGTATCGACGAGAACATCGACGAGGCCGACTTCCAATCGCACTATGATCTCGGCGTCGCGTTCAAGGAAATGGGCTTGCTCGACGAGGCGATTGCGGAGTTGCAGAAGGCATTGCGCGCTCCAGAAGGCAAGCTGCGGACGTCGGAGATGCTGGGGATCTGCTTCTTCGAGAAGGGCGCGTTCGGGGTCGCGGAGTCGATCCTGCGCCGCGGCCTCGATTTGCCCGCCTCCGGCGATCAAGCGCGTCTCGGTATCCTGTACTGGCTCGGCCGCTCGCTCGAACAACAGGGCAAGAAAGCCGACGCGCGAGACCTGTATGGGCGCGTCTTCGCCGTAGACATTCGTTTCCTCGATGCCGAGCAGCGCGTGAAAGCGCTCGCCAAGGCGAAGTAGCGTGAGTCAACAAGTCGCCCGCGTCAGCCTGCGCGACGTCCAGCGGCCGGTAGCCGGTGAGCTGGAACAGGTCGTGGTCGAGCTACGGCGCGTCATCGCGGCGGACTTCCCGATCGTGAGCGAGGTGAACGACCACCTGTTACACATGAAGGGGAAACTCTTCCGCCCGACGTTGCTCCTGCTCAGTCACCAGGCCGCGGGATCCAAGGATCCGCGCGCGGTCACCCTTGCCGCCGTGGTCGAGCTGATCCACCTCGCGACGCTGGTGCACGACGACTCGGTGGATCACTCCGTGTTGCGGCGCGGGTTGCCCACGATCAATGCGCTGTTCTCGCATCAGATCGCGGTGATCATGGGAGACTATTTGTATTCGCGGGCGATCATCGAGCTGGTTCGACTGGACGACCACGAGGCGCTCCGCGTGCTGGCGCGGGTCACCAACGAGATGACCGTGGGCGAGATGCGCCAGCTCGAGGCCCATGACAAGCTTGCCTATGGCGAAGTGGCCTACGATGCGCTGATTCGAGCCAAGACCGCCTCGCTGTTATCGGGCGCGTGCGAAGTCGGCGCACTGACGGCGCCCGCGAGCTACCGGCAGGCATTGGCGCGCTTTGGGATGCTGGTGGGCATGGCGTTCCAGATTACGGACGACCTGCTCGACTATACGGAGCCCGAAGCGGTAACGGGGAAGCCCTCCGGTCTGGATCTGCGGGAGCACAAGGTGACGCTGCCGCTGATCGCAGCGCTCGCGCGGCTGTCTGCAACGGGGCGGCGGGTCGTGGCCGAGCTGATGGAAGCGGCGGAGCCGGGTGACGATTTGGTTGCTGACGTGATCCGATTAGTCGAAAGCGCGGGTGGGCTCGAGACGGCACGGCAGCGGGCGTTGGACCTGGCCCAGCAGGCCGAGGCGGAGCTCGACGTGTTGCCCCCGTCGCCGGCGCGGGACGCGCTGCAAGGCAGCATCGCTTACGCCGTGGAACGGCGCAGCTAGGCCGTGCCCCACGGTCCGCGTCGCCCCGCCTTCTACCTGGGGGTTCTGGCGGTAGGTTTCGTGGTGGGGGGCTTGCTGCAAGCGTTTCTGCGGCGCTTCTTGCCTCAGGGACCGGCGAAAGAGGTGTTCACGTGGTCGGTGACGCCGACGATTGGGCCGGTTCACTTGGATTTGCTGGTGATGTCGATTACGCTCGGACCTATCGGGCTCGACGTGTCGCTGCTCGCCGTCATCGGCGTTCTGGTCGCGTACCTCGTGGCCCGCTCGCTCTTCTAGGAAAGGCAGAGCCATGCTCGGCAATCTCGGCTTCACGGAAATCGCGATTCTGCTGCTCATCGTGGTGCTGTTCTTCGGGGCCAAGCGCATTCCGGAGATCGGCGCCTCGATCGGGAAGGGCATCAAAGAGTTCAAGCGGGGTCTCAAGGACGAGGCGCCTGAGGAACCGCCGGCGACCTCGGACGCTCCACTTCCCAAAGCGTCGAGTGGCGGTGCCCCGAAGCGCCTGAATCAGTAAAGGCGGCGTCCCATGCTGGGAAATCTGAGCGGCAGCGAAATCCTGATCCTGATGCTGATCGTCCTGCTGGTCTTCGGCGCGAATCGGCTGCCCGAAGCGGGCAAGGCCGTCGGCAAGGGACTGCGGGAGTTCAAGCGCGCGCTCTCTGACGCGGAAAACAGTATCCAGCGGCTGCCCCCCTCCAAGGACGAGGAAGAGCGACCGCGGGATGCCAAGCCGAAGCGGTTAGTTGAGTAGCGCCTCCGCCGAGGCGGCCGGGGATTTGAAGAGGTCCTTGCGCCGATCCACGATCTTGGCTTTGGCGCGCACCCCCTCCAGGTACTGCTGAATGCGCGCCTGCTGCAACGCCTGCCGCAGCTGCGTGCGTTGCACGTCTCGTTGCGCGAGCCAGGCCGTGGAGTCCGCGAGCTTGCGTCCCAACGACTCGAGGATGAAGTAGGCGGTCGCACCTTCGACCACGCCGCTGCGCTCCCCGACGCGCAGACCAAATGCCGTCCCGACGACGAGCGGCTCTCCGCTGAGATAGCTCGGCGGCCGCATGCGGGTGAAGAAACCGAAACGCTGGACTTCGAGACCGCGCGCCGCGGCCGCGGCCGCCAAGTCCGGCACTCCGTGCAATGCGGTCGCGAGTGAGTCGGCTCGATGGCGGGCCAGCACCTTCTGTTTCTCCAGACGAAGGACCGCGCTCACGCGCGAGCGAATCTGCCCCAGCGGCGGTGTCCCGGCCACCGTTACCGAGTCGAGCCGGAAGACGTAGTAGCCCGACGCGGCCTCGATCACGGGGCTGGTCTCGCCGACAGGCGCCTCGAATGCCCACACGCTCACGTTGGGAATCTGATAATCTCCCAGCCTGAAGGGCTGACCTTCGATGACCTTGTACTCCGGCGACACTTGCAGTCCCATGCGACGTGCCGTGGAGTCGAGCACCGTCGGATCACTCCGTTCCGCCGCTAGGCGCTCCACCGTGTCGGCGCGCGCCTCGACCTGATCGAGGTGCTGGCCCTGTAGCGTCACGGGGATCAGGATGTGACGGACCTTGAGCGAGTCCCCCTTCGCGGCGTCGACGCGAATCAGGTGGTAGCCAAACTCCGTGGCCACGGGCGCCGACAGCTGGCCGGGCTTCAGGTTCCGCACGGCTTGCATGAACGGCGCGACCAGGTTCGTCGCGTTCTTCTTGATCCAGCCCAGATCGCCGCCCCGCTGTCCGCTGCCCGAGTCGCTCGATTCGCGGCGCGCCACGTCCTCGAACTTTGCCCCGCGCGCGAGCTCGCTGCGCACCCGCGCGACCCGCGCGTGGGCCACGGCGCTGTCGGCGGAGTTGGGCAGGCGCGGCACCGCGATGAACCGCACGTACGCGACTCCCGGCCGCTTGAAGTCGTCGGGATGCTTCGCGACGTACGCCAGTAGCTCGGCGTCACTGATCGGGGTCGTGTCGGGGATTGTGTACGGCGACACGACGAGCGCGGCGACCCGCACCGAGTCGTGCGCGTCCTTGTAGAGCCGCCACAGCTTGGCGTCGGAGACGTAGACATCGCTGGCGAGATACTCGAACAGCTTGATGCGCGGAATCTGCTCGCGGTACATCGCCTCGACCTGCAGCAGCACGTTGCGGTCGGTCGTCGTGGAGAGGAACTGCTGCCACTTGCGAATATCGAACTGGCTGTCCGTCTGGAACTGCGGGTCGCGCAGCACCTCGGGCGGCGGCGAATTGTGCGCCATCGCGATGATCTCTTCGTCGCTGACCCGAATGCCGAGGCGACGGTACTCCTCCTCCAGCAGCGCGTCCTGGATCATCTGATTGATGACCTGATCCTGGATTTGCTTGTCCTCTTCGCGCGTCAGCGGCGCGGTGCCGTTCTGCTGGCGATACTGTTCGGTCGCGATCTGCACGCGCTGCTGATACTCGGTGACCGGGAATTCTCGGCCGTTGACGCGGAGCACCACATTGCCGCTGGGACCGAGGATGCTCATCACTTGACCGATGGCAAGCCATGCCACGAAAGCGATGGCGAGGATGTAAAAGACCCATTTGGCGTTGGCGCGCATCGTGCGCAGCATGGCGACTTCGAACTCCGGTCAGAGGAGGGGTGAAGGGGCATAAGTCTAAAAACGACAACGCCCAAACTCAAGCGCACATATGCTTGGGTCATTTGACAGCGGCGCGGGCCAAACACTATCTTCGTTCAATCCCCACATAGACTTAGGCCGGGGGGCCGTGGCCTATACCAGCGAGATCGACAAGCTCGAAGCCCGTTTTCGGGATAACCCCAAGGGACGGAATTTCGCCCCTTTGGCGGACGCCTATCGTAAAGCGGGGCTTATAGATAACGCGATCGATCTCTGCCAGAACGGTCTCACGCTCCATCCCGATTACGTCAGTGCATACATCGTCTACGCCCGCTGCCTCGTCGACAAGAAAGACGACACCGCGGCCCTTGGTGTCTTCAAGCAGGTCCTGGATCTCGACCGGGACAACATCATCGCGCTGCGCGGTCTGGCCGAGCTGGCCGAGCGGAACGGGAAGTACGAGGAAGAGGTCGAGTGGCTGTCGCGGCTCCTGAACGTCGACCCGATGAATGGCGACGCCGCCGAATCACTGGTGCGCGCCAAAGGGAAGGTCGCGACCAAGCCGAAGGACACCGCTGCCGAAGCTGCCACCGCGCCCCTGAAGAAGCCCGACTTTGCAGTCGAACATGAGGAGCCCGAGCCCGTCGAGCTCATGAAAGCGCCCAGGCCTTCAACGGCCGCACCGGAAGTCGAGAACTTTGAGAACCCTATCAGCTTCAACCCCAACGCCCACGCCGCCGCAAAAGCCGACGGGTTGGAAGTTCAAGAAGACGTGGAGCTGAATCCGCAGCAGATCGAACAGGTGGAGATCGAAGGACTGGCGCGTACGCAGTACGAGGGCAGCGGGATGTTCAGGTTGGATGCACCGGAACGTCCATCGTCTGAAGGCGCACCCGACCTCGACGAGGCGCTTCCGCAGGTCGATCTGCCGCTCATCATGCCGGATGATGAGATGCGGGTGCCTCCGCCAAAGCCCGTCCCCCCGCGTCCACCCTCACCGCCGTCACCGCCTCAACGCGTTCCCGCCGCGGTCGCCCTGTCCGACGACGATGGCGCGGCGGATACGGCGACGCTGTCGCGAATGGAACCAGTGCTCACGGAAACGATGGCGGAGCTGTATCTCAAGCAGGGCCATCAACAGGACGCATTGCGTGTTTACCAGGCGCTGCTTGCGCAGCGGCCCACCGACGCGAAGCTAAAGAGCAAGGTCGTGCAGCTGTCGCCGGGCGGGAAGAAGCAGCGATCCGGTGTTTCTGCACAGGCCTTTCTGAAGGGAATCTGGTCGGGACGAGGCTCGGAGAGCACGCTCGCTGCCGCCTTCGACGCGGCCGGGCCGCCGTCAGGCGAGCCGTCCCGTCCGGCTCAGGATCACATTTCGCTCGACTCGGTCTTTGGCGACGAGGCGGCGAGACGCACGGGCCCCGAGCGAGCTGAAGGTCCCAACCCGGCCCCCCCGCCCCCCCCGCCTGCGTCACAAGCCTTCGCCGCTCCCGCGGACGGGTCGAAGACCGGAGGCTTCTCGTTCGACGAGTTCTTCGCCGGTGGGAAGCCGGCGGCCGCTGGTTCAGGGGGAGGGGGAGGGGAAGGGGCGGGGGGAGGGGGACCTGCCGGTGAACCTGCGTCGCCGAGAACTCCCGGCGGCGGCCGTTCGTCCGGCCGGACTCAGCGGCAGCCAGAAGACGAGGTCGAGGCGGATCAGTTCCAGCAGTGGTTGAAGAAGCTCAAGTCCTAGTGTCTCGCCACATCGCCGTGCTGAACGGCCCCAATCTCAATTTGTTGGGAGAGCGCGAGCCTGAGATTTACGGCCGCACGAGCCTCGCGGAGATCGAGCGCGCGACGAAAGAGCGCGCGCGCACGTTGGGCGTCGAGTGCACCTGGATTCAGACGAATCATGAAGGGGAGTTGGTGGAGGCGATCCAGAGCCTGAAGGGCCGCGCCGACGGCGCGGTGATCAATGCGGCGGCCTTCACGCATACCAGTCTTGCGGTGCGCGACGCGTTGCTCGCGGTCCGCGTGCCGTTCGTGGAGGTCCATCTCTCGAACATCTTCGCCCGCGAGCCGGAGCGGCGGCGGTCGTTGCTCGCGGATCTCGCGGTGGGCGTGGTGACGGGATTCGGCGCCGACAGCTATCGGCTGGGATTCGAAGCGCTTGCCAGGTACCTCGAGTCGCGATAAGCGCGCCGAGCGACATGCGGCGCTCGCTGCCTTGCTCGAAGCGGAAGGCTTGGACGCGCTGCTCGTGACCTCGCGGCCCAACATCCGCTATTTGACGGGTTTCAGCGGGTCGGCGGGCGTAGCCGTGGCGACCCGGGGGTCACTGCTCCTGGTCACCGATTTCCGGTACGACGAACAGGCGCGGCAACAGTGCGGCGCCGCCGCGCGCGTCGAGATCGAAGGGACGAGTATCTGGGATCGGCTCTTTAAGGAGCTGCCGACGCTCGGGACGCTCGGTTTGATCGGTTTCGAGGCGCATGCACTCAGTGTGAAGGACGCGGAGCGCCTTTCGAACGGACCTGGTACATCGTGGCGCTGGAAGCCCGCCGGTGAGCTGGTCGAGCGGCTGCGGGTGAAGAAGGACGCGGGTGAAGTCGCCGCGATTCGGGCGGCTGGAGCGCTCGCGGCCACGGCGCTGCGCGATACGCTTGCCGCTGTTCGCGCCGGACAAACGGAGCTCGAGATCGCGGGCGTGCTCGAAGGGGCGCTACGGCGCCATGGCAGCGAGGCGCATCCGTTCCCGACGATCGTGGCGAGTGGACCGCGCAGCGCGCTGCCGCACGCGCACACCAGTGGCCGCACGGTGGCGGCCGGCGAGTGGCTGCTGCTAGACTTCGGCGCCGTCGTGGACGGCTACTGCGCCGATGTGACGCGCACTGTGATGGTGGGCGCGCGTGCCGATGAGTCCCAGCGCGCGCTGTATGGATTGGTGCAGGAGGCGCAGCGGCGCGCGCGGGAAGGTGTGCGCGCGGGTATGAGCGGGCGTGAAGCGGACGCGCTGGCGCGCGATCCGATCGAGGCACGCGGTTTCGGTGCGGCGTTCGGACATTCGACAGGACATGGTGTGGGTCTCGAGGTGCATGAAGCGCCGCGGCTCGCGCGCACCGCCGGCGAGCCGCTGCCCGAGGGCGCGGTCGTGACGATCGAGCCCGGCGTCTACGTGGCGGGGCGGGGCGGCGTGCGCATCGAGGACGACGTCCATTTGTCGGCCGATGGGCCGGTCCTGCTGACGGACGGCTGCACGGATCTCCTGGAACTGGTGTAGGGCCTCTTGGGGGGTATCTTCACGGTATGAAGCTCGACATCATCGCCCAGATCGTGCAGATCTTGAAGGACGCGCCCGAGGTGGGTGCGATCGAGATCCGTCGCGGTCTGTTTGGGGCGTGGTCGTCGGTACGGGTGTCGAAAGCGGGGCACGGCGGCAATACCGTGGGGGGAGGCCCGACCCATGTGGTCGTCTCGCACCCCGCTGCAGCACCGGCTGGATCCTTGCCGGGCACCTCCCCAACCGCTGCCGCTCCATCCGCCGGTCCCCAGCTTCTCGAGATCAAGTCGCCGATGGTCGGGACATTTTACCAGTCGCCCGAGCCCGGCGCGCAGCCGTACGTGAAGGTCGGCAGCCGGGTGAACGTGGGCCAGGTGGTGTGCATCATCGAAGCGATGAAGATCATGAACGAGATCGAGTCCGAGGTCGCGGGCGTGATTCGCGAACTCACCGCGCAAAACGCGCAGCCGGTGGAGTTCGGCCAGGTCCTTTTCCGGGTGGATCCGCATGGGTGAGGCGACGCAGAGCAATCTGCCGGCATTCAATTTCAAACAAGCCATCACGCAGATGGTACAGCGCAGCGGCTCCGACTTGCTGCTCAAGGTCGGCCGGCCGGCGACCATCCGGGTGAACGGCGATCTGGTGGCGCTCGACGTGGCGCCGCTCAAGCCGGAAGAGCTGAAGTCGCTGGCCGAGCAGATCATGACGCCGCGGCAGGTCAAGGAGTTTGCCGAGCATAAGGAGGCGGACTTTGCGATCGGCGTGCCCGGCGTGGGCCGGTTCCGGACCAACGTCTATCAGCAGCGCGGCACGGTGGCGTTCGCGTTCCGGGCGATTCCTTACGAGGTCAAGCACATCCACGAGCTGAATCTCCCGGGCGTACTCGAGGAAATCGCGCTCAAGCCGCGGGGGCTGGTCCTGGTCACGGGCGTGACGGGGTCGGGGAAATCGACGGCGCTGGCCGCGATGATCAATCACGTGAACACGAACCGGCGCGTGAACATCATCACGATCGAGGACCCGATCGAGTTCCTGCACCGCGACCAGCACTGCAACATTTCGCAGCGCGAGGTGGGGAACGACACACTGTCGTTCAACTCGGCGCTGCGGCACGTGCTGCGGCAGGATCCCGACCTGATCCTGATCGGCGAGATCCGGGACATGGAGACGCTGGACACGGCGCTCAAGGCGGCCGACACCGGGCACATGGTGTTCTCGACGCTGCACACCACCGACGCCACGCAGACGGTCAGCCGCGTGATCTCGTTCTTCCCCCCGCATCAACACGAGGAGATCCGGCACTTGCTCTCCACCGCGCTCCAGGCGATCGTTTCGCTGCGCCTGGTGCCGCGCAAGGACGGGCGGGGGCGCGTCCCGGCGGCGGAGGTGCTGATTAATACGGCAGCCGTCGCCGACAACATCCGCGATCTCTCCAAGCAGCTCAACATCCCCGAGTTGATCGCCGAAGGGTCGATTCAGTACGGCATGCAGAGCTTCGACCAGTCGCTCTTCCAGTGGTACCAGCAAGGCGTCATCAGCTACGAGAGCGCGATCTTCTACGCGACGAACCCGAGCGAGTTCGCCCTCAAGGTGTCGGGCGTCGATTCGTCGGGGAACCGGCTCGGTGGGGCCGACGCGGCCGGGGCGATCGAGCTGACGCCCTGATGTTCAAGAAAGTGCTGATCGCGAACCGCGGGGAGATCGCCCTGCGGGT
>Ga0209056_10004967_pt1 | contig 13929 bp, 10 predicted proteins | sample GraSoiAngelo_114_FD_185876 | JGI IMG/M metagenome (GOLD analysis project Ga0209056, IMG submission 185876) | Grasslands soil microbial communities from the Angelo Coastal Reserve, California, USA - 14_0903_13_40cm (SPAdes) (version 2) | ecosystem: Environmental > Terrestrial > Soil > Grasslands... | reverse complement strand
CGGCGAGCCGCCTCTGCTCATGGATCTCCGGGCCGAGCGCGACTACGACCACGTGGTGGCGCTGTTCCGGCGCGGAACCTGTTGGGGTGCGATCTCGAAAACCAATCCGCCCGTGCTTCGCTGGCGCGATCCGGTGTACCGAAGCTTGCGCGAGCTGGCGATGTCCTATCTGCACGAGTACGCGAACAATCGCGCCCAGAAAACGCTGCGCAGCTACTCCCGTCCCTTCGATCTGCGCGGGTTCGATCCGACGCTATGGGTCACCGGCCGAAAAAACTGCTGGGAGGTGGGCGAAGCGGTCGACGAGACACGCCACTATCGGCTGGTGACCAAAAGGCAGGCGCGGGTGCTGCGCCTGCGCGATGCCATGGAGCGCAAGGCTGGCGCCCTGCTCGAGCACCGGCCGCCGCGAAAACGGTAGACCAGCGGTTCAAGCGATTTCCCGTGCCCGGCGCACGCTTTCGATCAGCGAAGTGCGCATGAGGAATTGCCTGTGGAGGCCGGGATCGGCGACCGAGCGGCGCAGCCTGTCGAAATTGTCCTGACGTACTTTCGGATCGCGCTCCTCGAGCCTCTTCTTGTTCGCGACGGTTTGCTGCTGCACGAACTCGATGTTGATCGGCCGCCGCCGACGCTCGTAACGATCGAGCAATTCCTCGCTTGCCTGCCCGATCGTGACCCGATGCAGCGTGTCGGCGAGCTCCATCGCGTCGTGGATGCCGCAGTTCAAGCCGAGGCCCCCGACCGGATTGTTGACGTGTGCAGCGTCACCCGCGAGGAATACCCGGCCTTTGCGGAAGGATTTCGCCACGCGCTGGTGCACGCGATAGATGTTCCGGTGCGCGACCAGTTCCATCGGATGCTCCTCGCAGACCTTTCGCAGCCGCCGGCGCACCGAGGCTTCAGAAAAGGCCTCGTCGTCCGTCTCGTTCTCCCGGGCGGGAAACACCGCGCGCCAGCGCCCCTTCAGGTCGTCGCCAGTGACCTTGAAGAGATTGGTCCATTCCTCTGGATCGGAGATGTAGCTGCGCGGACAGCAACCGAGAGCAGTCTGGAAATCGAACAGCGTGGTGAGCACCAGGAACCGCTCGGGCCAGGTGTAGCCCTCGAAATCGATGTCCAGGCATTTGCGCACCGTGCTCCGCCCGCCGTCGCAGCCGATGACGTAGTCGAAGACGTGGCGCTCCGCGCCCTCGGTCGTGACTTGGGCGCCTCTGGAGTCCTGGACAACATCGGTCACGCTCGTTCCGAGCCGAAGCTCGACGTTCGGCATTGCGGCAAGCCTCCGGAGGCCGAGCTCGGACAGTTTGTGCTGCTCGGTCTGGACGACGAACGGGTACGGAGTCTCGCCGCGCAGCACCTCGTGATCGAACTGCGCGACGAGCGTCTTCGTCGTTCCGTCCCAGAACTGAAAGTAGCGCGCGACAAGGCCTAACGACTGGAACTCTTCGAGGAGCCCGAGCTCGGCGAGCATCTCGAGCGTGGACGGGTGCGTGGTGGCCGCGCGCGGGCTGTGGTCGATTTGCCGCTCAGCCTCCAAGAGCGTGACCCGCATCCCCTTGCGGGCGCAGGCGATCGCGGCGACGACGCCGACCGGACCCGCCCCGACGATGCAGACTCGCGCCGTCACGGGCTCGCCGGAATTCAGTGCGTGCCGGCGGGCCCTTCCGGTGCGGGCAGCGCCTCGCCCGTCGCGCGCTTCGAGTGATCCTCGGCGAGCAGCACATACATCGACGGAACGACGAAGAGCGTGAACAGCGTCCCGATAGCGACGCCGGTTGCGATCACAAGCCCCATGTTGAAGCGACTTACCGCACCCGCGCCGCTTGCGATGAGGAGCGGAACGACGCCGAGCACCATTGCGCCCGTGGTCATCAGGATCGGCCGCAAGCGGATGCCGGCGGCTTTTTCGACCGCCTCGCGCTTGGACATGCCTTGCTTCTGCAGGTTGTTGGCGAACTCGACGATCAGGATCCCGTGCTTGCTGATAAGTCCAATGAGCGTCACGAGCCCCACTTTGGTATAGATATTGAGGCTCACCGCGCCGATGCCGAGAGTTCCAAAAAGGTTTACGAAGATAAGTGCTCCGCAGATCGACATCGGCACCGAGATCAGGATGATCACCGGATCGCGAAAGCTCTCGAACTGCGCCGCGAGCGCGAGAAATATGACGACCAGGGCGAACAGGAAAGTAATGATCAACGCGCTCGATTCCTGAACGTACTGCCGCGACGGTCCGGCGTAGTCAACCGAATAGCCCTGGGGCAAGGTGCGCGCCGCGAGGTCCTGCATGTAAGCGATCGCGTCCCCCTGGGTCACGCCGATGAAGGGTACGCCTGCGATCGTGGCCGCGTTCTGCTGCTGGAAGCGGTTGAGCGCCTGTGGGATCGTCTTCGTCGTGATATGCACCACCGTCGAAAGCGGAATCGCTTCGCCGCCCGCGGCGCGGATGTAAGTGCCGCTGAGCTGGTCCGCATTGAGCCGGTCCATCTGCTGCACCTGCGGAATCACTTTGTAGGCGCGGTCGTGGAAGCTGAAGTAGTTGACGTAGCCGCCCCCCAGGAGCGATGACAGCGCGCCGCCCACGTCTTTCATGGTGAGGCCGAGCTGGGCGCTCAGTTCCCGGTCGATCACGACCGTCGACTGCGGAAGATCGTAGCGGAGGTCGTTGTCGATGAAGAAGAACATGCCGCTTTTTTGCGCTTCCTGGGCGAACGCGGAGGCGACCCCGTTCAGCCGGTCGAAAGGGTCGGTCGTCTGGATGACGAATTGCACCGGCAGTCCGAACGCTCCGGGAAGGGGCGGCGGCTGGAACAGGGCCGCCCGCAATCCCGCGATCTGCCCAAGCTCTTGCGTGACACCGGGCAGGAGGCGCGCGGCCGTAGCCTTGCGCTCGTTCCAGGGCTTCAGCACCATCCCGGCGAGCGTCTGTCCCGGGATGTCGATCTGGAATACGTGATCCGTCTCGGGATGCTTCACAAAGGTCTCGTAGACGGCGCGTGAATAGAGCTGGCGTTGCTGCAGGGTCGAATTCGGTGCGGCTTGCGCCGACATGATGAGAACGCCCTGGTCCTCAGGAGGAGCGAGCTCGTCCTTGGCGGTCACCCATAGAAAGTAGATGCTGCCCAGGACGACCAACGAGAACACGGCGGTCACGGGCACCCAGTTGAGCGTGCCGTGCAGCAAACGCTCGTACCGCCGGTGCAGCGCGTTGAAAGTGCGGTCGAGCACGAGAACCAGCTTGGCGTCCCAGCTGCCCGCGCCGGGGTCGTGCGGCTTCAGCAGCTTTGCGCACATCATGGGCGACAGCGTCAGGGCGACGATCGCCGATACGGTGACCGCCCCCACTAGGGTGACTGCGAACTCCGTGAAAAGAGCTCCCGTGAGCCCGGTCAGGAATATGATCGGAACGTACACCGCGACAAGCACGATCGTCATCGCGATGATGGGATTGGCGAGCTCGCGCGCCGCGAGGATCGCAGCCTGCACGGGCTTCATGCCTTCTTCCAGGTGGCGATTGACGTTCTCCACCACGATGATCGCGTCGTCGACCACTAGGCCGATCGCGAGGACCAGGGCGAGGAGCGTCAGCAGGTTGATCGAGTAGCCGAGCGCAAACATGACCGTAAATGTGCCGACGAGCGAAAGCGGTATTGCCACCGTGGGAATGAGCACCGAGCGCACCGAGCCGAGAAATGCGAAGACGACGAGCGTGACGATGATGAGCGCTTCGGCGAGGGTCCAGATGACCTCCTCGATCGCGCTGTTCACGAACTTGGTGGAATCGTAGACGATCTCGCCCTGTAGCCCCTGGGGCAGCTGCGAGTGGATGTCGGGAAACACGTTGCGCACGCGCGCGATAACGTCGAGCAGGTTCGCCGCCGGCGCGACGTTGATGCCGATGTAGACCGCCTTCTTACCGTCGAAACCGACTTCGGAATCGTAGTCCTCGGCGCCGAGCGTCACGTTGGCGACGTCGTTCAGCCGGATGACCGCGCCGCCCTGCTGCTTGACGACGAGGTTCTTGAACTGCTCGACCGTGCGTACGTCGGTCGACGCGGTGAGGTTCACCTGGACCATCTGGCCCTTGGTGGCGCCCACCGCCGAGAGGAAGTTGTTGGCGGCGAGAGCTGCGCTCACATCGGCCGCCGTGAGGCTGTAGGCCGCCAGCTTGTCCGGGTCGAGCCAGGCCCGCAGCGCGAAAAGCTTCCCGCCCAGAATCTCGGCAGTCTGCACGCCCTCGACCGCCTGCAGCTTCGGCTGAACGACGCGAATCAAGTAGTCGGTGATCTTGTTGGGCGCGAGCACTTCGCTCGCGAAACCGATGTACATGGCTGCAAATGTCTGGCCGACCCTCACGGTAAGAATCGGCTGCTGCGAGCCCGGCGGCAGCTGATTCAGAACGGCGTTGACTTTGGTGTTGATCTCCGTGAGGGCCTTGTCGACGTCGTAGTTGAGGCGCAAGGCGGCTGTAATCGTGCTCACGCTCTGGCGGCTCGCCGAGCTCATGAAGTCGATGCCGTTCGCCTGGGCAATGGAGTTTTCGAGCGGAGTGGTGATGAATCCCGCTACCAGCGACGGGTCCGCTCCGAAGTAGGTCGTGGTCACGGTGACGACCGCGTTCTGCGTGCGCGGATACTGCAGCACCGGCAGGAGCCCGATCGAGCGCAAACCGAGCACGAGCAGCGTCAGACTTACGACCGTTGCGAGAACCGGCCGCTCGATGAAAATGTCGGTGAATTTTCTCATCGGACCTCCCTATTGGTCCTTGGGTTGCGGTGCCTGCTCGTTCGCCGGCTGAATGGAATTGTTGACGATCACCGGAAATCCCGAACGCAGTTTGATCTGCCCGGCGGTGACCACCGTGTCTCCCTCCTTGATGCCCGAGAGGATCGCGACCTGGTCGCCGCGTGCCTCGCCGGTCGTGACGAACTTCTGTTGCGCGATGAGCGCGACTTTGTCGTCCCTCCCCTTACTCTCTTCCACGACGAACACGGTGTCTCCGTAGGGATTGTAGGAAACCGCGGTCTGCGGCAGCGTGAGGAAACGCTGCGGTCCGCCCGAGGCGAGCACCACGGTGGCGAACATTCCTGGAAGCAGGCTGTGCTTCGGATTGCGAACGGTCGCGCGCACCTGCACGTTGCGTGTCGCAGGATCCACCTTGGGATCGATCGAGCTCACCTCCCCGGGAAATTGCTGGCCCTGGAACGCATCGGTTTTAAGGATGATTTTCTGCCCGACCGCGATCCTGCCGAGCGATTTTTGCGGCGCGTAGAAATCCACATACACGGGGTCGAGCGCCTGCAGCGTAACCAGCTTCGTCCCGGCATTGACGTACTGTCCGACATCCACGGCGCGGATTCCGAGCCGCCCGTCAAAAGGCGCGCGCACGAGTTTCTTGTTGACGAGCGCCTGTTGCTCTGCGAGCTGCGCTTTCGCGTTCTTCAGGTTCGCCGCGTCGGCGTCCACCACGGCCTGACTCACCCCTTGAAACTCCAGTTGCTTCCGGTTGCGCTCATAGTTCACTTCCGCCAGGTCGGCGTTCGCCCCGAGGGAATGCAGCCTCGCCACATCCGACTCGGCATTGAGCTGTACCAGCGGTGTGCCCGCCTGTACCGCCTGTCCGGATTGAAAGTGTATGGCGGTGATCACTCCGGAGACTTCCGGGGCGAGGTCGGCGCCGCGCACCGCGCGAAGCGTTCCGACGGCCTGGAACTCGCCCTGCCACTCGGCGAACTGCGCCTTGGCCGTCGAGACGGTCTGAGACGGGAGGCCCTGGGCAGAGATGCTCTTGCGTATTACGCCCCCCAGGAACGCTTTGAAACCGAACAGTCCGCCGAACAGCAGCCCGACGATTGCCAGCATGATGATCATTCGTTTCGTCATGAACGCAACTCCAAGAAATTTCTCTTACCGATTCCAGCTCAGTTTGTGCGAGGGGCAGGAGCCGCGTCCCGTTCCCCGCGCTCCCACCATCCTCCTCCGAGCGCCTGGAAGAGCGCCGCGGTGTCCGCGTAGCGCGCCGCCTGCGCCTGAACCAGACCGATCTTCGCCTGCTCGTACTGCCGTTGCGCGTTGAAAAGCGCGAGATAGCTCGCCGAGCCGAACTGGAGCTGCTTGGTCGTCATGTCGAGGCTTTCGCGCGCCGCGGCCTCGGCATCCGCCTGCGCTTTGAGCGCGACCGCGTCGAACTCCAGAGCAAACAGCACGTCGGCGACGTTCTGGAACGCGCCGAGAACGGTCTGCTGATACTGCGCGAAGGCCTGGTCGTAGGCGGCCTGTGCCCCGCGCTTTCTCGCCTGGAGCTGCCCCGCGTGAAAAATCGGCTGAAGGAGGCTCGCGCCGATGTTCCAGATCTCCGTGGCCGGGTCGCCGAATAGCTTGTTGCCGCTGGTCGCGGCCGTGCCAAAGCTTCCGCTCAAGGTCAACTGCGGGAACATGAGCGCCTGCGCCACGCCGATGCGCGCGTTCGTCTGATGCAGAACGGTTTCCGCCGAGCGGATATCCGGCCGCTGGCGCACGAGGTCCGAGGGCAGGCTGACGGGGAGGCTCTGCGGCAGCTGAAAGACTGAAAGATCGAGCTCGGGCAACCGCACTTCGTCCGGAAACTTGCCGATCAGAACCGCAAGCTGATTGCGGGTCTGCGCGAGGGCCTTCTCGAGCGGCGGCAGGTTCGCGCGCGTCTGCGCAAGCTGCGCGCGCTGCGCGAGCACGTCGCCACGCGAGAGAGCGCCGAGAGCAAATTGCTTCTCGACCAGCTGCAGCTGGCGTTCCTGCGAATCGACGATATCGCGCGTCGCGCGGATCTGCTCGCGCAGCGACGCCTCGCGGAATGCGGTGGTCGCGATGTTCCCCGTCAGCGAAAGGTAGGCGGCCTCGAGCTGAAAGCGCTGGAAGTCTATGCCCGCCTGCAACGCCTCGAGCTCGCGCCGCGCGCCACCCGCCACGTCGATGGCATAGGACACGTTGACCGAGGCGTTGTAGAGATTGAAGACGGTGCCGGGGACCGCCGGATTGCCGAAAGACGCGCCGGAAATGCGCTGGCGCCTAGCCGACAGGCCCGCGTCGACGCTCGGGTAGAGCACCGCGTACTGGGCGTTCAAGTTCTCCTCGGCCTGGCGGAGCGCGGCCTGCGCTGCGGCGAGCGTCGGATGGCCGCTGAGCGCAGCGCGCATCAGCCCGTCGAGCTCGGGCGAACCGAAAAGCGTCCACCATTCGGCGGAGATCTTTCCCCCCACCTCGAAGCGCTGCGCCTCTCCGCCGCGCACCGGGGCTGCCTCAGTCCGCTCCGGCTGCGGCCTTTCGGTGTAAATGCCCACCGCGGGGGCGACGGGCGCGTGGTAGTCGGGGCCCACCGCACAGGCGGCGAGAGAAGCGGCCGTCGCGGCGATCGCAAGGCTGCGGAGCGTAAAGTGCGCGGTCATCTCTTTTCCCTCGCATGCTTGCCTGCGTCCTTCGGGTCGAGGCCGACGACGAGGGCACGAACCGCATCCCGCAACTGGCGGTGTGTTTTGGCTTGCCCCCCGGAACCTCCGTAGAAGAAATGGTCGCGCAGGGCCGTATTGAAGCTCACGGCGAGCATGAGATCTGCGACCGTCTCGGGCACGGCTGCGGGCAGCACCCGCCCGAGCTGCTGCTCGGCGCGCAGGTAGGCCGCGATCACGGAGGTCGTGCGCGCCGGCCCCATCGAGCGTTCATGCATCATGTTGCGCACGCGCGCAAGCAGCTCCTGGTCAGCGAAAAGCGAGCACACGAGCGGCGCCATCCGGTGATGAAAGGCGAACGCGCTCTCGAGCACCCGCTGGAGATTCGTCTGCACCGTGTTCTGCCCAATCTGCAGGGGGAGGCTCTGCAGCACGTCGGGGAAATCGCCGAGCTGATGCAGCACCACAGACAGGATTAGCTCGGCCTTGTCGCCGAAATGATGGTAGAGCGCGCCTTCGGCGACCTTTGCCGCGCGGGCGATGTCTCGCGTCGTGACACAGCCAAGGCCTTGCGAGGAAAGCAAGCGCTCGGTCGCGGCGATGAGCTTTTCCTTCTGGTCGAGCGCCGGGGAACGGGAGGCGACGCGGGCTGCAGCAGGTCTTGACATGCGGGTAGGGCGGGAAATTTTGGAGTTCGAGTTGAGCGAGCGCTCACGAATTATGAGCGATTGCTCAACACGATGTCAAGCGGGCCGCGGTCGATTTCGGTGGCAGCGGGGCCTGGTTGTACGGCTGCCTGGGTTCCTTGTCGGGCGGCAGATGAGGCTGCGCGTTCCGGCCCGCCTGGCCCAGGCTCTTGATGTACTGGTACATGGCGCGAAGGTCCGGCTCCGTCGTCTCCTTCATGCTCCACCACGGCATGGGGGGACGCGGCCTGAACGTCTTGATGTACGCGACCCACGCGTCTTCGGTCATCGCAGGCACGGTCAGCCGCAGATTGGAAGCGTACGTGGTTCCCCAGGGCCCGCGCCACCCGAGCGTCCCGCTGCCGAGGAGCCAGTCCTTTTCGGGAACGTTGCCCTCCCTGGGCGCGTAGCCCGCCGTGTGACAGTTGTTGCAGTGGCCGGTCAGAACCATGTAGCGACCGCGCTCGATCTGAGGGGCGCCTTGCGCCCGTGCGCTCAAGGGTGCAAGAGTCAGCGCGAGCGCCGCAATCATTCCCGGCAATACGCGATTGCTTTGCATAGACTCCCCGCTTGCTTACGCCGCGACGCGGCTCTTCTGCTTCTGCTGCGCCGCCTTGGCGTGCATCGATGCGTAGGCTCCGTGCGCCGCGGCCTCCGCGTCGCCGACGTGCACTGGCATCCCCATGTCGGAGAGCACCGAGCCGAGCGCCGACAGGCACAGCATCACGTTGTCCGGCCGGCAGGAGTAGCCCATGATGCCGATCCGCCAGATCTTGCCGGCGAGCGGGCCGAGTCCCGCGCCGATCTCGATGCTGAACTCGTCGAGCAGCGTCTTCCTCACCTCGGCCTCGTTCACGCCTTCCGGACAGCGCACCGCGTTCATCTGCGGCAGCTGGTACTGCTCCTTCACCAGGAATTCGAGCCCCATCGCTTCGAGCCCGGCCTTGAGCGCGTTGTGATGGCGCTGGTGCCGCGCCCAGGCGTTCTCCATGCCTTCCTCGCGCAGCAGGAGCAGGGCCTCGTGCAGGCCGAAAAGCGAATTGGTCGGCGCGGTATGGTGATAGGTGCGGATGCCGGCGCCCCAGTAGCCGAGCAGGAGGTTCATGTCCATGAACCAGGAGTGGATCTTGTCCTTGCGCGCTTTGACGTAGTCGACCACGCGCTCGGAGAAGGAAACCGGCGACAGCCCCGGCGTGCAGGACAGGCACTTCTGGCTCGCGGAGTAGATCGCGTCGATCTCCCACTCGTCAGTGCGCACGGGCGATCCGCCCAGCGTGGTTACCGCGTCGACGATGGCGAGCGCGTCGTGCTCGTGCGCGACTTTCACGAGCGTCTTCGCATCCGACTGCACGCCGGTCGAGGTCTCGCCGTGCACGAAGGCCACCACGCGCGCCTCGCGGTTGTTCTTCAGCGAGTCCTCGAGTTTCTGCGGGTCGACCGGCGCGCCCCACTCGTCCTCGACGACGACGGCCTTGCCACCCGCGCGCTCGACGTTCTCGATCATGCGGCCGCCGAACACGCCGTTTCTGCACACGATGACCTTGTCGCCGGGCGTGACGAGGTTGACGAAGCAGTATTCCATGCCGACCGAGCCGGGACCCGAGATCGGGAAGGTGAGCGGGTGCTTCGTCTGGTACACGTAACGCAACAGTCCCTTGAGGTCTTCCATCATCTCGAGGAAGACGGGGTCGAGGTATCCGATCGCCGGCTGGCTCATGGTCGTCAGCACCCTGGGATGGATTTCCGTCGGTCCAGGACCCATAAGCGTCCTCTGCGGCGGATGGAACGAGCTGATGCGTTTGGCGGGGGCGAAATCGTCCATGGCTTCCTTTCCCGAAAGGGGCGACCCGAAGAGGACGTCGTCAGGACGCGATTTGACTTTCACCGGCTTCTTGGCGGAAGCCTCGTTGAGCACCTCGACGGCCTGGATGCCGCCGTTGGTGACGCGCTCGACCTCGGTCGCCCAGCGCGCCGGCACATAGCCGGACTTGACCCAGTTGCTGACGACTGCGCGATCGAGCCGGAAGGCGCGCGCGACTTCCGCTTGGCTGCCGAAGATCTCTACGAGGCGGGTGGCGCAGGTCATGGTTGGATTTTTCGAAAGATTAGCATGTCAAAATGAATTTGACAAACGAAAAAGGACATCTCCCCGGACTGCGGGGCACAGCTAATCGAGCCGCATCCCTATCCTTCGGATAAGACTCCCGAAGCGCGCGTACTCCTCGCGCAGTAGTTTCTCGTACTGTTCGGGTGTCGTTCCGGCCGGCTCCATGCCGATCGCGGCCATGCGCTCGAGCAGATCGGGCGAGCGCACCGCTGCGTTCACCGCACGGCTCAGCCGAGCGACGAGCTCGTGCGGCGTGCGCGCGGCGACGAAAACGCCGAGCGGCGCCGACATGTCGAACCCCGGCGCGACAGTCTCGGCAACGGTCTGGATCTCGGGCGTGAGCGTGGAGCGTTTCGCCATGCTGAAGGCAAGCACGCGCAGGCGCCCGGTCTTGATGGCCCCCGCCGCCGCGGGGTAGCCGATGAAGCCGAGCTTCACGTCGCCCGCGATCATCGCCGGGACCGACTGGCCCGCGCCCTTGAACGGCACATGCGTGAAACTCACGCCTGTATCGGCCTTGAACAGCTCCATCGTGATGTGGTGGATCGAGCCATTGCCCGAGGAAGCGTAGGGCATGGGCTCTTTTCTTGATTTCGCCAACGCAACCAGCTCCTGGATCGAATTGGCGGGCACCGACGGGTGCACCACCAGCCACATCGGGACCACCACCGCGAGCGACACGGCTTGAAGATCGCGGAACGGATCGTACGGCAGGGTTTTGTAGAGGTGCGGCGCCGTGGTGATGACGCTGCTGTCGCTGATGAGGACGGTGTAGCCGTCGGGCGCGGCCTTGGCGGTAAGGTCGGCGGCAATCGTGCTGCCTGCTCCGGGGCGGTTCTCGACGACGAACTGCTGCCCGAAGACATCGCCCCACTTCGACGCGAGCATGCGCGCGAGCGTGTCCGGGTTGCCCCCGGGCGCGAGACCCACCAGCACGCGCACGGGTTTTTGCGGCCAGGCCGGAGCTTGGCCGAGCGCCGGTCCGTGCGCCGCGGCGGCGAACATTACAAACAGAAATGCGAAACGGTTCACGTGGGAGGAAGGTCAGCTCAGACTTCAGAGTGTACGCGCAGCAAGTTGGGAACCGTTCCCGGCGGCCGGCGGCCGAAGCCGCACTCGGCTGCGATGCCGAAGTCGCTCGCGTATTTCGCCGCGACGGCGATGCGGTGGCGCGTGCCCGCGACGCCGTCCGAGTCGTGCACCAGCCCGAGGAAGAGCTTCGTCTGGCGATGCAGTTTCAACTCCAGAAGCGGGGCGAAATAGGCCTCGTCGTTGCGACCCACCGGCACCGGCATGTGAATGTAGGCCAGGGGCCGGTCGAGCGACCGGATGAGCCGGTTGTGGACCTCTACCATGTTGGCGGCGCTCTCCGGCTCCTTCCAGTGGCGGCCGCCGTAGCTACCGTAGCAAAGGTGCACGCCCAGCTCCACGTCGCACGGAACGCGGTTGCAGTGCATGGCGAGGCGCTCGATGACCCCCGCCTTTACATCGGGAAAATGCGCGTGGCGCACGTCTTCCCATTGACCCATCTCGGTCGAGACGTCCCACTGGATGGCGAGGTCCTCGTGCGGGACCGTCTCGCAGATCTCATCCACCTCGCGGAAAAGCTGCCCGCGATAGATCGGCTCCACGATTGCGTGGTGCTCGTAGACGAGGTGTGCATTCAGAAACGCCGCGGTGGTCGGCAGCGAAACCTGAAAGCGCAAGTGCTTCGGCACGACGCCCTGATCGCGCAACGCGCAGAGCCCCTTGTAGGAGTCGATCGCGGCTTCGGGATAACCGAGCCTGCCGATGCGGAGCTCTTCCGGCCGCACGCCCGCTTTGAGGCGCATGCGCGGCGGCGGCGGCGCGCCGCGCGCAATGACGGCCGAGCCCTTCCAAGTGCGCGTGCCTTCGGTGGGATGGGTGATGCGGCCCCCCGCAGCGAGCTCCTGCGGGTCGTCTTCGAAGGAAGGATTGTCCTCGAGCACGAAGCGCAGGCGCGACACCCACGACGTCCGCGGCCCGGTCTCGCCGTCCGGGATGCGTTTCATGCGGCCGCCAAGGAGCGGCCCCACGGTGCGAAACACCTCCTCGCTGTCTCTCAGACCGACGCTGCCGACGAGCAGCACTTCCCGGGCGGAGGGCGAATCGGGCTTCACGCCCTCAATTGTAACGGGCGCGGATAGCGCGGGTTACTAGAAACGAGGAACCGGGCTAAAGGGCGTGTTTGTGCGCGGGGGCTTCGTCGGTTTTCGACGCAAACGCGCGCGCCGGGCCGACGCGGCCTACAAGAGGCAGCTTGAGCGAGGGATCGAAAGGATTGACTCCGAAGCTCAAGCCGAAGAGGTTCACTTCGAAGCCCTCGACCGCGCTCGCGGTGAAGCCGGCGAGCCCGAACAACGAAAACTGCAAGCCGCGTCCGCTCGGGGCGGACCCGACGAGTTTCTTCCCGGAATAATCCTTGCCGATCGCGGTCGGGGGCAAATCGGCTTCGAGCTCGGGCACCGCGCGCAGCACCCAGGCGGTGAAAGTGTTCGAGTTCGGACCGGGCCACATGGTGTATTCGCCGGCCCAGGGATAGGAATGCGCGGCCTTGTCGATGCGTGTGATGAGTTCTTCGACGCCCGCACCGCGCTTTTCGGCGACCAGCTCGGGCGCCGATCCGAACCAGCGCATGTCGGGCGCGCGATGCCGCACCACGAGCGCGGTGTCCTGCGAGCGCAGGCGCCAGCCGATGATCTCGTACACCGTGTATTCCGCTGCCGCGGCCGGTTTCACCGCGATCCAGGTGTGGACGCCGAAAACGCCCCGCCATCCGATGACGCGGGCCGCGTAGACCTGGATGATCGCATCCCGGGCGCTCCCAGGGTCGGGCGCGAGGCCCACCGGTTCCTGGCTGGCGGTGCGCCAGTCCTGCGCGGTGACGCGGCCTACCATCGCGGCGGCGAGCGCGACCGCGCATGCGAAGAGGATAAAGCTGACGATGCCCACGTGACGCCTCATTGATGTTTCATTGCCCGTTTTACAGATAGAGCGTGACAGCTTCATTTCGTTCAACGGGGCCGAAAGAGGGGGTTTTACGCCGCTGGGAGGCGCCGTTCGGTAATACTGCACGTCCGGCGTTCTAGTCGAACGCCTTGTCGCCGTCGCCTGACGTTTTTCCGGTCGCGCGCACCGCGGCGAAATCGAAGATCTTCCGGTCCATGAGGTGCGAAGGCACGAGATCCGAAAGCGCCCGGAACATCGAGTCCACCCGCCCGGGGTGGCGCTTCTCCCACTCCCGCAGCATCTCCTTGACCTGCTTTCGCTGCAGCGTAGGCTGCGATCCGCACAGGTCGCAGGGAATGATGGGGAAGTCCCTGATCTCAGCGTAGGCTTCGAGGTCTTTTTCCGCCACGTACGCCAGCGGCCGGACAACGACGTGGTTGCCGTCGTCGGACTGCAGCTTCGGCGACATGGCCTTCATCTTGCCGCCGAAGAATAGGTTGAGGAAAAACGTCTCCAGGATGTCGTCGCGGTGGTGGCCGAGCGCGATCTTGGTCGCGCCCACCTCGCGCGCGACGCGATAGAGGACGCCGCGACGCAGCCGGGAGCACAGCCCGCACATCGTCTCGCCTTCGGGGACGACGCGCTTCACGACGGAATAGGTGTCCTGCACCTCGATGCGGTAGGGAATGCCGAGCGAGTCGAGGTAATCGGGCAAGACGCGCTCGGGGTACCCAGGGTGGCG
>Ga0209056_10004961_pt1 | contig 13941 bp, 16 predicted proteins | sample GraSoiAngelo_114_FD_185876 | JGI IMG/M metagenome (GOLD analysis project Ga0209056, IMG submission 185876) | Grasslands soil microbial communities from the Angelo Coastal Reserve, California, USA - 14_0903_13_40cm (SPAdes) (version 2) | ecosystem: Environmental > Terrestrial > Soil > Grasslands... | reverse complement strand
GCGGTTGGCGCGGTGGAGTCTGAAGATGACGTTGTAGCTGTAGAAATAGAAGAGAAACTGCTGAGATTTCCTGCAGCGTCAGTCGCGCGCACGCGGTAGGAATAGGATGTCGAAGCGGTCAGGCCAGTGTCGCTAAATGTTGTTACGTTTGGAGTTGCGATTTGGGCGAAACTCGAGCAGCCAACACCTTGGCAGCGCTCCACTGTATAGCCGGTCACACCAACGTTGTCGGCTGAAGCCGTCCATCGAAGGTCTATCTGCGTGGCGGCGACCATCGTCGTGATCAAACCGGAAGGGGCAGAGGGCGCCAGGGTATCTGGCGGAGGAGTGTAAGAGCTGGAATTGCATCCGGTCACCAGAAATACGAGGCACAAAGCGATTAATTCCTCGAAAGGAAATTCCGACAGACCGCGATTCCCAAGAGCTCGCTTCATGTGGATCCCCTCAGGTTGATTCTGATTTGCGGTGAAAATGCTCGGAAGCGCTCCACTCCAAAGAGTGCTTCCTCTCACGAAAAAAGTATCACGGACGACGTGGCGCCGGAAGACTACGCGGGCGTGAGTGTCCGACTGGTCTATCGGACAGTGGTCAGAGGTCTTGGTGAGCGAGCTTCGAGGAATCGGTCGGCCATTACCCTCTCCTTGAACGTAACTCCTGAAGCGATCCTTGTCGGATCGCCTCAGGATGACCGCGCGCTTTCCATGTAGCGTGCTGAAAGCTCAGCAAACTTCGGTCAGGAGCCGCTGGGCCAAAGTTTACGGACGAAGTTACGGACGCGATCGACAAAGGAATCGCCGGCGGGGCCAGCCGACTTCGAAGCACTCGCAGCGACAGCCTGTGCGGGTACAGGAGGGGGTGCGCCGGCAGCAATGGCTTGGCCTTCTACGCGGCCTTGGAAAATGAGCGCGGGCCGCACTCGCACGTGGCGCACCAGAACGATCATCCTCGGATCGACTTCCGGCTGGACTTTGGCGTTGGCATCGTAGATCAGCGGTGGGATAAAGACCTGGTAGACGGGTTCTTCCCCAGCGGCGGGCGTTTCCACAGTTGCGGGCTGGGGCTGGGTGTTCGGTTTTGGTTGGGGGCCTTTCTCGTGCGCTTCCTCGGAGGTTACCTCCTGGCTGACTTCGGGTTGTGGTGGAGGAGTTGATCCTGCAGCTTGTAGATTGCAGGCACAGTGGCCGGCACCAATACGAAGGCTGTCAAGCTGGCCGTTGAGGAGGAGCACGTCGCCAGTCTGCGGGACGAGGACGCTCTGCCCGGTGAGCTGCTGCTCCGCTCGGACGGCGCCGCTATTCGCGCGGATGCACATGGCGCTGGAGGCGTCGAACCCGACGAGGACATCTCGCGGCGCGTCGCCGATGGCGATGGCTTGCGCCTGAATCTGGGGAGTGTAGATGGTCAGGGCAAGGTCTTGCTCGATGTGCACGTGAATCGTGCCGGTATCGAGGGCCACCGTCAGCGAACCGCCGGACTTGAGAACCGACAGATGCGCTGGACCGCAAATGCCGATCTGGCCGCCTTCCACGAGGTCGATGCGCGCGGTCCCGGATTTGACGCGCACGTCACTGCCGCTGCCGAGGACGGTTTTCACCCGGCCGTGGACGACCTCGACGCTCATGGGTCCAGTGACGCTGATGGCTTCGCCGTCGATGATCCCCACGGAGTCGGAAGACGATTCATCGGGGCCCGCAGAGGCGCCCGCGATTAGCGCAGCGCAGAGGATGGCCATGTAGCCCGCAGTCATTGTGGCGCGACGCCAGTATACGATCGAGTTGAAGAAGGCCGTCAATCGGTGAACCTCCCCGCCACGAAGGCAGAAAGTCTCGCCTATACTATACGTCGGCGGCTTAACGGCGACACATAGAGATGATGACGACACCTGACGCAGCGGTCGACACCTCGAAGAAATCAGAGCACGAACCGGTGAATGTGCATTACGACACCCGGCTGCCGGATTTGCCATGGTCGCGGCGCATCCAGATTCCCATCATTGCTGCGGCGGTGTACAGCGTGATTCGCATGCTGGGTCCGACGCTTCGTTACGAGGTGCTGGGCTGGCAGCATGCCGAGCAGGTGTACGCGGCAAAGAAGCAGTGTATCTGGGCGTTTTGGCACCGTGTGATTATCCCAGTGGCGTGGTGGGCGCGCAACCGCGGCGTGGTGGTAATGAACACGACGGCGTTCGACGGGCGGTGGACGCGCCAAGTGATCGAGTGGCTGGGATTTGGGACGGCCCAAGGGAGTTCTTCGCGGGGAGGCTTGCGCGGGCTGGCGGTGATGGCGCGGCGTTTGGAAGAAGGGCTCGATTGCGCCTTCACCATTGACGGACCGCGTGGGCCGCGGTACGTCGCCAAGCCGGGACCAGTGATGCTGGCGCGGAAAACGGGATGTCCGATCCTCGTCTTTCACGTTGGAGTTGAGCGTGGGAAGACGTTTGAGAAGACGTGGGACCATTTTCTGCTGCCGAGACCCTTCTCACGCACCCTGATGTTTTTCGGCACGCCTATCTATGTTCCGAAGGATGCCAGTTCAGAGCTCATGGAAGCCAAGCATGCGGAAATGCAGCGGGAGTTGGAACGCGTGCGGGATATTGCGGAGAGCTGGTTTTGGCTTGGCGAGGAAGCGCGCGCCAAGCATCGCGCCGAATTCAATCATTGAGTTATGGACGATCAGCGGGAGGGCAGTATGCACCCTACAAGGGAATAGATTCAGTTGCCGGTGCGTTCGCCAAGCTTGACGGCAACGTCCATCTTTTTGCCGCCGCGAAAGAGCGTTACCGTCACGTTGTCGCCGGGACGCTTGTGGTTGAGGAGCAGGTTGACGTCGAGTTGACTGGCGACTTTCTGACTGTCGATGGCCACGATGACGTCGCCACCGATGGCGATCTTGCGCATGCCAGCTTCCGCGACACGATTGCCGCCTTGAATGCCGGCGGCAGCGGCCGGACCGCCCTTCGTGGCGCTCTCCACAAGCAAGCCCTCTTTGACGGGCAGATCCAGAGCTTCGCCTAGCCAGCCGCCGACGGGAACAGTTACCACCCCGAGGAAAGCTTGGTGAACGCGGCCGTCGGTCATGAGGTCGTTGGCGATGTTCTTTGCCGTGTTGATAGGAATGGCGAAGCCGATGCCGGCGGTGGTGCCGCTGGGCGTATAAATCGCGGAGTTGATGCCAATGACTTCACCGTGCGAATTGATGAGCGGTCCTCCGGAATTTCCGCGATTGATGGCAGCGTCGGTCTGAATGGCCTCGTCGATGAAAGTGGTTTGGCTGGTCTGCACCGTGCGTCCGAGCGCGCTGACAACGCCGGTGGTGAGCGTGGACTGAAAGCCAAAGGGGTTGCCGATGGCCAGGACCTTTTGGCCCACCTGAAGCGTCCCGGAATCTCCCAGCGGCAGCGCGGCGAGGTGCTTTCCCTTGGGGTCGATTTTCAAGAGCGCGACATCATTGCGCCGGTCGGCGCCGATGAATTTCGCAGGAAAGCGGGATTGGTCGCCCAGCACAACTTCAATGGACTGGGCCTCTTGCACCACGTGAAAGTTAGTGAGGATGTAGCCGCGGGCATCAATCACGAAACCGGAGCCGGCGCCTTCAACGGGGACAGGGTCCATGAAAAAATCATATTCTGTCGCTTTGGTGAGAATGTTGGCCACGGCTGGGGATGCTTGCCGGTAGATGCGCACATTGATCGATTCATCGTCGGTCAAGCCGGCATCGCGCTGCGCAATGGCTGCGGGAGAGCGCGAACCGCCGAGAGGCAAGGCTTCGACATGGGTGGGCTGGCGCGGCCCGAATCGCTCGCCAGCCCAGTAGGCGCCGAGGATTAGCACCAGCGCGGCCAGTGCGATGCGAGCGCGGTTGGAGGCGTTTACTGCGTTCATGGGTGTCGTCCCTTCCTGATCCACTCGATGTCCATAGTATAAGGAAAATCAAAGAGATTCTCCTCTCGCCGCTCGGAAGCGAGAGGCGGCCGGAGAGGTCATCGCGCCAAAGACCGCTACGGCGCAGAGTATCTCGCGACGCCGGAATGATGGACTTAGCTTCGTACCGCTCCACGGCGCAGCTTGGCCGCCAAGGCTTTGACCTGGCGGTGGGTTTGCTCGAGAGATCCGGAGCAATCGATTTTCTCGGTGGCGAGAAGAAGTTTTTCTTCGACGGGAAGCTGGGCGGTGATGCGGCGCCGGGCTTCGGCTTCGCTGAGGCCACGCGCGAGGAGGCGCTGGAGCTGCTGTTCGGGCTCGCACCAGGCGACCACCAGGCCATCCAGTTTCTTGTGAATGCCGGATTCGATCAGCAGGGCGGCCTCCACAAAAGCGGCGTCGCGCGTGCCGCTACGCTGCCAGTCCTCGAATTGACGGAAGACAACTTCCGCGACGCGCGGATGGACGATGGCGTTGAGACGGTCGAGCCTGGAGCGATCGGCAAAGACAATGGCGCTGAGTTTTCCACGGTCAACGCGGCCATCCGGGGCGCGCACCGTCTGTCCGAATTCCTGGAGGACCTCGTTGTAGGTCGGCTGGCCCGGCTCGATGAGCCTGTGAGCCAGGGAGTCGGCGTCCAGGACAGCAAAGCCCATTTCGCGCAGCATGGCTGCCACGGCGCTCTTGCCGCTGGCGATCCCGCCGGTGAGTCCGAGTCGGAGCATTTTATCCCGATTACCGCGCCGTGGCGGTCGGTCGAGTTGCGGAAAATTTGGGTGACGCGCGGCGGAGGCGCGCGGCTTTCACCGTATTGCTCATGAGCGTGGTGATGGTCATGGGACCGACGCCGCCGGGAACTGGCGTGAGCGCTCCGGCAGTATTGACGGCCCCGGGATGGACGTCACCGACGAGAGCGCTTCCTTTGGCGCGGAATTTTTCGAGACGGTCCGGAAAATTGTGAAAAAGCCGCTGCGCTTCTTGGGGATCCGTAACACGATTGGTGCCAACATCGATGACTGCAGCTCCGGGCTTGATCCAGTCCGGTTCCACATAGCCGGCTTTGCCCATGGCGGCGACGATGATGTCGGCGCGGCCGAGGAGATCGGGCAAATCGCGCGTCTTGGAATGGCAGATCGTGACGGTGGCGTTGGCGTGCATGAGGAGAAGAGCCATGGGCTTGCCGACGATGTCGCTGCGGCCGAGGACAACGGCGTTGGCGCCTTCGGTCTTGATATCGGTGCGGCGCAGAATTTCCATGCAGCCGGCGGGCGTGCAGGCAACTAGTCCGGGGCGTCCGCTGACGAGGCGGCCAAGATTGATGGGATGGAAACCGTCCACGTCTTTGGCGGGATCGACGGCTTCCAGGATACGCTTGGTATCTACCTGAGAGGGAAGAGGAAGCTGAATGAGAATGCCATCCACATTGTTGTCGCGATTCAAGTCCTCGACGACGGCCAGCAGGTCGAGAGTGGTCACCGTGGCCGATGGCTTGAGGAGCGCGCTCGCGAGCCCTAGCTCTTCGCACGCGGCGATCTTGCTCTTGACATAGAGCTGCGAGGCGGGATTTTCACCGACAAGAACTGCAGCAAGGCCCGGCCGCACACCGGCGGACGTAAGCAGGCGAACTTCGTCTTTCAGCTCGGCGAAGATCTGGTCACGAATCTTAGTGCCGTCGAGGATGCGTGCGGTCATGCGGTGCTCGCTTTCGCCCGCGCGGGCGGTGCAAAAGAAAATCATAGCACACGCAAAAAACGAGTAAGCGCATTTAGGACTTTGGGCAGGAGGCCCATTCTGCTAGCATCCCACCAATTTGCCAGAGGAGGCACGCATGGCCACCGTAAAGCGAATCGCGCCGGGATCCGCGTTCAAGGTCGGACTTGTCGTATACGCGATCCTTGGGTTAATCGTCGGGATTTGCATGGCACTGTTTTCCATGATGGCGGGATCCTTGGGAAGTTTGACAGGAGGCGGAGTACCCGGCGCGCGTGCGTTGGGCTTTGGGTTTGGCCTCGGCGCCATTATTCTTTTCCCGATTCTGTACGGCATCGTGGGGGGCGTCGCCGGGGTCGTCGGAGCGGTGTACAATCTCGCAGCCGGCTGGGTGGGCGGGCTCGAAGTCGATATCAGCTAGGTTGATTCGCGTTCGAATCCCTGTTTGACCGCCCCGGCCGGTCTGCATCTTCTATTTCTCCGCGACATCCAAGCAAGTAGTAATTTCGATGAGTGGAAGTGCGCCTGTATAGCAGCTAAGAACGGAAAAAAGAAGATGGCACTGTTTGGGGATTTGGGCAACCGGAGAGAGCTGGAGAAAAAGGCAAGAGCGGAAGGCCGGCTGCCGCCTGGGCAGTCGCTGACGCTGAAGTGGCCGGTGCTGCACTACGGCACTGTGCCGACGTTCGATCCGGCGAAGTGGGACTTCAAGATTTCGGGGCTGCTGGAAGAACCGCTGCGACTGACGTGGACGGAGTTTCGCGAGCTCCCAGGGACGGAGGTGACCTCGGATTTTCATTGCGTGACACGCTGGAGCCGGCTGGATAACCGGTGGAAAGGCGTGCTGTTCACGGACGTGATGAAGCTGGTCAAGCCGAAATCGGAGGCCCAGTTCGCGCTGGTGCTCGCGGAAGAAGGCTACACAGCAAATGTGCCGCTGGCGGATTTGCTGCGTCCGGAGGTGCTGTTTACGTTCGAACACGACGGTGAGCCATTGGCAGCGGAGCATGGCGGGCCCTTGCGGCTGATCGTGCCACACCTGTATGCCTGGAAAAGCGTGAAATGGGTACGCGGGTTCATGTTGTTCGATCATGACCGGCTGGGTTTCTGGGAGCGGAACGGGTATCACGCGTATGGTGATCCTTGGAAAGAGGAAAGGTATTCGGGGCGTTGATGAAGCCTTGATTTGACCATGGGCAGAGGAGTCGATTTGCTGAAGAGCGCGGGCCGGGGCAGCTTCAGTCGGCAAATCCGTTCAGGAACATCATGACCTTGCGCAGGCGCGGAACATACACGGCCCATCGAATGTCCTCGCGCCGACCACCGCGATAGACGAAGATTCTTGATAATTTGTTGCCCAGTATCTCAACCTTAAGCTCTGCGGGCGTAATACCTTCGATCTTGAGGCAGTGATTCCTTAAGGTAGGGGTCGCGTCAGCGCCAGCCCGTTTGTTTGCAGGGGTTTCCACTCCGGTCCCAGCACATCCTCATGTATTATGCGATCTTCCAATTGCCGCACCTCGAATGAGTTTAGGTTCAGGTCCTGGTTAAGCTCTCCGTGAAACTTCCATGTGAACCACTTCGGAAAGAATTCGTCGGCAGTTCCGAAACTTACAATCTCTTGAAACGAGACTAGATCGGACTCCCTGACAGACCATTCGTCTTCCCACAGCGTCGACTGGTCGAAGCCGGAATCAACAACCAGCCAGCAGTGATACGACCAGTGTTGATTTCTTGCGGGCTTCTGTTCTAAGCCTTCTACCAGGGGCGCCACTTCTTTCTGGACTCGCAGCCTGAAGTGGTCCGGCGTTCCGTCGTCGTTCCAATCGTATTGGGCCTCAACGTGATACGGCTCAGCGTTTCCCATTTTGGTCGGGGCGAGTACATGGCGAGGTTCGAACCTCGCGGGCGGGCAAAAAACAAAAAAGGCCTCCAGGCAAAGCAGCATGAATAGGGAGCAGAACATGCGACGCCACCACTCACAACGGCGATCTCAATACTCTGGACCGGCGGGGAAGGAAAATCCAGCTCATAGATTAAGAACGTCGGATCCACGCACCAGGCGATTGTCACGAGAAGGTTTGTCAGCCAAGAACAGAACGGCAAGCCCAACATCAACTCAGGCGAGCAAGTGAGGAACCATCGATAACAAGCCTGGCGTGACACCTGTAGCCGGGAAGCCAGCGTCTTAGACCCGCATGCTGCGGGCCGGCGAAACGGGGGGTGTTACGTCTCGCCACACGGGCATCTGAGGCGTATGATTTCAGTACTAATCAGGTTCCCCCCCTATTGGGAGTTAGGCATGCTGGTACGCAAAATGAAATCAGCTTTTTTTGTTCTGGCCATTGTCTGCCTGGCCATATTACCGGGCCAGCTGTTGGCTCAAGGCAACGGATCGGGGATGGTCGTGAACACCCCTCTGTCGGGAGGACTGACCAGGTCGATTGCGATCATTGATTTGGATCTGCAGATTACGGGACCAAATGGTGCGCCCATTGAGGGCATGGCAGTGGTTACCATGACCCAGCTTAATGGCCAGATCTATAGACAGTCGACAGCCAAAGCCGGCTACCTCAGAATGAACGAAGTGCCGCAATCCGAGTACAACGTCTTGGTGGTCGCACCCGGGTTCGGCAGAACTACCAAGCTCATCGATACACACGCCCAGGGCACGACACTGATGAAGGTGACCCTCGAGTTGCAACCGGCGCCGGAGGGAGAGGACGCCTTCACGGATACGGAGCTGGCTGCACTCGCTCCGAAAGCGCAGAAGGCAATTGGCAAGGCCATAGAATCGCTGCGGAGCAATAAAATGCCCGAGGCGCGGAGCCACCTGGAGACAGCCTACCGGGTAGCGCCGACCAGCGCAGAGGTCAATTATCTTTTTGGCGTTTACTCGCTGCGGATGAGCGATCCAGGGCAGGCCAAGTCCTATTGGACAAGGACGCTCGAACTCTATCCAAGACACTTTCGCGCGCTGCTTTCCCTGAGCCAGGATCTCTTGGACGAAAACAAGCCCGGCGAGGCCTTGCCGTATTTGGGCAGAGCGGTTCGAGCCGAGCCATACTCCTGGCGAGCTCACGCGATCTACGCGGATGCGTACTTGCGCCAAGGTTCGCCAGACGAAGCCGTCAAACAAGCCGACCGCGCACTGGAACTGGGCCACGGGCAGGCCGCCGTTGTTCAGCGGTTCCTGGCAGCAGCTTTGGCCCAACGCGGAGAAAGGGACAAAGCGGTAAGTGTTCTTCAAAACTACGTGCAGGAGCATCCCGCGGACACTTCGGCGAAGAAACAACTGGAGAATCTGCAGTTCCCGGAGGCGCAGAGTGCCGCTGCTGCGGCAAGCGCGGAGTTGCTGGAGGCGGGGTCGCTTGCCGAGGCCACTGCGCTTCCTCTTCCCTCCAGTTGGTTGCCTCCTGACATTGATGAGAAAGTTCCTCCAGTTGAACCTAACACTAGCTGTGCCCTCAACGAAGTCATTAAGAAGGCAGGCGAGCGGATTGAGGAATTTGTCGGCAACGTCGATCGCTTCGCGGCGACCGAATCCCTGAAACACGAAACGATCAACAAATGGGGTTTGGCCTCCTCTCCGGAAACGCGCAAGTTTGACTACCTGGTTTCCATCCAGGAAGTAAAAGCGGGATTTTTCAATGTTGAAGAGTTCCGGACAGTTGGAAATGCCTTGGGCGAATTTCCGGACGGCGTGGAGTCGAACGGTCTGCCTGCATTGGTTCTCATTTTTCATCCTTACAACGTGGGGAGTTTCGACCTGACTTGCGAGGGGCTGGCGCGATGGAATGGCGGCCTCGCGTGGCAACTACATTTTCGTCAAAGGGCCGATCGGCCGAATAACATCCGCTCTTACAAGGTCGGAATCAACGGAATTACCTACCCGGTCTCGCTGAAGGGGCGCGCTTGGATTGAAGCAGAAAGTTATCATATCGTGAGACTGGAAACGGATTTGGTCAGGCCGGTCCCGGAAATCCGTCTCGCCGCCGACCACACCGCTATCGAATATGGCCCTGTACATTTTCGCGAGCGTAACTTGGACATGTGGCTGCCGCAGAGTGCTGAGGTGTATTCCGACTGGAGAGGACGGCGCTTTCATCGGCGCCACAGCTTCAGCAAGTACTTGCTATTCTCCGTGGACGACAAACAAGCTATCTCCGCACCGAAATCGGCCGCAGAGATGCACCCGAAGTCTTCCTCTGAAACGGTGAGACAGAATCCCTGAGTTTGCGGCCGCTCCGTCCCCAGCTGCATTTCGCGAGCCTGGACGCCATGACCATGTTTACGATGCTGCGCATTTCGCGACGCGACGGACTGATCATCGAATCCCAACAGGGTCAAGCCCCCAAATGCCTGTACTGTCCGGAGATAAGCTCGTCGGAGTCATTAACCTCGAACCCCGGCAGCCACACCAGGACCGCCAGCGCGAAATCCATCTGATTTCCACCATTGGATAAATCGTGGATCTACCGGGGTCGGATGGAGAAGAAGAGAGGAGACACTGGCGATCATTTCCTTCGTGCTGGTCTGGCCATCGGCGCATTTCTGCTGATAGGCCTAGTCGAAGGATTTTCTTGCCGTTTTTTTCTCTGCTGCGGACTAGCCGGATTCGTGTGTGAGCCATGCGGCCGAGCGCCTGGAGGTCCGGCTCCCCGTTTCAGCTGGACCGTCCGCCGAAGAAGTCTTGGCGTAGAAAGCGGCGCCCTCGACAGGAGCCGGGGTTATCCCGGCCTAGACCACGACGGCTTGAGACTTGGACGGGTCGATCTCAATGCGGCCCTTGAAGTGGGCACCATCCTCGATGCTGATCCGTGCCGTGGAAATGTCACCGACGACCGAGCCGTCCGTCTTGACGTCGACGCGGTCGCGCGCATGGACATTGCCGACCACTTTGCCGTAAACGACCACTTCGCCGGCGTGAATCTCGGAATTGAGCAGGGCGGTGGAACCTACGGTTAATTGATGGCCGCGCAGGGTGATCGAACCCTCTACCTTGCCGTCGATCTGCAAGTCTTCGGTGCCGGTGATATGACCTTTGATTTGCAAGCTTGAGCCGAGGCGCGCAGAACTGCCTGGCGTGGAGCTGCTCGAGCGAGGGCTAGAGGGCATGCCAATAGATGCTATTGAAGGTGCGGGTCCTGTCGCCGGCGGTGCGGCGTGTGGTTCGGTTTGTGTTTGTTGCTTGGTCCACATACTTCCTCCCATATTCGATCAGAACAGCTGATTCGGCTCCGGGTGGGAGGAGCAGCGTGGATTCTATTCGGCTCTGGCAACCGGAGCAACCAGGAAAAGGTAGTTGGTTGCGCAGATCAAACACTGTCCGTGTGGACAGGTTAGGCGCTCCCAGCTTCAAGCGATCCCTTGAACTCGATTGCACAGGCCGACGAGGTATTTCCAGGCGAAGTAGTACACCAGCAGCCCAATCGGTGCGGCGATCGGAAAGGCGTGCGCGGCGAAGCTGGGAATGGGGAAGTTCAGAAGACTGGTGACCAGGATACCGAGCGGCGCGAGCAAAATGGGCAAGAGCGCGCCGTGCAGGCCGATGGGGAGTTGCAGGCGAGAGCGCAGGGCCACGAAGAGGACATTCCAAAGGCCCCAGGCGTTGGGCACAACGGCCATGGGGAACACGATGACGCGCTCCATGGGAACAGGGATGTTGTAGACGTAGCGGGCGATGGTAAAGACGGTGACGACCACGAGGAGAAAAATCGTGGGCACCACGATGCCCGCCATGTACGCGCGAAGATAAATGTGCTGATTCATAAGGCCTCCAGCTTCACAGGTGATACAGCAACGCCGGGATAGAACCGGGAAAGAAAACGAGGACCGCGCTCAAAATCGCGGCGAGCGCCCAATCGAACCAGGGGACGCTGACCACCGGGGTCGGTTGTTCTACGAGCTTGCGGAGCATTTGCGGCCAGAGGTCGCGGCGGAGTTCAGTGTCCTTTACGCGCGCGATCGCCTCCCTGAGGAGCGCGCGCATCTCTGGGTCATTTACTGGGTTGCTCATTTCGCGTTGACCTCCACTCCCAAGGAATTGAGCTTCTTGCGTAGCATGCGAACGGCCCGGAACACGCGGACTTTGACCAGCGCAACGGACATGCCCGCGGCTTCAGCAATGTTGTTGTACGGTTCCTCTTCAATCAAGGCCAGCGTGGCTACCAGGCGATATTTTGGCGGAAGCTCTTGGAAGGCTTTTCTGATCCGCTCGCGGGCTTCGCGGCGGACTGCGGGATCCGCAGTCGCTGGGCCGGCCAGGTCTTCTGGGAGTTCGGTTTCGCGGCGCGAATGCCCGAGATGGTCGAGGGCGGCATTGGTCGCGATCCTTCGCGCCCAAGCGCGAAAGTTGCCGGCCGTGTCGAACCGCGATCGGGACCGGTAAATGCGCCAGAACGTTTCCACCGTAAGATCCTCTGTAATTCCGTGGTCACGGACGATGCGGACGATCCAGGCGTAGACTTCCTTCTGGTGCAGCCGAAACAGCGCCTCGAAGGCTTCCAGGTCGCCCGCCGCGAACCGTTCCAGCAATTCCATCTGCCACTCTCTATACCTAATTACTGGTTTTTGGCGCTCATGGTTACAGTTTTTTTGGTCCTGCGCCCTTTTGCGTTCGTAGGAGGAAATTCAAGCTTACGGAGGCACAAAGAACTACAAAAGAAAAAGGCCCGGAGGTTCCACGCCCTCGGGCCAATTGGCTTTCAGCTAAACCAAGACTAGTAGATGTCGTACAAAGAGCCGCGTTGAAAGCACGCAACTTACAGAAAAGTCACACCAAGAAACCGACAAAACCGACAGAGTGGACGATTCGTAGGCCATCTGTAGGCCAAAAAAAAATCGGGAACACGATGCCGTGTACTCGACCCAAAGCCCGTGGCTCAGATGCCGATCGGAGCAAGTTGAGCACCTGCTTTGCAAGCATGTCGCGCCGCTCCATCCTCTCTATTCTGTGCTTTGAATTAACAACAGTTTCAACAATTTGGGGAATCTGTTTTTCGCTCGAAGCTAACCCCAATCTCTACAATCCAGCGTTATTTGGCACGTTTTTGGCCTGGCGGGGTGATCGCGATTCCGGTAGGGTGATTGAGCGAATGGGTTTGGTAGCTGGCATAGATAAAGGTAGCGCGCATCGAATGCGCCGAATATCCCTGATCCAACCCCTGTGGCCCTGGTATGGGTGACTTCGACCACTGGTGGTGGTGTTGCGATCCGTAGAAATCCACGGGCTGGTTTGATCCCTCGGGTAAGACTCTAACGAGTTTCTAGGCATCTCGCCGGCTTGGGTCGCGGCGTTTGGTGGCGGCCCGAGGCCCGCGATACGCTAGGCGACAGCAATCTGAACTCACGCTTTACGTGCCAAGCAGTAGCGAAGGACCCATAAGTTCTCCGGGCCAGCTCCGCTGCCGAGAGTGTCGGCTCTCTTTCAAGTGCAGCCCACATATCCGCACGGTAGCTTGGTCCCATCATCACTCGATGCCGATAGGCGTTGTGACGCTGCGCCAGGTCTGCCGGTTGCAAAACATCGCTGGTTCGATCGCGAAGAACGTTCGCGGCGACACGGATTGCGCTTCCCCTAAAACGCGGGTCTTCGCCGCGACGCCTAACCTGAAAATCTGTGCCCGTCTCGATCAAGTCCTGGCGTTGTCCGACATACAACCTAGCGAGGCGGGCGAAGCGCCGGTCTTTCCTGTACCAGCTCGCCAGCGCGGACCAGAACGCACGAAGCCGCGGCGAGCTTTGCGTTTCGACCACTTTAGTGAGCCGATCAGCATTAACCCAGGGTGCATGCATGCCAAACCATGTAACCAACACTGCTAGCACCCGCAGGTCGTAATGTTCCACGCCTTCAATGCTGGCGAACAGAATCGTATCCTCGATATTCGGCTCGGCCGACGGAGCCGCTGTAAAGTTCATGCCAATACCTGCCATGCACGAGGTGAGCAGATCGGCTTGAGGGGTTTGAGTGGGGGCGAGAGTCCTGCTAAATGCCATGACCTAGCCTCCTTCGAAGATCTACAAGCGTTGCCCGAACTTGGGCTGGCCAGTCTGGATTGGCGTCCTGTAGCTCCAGCCATGAAAGCACCTTTGCGAGTTCATCGGTTGTCGGTGCGAGCGCTATACAGTCTCCTAAATACCCCGATCGCATAAGGCGAACAGTTTGGCGCAGAGGAGATCCACGCGACCAAGGCTGCGGAGACGAATGACATTACCCGAAAACAAAGCTTGCAGGCGTTCTTGCCATTGCGGCAGAAGCTGGTTTGCAAGTGAAGCCGGTCCGTTGTTCAACCAATCGTTCACGAGTGTA
>Ga0209056_10004960_pt1 | contig 13942 bp, 12 predicted proteins | sample GraSoiAngelo_114_FD_185876 | JGI IMG/M metagenome (GOLD analysis project Ga0209056, IMG submission 185876) | Grasslands soil microbial communities from the Angelo Coastal Reserve, California, USA - 14_0903_13_40cm (SPAdes) (version 2) | ecosystem: Environmental > Terrestrial > Soil > Grasslands... | reverse complement strand
GGTGGCGGGGACCTCGCCAGCGGTCCCGGTCAGCCGACCGGATTCCGGCTCGGTCGCGACCCGAATGCCCGGCCCTCAGCTCCCGCGCGCGATCCCGCCGAGGACGTCGTCGAAGATCGCGAGCGTCTCGTCGACGTCCTCGCCCGTGTGGGCGAGCGAGACGTAGATCTTGTTCACCGCCTTGACGACGCCCCGACGCAGGCAGCCGGCGTTGAAGCGGGCGATTCGGTCGCGGTCGGCGGCGAGCGTCGCGCGGTAGTCGACGATCGGTCGGTCGGTGAAGAGGACGTCGAAGACCGGCGCCTCGCCGCTCACCTGCGCCCCGAGCCCGTGGCGGCGGACGGCGGCGGCGAGACCGTCGCGGAGCCGCGCGCCGGTCCGGTGGAGCCGCTCGTAGGTTCCCGGCTTCCTCAGCTCGGCGAGGGTGGCGAGCCCCGCGACCGCGGCCACCGGGTTGCCGTTGAGGGTGCCGGCCTGGGCGACGTACTCGGCCTGCCCCTCGAGCGCCGGATCGAAGTGCTTCATGATCTCCGCCGGGCCGCAGACGGCCGCCAAGGCGAACCCGCCCCCGATCACCTTGCCGAAGGCCGCCAGGTCGGGGACGACGCCGTAGTACTCCTGCGCGCCGCCGTAGGCCAGGCGGAAGCCGGTCACGATCTCGTCGAAGACGAGCGGAACCTCGTAGCGCCGGGTGACGGTGCGGAGCCCGGCGAGGAACCCGGGCGCCGGCACGATGACGCGCTGGTAGGGCTCCACGATCACGGCGGCGAGCTCGTGACGGTGGGTCGCGATCAGGGCCTCGGCCGTCGCGAGATCGTTATAGGGGGCGATCAGCACCTCGCCCTCGATGGCGCGGGGAATGCCGGCCGAATCCGGGAGCGGGGCGGGAAACGCCTTCGGCGAGCGCGGGCTCACGCTCATCAGCGAGTAGTCGTGCGTCCCGTGGAAGCCCCCCTCGAACTTGAGGATCTTGTCCCGGCGGGTGAAGGCCCGCGCCAGCCGGAGCGCGAAGAAGGTCGCCTCGGTTCCGGTCGAGGTGAAGCGGACCTGCTCGGCGCACGGCACCGCGCGGCAGAGTTCCTCGGCCAGCTCGACGATCGGCTCGTTCACGAGCAAGTAGGTCGTGCCGCGCGCGAGCTGGCGCCTGACGGCCTCGACGACGGCCGGGTGGGCGTGGCCGAGCAGCATCGGCCCCGACCCGAGCAGGTAGTCGAGGTATCGACGGCCCGTCGTGTCCCACAGGTAGGCGCCGCGCCCCTCGCGGACGACGAACTCGAGCCCGCGGAGCTGGGCGTGGCTGCCGAGCACGCCCCCCGGCAAGACGCGCGCCGCCCGCCGGACGAGCTCCCCCGCGTCGCTCAACCCGGCACCGCGGCCCCGCTCAGCCTCACGACCTCGCCGCCCGCTCGCAGGGTCGCGTCCCAGCGGATCGTGATCGCGTCCTTCACGCTCTCGTGCGCGGGACAGCCGAGCGGGTGCGCGGCGAGCGCCCGCTCCGCCGACTCCCGGGCCTCGGCGGGAACGGTGAGGTCGTAGTGCACGACGATCGACTCGATGCGGAGCGCCCGGCCGGCGCCGGCGATCCGGCCGTCGACGGTCGCCGTGAATGTGCTCCGGTCGAACGCGATCTTGCGCCCTGCCAGGGCGCCGGCGAGGGTGCCGTACATTCAGCCCGCCACCGCGGCCACGATGTGGTCGAGCGTCGACGCAAGCGGCCGGCCCTCCTTCACCCCGTAGTACTCGCGGAGCTTGCCCTGCACCCCGTAGACGACGGGCTCCGGGACGTCGCCGAGCCAGGCGTGCCGGAGACCGTCTCGATACTCGAGCCGCGCGCGAGAGATGTACTCGAACTCGCCAGCCATCGTCGCCCTCCGTGGCCGGATTCTATCTCACTTCCGGGCGCGGTGGAGGTGCCGGGTCGCCGCTACGCTCACGCCGGCCACCCCGTCAGGCGCCCAACGCGCCGGGCGTCAGTCCCCGGTCGGCGACGACCTCTCGGTGCGCTTCGGGCCGGACGCGGTCTCGGACCGCGCGCGCCGCCCGGGAGGCCGGCGCGAGCACTTTTTTCTGCCGGCTTACGCGACCTCGTTGCTACCCTTCCTGGCGAAGGAGGGACACTATGCGACAGACGGGTGTCATGCTTCTTGGCCCAACCCTTGCCGTCCTGCTCACGGGATGCGCGACGAAGGACTTCGTGCGCCAGATGGTCAGCAAGAGCGAGGTGACGCTCGACGCGAAGATCGGCGAGCAGGGCCTGCGCGTCGACGCGCAGGCCCAGCGACTCGACGAGCAGGCGAAGACGGTGGACGCCCACGCCAGGCAGCTCGACGACATGGGCGCGCGGTTCACCAAGCTCGAGACGACGGTGGACGAGACCGGCAACATCGCCCGCCGGGCGGGCGCCAAGGCGGACGAAGCGGCCGCGCGGATCGACGAGGTGAATACCCGCGTCTCCCATCTCTGGGCCAACCGCAACACCCGGCAGCTCGTGGAGACGGTCGAGGTCCAGTTTGCCTTCGACCGGGCCGACCTCAGCGACGGCGCCCAGACGGCGCTCGCCGCGCTGATCCGGGAGCTGGCCGAGAACCCGGCGCTCACGGTCGACCTCGAGGGCTACACGGACCGGCGCGGGACGCCCGCGCACAACCTGCGGCTGAGCGAGCAGCGTGCGGCCGCGGTGCGGCGGTTCCTCGTCGGGCACGGCGTGGAGCTCTCGCGCATCAACTGGATCGGCATGGGCGAGCTCGGCGGGACGGGGGGAGCGGCCGACGACGCCAAGAGCCGCCGCGTGACGCTCCGCTTGATGTTGGCGGCCCAATAGCGTCACACTGGTAGCTGGACCACACCGAGTCGGCTCGCACCCCTGCGACACCGGGTCACCAAGGAGGATGGAATGGACGTGGGTACAGGACACTCTGGCGCCGGCCCCAGGACGGCGCTGGCCCTACTCGCCTTCGGAATGCTCGCGTCGCTCGCGGCGGGCTGTGCCACGGGGACGGCTCGTCCGCCCCGCAGCGAGTTCGAAGACATCGCGGTTCCGCGAGGCCTGACCTACCAGCCCGACAAGTCAACGGTCATCGAGTCGCCGGCCGTGAAGGCGGCGCGCCTCGTGTATCGTGGGCGGCTCGAACCGGTCAGCCTCGGTCAGGCCATGCGCGCCACCCTCGAGGCCAACGGCTGGCGGTTCGTCAGCACGAGCAGCACGCCGTCGTTCGGAACGCTCCAGGTCTACGAGAAGGCCGGCAACTCGCTCCAGGTCCGGATCCACGAGGGCCTCTGGTACACGTACCTCGAAGTCGAGACGAGCCGCACCGCGCTGGTGAATCAGTAGGGCGGCCCCGGCGCCCGAAGGGCCAGTGCGGCCTCCGCGGCCGATCCCCGGGGGGCCTCACGCTGTCCGGCCTGACGCCCGGCTCGGGGCGAGGAACCCGGTGACCCGGTCGCCCGGAAGGACTCGGCGTCTTTCGGACGCCGCCGCCTCCCGGTGGTCCACCCCGGGTCTGGCTCTCGTGGCGGTGTGGGCCGTGGTTCTCGCGGCCGCGCCGAGCGCGCTCGCGCTCCGGGACTCCGACCGGCTCTGGCAGGTGGGGAGCGGCACGTTTGCCGACAAGCTCTACCCCACGGCGCGTCAGACCCTCGAGCACCTCGTCGCGCGCTACCCCGACGATCCGCGGGTCCCGGACGCCTGGCTGCTCCTCGGGAAGGCCCGCCTGGCCCAGGGCGATCTGGGACCCGCGCTCGAGGCCTTCCGGCGCGCCCAGAAGTTTCGACCGGTGCCGGGCCGCTCCCAAGAGGCGAAATTTTGGGAGGCGGAGACGCTGGCGCGGCTCGGGCGGTACGAGGAGGCGCGGGCGGCCTGGGACGCAGTCGTGCGCGCCGACGCCGCCTCGCCCCTGGCGCCGGACGCCGTCTACGGGCTCGCGTGGCTCGAAGTCGAGCACGATCATCCCGACCGGGCCGTCCCCTGGCTTCGGAAGCTGCTCGAGACCTGGCCCGACGACCCGCACGCCCCCGCGGTCGCCTACCTGCTCCCGCGAACCCTCGTCGAGCTCAAGCGGTACGGGGAGGCCGTGCCTTTGCTGACGCTGTTTCTCGAGACGTACCCCGGCCAACCGCACGCCGCTGACGCGCGGTATCTCCTCGGCGTCGCTCGCCTCGCCCTCGGCGACACCCGGACCGGCATGGCGGATCTCCGCGCCTTCGCCGCCGCGAACCCGACCCACGAGCTGGTCGCCGCGGCGCGGCTGAAGATTGCCGAGGGCGAGCGGCGCGAGGCGCTCGAGCGAGCGCAAGCGGCGTTCGAGCGACGGCGCTTCGGCGAGGCCCTCCCCCTCGCCCGCGCGGCGACCCACAGCGAGGAACCCGACGTGCGGGGAGCGGCGTGGCTTCTGGTCGGGGACGCCGAGTCCCGGCGCCAGCGCTATGCGGAGGCCCTCGAGGCGTTCGAGTCCGCCGACGGCTCCGGGGCGAGCCGCGACCTCATCGCGCGCGCGCGCGCCGGCCGGGCGCTCGCCCACGAGAAGCTCGGGCACTGGACCGAGGCACTCAGGCTCTACCACGAGGTGGCGGCCGACGGCTCAGATCCCGGCCTCGCGCGGTGGGCCGGGGACGCCCTGCTGGCCCTCGGCCACGCGCGGCTCGACCAGGGAGACCTGGAGCTGGCGCTCGAGACGTTCCGCCGGGCGCGGCAGCTCACGCCTCCGCCCGGCCAGTCGCAGGAAGCCAGGTACTGGGAGGCCGAGTCGCTGCTTCGGCTCCGGCGGTCCGCCGAGGCCCGGGCCGCCTTCGACGCCGTGCTGGCGAACGACGCCGCCTCGCCGCTCGCTCCCGAGGCCCTCTACGCGCTGGCGTCGCTCGATCTCGACCAGAAGCGGCCCGAGGCCGCCGTCCCGCGGCTCCGGGAGCTCCTCGAGGTCTGGCCCGACTCGCCCCGCGCACCCGAGGCGACCTTCACGCTCGGTCGGTCGCTGGTCGAACTCGCCCGCTACCGGGAGGCGGTGCCGCCACTCGAGCGGTTCGTGGCACAGTATCCCAGGCACGCGCGGAGGGCGGACGGCCGCTATCTGCTCGGCCGGGCGCGGCTCGGGGCCGGCGACGCGACGGCGGGGGTCGCCGACCTCCGCGCGTTCGTGGCGGCGAACCCGACCCACGAGCTCGCCCCGGCGGCGCGCCGGACGATCGTCGAGGCGCTGCTCGAACGGGGAGACAAGCGCGAGCTGGCCGCCGAGTACCGGACGCTCGTGGCGGCGAGACCGGAGACTCCGGAGGGGCTCTACGAGACCGGGGCCGTCGCGGCCGCGCTTGGCCAGGAGACGCGGCGCGACGCCGCCTGGAGCCGCTTGCGCCAGAAGTTCCCGGGCCACGAGTTCGCTCGACGGGCGGCGCTCGTGCAAGCGGAGACCGCTCTCGAGCGGAAGCGGTACGGCGAGGCCCTCACCCTCTCCCGGACGGCGAGCGCGAGCGACGACGCAGAGTCGCGGGCCCGGGCCGCCCTCGTCACGGGGGAGGCCGAGCTCGCCCTCCAGCACTCCACGGCGGCACTCAAGGCCTTCGAGGCAGTGGCCGGTGCCGGCGCGGGGCGCGAGGTCCGCTCGCGCGCGCTCGCCGGGCGCGCGCTCGCCCACGAGCAGCTCGGCCAGTGGCCGGAAGCCCTCCGGCTCTACCAGGAGGTCGTGGCCGCGAGCCCCGACGGCGAGCTCCGCCAGTGGGCCCAGGATCGGGCCCTCGCCGTCAAGGCCCGGCGGCCGGCGCCGCAGAAGAGGCCGCTGACGAGGCCGCTCTAGCCCGCGCTCCTCGATCGAGCCCCTCCCGCGCCCACCTCCCTATCGAGGACCTGTCACTCTGACCCCCCGCGCTCGACCTGCGCGGACGGAGTGGGGACCGTCGCATCGCCGACTGTATACTCGGAATCGATGTCACCAGCGGTCGGACCAGAGACCCCGTGCGTAGTGGACTGGCAGGCGGCTGGGCGCCGGCGGCGCCAGCTCGACGCAGAGCTCCAGCGGATCATTCTGGCTCTGCCGCAACTCGGCGTGCGGCGGGCGATCCTGTTCGGCTCGGCGGCCCGCGGCGACGTCGGGGCCCAGAGCGACCTCGATCTAATCCTCGTCGTCGAGACTCGAGAGCACTTTCCCGAGCGTTGCGCCAGGTTCTACGGCGCGCTCGAACCCGCGGTGGGAACGGACCTCCTCGTCTACACCCCTGACGAGTTTGAGGCGATACGCGACGGCCGCTTCCTTCGTCACGCCCTCGCCGACGGCAAGGTGGTCTATGAGGCCTGATCCCCGTTCCGAGGGACGCCGTTGGCTGGCCAGGCCGAAAACGACCTCGCCTTCGCGGGGCTCGCGGCGCGAGAGGGATTCTTCGCCCAGGCGTGCTTCAACAGCCAGCAGGCCGCCGAGAAGGCGCTCGAGGCATTTTTGTACTCGCGCGGGGCCGAGCACGTCTTCGGCCATTCGGTCGCCGATCTGATCACGGAGTGCGCGAGGATCGACACCGAGTTCACCCCGCTCAAAGCTCGCGCAACTCCGCTCGACCAGTACTATGTGTCGACCCGTTATCCGAACAGCCTGCCCGGCGGCATTCCGGCCGAGGCGTTCGGCCGAGCCGACGCGACGCGCGCGCTCGACATGACTTCCGAGGTGCTGACGCTCGTCAAGCGCCGCCTGCCCTGACGACGCCGGAGGGGACGCGAACACCGCGATCGGACCAGGTACCGCACCGGGAGGAGCCTCGGCGGAGCCCAGCCCGCCCCCACGGTGGTCTTCAGCTCGGGTGCCCGTCGGCGAGGCAGCGGTCGACGTAGCGTGCGATTCGCTCCTTGAAGATCGGCCGATCGAACCCCTCTGCCCGCGCGCGGAGGGTCTTCGGCTCGAAGCGGTGGGCATTCGCTTCGAACCGCCGGATCGCCGCCGCCAGCGCCTCGGGGGTCTGCGCGTCGAAGAAGAGCCCGGTCGGGGGCTCGTCTCCGCCGTCGAGCGGCACGATCGTCTCGAGCGCGCCGCCGCGGCCGAAGGCGATCACGGGTCGTCCGGCCGCCATCGCCTCGAGCGGCGCGATGCCGAAGTCCTCGACGGGCGGGAACAGGAGGGCGCGACACCGCGCGTAGAGCTCCGCGACCTCGGCGTCGCTCCGCCAGCCGAGGAGCTCGACCGTCGGCCCCGCGAGCGCGCGGAGCCGCGCCTCCTCCGGTCCCGAGCCCACGATGACGAGGCGAGCGCCGAGTTGGTTGGCCGCCGCGGCCGCGACGTCGACGCGCTTGTACGGCGTGAGCGCCGACACGACCAGGTAGAACTCCCCCGGCCCCTCGCCCAGGCGGAACCGCGACACCTCGACGGGCGGGTGGATCACGTCGGCCCGGCGCCCGTAGCAGCGCTCGATCCGCGCGGCGACGTGGCGGGAGATCGCGACGAACCGGTCGACGCGGCCGCTCGAGCGCCGGTCCCAGCGGCGGAGCACCGCGGCCATCGGCGGCATCAGGAGCCGCGCCGCCGCGGGAGCCCGAGCGCCGAAGTAGTCGCCGTAGAGGTCCCACACGTAGCGCATCGGCGTGAAGCAATAACAGAGATGGAGCGCGTCCCGCCGGGCGCGCACCCCCTTGGCCGCGCAGTGGCTCGACGAGATGACGAGGTCGTATGCGGCGAGGTCGAAGCCCGCGACCGCGGCCGGAAACAGCGGCAGGTAGAAGCGGTAGCGGCGCGCCGCGGCCGGCAGTCGCTGCACGAACGAGGTCACGATCCGCCGTCGCTCGATCGTCGCGGAGACGCTTCCGGGCGCGTGCAGGAGCGTATAGAGATCGGCGTCGGGGAAGAGCTCGCAGAACACCTCGAGGCAGCGCTCCCCGCCCCGCATTCCGGTCAGCCAGTCGTGGACCAGGGCCACCCGCACTCGTCGAGTATAGCAGTGCCGCGTTTCCCCGCGCCGCGCGACGCCGCCCTCGGGAATGGCTTGAGTAGCCGGCTGGAGACGCTGGAGCGTCGACTCACGGGCGAGTCTCCTCCGTTCCTGTCGGTGTGCCGAAACTTGGTCGCCTCGACATCGCCACACGTCAGGTGGCGCAGCGGCGCGCAGACCGAAGACCACTCGCCAATCCCCCGACCCCGAGTCTGTCCCAGCGACCAACCGCGCCCACGAGCAGTGGCGCGGGGCTCCGGCGGCGTAGAGCGCAGTGGCAGACTGCTGCGAGGCGGCGCCAGGGCCTCGTACCTAATTGCGCGCGGCGCCGATCCTGATCACTTCTCCGCGGCCCGCCAGGCTCACGAGCGGCAAAGTCAGCTCCAGGAAGAGTTTCAGCACGCCGGAGGCCGGCCGCCACTCCACGAACTCGGCCAGCGTCTGCGAGCCGCGATCGTGCAGAAAGTTCGAGAGGCTCCGGAGATAGTACCGCGGCTTCGCTTGGTGCCAGCACCAGATGACTCGGCCGCCCGCCGTGCGGACAGTCCGCTCGAGCGTCTCCGGCGTGAAGTGCGAGAGGTGGCGCGGGAGCTCAAGGCCGGACCAGGCGCGCCCGAAGAGCGCAGCTCCCAACCCACCTGCGTTCGGGACCTCGACGACCACGAGCCCACCCGGCGCGAGCCAGTCGACCATGCGCCGTACCACAGCGACGGGGTCCACGACGTGCTCGAGCACGTGGAAGGCCGTGATGACGTCGAAGCGAGCGGCCGCGAACGGCGCCTCGAGCACGTCCCCGACGTGCAGCTCGTCCGTGAACCGACGCGCCTTCCGGGCTGCCGCCTCGTCCACCTCGATCCCGGTGACCTGCCACCCGAGCGCGCGCGCCACGCCGAGTCCGGCGCCGGAGCCGCAGCCGACATCAAGGTAGCGTCCGGCGCCGACCCACGGTGGACAACTCCAGCGGAGGCGGCGGAGCAGTGTGCGGGCCCGCAGGCGCGTGAGGAGCCCGATGCCGTCATCCCGAAAGCGGGTGTACCCGAGCCCCCTCGCGAGCGCGCAGCGCACGGCGCGGATTCGCGTCGCGGAGCCCTTAAACGGCACGCGGGGCGACGGCTCCTGATGGCGCGGATACTGATCTGGGTAGCACCCCGCCAAGTGCTCATTGCGGACCCGCGGCCGCTGGTAGAGAAACCCACAGTCGCGGCACCGCACGACAGTGTAGAGCCCCGGGATGGCGAACGCCCGGTCGGGGGTGGTCCACACCGGTTCGGCGCGCTCGTTTCCACAGAGCGCGCACGGCACGTCAATCGTCGGGAGACTACTCATCCGCCGATCCGACCTTAACGAGGTTTCGAGGTTCCCGCGAAGCGGACTTCTTCTTCAGAAGGCCGGCGGCAGGTTCGCGCTAAAAGGGCAGAGGGGGTGGATCATGCGCCACGGGCTGTGCTGGGTTCGGCATCGCGGCGATCTTCCGCCAGCCGCCGATCCTGCGCAACTTGATTTGTCCCCTGACTATGAGGTTGAAAAGCCGGATCAAGGCCCCATCCTCGTTCGGCAGCGACCAATCTTCTCAGCAGTTTCTGGTTCCTCCACGGTGTCCTTTCACTCTTTTCGATTATTGCCACAGGCCTCAATATGATGAGGCAGAGTAGCGGCCGTGCGGCGACCGGCCGCCGGTCTGGCTCGCTTCCTGCGTGCGCGTCGGGCTCCCGTCGTGCTCGGCTGGCGCTCACCAGGGGCCGTGGCTAATCTTCGCCGGCTGTTCGAAAACCGGCCGCTACTTGACGCGTGCCATCGCGACAAACGCCCGCGTTCTGTCGAGTTCGGCAAGGCCGCGGTCGCTGGCACATCGCGTGCAGATCGCGCTGGAGCCAATGTCCCGAGAAGCCGGCGAGACGCATCGGCCCGAGCCACGTTGACGCCGTTTGCCGGGCGCCCCGAGCGCCGACCTGTTCCCGCCCACGCCGAGACGAAAGAGAGGGCGTTGCATGAGGGTCCTAATCGCGCGAGTCCTGATTCTGGTGTCGCTCCTTGCCCCGATTCCGCTGCTGCAGGCCGAGAGAGCGCCTGCTCTCGAGCGATCGTCGGTGGCGCAACCGTCCGTGGCGCGCCTCGGCGACGTCGGGAGCCGAGGCAACCGGCAACGGGGCGGGCGGGCGCACAAGCCCTTCCGTCACCCCGGGGGGGACGAGGATCTTGTCCGGGGGAAGAACCAGCCATCGCTCTCTGGGCCCTCCGAGCGCGCTGAGACCGCGAGGCCGGGCCCCCTCGTCGCGGCGCCCGGCTTCGACGGGATCGGTGACACGGGCTTCATCCCCCCGGACGGCGCCATCGCCGTGAGCAACACCTTCCTCGTGGCGGCGGTGAACACGTCGGTCAGCGTCTGGCGGAAGAGCTACGACCTGAACGGCAACCTTTCCGCTGTGAGTCTTGCGGTCCCCGCGACGGACCTCGACCCGTTCTTCAGCGCGAATCCGGGCTGCCTGACGCCCACGAATGATTCCTTTTTCGGCTTCTCGTTTGGCGGCCTCTCGGATCCGTCCGCCGATTACGACGCCGTGAACGACCGCTTTATGCTCTCCATGATCTCCTTCGACCAGCTGACCTTCGATTCGAGTGTCTGCGTCGCGGTCAGCGCCACCGGGGATCCGACCGGCAACTGGTACGTCTACGCGTTCCCGATCTCGCCCTCGGGGGCGCTGCTCGACTTCCCCCGGGCCGTCATCGGCACCGACGCCATCTATGTGGCGGGCAATGTCTTCCTGAACGGCGCCTCGACCTTTGGTCGCGCGCGTGTCTACGCCCTCGACAAGAGGACGATGTACGCGGGAGCGGGGACTTCCTACACGTACGCCGTCGTCGGGAATGATCCGGAGACCGGCCAGCCGGCCGATTCGCTCGCTCCCGCCCGAGCCGTGGCGGGACCCGGCATGTATCTCCTGTCGGCCGCCAGCACCAATTGCACGACGCTGCTCAGCTGCGCGGGTACAACTATCAACCTCTGGAAGTGGAGCTGGAGCGGCGTCCCCTTCCAGTCGACGTTCAGCCTCACCCACCAGGGCTCCGTCTCGGTCGACCCGTACCACCAGCCGCCGGACGCCTACCAACCCGGGAGCGCGAACTGCAGCACGCCAGGCGCCGCCGGCTGCATCGCCACCAACGATTGGCGGAACCTGAGCGCGTACTGGTTCAACAACACCGTCTACGGGACCCACGCGACCGGCTGCACCTCCTCGTTGACGGAGACGTGCGTGCAGTGGTACCAGCTCGGGAATCTCGATCCCCTTCCGGGGACGGTCCCGACGCTGCTCAACCAGCACACGATCTGGAGCGCCAATCAGAATCGCTTTTTCCCGAGCCTCGCCGTCGACGGCAACGGCAACCTGGGGCTCGGCTACGCCTACTCCTCGCCGACCGATAACGCGGGAATTCGCTATACGGTCGACGGCACGCTCGGAGGCGAAGGGTTGCTCCGGGCGGGCGTGGGGTTCGTCGACGGCACCCGCTACGGAGACTTCGCCGGCACGGTGGTCGACCCGCACGACAACATCACGTTCTGGCACTTCGAGGAGTACGCGGCCGATCCGTCTGGAGGCGGACTCTGGGGCACGTGGGTCGGTCCCTTCCAGGTGAGCGCGGCGCCACCGCCCACCTTCTCGATCCAGGCGGGGTCCCCGTCGCCCACGGCGGTGCCGCCGGGAGCGAGCGACAGCTACCTCGTGACCGTGAGCCCCCTCAACGGGTTCACCGGCACGGTGGTCCTCTCGGCGGTTGGCCCGAGCGGTACCAACGGGTCGTTTTCACCGGCGTCCCTCACGTTCGCCGGCGGAGCACCGCCGGCCACCTCCACGCTCACCGTCGCCGCAGGCGCGACGCTTCGCGGGGGGAATTACACGCTGACCCTCACGGCAACCGGCGGCGGCATGACGCACACCACCGCCGTGACCCTGTCCGTGATGGACTTCTCGATCTCGGTGAGCCCGTCCTCGAAGACCGTCCTGCGCGGGGGCAGCGCGCAGTACACGGTGACGGTCAACCCGACGAACGGGTACAGCCTGCCCGTTGCCTTCACCGCCGTGAGCGGCCTTCCAGGCGGTGTCAGCTACAGCCCGAATCCCCTCCCGTCCGCGGTGATCCCGGGGACGACCTTTCCGCTGACCGTCAAGACAAGTTCGATCACCCGCAGAAACACCTACACGCTGACCATCACGGCGACAGGGCCGGGGGGAAGCACGACCCTAACCCGGCGCACCACCTTCCAGCTGAGAGTTCGATGAGCCTGGCCGATGGCTGACAGCTGAAGCGCCCTGAGGGGAAACGCTGGAGGAAGGGGGGCTCTGACCGGACTGGCGGCGCGCCCGCGTAGGCGGGGGCCGACCAGTCCGGCGACAGCCCCAAGAGGACCAACCCCCCGGCGGAGCAGTGAGGGTCGAGCCCCGCTGGGTTGACAGCCGGGGTATCGGCGACCGGGGCGGGGCGACCCCGCACAGCTGCGTCGGTTGGCGCGTTGGTGCTGTCCCCGACGCCTCAGCCCGACTGATCCCCTCCCCTATGATCCCAGGCGGCGTTCGCGCTGCTGGAACGCCCGCACGCCCCGGAGGAAGTCGACCTTCCGGAAGGCGGGCCAGTGGACGTCGCAGAAGTAGAATTCGCTGTAGGCGCTCTGCCAGAGCAAGAAGCCGGAGAGTCGGATCTCCCCGCTGGTCCGGATGATGAGGTCGGGGTCCGGCAGGTCGGGGGCATACAGGTATCGTCCGATCGCCTCCTGACTGATCCCCTCGATAACGGTCTCGAGGTCTTCCCCCTGCTTGGCCTTCTCGCGGAGCAGGGCCTGCACGGCGTCGGCGATCTCCTGGCGCCCCCCGTACGCCACGGCGATCGTCAACACCAGTGCGCGGTGGGCGGCCGTGGCCTCCTCGGCGGCCCGAATCGCTGCGAGGGTCGAGTCCGGCAAGAGGTCGAGCTTGCCCACGGCACGGACACGAACCCCCAGGTGGTGGATTCGCGGGGTGTGGGCGAGCTGGGTCAGCTTGGCGTCGATCGCGGAAAGGATGCCCGACACTTCTGCCGGCGACCGCCGCAGATTCTCCGTGGAAAAGACCCACAACGTGACGGCGGGGATCGCAAGCTCCGCGCACCACTCGAGGACGTCATCGAGCTTCCTCGCGCCGAGGCCGTACGCCTCGACCGGATCGCGGACGCCCCGTTCGCGGGCATAGCGGCGGTTGCCGTCGAGGATGATGCCCACATGACGCGGCACCGGGTGCCGGCCGATCTGGCGAAGGAGACGACGCTCGTATAGGTAGTAGAGGACGCGAGTCACTCGATCGACACCCTTGGCAAACGCTACCTCCCCGACGGAAAGCGGTCAAGACCGGAGGGCGTTCACGGTGCGACGACAGGTTCTTGGTTTCGATCGGGCGACGCCCGCCTCCAGCACGTCGGCCCGCCCGCTTGGCCCCCCGGCGTTGATCCGCGGTCAGGAACGTCATGCTCGTGCCGGACGAGGCGTCGACCTTGCCAGTGGGCTCTTGGAGACCCCAAAACTGAAACCGGGCTCCCGCGGCCGCCTCACCAGTGGTCTGCGTTACCTTAGAAGCGTGTGACCGCGAGGTTGACGATCGCGCGCGCGATGTCCGTCGCCGCCTGCTGCTGGGCCGGCCCTCTTTCCGTGGAGACGTTCGCGGCCACGCTCCCGGTCGCCGTGAAGTCCGCCTTTTCCTGGACCCCCTTTTCTGTCAGCAAGACCTCGTTCTTCCGAAGGTCGCGGAAGAGAAGGTTCAGCGTTACGACGACTCGGTACTGCTGGACGTTGGCGCCCGGTGTGAACGCGAGGGGCTGCAGCTGGTAACCCACGATCTCCCCCTCCAGGATCGAGTCCGCGCGCTGGGGATCAACCACCTTGAGTCCGCTGTTGGTGGTGAAGGCATCCACCACGGCGCGCGTGATGACGTCCTCGAGGCCTGGCTCCGTGGTCCTGTTCACGAAGACTGGCACCGCGACCGTTTTGATATGCGCGGGGAGCTTGCCCCGGATGGAATAGCCGCAG
>Ga0209056_10004956_pt1 | contig 13954 bp, 8 predicted proteins | sample GraSoiAngelo_114_FD_185876 | JGI IMG/M metagenome (GOLD analysis project Ga0209056, IMG submission 185876) | Grasslands soil microbial communities from the Angelo Coastal Reserve, California, USA - 14_0903_13_40cm (SPAdes) (version 2) | ecosystem: Environmental > Terrestrial > Soil > Grasslands ... | reverse complement strand
GGCCTGCTTCCGCATTTCATCCATGAGCTGCGGCCCCATGATGCCTTCAGCAAATCCCGGATAGTTTTCCACCAACGTCGTCAATGTGAGCTGGCCACCGGGTTCCTTTCCCTCAATAAGCAGGGGAAAAAGGTTGGCGCGAGCCGCATAGACGGCGGCAGTCAGGCCTGCCGGACCCGACCCAATAATGACCATGTTGCGCATGAACCCTGCTCCGTTCCCGTAGGAAGCCTATAAGGTACCACACCGGAATAGGGGCCCCCAGGTTCTGCTACAATCAACTCAACGCGCCCGTAGCTCAGCTGGATAGAGCGCCGGACTTCGAATCCGTAGGTCGGGGGTTCGACTCCCTCCGGGCGCGTTCCAGTCTTCTCTTCTTCGCGGTGTGGTAGGCGTCGAAGGCCATGTAGAAAAAGAAAACGTACGTGAGCGTCCGCAGAACATCGTGGACGGCCGGCGGCGCGACGGTGCGGAGAAGCGAGATCACCACAAAGACAGCTACGTGGATGGCGGCCTTTTTGTATTCCGCGTTGTAAAGCGCGCCGACTCCGGGAATGAAGCCGAGCAAGAATGCGCGTTTCGGGCTGCCCCCGCCAACCTCGGATTCATCTTGCCGCGCTTCCACGCGTGCGGGCGTTTCGGAGACGATTTGGCGCCCGGAGGAAAGGTCGCGCCTCACGCGCTCGAGGTCGGCGCGCAAATCCGACGCATGCTGGTACCGGAACCGCCTCTCCTTCTCCAGCGCTTTATCGATGCTGCGGTCCAGGTCGGCCGGCAGCAAGGAGTTTAGCCGGAGCGTCGGAACCGGCCTTCGATTCAGGATCGAGTCAAAAACCACGGCAGAGCTTGGCCCGCTGAAGGCCTGGATGCCGGTGGCCATCTCGTACAGCACGGCGCCAAGCGAAAAAAGATCCGTCCGGGAATCGACCTCTTCTGCGCGCGCCTGTTCCGGCGACATGTACGCGACCGTGCCGAGCGTCGTGCCCGGAACGGTGACCTCATTGCCTGCGGTAGCCGAACTATCCATCGACGCCTTGCGAGCGAGTTTCGCCAGGCCGAAATCCAAAATCTTGGCCTGACTTTCTTTCGTGACGAAAATGTTCGCCGGCTTGATGTCGCGGTGAATGATTCCTCTCGCATGGGCAGCCTCGAGCGCGCTGGCAAGCTGGATTCCAATGTCCAGAATCTCGCCGGTCCGAAGCGGTTGGGCGTTAATGCGCTCCTTCAAGGTTTGGCCATCGAGATACTCCATGACAATAAATGGGCGACCATCGTACTCGCCGATGTCGTAAATCGTGCAGATTTGCGGATGATTCAGCGCCGAGGCCGCGCGCGCTTCAATACGAAATCTTTCGAGCGCCTGCGGGTCCTTCGACCACTCTTCCGGCAGGAACTTCATCGCGACGGGGCGGCCCAGACGAGTGTCTTCGGCTTTGTAAACCACGCCCATACCGCCCGATCCCAACCGTTCCAAGATGCGATAGTGTGAAACCGTCTGGCCGACCATTGCTGTATCGTATCAGACCGCTTAAACAGCCGTCACACCATCGGGAACGCGGTCACGGATGAAACCGGCCAGCGCATCGATGTCCGTCATGCGGCCGAAGCGTTCGCGGCATGCCAGAACAATGGTTCGGCCGGGAGCCTTCCCTTCGAACTGGCGATACCTGATCAGATTCTTCAGACGATCGTCCATCTGGACAGCAAGCCGGGGAATGAGACTATAACCAAAGCCCGTAGCCACAAGGTGGCGTAAGGTCTCGAGACTTGTGGCGTGGAACTGTCGAAAATCTCCGCGACGGTTTGATGGACATACCTGAATGCTCTGGTCTCTCAAACAATGACCATCTTCCAACAGAACCATGCCCCTCGAATCCAGATCCTTCGTTTGCAACGGTTCCTTCGATGCAAGCGGGTGCCCTTTGGGCGCCGCCAGCAGGAACGGTTCATAAAATAACGGTATCAGCCTCAGACCATCCCTTTTGAACGACGGCGCTGCGAGCACGGCATCAAGCGCACCCGTTCGAAGATCTCCCACAAGCGGATCGGTCAGACCCTCTTTGAGGAGCAGTTCGAGTTTAGGAAAGCGTTTTCGGAGCGCTCCCAACAAGTGAGGCATCAAGTACGGCCCGAGTGTGCTTATGGCGCCCAGCCGTAAGGAACCCGACAAAGGTTCACTCTCTCGGTGAACGAGAGCTGCAATCTTTTGCGCCTCTTCCAAGACGACTCGCGCCTGGCGTGCGACGCGCTCTCCCACTGGAGTAATGACGACATTCCTATTCGACCGCTCAAACAATTGGACTCCCAGGAAGTCTTCAGTCTTTCGGATCTGAGCGCTCAGCGCCGGCTGGCTGACGTGACACGATTCCGCCGCCTTTCTGAAATGCCGGTGATCCGCCACGGCGACCAGATACTCCAGGTCACGAAGGGTCAGGGAAGATATATTCATAGGCATATCCTATCACTATTATAAAAGTAATCAGTTGGATTTATCGCTTGGATCTGATGGAGAATAGCCTCGAAAGGAGCACTAACGATGAATATCAACATAGGTATCAATGAGGAAGATCGAAAGCAGATTGCGAACGGCCTGTCGAAACTTCTGGCGGACACATACACGCTCTATCTCAAAACTCACAATTTTCACTGGAACGTCACGGGACCGATGTTCCAATCCTTGCACGTCATGTTCGAGCAGCAATACCGGGAACTCGCTGAAGCCGTAGACTCTATCGCAGAGAGGATTCGGGCTCTGGGTCTCCCCGCCCCGGGGACCTACGCGGACTTCGCCGACCGAACTTCATTGAAGGAAGAACGCGGCGTTCCGAACGCGGAACAGATGATCCGTCAACTCGTCGATGGAAATGAGGCGGCGATTCGTACCGTGCGCTCGGCCTATCCGTTAGTCGAACGTCTCCATGATCAGGCCACAGCAGACCTCCTGACCGAAAGAATGCAGGTCCACGAAAAGACCGCCTGGATGCTGCGCAGCCTTGTCTCGTAGCCTCAAACCTGGGCTGGTCCTCGGCCGGCGGAATTCCTGTACCACGTAAGAATTCTCAGGGGATTGGGAAATATGCCCGCTGGATCTTTATCAACCCAGCGAGCGGGGTTTTTCAGATCCAGCGATTTCAATAAATTGCTCTTTTGGTACACGCATTGCATGTTAATTTGTGCAGAGAGCCTGCCGATTCGAGGAAGAAGGACGGGGACGTGGCGAAATCCGGAGACGTAAACCATCAATTTGGGATTTACAAGAATACCTGTTGCTCATCCGAGATCGTGCTCGTCAAAGGCGCCGTCTTCCCCACGTGTGAGAAGCATAAACTATCGACCACTTGGAAGCTTGTCGCAAAAATTGAGCCGCCACGGCCGTCCAAAGGCAGGGCGGCCTGAGGCCGGCATGATAACGTCGCGTCGTGTGGCCGTTTCGGAAAATTGCCGATACTCGAAATAGTGAAAGCTAAGAGTTGAACAAAAATTCCTCGCTGTTTATTTCATCTGCGAAAAAATGCCCCGGTTTTTAAACGAGGACTGGATCACAGAAAATCCCGGAGTTGCTGAGCTTGTGGGCACTTTTGGTTAGGTGACTCTCCAGTTTGCGTTAGGTACCCTTCAGGTCACCATGCGAAAACTGACAGTCTTCCTTATTGTTGTTCTTCTTGTGGTCCTCGTGAGCCTGATAGCGCCTCCTCAGGCAAGTCCAAACGGAATTCTCCTACAGTCTTGCAGTGCTCAAGCGGCCGGTCTGGTGAACTGGTTGCTTGGACTGGCCACTGTCCTGGAAAAGGCCGTCTGTGATAAATTGTGTTTTTCTCTTTCGCATCCGGAAGGAAGTTCCTTATTTGCGCCCGTAGCTCAATTGGATAGAGCACCAGCCTCCGGAGCTGGTTGTTACAGGTTCAAGTCCTGTCGGGCGTATTCACCGGCGTAGGCTCTCATGCAAAGCCTCCTCTCGGCTGCGTTCGCTTTCGCTTGAAGTTCTCTTGACAAAACATTCACGCTTCGATAAACCGCCACCAAACTCTCGGACTTGCCATCGTGATTCTTTGGAGCGAGCGGAATCCGAGCGGGACCGTGGTTTCCACGAAGTCAGTCGCATTCGATTCACAAAAGGGGGGATTATGTTAGACAAGACTCGAACAGCGCTGCACGCGCTGGTCAGATTGGGAGCAGGGACTGTTGGATTGATCGTATTGGGAACTTGCCTGGTTTTTGCTCAAGGCTCCACGGCCACCATCTCAGGTGTCGTGCGGGACGCCACGGGAGGAGTGGTGCCGGGGGTGAGTGTTACAGCCAGGCATTCGGATAGCGGGCTGACGCGCACGGTTCAGAGCGCGGAGGACGGCGGCTACCGTATGCCGTCCCTTCCGGTAGGCTCATATGAAGTCACCGCAGAAAAGTTGGGCTTCAAGCAGCAGGTGCGGCGGGGCATCAACCTGGCAGTGGCTCAGGAAGCCGTTGTGGATCTGACGCTGGACGTAGGAGCTGCTGCGGAGCTAGTAACGGTGACCGAGGAGGCTCCGCTGGTGAACACGACGCTGAGCTCGACCTCAGGATTGATCACCGAGCAGCAGGTCAAGGACTTGCCGCTGAACGGACGCAGCTTCGATCAGCTTCTGGCACTCAACGTCGGCATTGCCAATAACACCTCGAATATCGGACAGGGCAACGGTTGGACCGGTTTCTCGGTGGCGGGCAAGCGGCAGGAAACCAACCGATTTCTGATCAACGGAGTCGACTGGGTTGGAGGCAACTCCACCGGCCAGTTCATTACGCCCTCGGGGGCCAGCGGGCAGTTGCTGGGAGTAGAAGCCGTGCGGGAATACAACGTTCTCGAGCATACCTATGGCGCCGAGTATGGGAAACGGGCCGGAGGGCAGATCAGCGTTGTGACCTCCTCAGGGACGAACCAGGTGCATGGAACGCTGTTCGAGTATCTGCGCAACAGCGCCCTGGACGCCCGGAACTTCTTCGATCAAACCATCGGCGCTCCCCCGTTTAAGCGCAATCAATTTGGAGGAGCGCTGGGAGGTCCGCTCAAAAAGGATAAGATGTTCCTGTTCGGGAACTACGAAGGGTTCCGGCAACGGTTGGCGCTGAGCAGCCGGGCGATTGTGCCCGACCTGCCCTCTCGTCAGGGTCTTTTGCCTTGCAACGTGATCAGCCCCGCGCCCAGTCCATGCCCGGCTTCCGGCTACGCTCCCGTTCCGAGTCTGAAGCAGGGCATGCTGCCGTATGCCAACGCCTTCTGGCCATCGCCGAATGGTCCCGAGGTACTCACCAACGGCCTGCCCAGCGGAACTGCCTACAACTACAACAGTGCTCTACAATCGGCTCGGGAAGATTTTGGGCTGGCCCGCTTTGACTACACCGTCTCCAGCAAAGATTCTTTGTTTGCAAACTACACCATGGACGATGGGCAAAGAAACACTCCGCGGACGAACGTGAATTTTATCCAAATAGAGCCGATACGCACGCAAACGCTGGGCTTGACGGAAACTCGGGTTTTTTCTGCCAGTGTCGTGAATTCCGCGACCCTGGGGTACGCTCGCACGTTTGCAACTCTGGTCAGGGCTCCCGCAGTGCCGATCCCCGAAAACCTGCTGTTTCTTCCCGGCGGAAATCCCGGCTCCATTGTCATCGGGGGTGGCGCGACTACCGTCGCCCCGGCCGCCGTCGCGCCGGCAGAGGGCATTAACCCTGTTCGCGGTATAAGAGAGTACTACACGTGGTCTGATGATCTTCACTTCACCAAAGGCAGGCACTCCTTCAGCACAGGCGCTTGGGTGCAGCGGATACACCAAAACGACGTGGGGGCGGCTCAGTTTTCAGCCGGAGGCGTCAGCTATCCGACCGTGCTGGCATTTCTCCAGGATGTCCCGAGCCAGTTTAACCTGAACCGGAATCCCATTGGGCTTGGCTACCGGTCGACCGAAGCCGCCTGGTATTTCCAGGATGAATTCAAGCTCGTGCGGGGTCTCACCGTTCGTCTGGGTTTACGGGACGAGATGACCGACGGGTGGAATGAAGTGGCGGGACGTTGTTCGAACTACGCGTTTGATCAAAACTTTGTGATCTCCACAAATCCGGTAATCGGCAAATCGTGTCTGACTCACAACAACGCTAAAGCGCTGTTGCAACCGCGCGTCGGCCTGGCCTGGGACCCGACCGGGACGGGAAGCTGGGCGGTGCGGGCCGGCTTTGGAATCCACAATGATCTCCAGGATAACCTCGGTAACCGGACCTACGCCAATCCACCGTTTAACGCGCGCGAGCAGTTGACGGGATCGTTGCTCTCCCTCATTCCGCTACAGAAGAACATAGCGCTCCCGCCCACTTGCGGCCCGACGCAACCTCAACCCTGCTCGATCTATGCTCCCGCCGGAGTCGATCCCAACCTGTTCACACCCACTATCCAGCAATGGAACCTTACAGTGGAACGGGGGATCACGAAAGACCTCATGCTTCAGGTGGCGTATGTAGGCAGCCAGTCCTACCACACTCCGCTCGCCGTAAATGCCAATACGGCCCCGCCCCTGGTGTGCCAGAACCCGCAGGGATGCGACAGTGGCGGAACCACGCTGAACGGAACGGTGCCAAGGCCTCCCTATGCCAAGGTACCACAGGGCACGACGTACATGCCCCCGGGGACGCGCCCGAACTCCTACGTCGGCAACGGCGTGACATGGTTCGATCTGGGTACGAGCAGCTACCATTCGCTGAATGTCTCGCTGGTCAAGCGCACCACCCGCGGGCTTACTTTTAAAACGAATTACACTTATTCCAAAGTGATGGATTTGAATTCCGCCATCTTGGCTCCATCCGCCGGAAATGAACCACCGGATGTGTTTAGTCCCTATAATCTCAAGCTGAACCGGGGCGTCGCGTCTTACAGCCTCCAACACCAGTTCAACGGGAACTTCAGCTATCAGTTGCCGTTTGGGAACGGGCAGCGCTTCGGAAGTGGCGCCAGTGGGGTTGTGGACAGGCTGATCGGCGGCTGGCAATGGAATGGGATCGTCAACGCTCAGGGCGGGTTCCCCTTCACACCTCTGGCTGGCTCCAATATTTCTGGGACGGGCGACGCCAATCAATCTGACACACCTAACTGGAATCCGAACTTTAAGGGGCCGGTGATCTTAGGGAAACCGGATCAGTGGTTCGATCCGAACGCCTTCGTGATGCCGACCGCCGGGACCTTCGGTAACGTGGCGCGCGGATCGCTCCGTGGTCCAGGTCTTGTCTCGTTCGACACTTCGCTGTTCAAGAGGGTGAGAATCAGCGAGGAATTGAATTTGCAGTTCCGGGCCGAGGCTTTCAATGTTTTCAATCACGCCAATTTCTCCTACCCGAATCAGATCGTGTTCTCGGGGAACGGCTACAGCTCCTCGGCGGGGGTCATTTCAACGACGGCAACGACCTCGCGTCAAATCCAGTTCGCGTTGAAGCTCCAGTTTTAGTTTTGCTCTCCTCGCCGTTGACTGATTGCAAGTAGGGGCGGTCTTATTGACCGCCCCTACCTCGTTGAATCAGGCACCAATTGCCGACACGCCAAGGCTCTGCTCAATACCCGATTCACGGCTAATAATTCGATCCCTCGTTCTTTCAGCTAAAGCCAAAAGCCAGTTCTGCCGAAGTATCTATTAGCTGGCATCCAAGTCTAATAGGGGGAGTCCACATGAGAACCGCAAGCAGGGCCGAACATGATCTACAGTGTCTAGCCACGTTTGTACATGGCGCGTTGGCCGCGCTGCACGCACTCGGCGTCGGTTACAACTTCAGGCGCCGCAACTGGTTTGATGTCGCTGCCCATTCGGCGGCGATGGCGTATGACGTTTGGGCCACAGCCAAACACCTGGATGCTTGGGGACGTACCGCCGCCCACTCGCGCGTTGTCGCTATGAAGGAAATTCCAAGCCCATAAGGAACAGACGGGAATGGGCGATACGAATGTAAAGGTTCCGTCAATTGGGGCTCGCCCGATGCTACAGCCGCGAATGACACGGCTTCCAGAATGGTGTCTCCTGAAAACTTGATTGGACTTGCGCCGCACAATAACAAACCTGGAGAACTTCGCTCCGAGAGATGCATAGGAGAGAATGGAACACGATCGGCTCAGCACTAGGAGCCGAATCGATGAACTCTTGGAACTCGCTTCTGGTGCGGCTTCTGGAAGTGACCTCGCTCAGAACCAGCGTCAGATCTAGCAAACATTTTTGTTGACGACGCTCGGTGGTTCTGGCAAATTGCACTTCGGTCGTTGTAGTTCATGCGACTTTGAATACCGGTAGATGATCGACGGACGGGGTATAAAAGCTTTGTTCGTCGGACTAGGAAGCTGGAGCCGATCGACCGAATCCAATCCACGGTCGGTGCTGTCGGGAGAAAGACCTGGCGGCGGGTAGCGCCCACCAGCCGACGCCTCGGGACGGGCAACGGACCGAGACATTCCGAAAGGGCCGGGTCAAAGTAGCAGAGGTGCAGCGACCATTTCCTTTTTGGGGCGCTGATCTTTACCTACAGTTCGCGCTGGACACGCGGGTGTGGGACGAATGTTGAACAATTACGCGTATTCCCCTCCTTACAAAAGGGCATCTACATACTTGGCTCACCAGCCTTCCCAACATAAGCAATCCGCCATCGCCGATCACGAATACCTAACAAAAATACGCAACAGCCTCAGCGATCGCTTTGGCTGATCGCACATGGCTGTTAGACATTGGGAATCCGGCGTTGCTGATTGATTGCTGATCTTCCGTGACTTGGTTAGCCAAGTATATTATTACCCTGTTCCAGGAGGGGAATCCGTTCCACTTCCCCTGTGTCCAGCACGTAAACCATCTTCAACTGCTCTGCCATCGATGAAGCGCCGCCGGAGCAATTAGCGCTTTTTCTTCGTTAACGGCGATACGCGTGCGACACTCATGGACGCCAATACCACCGCTAGAACGCCGGAGGGCTTCCGTGGAACTTCCGCTCAGTCCGATCGAATTTGCGCGTCGAGCGCGAACGCTTTACGCGGATCGCGAGGCCGTTATCGACAGTGAAGCGCGATGGACCTACGGCGAGTTCTTCGACCGGTGCGATCGCTGGTCGGCAGTGCTTCAAGGCCTCGGCGTTCGCCAGCACGACCGTGTGGCTTACATCGCGCCCAACACCCACGCGCAACTCGAGTCGTTCTACTCGGTCCCGCAGATCGGAGCCGTGGTTGTTCCAATCAACTACCGGCTAACGCCGGCAGACTTCGTGTACCTCATCAACCACAGCGGCTCGCGAGTCGTGTGCGCACACACCGACCTTCTCGACTCCGTCGATTCTATTCGGAGCGAATTGCCCCAGGTCGAGCACTTCGTTGCGCTGGAGTGCAGCCGCGTTGGGTGGCTGGACTACGAGACCGCTATCGCGGATGCGCCTCCGAAATTCGTCCGTCCGGAAATTGCGGAGAACGATCTTTTGTCCATCAATTACACAAGCGGTACTACATCGAAGCCGAAGGGCGTAATGATCACGCATCGCAACGCGTACATGAACGTCGTTGGTACCTTGATTCATGTATCGATGACGTGCGCCGATCGGTATCTCTGGACACTACCGATGTTTCACGCGAACGGATGGACTTTCGTCTGGACTGTGACGGCCGTGGGCGGCGCTCACATTTGTCTCAGAAAGGTCGAACCGAAAGCTGTGTTTCAGTTGATCAATCAGGAATCGATCAGTCTTCTTTGCGCGGCGCCGACAGTGCTCATTGCACTTGCGAATGCGCCGGAGGAACTTCTGCATGACGTCCGTCGAGGTGTCCGAGTGGTGACGGCCGGAGCACCGCCGGCTGCCGCAACCATAGAACGCATTGAAGGCGACCTCGGCTGGGAGGTCACTCAAGCCTACGGCATGACCGAAACAGCGCCGTTCATCCTGATTGGCGAACCCCGTGAAGAACACCGCAAACTCAGTCCGAAGGATAGAGCCGTAATCAAAGCCAGACAAGGCGTCGAACTCGTGACCTCCGGAGAGCTGCGCGTGGTCGACCCGGAGGGTCTTGAGGTACCGCGCGACGGAAAAACCCTTGGTGAAATCGTCGTCCGAGGGAACGTCGTTATGAAGGGCTATTACCAGGATCCGGAGGCCACGGCGCAGGCGATGAGCGGAGGCTGGATGCACACCGGGGATGCGGCGGTGATTCATCCCGACGGCTACGTCGAGATACGCGATCGCCTCAAGGATGTGATCATCAGTGGCGGAGAGAACATCTCTTCCGTGGAAGTGGAGGGCGTCCTGCTCCGGCATCCCACCATCAAGGAAGTCGCGGTTGTCGGTTTACCCCACCCAAAGTGGGGGGAAGTTCCTCATGCCTTCGTCGTTCTCAGGGCGGGAGCCAGCACGACGGAAGCAGAAATCAGGGAGTTCGCGCGGGCGAACCTGGCGCACTTCAAGGTTCCCAACGGGTTCACTTTTATACCGGAGCTTCCGAAGACAGCCACGGGGAAGATTCAGAAGTATGTCCTGCGCGGAGGCCGGGCCGCGATTTCCCGTCAGTGAATGTTCTTTCACCTAAACTGACTCATGATTTTTTAGAAGACCCCGAGATACAATCTCGCCATGAAAATGATGAACTCCAGAATGCAGAAGCCGCCGCGAAGCATATCGATCTCCACCGTTTTGGTGGCATTAGTTTTGGTCATCCTTCTGGCGGCTCTTGTCGTGACCTACAAACGGTGGGAAGGCCACGCGCCTGAGGCCGCGTTCGATCGCGACTTCAAGGCCTTGGGCCGGGCCCCGTCTGTGGGATTGACGGTCCAAGATTCCGGAACCGGCTTGAGACACGTGACGATTCTCCTCAAGACGAAGGACCAGTCACTCGTCCTTGCGGACGACTCGTTTGATCGACCGGGGGCCGAAAAGTCCAAAACCTATGACGTTGGAAAGTTGATCGCGGAAAAATACGCAATACGCGACGGTCCGGCTACCTTAGATATCAGCGTCTCCGACTATGCCCTCCGCAACTTTCTACGGGGAAATCGAACTCTGCTTTCGAAGGATTTTGAGTTCGACATCAAACCTCCTCAATTGGAGGTGCTTTCCGGACAGCATTACATCAATCAGGGCGGATCGGAATTTGTGGTATACCGGGTCTCGGACGATGCAGAAGTATCGGGCGTCCAGGTTGGACCGCATTTCTTTCCCGGCTTTCCCGCCAACTCCGCCAACAAGGTTGACAAAAACCTCCACTTTGCGCTTTTCGCCTTGGCCTATGACCTGCCTGCGGACACGCCTGTCAAGGTGGTTGCTCGTGACTCCGCTGGCAACGAATCCGTGGCGGACTTCTGGCACAAAGTGTTTCCCCGCAAATTTCGCAGCCGCGATATTCCACTGGAAGACAGTTTCGTCAAGAAAGTTGTTCCCGAAATTATGGCTCACACTCCCGAGATCCACGACCAGGGGGATCCGGTCAAGACGTTCGTGGAAATCAACAGCAAGTTGCGGCGCCAGAACCACGAGACCATTGCGAAGTTAGCCAGGGAGTCGCCGGGACAGTTTCTTTGGAACGGCGCTTTCCTGCAGTTGAGCAACTCCAAAGTGGAGTCCTTTTTTGCGGATCGGCGGACATACGTATATCAGGGGAAACCAGTCGATCAGCAGGACCACGTTGGGTTCGACCTGTCTGTCGTGCACCAATATCCGATCGAAGCAGCCAATGACGGGAAGGTCATCCTGGCGAACTATTTTGGCATTTACGGCAACACCGTGATGATTGATCACGGCGTTGGGCTGATTTCACTGTATGGTCACATGAGCTCGATCGACGTCAAACCCGGACAGATGGTGAAGAAAAGGGACGTCCTCGGAAAGAGCGGGGCCACCGGACTGGCGGCGGGAGACCATTTGCACTTTGGACTCTTTCTGCACGGAGTGCCGGTCAATCCAACGGAATGGTGGGATCCCAAGTGGATCCAAGAACACGTGCTCGACCGACTTAAAGAAACGGATTCCCCTTCTGAAACAGGAGGGGTGGCTGCGCCACAAAACAAGGGATAGCCACGGGGAATTTCGGGGACGGATGTTCCGAAACGCATTCCAAACACGTTTCGAGGACGGACCACCCCGTCCGCGCCAACTTTGGTGGCCTGCGGCATCATTCTTTTTGATGGCGCGGCCACCCCTGCTTTGCAAGGGTAACAACATACTTGGCTAACCAAGTCACGGAAGATCAGCAATCAGCAACGCCGGATTCCCAATGTCTAACAGCCATGTGCGATCAGCCAACGCGATCGCTGAGGCTGTTGCGTATTTTCGTTAGGTATTCATGATCGGCGATGGCGGATTGCTTATGTTGGGAAGGCGTGAGGAGGTGACCCGTGTATCAGTTCATCACCTCGCTGGCAGCACATGATCGCATCCGCGCGTGCGAGGAGTTCCTTCAGACGCTCTCGGGAGAGGAAGTGCTGGTTGTGTCCGCAACAAGGATGGCTGCGGATGAACTTGCGCGCGCGCACTGCCTGAAGTCCGGAGGAAGCTTTGGGATCCATCGATTCAGCCTTGCGGCTCTCGCGGTCGAGATTGCTTCGGAGCGCCTGGCCGCCTCCGGAAAATCCGTTTTGGCAGGTGTTGCAATCGATGCGCTCGCTGCGCGCGCAGTTCAGGATTGCCGGGCGGAGACGGCATTGCAGTGGTTTGAGCCGGTCGCGACGGCTCCGGGATTCTTCCGCGCACTCGCCTCGACTCTCACCGAACTTCGTTTGAACGATGTCGACGTTGAAGGACTGCGCCAGAGCGGACCCGCGGGATCCGATCTAGCGGTGCTGCTAATTGCATTCGAACGATATCTAACGGACGCAGGTCTCGCGGATCTGGCGCAAGTCTACGGGACGGCTGCAGCGGCCATCAAAGATGGGCAATATCGATTTGAAGGTTTTCCCGTGGTCTTCCTCGATGTGGCGCCGCGTTCCGAACTCCAGCTGGAATTCATCGCGCGATTGGCCGCCCGAGCCCGAGCGGTTTTCGCTGTAACCAGCCCCCGCGACGAGCGGACCGTTGTCTTATTCGAGCACGCGTTGAATGCCAAGGCGAAACCCATGGGTGATGGGAACTCGAATGCGCTGAGTCGACTTCGTGAACACGTGTTCTCGACATCGGCTCCGCCGAAAGGCGTGCTCGACTCCAGTCTGCAGTTTCGTTCCGCCACAGACGAGGCGCGAGAGTGCGTTGAAGTGGCCCGCTCGATTCTTGCGGCCGCTCAATCGGGCGTAGCGTTCGACAGAATGGCGATTCTGCTTCGGAATCCCGAGGCATATCAGCCGCTGGTCGAAGACGCGTTGAGGCGGGCCGCCATACCGGCATTCTTCACTCGGGGTAGCCGCAGGCCCAATCCTTCGGGCCGTGCATTTCTGGCTTTGCTCGCGTGCGCAGCAGACGGACTAAGCGCGTCGCGATTTAGCGAATACCTGTCACTCGGTCAGGTACCCGAACCCGACGAGCAGGGGGAACCTCCGAAGCGAGAGCCGGCTTGGGTGCCCGTGCAAGGCGAGCTCTTCCCAGATCTGCGGCCCGAAGAACAAACCCCTATTCCTTCGCGACCCTCAAAGGAACTACGAACTCCTCAACATTGGGAACGGCTGCTCGTGGACGCGGCGGTGATCGGAGGACGCGATCGATGGGTCCGAAGGCTCGACGGCCAGCAACAAGAGTTTGAAAAACAAATCGAAGAACTCCGTGGCGAAGATGAGCCGCGGCTGGCCCATGTCCAGCGGCAGCTTGAACGCTTAAAGCATCTGCGGCAGTTTGCGCTTCCCCTGATTGAATTTCTAGATCGGCTGCCCCGGAACGATCTGTGGGGTGCGTGGCTAGATGCGCTGGAGCGTCTCGCAGCGATGGCGCTTCGTGAGCCTGAAGCTGTGCTTTCGACACTGGCTGAGCTCCGGCCCATGATCAACGCGGGTCCGGTGACTCTCGACGA
>Ga0209056_10004955_pt1 | contig 13956 bp, 10 predicted proteins | sample GraSoiAngelo_114_FD_185876 | JGI IMG/M metagenome (GOLD analysis project Ga0209056, IMG submission 185876) | Grasslands soil microbial communities from the Angelo Coastal Reserve, California, USA - 14_0903_13_40cm (SPAdes) (version 2) | ecosystem: Environmental > Terrestrial > Soil > Grasslands... | reverse complement strand
GAAGCTCGCCTTGTAGAACTGGGAATCGCCCCCGAGGCCGGCGAAGTCGAAGGAGAGGGTGGTCTGCGCCCCCTTGGTCGGGGCCGCGATCACATCCCGGCTGTCGCGGGTCAGGGAGACGCCGACCGAGGAGGTGATCGTGGCGCCCTTCTGTTCCACCAGATCGGGCGTCGCGGTGTCGCTGAGATGGCTGATGACGTCTCTCGAGAGTCGGTATCCGGTATGCCAGCGCCAGTACTCGGCGAACGGGTGGCTCATCCGGAGATTCAAGCCCGTCGTGTCGTAGGTGTAGTCCTGGTAGTTGCGAATGCTCTTGTAGACGTCGAATCCCGCCGAGAGAGGCCGGTCGAACAGCCACGGATCGGTGAAGCTGATCGTCCCCTGCTGGGTGGTGGCGCCGGCGCGGATCCTGATCGCGACCTCCCAGCCGCGGCCCAGGAAGTTGCGCTGGGCGAGGTCGATCGTGCCGACCAGGGAGTCGACCGACGAGTAGCCGCCGCCGATGCTGAAGATGCCAGTGGCCCGCTCGACCACCTCGATGTTCACGATGATGCGGGTCTTGTCGGAGCCGGGCTGCGTGGTGATGTTGACGGTCTCGAAGTAGCCCAGGTTCACCAGCCGCTGCCGGGCCTTTTCCTTGTTCTGGAGCGTGTAGAGATCGCCCTCGTGCAGCGGCAGCTCCCGACGCAGGATCTTGTCCTCGCTCCGGACGTTGCCGCTGATGTTAATCCGCTCGACATAGACTTCCGGCCCCTCGGTGATCTCGAAGGTCAGGTTGATCTGGTTGACCGCCGGCAGCTGATCACGCTTGGGGTTCACGTCGGCCGAGGCGCGGCCGATCGTGCTGTAGAGATTCAGCATCGCGGTCGTGGTTTCCCGGACACGGCCCACCGAGAACACATCGCCGGTCCGGAGCTTGAGCTGCCGCTCGACCTCTTTTTCCGGCAACAGGGTCACCCCGGTGATCTTGACCTCGCCGACCCGGAACTGAGGGCCCTCGACGACGACGATCGTGATCGTCACCCGGGCCTTCTCGCGATCGACGTTGACGTCGTGCGACTCGACGCGGGCCTGGATGAAGCCGTTGTCGTTGTAGAGCTGGATGATGCGGTCAATGTCGACCTCGAGGCGCTGACGCTGCACCTTGCCGCGCAGGATGAAGTACTGGCGCTCCTTCGTCTCCATCGCGTCCTTGAGCTGGTCGGCCCTGAGCCCCTTGTTGCCGCGGAAGACGATCGACTCGATCGTCATCTGACGCCCCTCGACGATGTTGAAGATCAGCTTCACGTCCGAGTCGGCGAACTTCTCGACGGTCGGGGTGATCTGGACCTCGAAGTAGCCCTCGTCCTCGTAGAAGTCGCGCAGCTTCTCCACGGCGCGCTGCACGTCGACCGGGTTGTAGACGCTCCCGAGCTTCAGATCGATCTTCTCCTGGAGCGAGTCCCGATCTTCCTTCTTGTTGCCGACGAAATCGACGTCACGCACGAAGGGCCGCTCCGAGACCACGAAGACGACCTTCACGCCGCCCTCGAAGTCCTCGACCCGGAGTTGGACGTCATCGAAGAACCCGAGGCTGAAGATGGAGCGGATGTCCTCGGCGAGGAGTGAAGGGTTGAACGTCGAACCGACGGTACTCTTGACGCGGCCGAGGATCACGGCGTCCTGGACGCGGCGATTGCCCTCGACGTGGATGTCCCGGATGAGGATGGGCGGCGGCTGGGACTGCTGCGCCCGCGCCGTCGAGGCGATGAGGAGGCCTGCCGTGAGCACAATGACGACCGCGAGACACACCCGCCCGGCTGTCGTCACCAGGCTCTCAGGTGTGTCGGGACGGCGCGCTAGTGCTCAGCAAGCTCGAGCGGCGCGTCGGCGGCCTGGGCTTCGCGGAACGTGAAATTCGCGCCCTCGATGTCCACCTCGATGCGGGCGCTCTCCGCGACCTGGCCCCGAACGATCGCCTCGGCCAGGGGATCCTCGATGTGCTTCTGGATCGTCCGCCGCAGTTGCCGCGCGCCGTACGTCTGATCGTATCCCTTCTCCACCAGCGTCGCTTCAGCCGCCGGCGTCAGGACGAGCTCGATGCCCTTCTCGCTGAGCTGCTTGTTGATTCGCCCGATCATCAACCGGATGATCTCCTTGATGTGCTCGAGCGACAGGGCGTGGAACACGATGATGTCGTCGATCCGGTTCAGGAACTCCGGCCGGAACGCCCGCTTCATCTCCTCGAGGACGCGTTCCTTCATCTTCTCGTAAGTCGACTCGTCGGTCTCCTGGAGGAATCCGGGGGATACGCGCTTGCCAATGAGGCTCGTCCCGAGGTTCGAGGTCATGATGAGGATCGTGTTCTTGAAGTCGACGACGTGGCCGAGCGAGTCAGTGAGCCGGCCGTCGTCGAGGACCTGGAGCATCATGTTGAACACGTCCGGATGCGCCTTCTCGATCTCGTCGAATAGCACGACGGAGTACGGGCGCCGGCGCACCTTCTCGGTCAAGAACCCGCCCTCTTCGTAGCCGACGTATCCGGGCGGGGCGCCGAGGAGGCGCGAGACCGAGAACTTCTCCATGTACTCGGACATGTCCACGCGGATCAGGGCGTTCTCGTCGCCGAACAGGTATTCCGCGAGCGCCCGGGCCAGCTCGGTCTTGCCGACACCCGTCGGGCCGAGGAACACGAACGAGCCGACGGGGCGCTTGGCGTCCTTGAGACCGGCGCGGGACCGACGGATCGCGCGCGCGACAGCCGCGACGGCGTCGTTCTGACCGATGATCCGTCCGTGGAGGGCTTCCTCCATTCGCGCGAGCTTCTCGGATTCCTTCTCCTCGAGCTTGGCGAGCGGGATGCCGGTCCACCGAGAGACGATGAACTCGATGTCCTCTTCCTCGACCGACTGCGTCCCCTTACCCTTGTTCTTCTCCCACTCGCGCTTGAGCTCCTCGTCGCGGTGACGAAGGACCTTTTCCTTTTCGCGGAGCGAGGCGGCCTTCTCGAACTCCTGCGCCTCGAGGTACATGTCCTTCTCGCGGATCACGCGCTCGAGCTCCTTCTCGATCTCCTTGAGCTCGGGCGGCGGGGTCAGCGCCATGAGGCGAGTGCGCGAGGAGGCCTCGTCGATCACGTCGATCGCCTTGTCGGGGAGCTGGCGGTCGGTGATGTAGCGATCGGCCAGCTGCACCGCGGCGGAGATCGCGCGCTCGCTGATCTTCACCCGGTGATGGGCCTCGTACTTGTGCCGGAGACCCCGGATGATCTCGATCGCCTGCGGCACGGAGGGCGCCTTGACGATGACCGGCTGGAAGCGCCGCTCGAGGGCGCCGTCCTTCTCGATGTACTTGCGGTACTCGTCGAGAGTCGTGGCGCCGATCGTCTGGATCTCGCCGCGCGAGAGGGCCGGCTTGAGCATGTTCGAAGCGTCGATCGCGCCTTCGGCCGCGCCGGCGCCGATGAGCGTGTGGAGCTCGTCGAGGAACAGCACGACGTTCTCCGACTGGCGGATCTCCTTCATCACCGCCTTGAGCCGCTCCTCGAACTGGCCGCGGTACTTCGTGCCGGCGACGAGCGCGCCCAGGTCGAGCTGGAGCAATCGCTTGTTCACGAGGACGTCGGGCACGTCGTGGCTGACGATCTTCTGCGCAAGCCCTTCGACGATCGCGGTCTTGCCCACGCCGGGCTCGCCGATCAGGACCGGATTGTTCTTCGTCCGGCGGGCGAGGATCTGGATGACGCGCTCGATTTCCTGCTCGCGGCCGATGACGGGATCGAGCTTGCTCTCACGAGCCAGCTGGGTCAGGTCGCGGGCGAACTCGTCGAGGACCGGAGTCTGCGAGCGCTTCTTGGGCCGTGGATAGTACTGGTCGCCCAGAAGCGCGAGAGTCTCCTGACGAACCTCGTCGAGTCGGGCGCCGAGCGACTCCAGGATTTTCGCGGCGATCGACTGCCCTTCCTTCATGAGCCCGAGCAGCAGATGCTCGGTACCGATGTAGTTGTGGCCGAGTTGACGCGCCTCCTCGATGGAGAGCTCGAGAACCCGCTTGGCCTGCGGCGTGAACGGCACTTCCCCGAATGTGAGCGTCTTGGGGAATCCTGCGAGCGCGCGCTCGACCTCCGCCTTCACGGTCTCGAGACGAAGCCCGAGACGCTGCAGAACCGCGGTCGCGATTCCCTCGCCGTCGCGGATCAGCCCGAGAAGGACGTGCTCCGTTCCGACGAAATCGTGGCGGAAACGACCGGCTTCCTCACGCGCTAAGATAATGACCCGTCGCGCCCGTTCGGTGAACCGTTCAAACACTTGAGTGCCCCCACCCCTTCCGCAGGTCGCGGGATGCGAATTTACTTGCGCTGACAGCTAGTTACCAGACTGCGAATTCAGTATAGCCCACGGCTCCCAAGCCCGCTAGCGTTTTTCCCCCCGAGCGACTAACTGCGCGAAACCGTTATCCGATCTACGGCGATTCCGGCAGAATCTCGCGCGCTCGGCCCTCCACCAGGCGATAGCCACGTTCGGCCTTCTGGGCCAGGTCGGGGTTGTGGGTCGCCACGAGAAAGGCCACCCCGCGCTCGGCCTGGAGGCGGAGGAAGAGATCGTAGATGACCTCGCTCGTCTTGGGGTCCAGGTTGCCCGTCGGCTCGTCGGCGAGGATCACTTTCGGGTTGTTGATGAGCGCCCGCGCGATCGCGACGCGCTGCTGCTCACCGCCCGAGAGCTCGCCAGGAAGATGATTCAGCCGGTCGCCGAGCCCGACCTCGGCCAGAGCGGCGGCCGCGAGCTCTCTGACCTCGCGAGCGGGCTTGCGCTCGATCAGCGCGGGGATCATCGCGTTCTCGAGCGCGCTCATGTCGCCCAGGAGGTTGTAGAACTGGAACACGAACCCGACATCGCGTCGGCGATACCGCGCGAGCCCCGCCTCGCCCCACGCCGCGAGGTCGTCTCCGTTGAACAGGACGCGGCCACCCGTGGGCCGATCGAGCCCGCCGAGCAGGTGGAGCAAGGTCGACTTCCCGACGCCTGACGCTCCGATGAGGGCGACGAACTCGCCGGGGCCGATCCTCACGCTGGCGCCCCGAAGAACACGCACGACCTCGGGGCCTGACCGGTATTCCTTCTCGAGCTCCTCGCCTATGAGCAGCGCGAGGGCGCCGTCGTCACTCATACCGGAGCACGTCGACCGGGGCGAGCGAGCCCGCCCGCTTGGCTGGGATGATGGTCGCCAGGAACGACAGGATGAGCGTAGCGCCGATGATCATGAGCCCGTCGCTCATGGTCAGCTTCATCGGCAGGTGATCGATCTGGTAGACGTCGCCGGCCAGCCGGATCACCTTGTAGGTGTTCTGGGCCCAGATCAGAATGAGGCCCGCCGCCGCGCCGGCCGCGGTGCCCGTGACGCCGATGGTCATGCCGACGGCGAAGAACACGAGGGTGATCGATCGCGAGGAGGCGCCGACCGCCTTGAGGATCCCGATCTCCTTGCGCTTCTCGGCGACGAGCAAGACGAGGTGGCCGATGATCGCGAACGCGGCCACCAGCACGATGATCGTGACGACGACGAAGAGCGCAAGCTTCTCGAGCTGGAGCGCCGCGAAGAGGCTCCGGTTCATCTCCATCCAGTCGCGCACCCAGTAGCGGAAGCCGAGCTGAGCGGAAACGATGCGGCTCACGTTCTTGGCGTCGAAGGGGTCGTTCAGCTTGACCTCGATTCCGGTGACCCCGGCGAGCCCGGCGAACTCCTTCGCGAGGGGCAGGCTCAGATAGGCGATCGAGGAGTCGTACTCGTGCATCCCGATCTCGATCGTACCGGCGACGGTGTAGCGCCGCATCTTGGGGACCATGCCCACGGCCGTCACGGCGCCCTCCGGTGAGATCACCGTGACCGAATCTCCGGGAAACACGCCCAGGCTCCGCGCCAGCTCGCGCCCGAGCAGGATCGCGGGCTCGCCGTCGGCGAGCGGATCGACCGAGCCCTGACGAATTTGCGACCGGACGTCCTCGCGGACCGCTGCCGTCGCCAGGTCCACGCCTCGGATCAGGCCGCCGCGCGCGCCGCCGTTCGGCGTCGTGAAGAGCGCCTGCTGGTGGACGAAGGGCGTGGCCGAGTGGACCCCGCGGATGGCCTTCACGCGGTCGGCGACCTTGTCGGCGTCGTCGAGTCCCTGCGAGCCACCCTGGAAAATCAGAAGGTGCGGGCTGCCGGCGATGATCCGGTCCCGGATCCCGTCCTGGAAACCGGTCATCACCGCGAGCACCACGATGAGCGCGGCGACGCCGAGGAAGACCCCGCCCAGGCCGATCCAGACGAAGAGCGAGAGATTCGTCCGCTGCCCGCGCGAGCGGAGATAGCGGAAGCCGAGGAGGAGCTCGAACGGCAGTCCGGCCTTCATCGGCCGCCTTCGGGTCGCAGCAGCGGGAACAGAATCGTCTCACGGATCGACGGCTGGTTCGCGAACATCATGAGCAGCCGATCGATCCCGATCCCCTCGCCCGCGGCCGGCGGCATGCCGTACTCCAGCGCGCGGACGTAGTCCTCGTCGAGCCAGTGGGCCTCGTCGTCCCCACGGGCCTGCAGCGCCGCTTGCTCCCGGAAGCGCGCGAGCTGGTCGATCGGATCGTTCAGCTCGCTGTAGGCGTTGGCCATCTCGTGGCGCGCGACGAACAGCTCGAATCGGTCGACCAGCTGCGGCATGTCGCGCTTGCGCTTGGCGAGCGGCGAGAGCTCGGTCGGAAAGTCGACGACGAATGTCGGCTGGACGAGCGTCGGCTCGACCAGCGTCTCGAACACGTCCTTCCAGAGCTTCGACGCTGGTCCCCCGTCGTGGACGATCCCGCGCGGCGCCGCCGCCCGCGCCACGCTCTCGACGTCCGTCGTGGGCGTCACGGCAAGCCCGAGAGCCTGCGAGACGCCCTCGAAGAACGGCAGGCGCCGCCACGGGGGCTTGAGGTCGAGCGCATGCTCGCCCCAGACGAGGGACAAGGAACCGCGTAGCGCGTGGGCGAGCTCGACGAAGAGCGCCTCCGTCAACTCCATCAGGTCGGTGTAATCGGCGTACGCTTGATAGAACTCCAGCGTCGTGAACTCGGGGTTGTGCATCGTCGATACCCCCTCGTTCCGGAAGTTCCGGTTGATCTCATAGACGCGCTCGAAGCCGCCCACGAGCAGACGCTTGAGGTAGAGCTCGGGCGCGATGCGCAGATAGAGATCCAGGTCGAGCGCGTTGTGATGCGTCTTGAACGGCCGGGCGATCGCGCCGCCCGGGATCGGCTGCATCATCGGGGTCTCGACCTCGAGAAAGCCGCGCGCGTCGAGGAACGCGCGGATCCCGCGCACGAGCCTCGCCCGCATCGAGAAGATCTCGCGCGCCTCGGCGTTGACGATCAGATCCACGTAACGCTGTCGGTATCGCGTCTCCACGTCCTTCAGCCCGTGCCACTTCTCGGGTAAGGGCCGGAGCGACTTGGCCAGGAAGGCGAACGTCTTCACCGCGACGGTCAGCTCGCCAGTCCGTGTCCGGAACATCTCGCCCGTCACACCCACGAAGTCGCCCATGTCGAGCTCGACGAAGCGGGCGTATTCGTCACCCAGTCCGTCGGCGCGCGCATAGAGCTGGATCCGCCCGGTCTGATCCATGAGGTGGGCGAAGCACGTCTTGCCGTGATGGCGTATCGCCACGATGCGGCCGGCCAGGCTCACCGGTCCGAAGCCCTTCAGCTCCTCGTCGTTCGCGTTGCCGAGGCGCTCGGCGAGGCCGTGTGCCCACTGGGTGACCGGATAACGGCCGCCGAACGGATCGGTCCCGCGGCTGCGCAGCGCGTCGAGCTTCTCGCGTCGGAGCCGGATCAGCTCGTTGTCGTTCGGATTCGTCACGGATTCGCCCCGACCGCGGCCCGCACGATCGTCGCTCATGCTTCTCGGCCCCGCGCCCAGAGCAGGTACGCCTTGATGAAAGGATCGAGGTCGCCGTCCATGACGCCGTCCACGTTGCCGATCTCGAGCCCGGTGCGATGGTCCTTGATCAGCTGGTAGGGATGGAACGTGTACGACCGGATCTGACTGCCGAACGCGATCTCCTTCTTCTGTCCGGTCAGCTCGGCCAATTCCTCGCGCTGCTTTTTCTCGGCGATCTCGTAGAGCCGTGCCTTGAGGATGCGCATCGCGGTGTCGCGGTTCCGGAGCTGCGAGCGCTCGTTCTGACACGACACGACGAGGCCCGTCGGCAGGTGCGTGATGCGCACGGCCGAGTCGGCGGTGTTCACCCCCTGCCCGCCCGGGCCCGACGCGCGGAACACGTCGACACGGAGCTCGTCCTCCCGCACGTTGACCTCGACGTCGTCGACTTCGGGCACGACCGCGACCGAGGCAAAGCTCGTCTGCCGACGGCGCGAGGCATCGAAGGGGGAGATCCGCACCAGACGGTGCACGCCGGTTTCGCCGCGCAGGTACCCGAACGCGTACTCGCCGGACACCTCGACCGTGGCCGACTTGATCCCCGCCTCGTCGCCGGGCAGCAGATCGACCACCTCAGCCTTCAGGCCCGCGCGCTCGCACCAGCGGAGGTACATGCGCAGGAGCATCTGAGCCCAGTCCTGCGATTCGGTGCCGCCGGCCCCCGGATGGATCGACACGATCGCCGCCTTCGTGTCGTGGGGCCCCGAGAGCATGATCTTCAACTCGAACTCGTCGAGGTCCTTCGTGAGGCCCGCGATACCGTCGGCGATCTCGGCGTCGAGGCTTCCGTCGGTGGCCTCCTCGGCGAGCTCGACGAGCACCGTGAGGTCGTCGGCCTTCCCGCCGAGCTCTTTCAGGCGCGCGACGACGCGCGAGAGCTCGGTCCGCTCGCGAATGACCTCCTGGGCGCGGCGGTTGTCCTCCCAGAAGGACGGCTGGGCCATGTCGGTGTCGAGCGTGGCGAGGCGCTGCTCCTTGGCGGGGACGTCAAAGATGCCCTCGAAGCTCGGCCACCCGGCTCGTCAGCACGTTCACGTCGCGCTTGAGGTCGCCGAGCATCAGGCGACTCGGTTCCACGCTCGGGCTGCGAGCGACGCGCCCGAAACGACGATTGCCAGGTACCCAAGCCAGTCGCCGAAGCGCGAGTAGAGCGTGAGCCCGGTTCGCAGCGGTACCCGTTCAACCGCCGTGGTTCGCTCGTACAGCGCGACACGGCGAACGATCTTGCCGGTGGGCGCGATGAAGGCGGAAACGCCGGTGTTGGCTGCGCGAACCACGGCGACGCGGTGCTCAACGGCTCGGAACGGATACATGGCGAGATGTTGCCACGGGCCGCTCGTACGGCCAAACCATGCGTCATTGGTCATGTTCACGATCAAGCGCGCGCCACCTTTCACGAACTCGCGGACGAGCTCAGGGAAGATTCCCTCGTAACAGATGACGACTCCGAACGGGGCTGGCGGGCCCGGAAAGACGCTCGCGCGGAAGCCCGGCTCGAGCTCGGCGATGAACTCGGCCCAGCTCCGGACGAATCCGAACAGTCCCGCTAGCGGCACGTACTCGCCGAAGGGGACGAGATGGATCTTATCATACCTGCCGATGATCCCCCGTTCGGTAAGCAGAAACGCGCTGTTACGTGCCTTCGGTGGAGTCGATCCATCAATGTCGATCGAGCCCACCAGGAGGGGGACGTGGAGTGAGCCGGAGAGTGCCCCGAGTGTTCGCAAGAGCTGCGGGTCGCGCCGGATCGGCGAAGGCGCTGCGGTCTCGGGCCACACGATCAGGTCGGGGCGCTCGGCGCCCGCGCGCGAGGTCAGCGTCAGGTAGATCGCGAGCGTCGTCGTGGCGAATGCGGGGTCGAACTTCAACGGCTGCTCGATAGACGGCTGCATGATGGCCACGGTCACCTCGCCCGGCGGGGCGGGAGCCGAGAGACGCCAGGCCCCGAACGCCAGTATCCCACCGAGCAGCAACCCCGAAAGCGCCACCCCGCCGAGCGCCGGGCGCCAGGCGAGCACGAAGCAGCCGGTGATTGCGGCGTTGACCGCCACGATCACGAGCGACACCGCGTACACCCCGCCGAGCTCCGCGATCTGGATGACCGGCAGACGAAGATACTGGGAGTAGCCGAGCAGACCCCACGGGAAGCCGCCGAACAGGTGGCCTCGGATCCACTCGCCGGCGACCCAGAGAAACGGGGACGCACAGAGAGCCCAGACGATCGAGCGCTGCGCGAGCCACGAGACGGCGGCGGCGAAGAGGCCGACGTAGAGGGCGCAGTAGCCCGCGAGGGCAAACGTCGGCCCCCACGTGAGCGGCCAAGGGATCGAACTGTAGGTGTTGAAGGTGTAGTCGAGCCATCGGAGGAGCACCAGATAGAACACGGTCCCGAAGATCCACCCCCACGCGAACGCCACGCGGATTGGCTGGCGTAACGCATCGACGATCAGGGGCGTGAGGGCGACCCAGACCACGCCCTCCCAGTCGGTCCGGGGGAACCCGAGCCCCATGACGACGCCAGTCGCCACGAGGATGAGGGCACGGCGAGGCGAGGGACGCAGGCTCAGGAGCCCCACACGAGCCGATCGGCCAGGAACCGCGGTAAGCCCCCGCGGAGGATCTTCTCGCGGGCCCGCGCGACGTCGTAGACGACGCGGCGGATCGAGACGGTGCCCTGCTCGACGTCCCAGATCGCGTACGCCGCGCGCGGATCGCGATCCCGAGGCTGACCGACGCTGCCGACGTTGACCAGGTATCGGCGGCCGCGCTCGAGCTCGACATCGACGGCGCCGACCCGATGCTCGCGTCCGGAGGAGCCAAGCGACCACGTCCCGGCCAGGTGCGAGTGGCCGACGAAGCAGAGCCGCGTCGTGAAGGCGGAGAACGCGTCGAAGCCGTCCTGCGCCGTGAGGAGATATTCCCACTCGTCCGGACGATCGGGCGAGGCGTGCACGAGCGTGGCGCTCGACGTCCCAGATCGCGTACGCCGCGCGCGGATCGCGATCCCGAGGCTGACCGACGCTGCCGACGTTGACCAGGTATCGGCGGCGCGCGCGTGGACGTTGAACCACTCGAGATCGATGAGCCCGACGACGGCGTGCTCGTGATTGCCCGAGACGATCGCCTGCGCCTTTTCGGCCACGATCTCGATGCACGCGACCGGATCGGCGCCGTAGCCCACCAGGTCTCCGAGGCAGACCGTCGCGTCGGTCCTCGGCGCCGCGTCGGCGAGAACCGCCTGGAGCGCTTCGAGGTTGGCGTGGATGTCCGAAAGCACCGCGTACCGCACGGGACAGCTCAGAACGTCGGACGGAGTTCTTTGTGGATGCGATCGAGCAAGCCGTTGATGAACCGGCTCGACTCCTTGGTGCCGAACTTCTTGGCGATCTCGATGGCTTCGTTGATTGCGACCTTCGGCGGCACGGCCGCCGTCCACAGGAGCTCGTAGACGGCGAGCCGGAGGATGTTGCGGTCGACGACGGCCATCCGCTCGAGATCCCAATGCTCGGCGAATTGCGAGATGGCGTGGTCGATCTTCGCCTGGTTCGACTTCGTGCCACGGACGAGCGCGTCGGCGAAGGCGTGCGTGTCGTCGTCCACGGGATGACGCGCCCAGAACTCCTCGTCGTGGGGGATCGGATCGTCGTCGCTGTTGAGGTCGAGCTGATACAGGAACTGGAGCGCGACCTCGCGGGCTTTCCTGCGCTTAGCCATTGGAGCGGGGGCCGTGAGGCCGGCTTGGACCGAGGGTGGCTTGAGAGAGACGCTTGTGGCCCCGACACGCCAACATCGACCCGCGCCAATTCGATCCGCGGCGATTCGACCCGCGGCGATCCCGCCCGTGGCGGTCCGACCCGCGGCGATTCCACCGGCTCGCGTTATCGTCGGCGTACATGTCCCTGTCCGGGACGTGAGGGGCTTCGGCCCGCCCGATGGTCGCCGAGCTGGCGGATCCACTCGGCCATCTGCAGCGCCGCCTCGGCGGCCTCTTCGCCGCGGTTCCCCACGTCGCCTCCAGCGCGCGCCCACGCCTGTTCCTCGCTGAGCGCCGTGATGACGCCGAAGGCCGTGGGCACACCCGTGGTGAGCGCGACGTGCCTGATCCCGGCGGCGGCTTCGCGCGCCACGTGCTCGAAGTGTGGAGTCTGTCCCCTGATCACGACGCCGACGCACACGATTCCAGAATACCGCCCGGTCGTCGCGAGGTGGTTCGCCGCCTGAGGAAGCTCGAAGGATCCGGGCACCCAGTGGACCTCGATCGCGTCGGGGCCGAGCCGCGCGGCGCGAAGGGCCTGCAGCGCGCCGGCGACGAGTCGCTGGGTGATGCGCTCGTTGAAGCGGGCCGCCACGATCGCAAACCTGAACGACCCGGTGCTTCCGGCGGCCCGGCGAAACTTCGGCGCGCGACCGGCCATATCAGTCTGGCAGCGACGACAGGAGGTGCCCGAGCTTGTCGCGCTTGGTGCTGAGGTACTTGCGGTTCGTCTCGGTCGCCGGAATCTCGATCGGGACGCGCTCGGAGATGTGCAGCCCGTAGCCTTCGAGGCCGACGATCTTCTTGGGGTTGTTGGTCAGGAGCTTCAGGTTCTTGACCCCCAGGTCGACCAGGATCTGAGCACCGATGCCGTAATCACGGAGATCGGCGTGGAATCCGAGCGCGACGTTGGCCTCGACCGTGTCCTTGCCCTGATCCTGGAGCTCGTACGCGCGCATCTTGTTGAGGAGCCCGATCCCACGGCCCTCCTGCCGCATGTACACGAAGACCCCGCGCCCCTCGGCCTGGATCCGGCTGAGCGCCTTGTCGAGCTGGAGGCCACAGTCGCACCGGCGCGAGTGGAAGACGTCCCCGGTCAGGCACTCGGAGTGGACGCGGACGAGCACCGGCGAGTCGCCGGACACCGAGCCCATCACCAGCGCGAGCGGCACGCGGCTGTCGACCGTGGTGTCGTAGGCAATCGCGGTGAACTCTCCGTAGTCGGTCGGAAGCTTGGTCGTCGCGATCCGCCGGACCAGTTTTTCCTTGTGAATCCGATACTCGATGAGGTCCCGGATCGTAATCATCTTGAGGGCGTGCGTCGTCGCGAGCTCTGTCAGCTGCGGCACGCGCGCCATGCCGCCGTCCTCGTCGAGGACCTCGCAGATGACGCCTGCCGGGTAGCACCCCGCCAGCCGGGCGAGGTCGATCGCGGCCTCGGTGTGGCCGGCGCGCCGCAGAACACCACCCCCCATCGCGCGCAGGGGAAGAATGTGGCCCGGACGCGTGAGGTCGTCGGCGCGCATGAGCGGGTCGACGAGCGTGCGGATCGTGACGGCACGGTCGTAGGCCGAGGTGCCGGTGGTGACTCCCCGCTTGGCGTCCACGGTGACCGTGAACGCGGTGCCCATGGGGGCGGTATTGTCGGAGACCATCATCGAGATTTTGAGCTCGTCCAGACGCTCACCGAGTAGCGGGACGCAGATCAGGCCCCGACCGTGCTTCGCCATGAAGTTCACCGCTGCCGGGGTCACCCGGTCGGCCGCCATCACGAGGTCGCCTTCGTTCTCGCGATCTTCGTCGTCCACGACGAGGAGGATGCGCCCCTGACGGATCTCCTCGATGCCCTCCTCGATGGTCGAAAACCCGGTCATGTCGTCCCCCTCAGCGCGAGCGAGCGCACCAGATACTTGCCGATCACATCCGCCTCGATGTTCGTCGCCTGACCCGGCTTGAGTCGTCCAAGCGTCGTCACCGCCAGCGTGTGCGGAATCAGCATGACCTCGAAGGTCCGGTCACCCAGCGCCGCCACCGTGAGGCTGACGCCATCCACGGCGACCGACCCCTGGGGAATCAGCAGGGGCTCGAGCTCCCGGCTCGGCAGCGTGACCCGCACCCGCGCCGTTGATTCTACACGGGTTACGTCATCCACGGTTCCGACACCGTCGACGTGCCCCAGGACCAGGTGGCCGCCGAGGGCGCCGCCGAACCGAAGGGGTCGCTCGAGGTTCACGGGGTCGCCCGGGCTCAGGTGTCGGAGCGCCGTG
>Ga0209056_10004954_pt1 | contig 13959 bp, 8 predicted proteins | sample GraSoiAngelo_114_FD_185876 | JGI IMG/M metagenome (GOLD analysis project Ga0209056, IMG submission 185876) | Grasslands soil microbial communities from the Angelo Coastal Reserve, California, USA - 14_0903_13_40cm (SPAdes) (version 2) | ecosystem: Environmental > Terrestrial > Soil > Grasslands ... | reverse complement strand
CCGACAAGTTGGCACCGCTTCTGGAGGCGGGACCACTCATTGTGAAGCCGTACCAAGGAACGGGCGGCTACGGCATCCGCATCATCCGGAGCGCCGCCGAGCTCGCGGACGTGCCGGCCAGCAAGGACCCTGTCTTAGCGCAGCGCTATCACCCGCCGCAGGGCCCTGATCGGAAGATGTTGTCAATCGGCGGCCGGATCTTTGGCGTGAAGAAGGTCTTCCCGCGGCGGACGGAAGCGGAGAAACATGGAGAGCCTTTCACGCCCACGCCGGAGCTGTGCGAGATCGCCCGTCGCTGCGGGCAGGCGTTCGGCATCGACCTCTACGGTGTGGACATCATCGAAAGCGACGGGACCCCGTACGTGGTGGACATGAACAGCTTCCCGGGGTTCAAGAGCGTCCCAGACGCGCCGCTGCGTCTGGCCAAGTACCTCTATGCCGCGGCGGAGCGTGCCGCACGAGGACAGCCGCTGTTCGAGTCGGCTGTCCTCACCGAGGCGGTGTCAACTGAGGGAGCCCGGTGAGCGTCACGATCTGCCTCGCCCCGGCGCAGACGATCGAGTACCCGCGGGGCGGCGGCCATTTCTGGGTGTATCTGAATTGGGCTCTCGCCCTACGCGCTAACGGATGCCGCGTCATCTGGTTGGAGGGCGTTGACCTTAACGACAGGGCGAACTCGCGCCGTCGGCGGCACGGCACCGATGTGCGTAAGTGCATCGCCACCCTGAAGAAGCGACTGGAGCCTTACGGTTTCGCGGACGCGATCGCGCTCTTCCCGTTGAACGACAAGCCGCTTCCGCGCGACCTTGCCGAGGGCTGCCTGGACCTAGATGCTGCTGCCGAGGCCGAGCTCCTGCTGAACCTGTGGCATTCCTTACCCTCACCCGTGGTGCGCCGCTTCCGACTGACCGCGTTCGTCGATACCGATCCAGGGCTGCTGCAGACCTGGATGACCGCCGGCGAGCTGAATGTGGCACCGCACGACATCTATTTCACAGTCGGAGAGGCGGTGGGCACGCCGGCGGCGCCGTTTCCCGACTGCGGCCTGCGGTGGCACTACACGCCGCCGCCGGTGTTCCTCCCCGAATGGCCGCCCGTTCTGGCAGCGTCCAGCGCGCCCTACAGCACTGTAGCCCACTGGTGGGGCGGGTCAGTGCGCTTGGGCGGCGAGCAGGTCAGCGGAGATAAGCTTGCCGCATTCTTGGAGTACGCGCACCTGCCGGCTCACACCCCGGTCACCCTCGAGCAGGCGATCTGCCTCGGGCGCCTCTTCGAGAAGTGGCGCGCGTGCCTGGAGCCGCTCGGCTGGAGGCTCCGGGATGCCTGGGACGTGAGCGCGACGCCTGAGCAGTACCGCGCCTACATCCAGCGATCGAGAGGTGAGTTCAGCTGCGCCAAGCCAACCTACGTCAAACTGGCGACCGGTTGGGTCAGCGACCGCACTGCCTGCTATCTGGCCAGCGGGAAGCCGGCGGTGGTGCAGCACACGGGTCCCAGCCGCTTTTTGCCCGATGCCGACGGCCTCTTCCGGTTCCGGAACATGGACGAGGCGGTGCGCGCGCTGGCCCAGGTGGAGTCCGACTACGAGCGCCACTGCCGTCTGGCGCGCGCGCTGGCCGAGGAATATTTCGATGCCCGTCGCGTCGTGGGGCGTGTGCTCGAGCAGGCCCTGGCCGAGCGTGTGGGCCATCCAGCGTAGCGATATGAACCTGGCCATCGATCACACCACAGAGCTTCGCCACGCGCTGGAACGCAGCGGCGAGCCCGGTGCTACCGAGTTGCTCGAGGCCCTGCAGGCGCTCCTGGGGAGCGCCGAGGTCGCCGGGCCAACGATCGGCCTGACACAGCTCAATCGTCGCGTATACCGGCTGCAGCTCGAGCCGGGCCCGGGACCACGCTCCCTGATCCTCAAGCGCAGCGAGCCGGCGATCGCGCAACTCAACCGACTGGTCGCCGAACGCTGGCTCCCGGCCATGGGGCTGGGCGACCGCTGTGCCCCCTTGCTGGCGACGGCGGCGGAGCGGCAGGGCCGCTGGGTGTGGCAGATCTATGAGGATCTCGGCGACGAGACTCTCGACCAATGCCCGGAACGTTCGCGCGTCGAGTCCGCCGTCGAACTGGTGGCCGAGCTGCACATGCGCGCCGCTGGGCACCAGCTGCTGCCGGAGGTTCGCCACCACAGCAAGGACCTTGGCTTGTCCTTTTTCATGTCAAACGTCGCCGATGCCATCCGGGGTCTCGAAGCACTGCCCCGGGCCGCCCTCCAGCCGTCGGCGAAAACGATGGCGATACGAGATCGTCTGCTCGATCGGTTGTACCACGCGCTCACGGACGCTCCCCGGAGGGCACAGGTCCTGAAGGAAGCGGGGGGACCGGACACGCTCCTGCACGGCGACCTGTGGCGAGCGAACGCGTTCGTGACGGCCACAGGCAACGGCACCCGTGTGCGGCTCATCGACTGGGATCATGTGGGGGTCGGGCCGTTCAGCTACGACCTCTCGACGTTTCTCATGAGATTTTCACCAGCCGAGCGGCCATGGCTCCTGAGTCACTACCGCCAGGCAGTGGCCGTGGTGGGCTGGCAGCTGCCTGCGGAACGGGAGCTCAACGTGTTGTTCGAGACCGCGGAGTACGCGCGCTTCGCGATCCGGGTGGCCTGGGCCGCCATGGCCTGGCTGCACGACGGCGCCGAGTGGGTCCCCGTCGAGTTGGCCGAAATCGCGCGCTGGTTCGAGGTATGGCGCCCAGTACTCGATGAAAAAAATCACCAATCATAAACGCGTCCTCGTCACCGGCGGCGCAGGATTCCTCGGCTCGCACGTTTGCGACCGGCTGGTCGCCGACGGCTGCGACGTGCTCTGCGCCGACAATTTCTTCAGCGGGACCAAGGACAACATCGCCCATCTCATCGGGAATCCCCGTTTCGAGCTGCTGCGCCACGATGTGACTTTCCCGCTCTACGTGGAAGTGGATGAAATCTACAATCTCGCCTGCCCCGCGTCCCCCATCCATTACCAGTACGATCCCGTCCAGACCACGAAAACCAGCGTACACGGCGCGATCAACATGCTGGGCCTGGCGAAGCGAACGAAAGCGAAAATTCTTCAGGCATCCACGAGCGAAGTCTATGGCGACCCCACCGTCCATCCCCAGACGGAGGACTACTGGGGCCACGTCAACCCCGTCGGCCTGCGCTCCTGCTACGACGAAGGCAAGCGCTGCGCCGAGACGCTTTTTTTCGACTATCGCCGCCAGCACAAGCTCCGGATCAAGGTCGCGCGCATTTTCAACACGTACGGCCCTCGCATGCACCCGAACGACGGGCGCGTGGTGTCCAATTTCATCGAGCAGGCCTTGAAGGGCGCGCCCATCACCGTCTACGGAGACGGCAAGCAGACGCGCTCGTTCTGCTATGTCGACGATCTCATCGACGCACTCGTCCGGTTGATGGCGACTTCCGACGATTTCACCGGCCCGGTCAACCTCGGGAACCCGGAGGAGTTCACCATCCTCGAGCTTGCCCGCAAGGTGATCGCAAACACGGGCAGCAGATCCGAGATCGTCTTCAAACCGCTGCCGAGCGACGACCCCATGCAGCGGCAGCCGGACATTTCATTGGCCAAGCAAATGCTCCAGTGGGAACCCGTAGTTGCGCTGAACGAAGGCCTGCGGCGAACGATCTCGTACTTTCGCGCTGAACGAAGGCCTGCGGCGAAAGATCTCGTACTTTCGGGATGATGATTTTAGGCGTTAGCGGAAGGACGTATCGGTGGCGAGACATGTACTGGTTACGGGCGGCGCCGGCTATGTCGGGTCCCACGCGTGCAAGGCGCTCGCATCGGCCGGCTACACGCCGATTGCCTATGACAATCTCGTCCACGGGCATGAATGGGCTGTCCGTTGGGGCCCGCTGGTGAAAGGCGACATTCTCGACAAAGTCCGCCTCGACGAGGTATTGGGCAAATACCGGCCCGAGGCGGTGATGCATTTCGCCGCCTTCGCCTACGTCGGGGAGTCGGTGGGAAATCCGGGAAAGTACTATCGCAATAATCTGTGCGGAACCGTGACGCTGCTTGAGTCCATGCGCGATCACGAGGTGGACAGGATCGTATTCTCGAGCTCGTGCTCGACGTACGGCGTGCCGCAAAGCCTGCCCATCAAGGAGACGCATCCGCAGAACCCCGTCAACCCTTACGGAGCGAGCAAGCGGATGGTGGAGCGCATGCTCGAAGATTTCGATGCGGCTCACGGGATCAAATCCGTTTGCCTACGGTACTTCAACGCGGCGGGTGCGGATCCGGACGGAGAGATCGGCGAGGACCATGATCCGGAGACACACCTGATTCCGCTGGTTCTTCGCGCCGCGCTTGGGCAGCGCCCGTCGGTGGCGGTTTATGGTGGAGACTACCCGACTCCGGACGGCACCTGCGTCAGGGATTACGTTCATGTGGCGGATCTTGCCGACGCACACGTCGGCGCGTTGCGGTTCCTGGAAGAGCGGGGGGCATCCGACAGGTTCAACCTCGGAACCGGCCGAGGGGCATCCGTTAAAAACGTGCTGGAAGCCGCGAGACGGGTAACCGGGCGTCGAATTGCCGCGGACGTGGTATCGCGAAGGCCCGGAGATCCGCCGCAATTGGTTGCCGACCCGACCCGGGCCGTCGAGACGCTCGGGTGGCGCCCGAAGTATCCCGAGCTCGAGGTGCAGATCGAGCATGCGTGGAACAAATGGAAATGAGATATCCGTTTACCGAGAAGCCGGCAATAGCCCGCCGTCCACGGCGGCTCGCCTGGATAGGGCTTGCCGTGCTCGCGCTCGCGGCGGGCGGGGCGAGCGTTTTTTTGCTCCAACCGGGCGACATCCAGCAGCGGCCGGCCAGCCGGCGCGGACCGACCCCGATACTCGCGGCGGCGGCGACGACAGGCGACATCAACATCTATCTGAGCGGCCTCGGCACGGTGACGCCGCTCAAGACCGTGACCGTGCGGAGCCGGGTGGACGGCGGGCTGATCAGAGTCCTGTTCACCGAAGGGCAGCTCGTGAAGGAAGGGGACCTCCTCGCCGAGATCGATCCGCGCCCCTACCAGGCTCAGCTCGCCCAGTTCGAGGGCCAGATGGCGCGCGACCAGGCGCTGCTCGCCAACGCCCGCATCGACCTGGAGCGCTATCGCACGCTGTATACGCAGGATTCGATCGCCAAGCAGCAGGTGGACACGCAGGAGGCGCTGGTGCGCCAGTACGAGGGCACGGTCAAGGCCGACCAGGGCCAGGTCGACAACGTGCGCCTGCAGCTCGCCTACGCGCGCATCACCGCGCCCGTCGGCGGCCGCCTGGGGCTGCGTCTGGTGGACCCGGGCAACGTCGTGCGCGCGGGCGACGCGAACGGCCTCGTCGTCATCACGCAGCTGCAGCCGATCACGGTGGTGTTCACCATCCCGCAGGACAATCTGCCCGGCGTGCTGAAGCGGCTGCGCTCGGGCGAGCGGCTCCCGGTCGAGGCCTACGACCGCGAGCAGAAAGTGAAGCTCGCAACCGGCGCGCTGCTCACGGTGGACAACCAGATCGATCCCTCGACCGGAACGGTCAAGCTGAAGGCGCAATTTCCAAACGAGGACGGTGGTCTTTTCCCCAACCAGTTCGTGAACGTGCGCATGCTGCTCGACACCCGGCGCGACGCCACGCTGGTCCCGTCGGCGGCCGTCGTGCGCGGCGGCCAAGGGACTTTCGTCTACGTCATCAACGAGGACCGGACTGTCGCACTGCGCAAGGTGAATGTGGGTATCGCCGAAGCGGACAGCGTGTCGGTCGAATCCGGCCTTGCGCCTGGCGAGCGGGTGGTCGTCGAGGGCAGCGACCGCCTGCGCGACGGCGCGAAAGTGGAGATTCCCGATCGTGCGGCCAGCGCCGCGCCCGGCAAGAGCGGCAAGGCGCCGGGGAAAGGCGAGGGCAAGCGGCGCCGCAAAGAGGGCGCATGAATCCCTCGCGGCTCTTCATCCTGCGGCCGGTGGCGACCTCGCTCTTGATGGTCGCGATCCTGCTCGCCGGCGCGATCGCCTACCGGCTGCTGCCGCTCTCGGCCTTGCCCGAGGTGGACTACCCGACGATCCAGGTCGTCACCTTCTATCCCGGCGCGAGCCCGGACGTGACGACTTCCTCGATCACCGCGCCGCTCGAGCGCCAGTTGGGCCAGATGCCGGGTCTCAAGCAGATGTCCTCCACCAGCTCCGGCGGCGCCTCGGTGATCACGCTGCAGTTCAGCCTGGAGCTGACGCTCGATGTCGCCGAGCAGGAAGTGCAGGCGGCGATCAACGCGGGCTCGAATTTCCTCCCCGCAGACCTGCCGGCGCCGCCCGTCTACAGCAAGGTGAATCCGGCCGACGCGCCCATCCTCACGCTCGGAATCACCTCGAAGACGATGCCGCTGCCGCAGGTGCAGAACCTTGTGGATACGCGCCTTGCACAGAAGATCTCGCAGCTTCCCGGGGTGGGCCTGGTGACGCTCTCCGGCGGCCAGCGGCCGGCGGTGCGCGTTCAGGTGAATCCGCGCGCGCTCGCGGCGAGCGGCCTGAATCTGGAGGACGTGCGCACCGCGATCGCCTCCGCCAACGTCAACCAGGCAAAGGGCAGCTTCGACGGCCCGAGCCGCGCCTACACGATCGACGCCAACGATCAGCTGCGCTCGGCCGCCGAATACCGCGCGGTCGTCGTCGCGTATCGCAACGGCGCGCCGATCCAGCTTTCGGACGTCGCCGACATAGTCGAGGACGCGGAGAACGTGCGGCTCGCCGCTTGGATGAACGAGGTTCCCGCGGTGATCCTCAATATCCAGCGCCAGCCCGGGGCCAACGTGATCGAGGTGGTGGATCGCGTGAAGCAGCTCCTGCCTCAGCTCACCGCCTCGCTCCCCGCGTCGGTCGAGGTCGCGACGCTCACCGACCGCACCGTCACCATCCGCGCGTCGGTCAAGGACGTGCAGTTCGAGCTGATGCTCGCGGTGGCCCTGGTCGTGATGGTGATCTTCCTTTTCCTGCGCACGGCCGCCGGCACCATCATCCCGAGCATCGCGGTGCCGCTCTCCCTGATCGGCACCTTCGGCGTGATGTACCTCGCCGGGTTCAGCGTCAACAACCTCACGCTGATGGCGCTCACCATCGCCACCGGCTTCGTCGTGGACGACGCGATCGTGATGATCGAGAACATCGCCCGCTACATCGAGGAAGGCGAGCCGCCCTTGCAGGCGGCGCTGAAAGGCGCCGAGCAGATCGGCTTCACCATCATCTCGCTGACGTTCTCGCTCATCGCGGTGCTGATCCCGCTGCTCTTCATGGGCGAGGTGGTGGGGCGCCTGTTCCGCGAGTTCGCGATCACGCTCGCCGTCGCCATCCTGATCTCGGCGGTCGTGTCGCTCACCTTGACGCCGATGATGTGCGCTAAGCTCCTGCGCCGCAGGCCCGAGTCCGAGCAGGGCGGTTTCTACCGCGCCGCGGGGCACTTCATCGACGCGATGATCGAGCGCTACGGCAGGATGCTCAACTGGGTGCTCGACCGCCAGACCGCGACCTTGTGGGTTTTCATCGGCACGCTCGCCCTCAGCGTGGTTCTCTACGTCGCCGTCCCGAAGGGCTTCTTCCCGTTGCAGGACACCGGCGTCATCCAGGGCATCTCCGAGGCGCCGCAATCGGTCTCCTTCTCGGCGATGGCCGAGCGCCAGCGCTCGCTCGCCCGCGCTATCCTGCAGGACCCCGCCGTGGAAAGCGTCTCCTCGTTCATCGGCGTGGACGGCGTCAACGCCACGCTCAACAACGGCCGCGTGTTCATCAACCTGAAGCCGAAGCCCGAGCGCGGCGCGGGCGTCGCGGAAATAATGCAGCGCCTGCAGCCGCGGATCGCGCAGGTCGAGGGCATCTCGCTCTACATGCAGCCGGTGCAGGACCTCACGATCGAGGACCGCGTCAGCCGCACCCAGTACCAGCTCACCGTCGAGGACGCGAATCCCGACGAGCTCGCCGCGTGGGTGCACCGCCTGGTCGATCGCCTCCGGGAGCTGCCGCAGCTCGCCGACGTGGCGAGCGATCTGCAGGACCAGGGCCTGCAGGCGTTTGTTTCGATCGACCGCGATACCTCGGGGCGGCTCGGCGTCACGCCCGCAGCCATCGACATCGCCCTCTACAACGCCTTCGGCCAGCGGCTGATCTCGACCATCTTCACGCAGTCGAACCAGTACCGCGTGGTGCTCGAGGTGAAACCGGAGTTCCGCCGCGGCCCGGACGCGCTGAAGGACATCTACGTCGCTTCCTCCTCGGGCGCGCAGGTGCCCTTGAGCGCGCTCACCAGGGTGACCGAGAAGCCGGCGCTGCTCGCCGTGAACCACCTCGGCCAGTTTCCCGCCGCGACCATCTCCTTCAATCTCGCCCCGGGCGCCTCGCTCGGCAGCGCGGTGCAGGCGATCGAGGCGGAGGCGCGCTCGCTCGATCTGCCGGCGTCGATGCGCACGAGCTTCCAGGGCGCGGCGCTCGCGTTCCGGGCGTCGCTTGCCAATGAGCTGCTGCTCATCCTCGCGGCGGTGGTGACGATGTACATCGTGCTCGGGGTGCTCTACGAGAGCTACATCCACCCGCTCACGATCCTCTCGACGCTGCCTTCGGCGGGCGTGGGGGCGCTCCTTGCGCTCATGCTCACGCGCAGCGATCTGGGCATCATCGCGGTGATCGGCATCATCCTCCTGATCGGCATTGTCAAGAAGAACGCGATCATGATGATCGACTTCGCGCTCGACGCCGAGCGCAACGACGGCATGAGCCCGCGCGACGCGATCTACCACGCGTGCCTGCTGAGGTTCCGCCCGATCCTGATGACGACGCTGTCGGCGCTGCTCGGCGCGCTGCCGCTCGCGCTAGGCACCGGCGCGGGCTCGGAGCTGCGCCACCCGCTCGGCATCACCATGGTGGGCGGCCTGATCCTCTCCCAGGCGCTTACGCTCTTCAGCACACCGGTGATCTACCTGTGGTTCGATCGCCTGGCGCGGCGCTTGGGCGGGCAGGGCGCGGCGGGCGCAAGCGTAAAACCCGTCGAGAACGGACGGCCGTGAATCTCCCCGAACCTTCCATCCGGCGTCCGGTCGCGACGACGCTGCTGACTGTCGGTGTCACGCTCGCCGGCGCCGCGGCCTTCGGCCTGCTTCCGGTCGCGCCGCTGCCGCAGGTGGACTATCCGACGATCTCGGTGAAGGCGCAGCTTCCCGGCGCAAGCCCCGAAGTCATGGCGGCGACCGTGGCGACGCCGCTCGAGCGCGCGCTCGGCCGCATCGCCGGCGTCACCGAGATCACTTCGTCCTCGTCGCTCGGCAACTCGAACGTCACGCTGCAGTTCGACCTCGACCGCGACATCGACGGCGCCGCGCGCGACGTGCAGGCTGCGATCAACGCCGCGCGCAGCCAGTTGCCCACCAGCCTGCCGCGCAATCCCACCTACCGCAAGGTCAATCCGGCCGACGCGCCGATCATGATCCTCGCGCTCACCTCCGACACGCTGGACCGCGGCGAGATGTACGACGCCGCTTCCACCATCCTCGCGCAGAAAATTTCCCAGGCCGAAGGCGTCGGCCAGGTGACGGTGGGCGGCGCCTCGCTCCCCGCGGTGCGCGTGGAGCTGAATCCGACGGCGCTCAACAAGTACGCGATCGGGCTGGACGAAGTACGCACGGTGCTCTCCGCCGCCAACGCCAACCGCCCCAAGGGCTCGGTCGAGGAGGGCGATCGCCACTGGCAGATCATGGCCGACGACCAGGCGAAGCGGGCGAGCCAGTACATCCCGCTGATCGTCGCCTACCGGAACGGCGCGGCGGTGCGCCTATCCGACGTCGCCGAGGTACTCGACTCGGTGGAGGACCTGCGCAACGCCGGCATCGCCAACGGCAAGCCCTCGGTGCTCGTCATCATCAACCGGCAGCCGAACGCCAACATCATCGATACGACCGAGCGCGTCCGCGAGCTCCTGCCTCTGCTGCGCGCCTCGATCCCGAGCACGATCAATCTGGACGTGGTGCTCGAACGCACCAGCACCATCCGCGCCTCGCTTTTCGAAGTTGAGAGAACGCTCGTCATCGCGATGGCGCTCGTGATCGTGGTCGTGTTCCTCTTCCTGCGCAACGCGCGCGCGACGCTGATCCCCGCGGTCGCCGTGCCGGTATCGCTCGTCGCGACCTTCGGCGTGATGTACCTCGCCGGCTTCAGCCTGAACAATCTTTCCCTCATGGCGCTCACGATCGCCACCGGCTTCGTGGTCGACGACGCCATCGTGGTGCTGGAAAACGTGTCGCGCCACATCGAACGCGGCATGCCGCCGTTCCAGGCGGCGTTGAAAGGCGCGCGCGAGGTGAGCTTCACCGTGCTCTCGATGAGCTTCTCCCTGATCGCGGTGTTCATCCCGATTCTTTTCATGGGCGGGATCGTGGGGCGGCTGTTCCGCGAGTTCGCCGTGACGCTCTCGGTCGCGATCCTCGTATCCTTGCTCGTCTCGCTCAGCGCCACGCCGATGATGTGCGCGCGGCTCCTGAAGCCCGCCCATGAGCGCAAGCCCTCGAGACTGTTCCTCGCGAGCGAGGGCCTGTTCGCCTCGATGCTGCGCGGCTACGAGGCGAGCCTCGCCTGGGCGCTCGCGCATTCGCGCCTGATGATGCTCGTCCTCGCCGCCGCCATCGGCCTCAACGTCTACCTCTACGTTCACATCCCGAAGGGCTTCTTCCCGCAGCAGGACGTGGGGCGCATGAGCGGCTCGATCCGGGCGGATCAGGCCATCTCGTTTCAGGCGATGCGCGGGAAGCTCGCCGATTTCGTCGAGATCGTGAAGAGCGACCCGGCGGTCGAGAACGTGGTCGGCTTCACCGGCGGCGGCCGGCGAAATTCCGGCTCCATGTTCATCACGCTCAAGCCCGTGCGGGAGCGAAAGGCGAGCGCCGACCAGGTGATCGCGCGGCTGCGCCCCAAGCTCGCGCAGGAGCCCGGGGCGAATCTCTTCCTTGTTCCGGTGCAGGACATCCGCATGGGCGGGCGGGGGTCGAGTGCGCAGTACCAGTTCACGCTGCAGGCGGACGACGTGGCCGAGCTGCAGCTCTGGGAGCCGCGCGTGCGCCGGGCCTTGTCGCGGTTGCCGGAAATCGCCGACGTCAACAGCGACCGGGAAGATAGAGGTCTGCAGACGACGCTCGTCATCGACCGGCCGACCGCCGCGCGCCTGGGCATCACCATGCGCATGATCGACCAGACGCTCTACAACGCCTTCGGCCAGGCGCAGGTCTCGACGATCTATTCGGCGCTCAACCAGTACCACGTCGTGATGGAGGTCGCGCCGCAGTACTGGCAGAGCCCCGAATCGCTCGCGAACGTCTACGTTCTCTCGCCCACGCGCGGCCAGGTGCCGCTCTCGGGCGTGGCGCGCTACGAGCCCACCACGGCGCCGCTCGCCGTCAACCATCAGGGCCAGTTCGTCGCCACGACGATCTCCTTCAACTTGGCGCTCGGCGTGTCGCTCGGCGAGGCGGCCGACGCGATCGACCGCACGATGGTCGAGATCGGCGTGCCGACCACCGTGCACGGCAGCTTCCAGGGCACGGCGCGCGCCTTCCGCGCCTCGCTCGAGAGCCAACCGTGGCTCATCCTGGCGGCGCTCATCACCGTCTACATCGTGCTCGGCGTCCTCTACGAGAGCTACGTGCACCCGATCACGATCCTCTCCACGCTGCCTTCGGCGGGCGTGGGGGCGCTGCTCGCGCTCATGCTCGCGCGCACCGAGTTCAGCATCATCGCGCTGATCGGCGTGATCCTGCTGATCGGCATCGTGAAGAAGAACGCGATCATGATGATCGACTTCGCGATCGAGGCCGAGCGCGAGGGAGGCAAGAGCCCGGAAGCGGCGATCTTCCAGGCGTGCCTGCTGCGCTTCCGCCCGATCATGATGACGACGATGGCGGCGATGCTTGGCGCCGTTCCGCTTGCGATCGGCTTCGGCGACGGCTCGGAGTTCCGCCGGCCGCTCGGCATCTCGATCGTCGGGGGGCTCGCGGTGAGCCAGCTCCTCACGCTGTACACGACGCCGGTGGTGTACCTCTATCTCGACCGCTTCCGCCTGTGGTGCAGGCGCATCTGGGCTGGACGCGCAGAGCGGCCCTCGCCGGAGGCGCCGTGAGGCGAAGCGCAGCGGGGATCCTTGCGCTCGCGCTCGCTGCTTGCGCGGTCGGACCCGATTACCAGCGCCCGGAAGCTGCGGTTTCCGCCGCGTACAAGGAGGCCGTGGGATGGAAAGCCGCCGAGCCTCGCGACGAGGCGAGCCGCGGCAACTGGTGGGAGATCTTCGGCGATCCGAAGCTTTCCGCGCTGATCGAAAGCATCGACATGTCTAATCAGAACGTGCTGCTCGCCGAAGCGCGGTTCCGCCAGGCGCAGGCCTTGGCGGCCCAGTCGCGCGCCGCGCTTTTCCCGACGCTCGACGCCAACGCCTCGATCACGCGCAGCCGCTCGCCGACGGGCGTGGTCGGCGAGCGCTCCGTGGCGCTCAATTCCTCTTGGGAAATCGATCTGTGGGGCCGCCTGCGCCGTGCGCTCGAATCGAGCGCGGCGAGCGCCCAGGCGAGCGCGGCGGATCTCGCCGCCGCGCGCCTCTCGGCGCAGGCCGAGCTCGCTTCCAACTATTTCCAGCTTCGGGTGCTGGACGCGCAGAAGCAGCTCCTCGGCGACACCGTGACCGCCTTCGACAAGTCGCTCGAGCTCACCCGCAATCGCTACGCGGCGGGCGTCGCCGCCAAGGTCGACGTGGCGCAGGCCGAGACGCAGCTGAAAAGCACGCTGGCGCAATCGATCGATACCGGCGTGCAGCGCGCTCAGCTCGAGCACGCGATCGCGATCCTCGTCGGCAAGCCGCCCTCCGAGCTCTCGATCGCGCCCGTGCCGCTCGCGGTGACGATGCCGCGCATTCCGCTCGGCCTGCCCTCGGAGCTCCTCGAGCGCCGGCCCGACGTCGCCGCCGCCGAGCGCCGCGCGGCCGCGGCGAACGCGCAGATCGGCGTCGCGAAGGCCGCGTACTTTCCGTCGCTCACGCTCTCGGCGAGCGGCGGTTTCCGCAGCGCGAATGCCGCCGATTTGTTCACCGCGCCGAGCCGCTTCTGGTCGATCGGCCCCGCGCTCGCGCAGTCGATCTTCGACGCCGGCTTGCGGCGCGCGCAGACAGAGGAGGCGATCGCGGCCTACGACGCGACCGTCGCCGAGTACCGCCAGGCCGTGCTCGCCGGCTTCCAGGAGGTCGAGGACAACCTCGCCGCGCTGCGCATCCTCGAGGAGGAGGCGAAGGTGCAGGACGAGGCCGTGCGCGCAGCGCGCGAGTCCGTGGCGCTGACGACCAACCAGTACAAGGCGGGCATCGTGAGCTACATCAACGTGGTGACGGTGCAGACCACCCAGCTCAGCAACGAGCGCACCGCGGTCGGCATTCTCGGCCGGCGGCTCGTCGCGGCCGCGACCCTGGTGAAGGCGCTGGGCGGCGGGTGGGACGCCGCGGCGCTTGCGCGGAAGTAGCCGGCTGTATCTCCAATTCACTTTGCAAGGTCTGCGACTCGCGCGGGGCCCGTGGATCGGCCAGCGTGAGTCCATGGAAAACGCCGGGACGTCACGATGCCGAAAGGCTTTCATGACCTACTCCCTGACATTGTTAGTTGAAGGCGCCCGTTAAACGGACGAAGTTGCGCACCATCTAGCGCTACGATGCGCCGAGCGGGCTGTCGCTAATTTGCGACGACCTTATTCACTCTAGCGATTTCTGCGCTCGCGAAGTTGACCGCAGGTCGCATGACGATCCAGCGCCGGGTGCGGTACACCGGCATCATGCTATGGTTTTGCTTTTTGGGGGATTGACCAAGAGGAAACGCGCATGAACAAGCCAGCATTTCAGCTTGCAGGAACCATGATCGC
>Ga0209056_10004952_pt1 | contig 13963 bp, 12 predicted proteins | sample GraSoiAngelo_114_FD_185876 | JGI IMG/M metagenome (GOLD analysis project Ga0209056, IMG submission 185876) | Grasslands soil microbial communities from the Angelo Coastal Reserve, California, USA - 14_0903_13_40cm (SPAdes) (version 2) | ecosystem: Environmental > Terrestrial > Soil > Grasslands... | reverse complement strand
ACCATTGAGCTACGGCCACCATCGCTTCTTTGCCGAACCGAGATTTTAGGATTCGAATCTCGTTTTGCAAAGAAAAGGACTCGCTTTTCGTATTCGCTCCGGTCATTCTGGCATTTATGTGGAACCCTGGATTGTTATGGGCACGTCGATTATCATCGCGCCTCATCTTCCAATGAAGCGAATTGGTTCGATCTTATTCATCTGCTTCTTTTTTCTGGCGCTAACCCAGTTTGGGGCGCAGCAAGATGATCCGAGCGAGATTTTTCTTAAGGCCTACATGACCGCCCAGCAGGGCGAAAAGTTCGAACACGAGAATCAGTTCAAAACGGCGTTGGCGAAATATCGATCTGCCGGAAATCTTATCGAGGAGTTGCGCAAATCGCACCCCGATTGGCAGCCGGCCATCGTGGATTATCGTGGCCGTAAAATCAGCGAGGGCATCTTGCGGATTCAGGATAAGATCTCCACGCAAAGTGACCTCGCGAGCGGCGCAAGTCGTTCACCGGAAGCGGTTCCCGCGCCTTCTCAAGGCGGTGGCCAATCCGAAGCCGGAGTCGAGCCGCCTCGTGCCAGCGAAACGACGCCTCGAGCCTCGGGCGAGTCGATCAAAGCGACAACCAAAAAATTGCGCGATAATCTCGATCAACTGCAAGCAGCGCTTGAAAAATCGCAGAGCGATCTCGAGACCGCGCGAAAAGAAAAGGAATTGGTTAACACTCGGTTGCAGCAATCAAATTCGAAGCTTGAGAAAGCCCAAAGCGAGGTCGAGAAATCCAAGAAAGCGGAGCACGAGGTTAGCAATCGACTCGCGCAGGCTCAGGAGTCATTAAAAGCGCTCCAATCGTCCCGCGACAGTAGCACAAAAGAGCAGGAACAATTACGTGCAGAAGTCGCCCGCCTGAAAGACGCGGTCGCTGCCGCTGACGAGGCGCGGCTGACGGCGGAAAAGCAAAAGGACGAAACCAACGCGAAATTCGCAGAGGCGAACAAGCAAATCGCCACTCTTGCCCAGGAACGGGATCAAGCGCGGGACCAATTGAAAGGAATGAAGGAAACGGAACAACGCGTGCAGGCGCTCCTGGCCGAAAGCAGCGATTTGAAACAGAAACTTGCGAGTGCGGAAGAAAGTGTGCGGAAACTTAGTGAGGATAAGCCAAAAAATACGGAGGAATTTGCCAATGCGAAACAGCAGGTCGCCCAGCTTCAACAGCAACTGATCGAAACTCAGAAACAGAATCAATATTTCGAGGCCCGAGTTGCCGAGCTCTCGGTCCAACTCGATGACACGAGCGCTCAGGTCCAGAGTGCCAAGCTCACCGGCGCAAATGCCGAAGAAACGACGCGCCTCGCCAAAGAAAATGAACTCCTGAGAAACATTGTTGTGCGGGAACGGAAGGAGGAAGCGCGTCGTTACCAGGCAAAGAACCTGATGTTGGCGGAGTTGGATAAACTAAAGATCCAATCGGAAGCTTTGGACAAGCAGATCGAATTTCTGGCCCAGCCGGTCACAAAATTAAGCGATGAAGAGCTCGCTTTGTTGCGGCAGCCGGTGGTCGCAATTTCAGATCAGAATTCCGGCATGTTGAAGGCGAGTTTTATGTTCGCCAAGAAGTCGTCACTAGACCCGGTTGAGATCGGGCAGCCGAACGAAAAGGAAAAACCGACTCCTGACGCAGGTGGTGCGACAACGAATAACTCCAGTGACGCCGCTGCCCCTAGCGACTTCAAACCGGACGTGCCAGATGATCTGCAGGATGTCGCGCGTGCGGCGAAAGAGAGCTTCGCGCACGGCAAATACCGTGCGGCCGAAAGCCAATATCAGGAAATCCTCGCCGAAAGTCCGAATAATCTCTACGCCCTTTCCAATCTCGGCGTCGTTTATTTTCGCCGTGGCAAATTTAACGCGGCGGAGTCGACATTGAAAAAAGCCCTGTCGGTGTCACCCAAGGATGAGTTTGTGCATACGACTCTGGGCATCGTCTATTATCGGCAATCCAAATTCGATGACGCCTTCGCTGAATTGACCAAGTCGCTCGCAATCAATCCGAAAAGCCCAATTGCCCACAATTATCTCGGCATTACCGCCGGCCAAAAGGGGCGGCTCGGAGAAGCAGAAAGAGAAATACTTCAAGCCATCGCGAATAATCCTGATTACGGAGACGCGCATTTCAATCTTGCCGTCATTTTTGCAACAACGCGCCCGGCTTCAAAAGAATTAGCCAAACGACATTACAACAAGGCCACCGCGCTCGGCACGCAGCCCGATTCATCGCTCGAGAAATTGTTGCAGTGACCGGATAGGACAAGTCTTTGTCGAACCGACGAAATCAACTGTCGCGCTGGTCCATCATCGCGACATAATTCGCTTCTTCCGCGTGCAACCATTCCTCACCGCCAATTGGCGGTATCTCGCCATACTCAATTTCGTTGTCGATCCTGCGATTATCGCGCCTCTGGTGCCGCCAGGAACGGAACTCGATTACGAAAATGGCGGCACATTTGTCAGTGTCGTCGGCTTTCTCTTCCTCGACACGCGCCTGCTTGGACTTTCGATTCCACTGCATCGCGATTTCGAAGAAGTGAATTTGCGCTTCTACGTGCGGAAAAAATCCGCGGATACGTGGCGACGCGGCGTCGTCTTCGTTCGCGAAATGGTTCCGCGCCGTGCCATCGCACTCGTTGCGCGCGCATTTTACGGGGAACGCTATCTCGCGCTGCCGATGAAGCACGACATCGAACACTTCGATCTCAAATTGAACGTGGAATATTCCTGGCGACGCGGCCGCAACTGGGAATCGCTTAAAATGAGCGCGAGCGGCGAGTCCCAATCCATTCCCGCCGGCTCACACGCCGAATTCATTACGGAACATTACTGGGGCTATACCTGCATTCGCGCTGGCTGTAGCGAATACCGAGTCGAACATCCACGCTGGAGAGTTTGGAATGCGGACAAATTCGACCTTGCCGATATCGCCGCTCTCTATGGCGACCGGTTTGCCGAAACTTTGAGTGCTCCGCCGTGCTCGGCGTTCATCGCCGACGGCTCGCCAATCGAAGTTTTCAAGCGAACGATCGAGCGTGAGCAATAGTCGCCGTTGCTAGCCGGCGTCCGCAACGATTAGTTCGCGAGTAATTGACGCAGCACAAACGGCAAAATCCCGCCGTGGCGGTAGTAATCGATCTCGATCGGTGTATCGATCCGCAATTTCACCGGAACGGAATGCGATTTTCGGTCCTTGCTTTTAATCTCGAGCGTTGCGTGATGGCCAGGTCGAATTTCGTCTGATAAACTGGTGATCGAAAAAATCTCCGAGCCGTCGAGTCCAAGCGACTGCACGCTGGCCCCCTCGAGAAATTGCAGCGGCAAGACCCCCATCCCGACGAGATTTGAACGATGGATCCGTTCAAAACTTGTCGCCACCACCGCCTTCACGCCTAATAAACGCGTTCCTTTTGCCGCCCAATCGCGCGAGGAACCGGCGCCATACTCGTGACCAGCAAAGATGATCAAAGGGGTTTTCGTTTCTGCGTATTTCATGGCCGCGTCGAAGATCGACATCTGCTCCCCCGTTTCTGATTTCCCGTTTCCAAAATATTTTGTCACTCCGCCTTCCGTTCCCGGCACCATCAAATTTTTGATGCGCACGTTGGCGAACGTCCCCCGCGTCATTACCAAATCATTGCCGCGCCGGCTCCCGTAACTGTTGAAATCGGTGTGCTCGATTCCGCGCGAGACCAGATATTGTCCGGCCGGCGACGTCGCCTTGATCGCGCCAGCCGGCGAAATGTGATCGGTCGTGACCGAATCGCCGAAAACGCCAAGCGCGCGTGCACCCCGAATCTCGTCGACGTGTCCTGGCTCCATCGAGAAATTCTTGAAAAACGGCGGCTCGTGAATGTAATCGCTCGTTTCGTCCCACCGGTAAATGTCGCCTGTGCTCGATGGAATTTCGTTCCACTTCGGGTTTTGATCGGCGAAATCGCGATAAAGTTTCCGAAACGTCTCCGGCTTGAGCGCGGATTGCATCGTGTCCCTGATTTCCCTTAGGCTTGGCCAAAGGTCACGCAGGAAAGTTTCTTTTCCGTGCTTGTCTTTGCCGACCGGTTCGCGCGAAAGATCGATATCTACTCGGCCAGCCAGCGCAAACGCAACGACGAGCGGGGGCGACATCAGAAAATTCGCTTTGATGTGCTGGTGCACACGCGCTTCGAAGTTTCGGTTTCCCGAAAGCACCGAGGCTGCAACCAGATCGAATTCGTGGATCGCCTTCTCAATATTCGGATGGAGCGGTCCAGAGTTGCCGATGCAGGTGGTGCAACCGTAACCGACGAGATTGAATCCGAGTTGATCGAGGTATTTTTGGAGCCCGGTTTGGTCGAGATAATCGGAAACAACCCGTGAACCTGGGGCGAGCGAAGTTTTTACCGCAGGATCGACACGCAGGCCGCGCTCGGCTGCTTTTTTTGCAAGCAGAGCAGCCGCGATCATCACGCTTGGATTACTTGTGTTCGTGCAACTTGTGATTGCCGCGATCAAAACACTGCCATGACCGATGTGACTCTGCCCACGCGTGAACATTTCGCTGGATGCAGCTCGAATTTCTTTTCCGGTATCGGGTGTCGGGCGGTTTGCCACCATCTCGATCTTGTTGCGCTCGTCCCCCGGATTAATCCCTTGATCGATCTCATCTGTTGATGCCATTGCCCGGTCGCGCGGTGCGCTGCCGTTCAACTGGACGAGATGTTTTTCACCAAGATCAACGTTCTTTTTCCCGTAGCCGCCATCCTGGACGGGTTTCTCGAGCAATGCGCGAAATGTTTTTCCCAATTCCGGCAAGTTGATCCGATCCTGCGGCCTCTTCGGTCCGGCGACGCTCGGCTCCACATCCGCCAGATCAAGGTCCACATCTACGCTGTAATCGATTTCGCCCTTGCCCGGCATGCCGAACATATTTTGCGCGCGAAAATAATTTTCGAACGCGCGGCATTGCTCATCGCTGCGTCCCGTGGCCCGCAAATAATTGATCGATTCTTGATCAACCGGAAAATACCCCATCGTCGCGCCGTACTCGGGCGACATGTTTCCAATCGTCGCGCGATCAGGAACCGGCAGTGATGCCGCACCTTCGCCGTAAAATTCGACAAATTTACCGACGACTTTTTGCGCGCGCAGTAATTGCGTGATGTGCAGCACGAGGTCGGTCGCCGTCACGCCTTCGTGCAACTGCCCTTTCATGTGCAGGCCAACGACTTCCGGCGTCAGAAAATAAACAGGCTGTCCGAGCATGCCGGCTTCGGCTTCGATCCCACCTACACCCCAACCAACCACGCCCAGGCCGTTGATCATGGTCGTGTGCGAGTCGGTCCCGACCAACGTATCGGGATAGAAGATGGTTGTTGGGTGGCGGTTGATGGTTGACGGAGCGGATAGAACGCCTTTGGCCAGATATTCGAGATTCACTTGATGGACGATGCCGATGCCGGGTGGAACTAATTGGAATGTTTTAAACGCTTGCTGGCCCCATTTTAGAAACTGATAACGCTCGCGATTGCGCTTGAATTCCAATTCCAAGTTGAGTTGCAACGCTTTTGCAGAGCCGAAAAAATCTACCTGCACCGAGTGATCGACGACAAGATCGACAGGGACCAGGGGTTCGATGATTTTCGGATCGCCGCCGAGCCGCTTGACCGCGCTTCGCATCGCGGCAAGATCGACAACCAGCGGCACGCCAGTGAAATCCTGCAAAACAATCCGCGCGACGACGAACGGAATTTCGTCATTCGCCGGTGCTTTTGCGTTCCAGTTTGCCAGTGTCTCGACGTCCTTGCGGCGGACTTTCTTGCCATCGCAGTTTCGCAGCACGGACTCGAGCACAATGCGAATACTCACTGGCAGGCGCGAAATTTTGCCCACGCCTTGTTCCTCCAACGCCGGCAGGGAATGCAAGTATCCTTCACGGCCGTTGCCCGCGTCGAACTTTTTGAGCGTTTTGAATTCGTTCGTCATCTTCAGCTTGGTCATCCTGAGCGAACGCGAAGGACCTCCAACAGACTCATAAGGACACGCCCATTATCTCGAGTGATCCAAGCTTCGATTGTGAGGTCCCTCACTTCGTTCGGGATGACAATGCAGCGTGCGCTAATCATTTTAGCTCTGCCAACTTTGCTTTGATCTTGTCGAAGTTCGGCAATTGTTTCGCATCGTCATTGCTCTCCGCGTATTGAACCACGCCGTCCTTGTCGATGATGAATGCGGAACGCTTGGCCACGCCGGCCATTCCGAGATTGAGTTGCGGGAGGAAGGAATCGTACATCACGTCGTACGCTTTTGCGGCTTTGTGCTCGTAGTCGCTGAGCAGCGGGACCGTGATCTTCTCTTTTTGTGCCCAAGCTTCCTGTGCAAATGGATTGTCGCCGCTGATTCCGTAAACGGCAGCGTTCATATTACTGTAGGCAGATAGCCCATTGCTCACGTCACACATTTCTGTCGTGCAAGTACCGGTGAAAGCCATTGGAAAGAAAAGCAGCAGCGTATTTTTCTTTCCGAAATTGTCGCTCAACTTGACCTGCTTCGGTCCATCGGCGGTCTTGGTCGATAATATGAAATCTGGCGCTTTGGTTCCGACTGTGAGTGGCATACTGAATCCTCCGGTTTGAAATTAATTAGCGAGATTCCAGTATAAGATCGACATCTACCCGGTCAAAAGGAAGATCGAGAAGCGTTACATCGGTCCATGCTTTCCGATTCACAATTCACGGATCACGATTCACGAATCCCATGGAACTCTTTTGGTGGCTGATCACGATCGTGCTTTTTGCCGTTGGGTTGATCGGTACCGTTGCGCCGTTTTTGCCGGGAACGGCGATCATTCTGGCCGCGGCGATCATGCACCGCATCATGCTTGGCCCGGAGAAAAGTATCGGTTGGCGGGCCATCTCCATTCTTGTGCTCCTTACGCTCGCAACGTATGCGCTCGATTTTCTGAGCGGTTACTTTGGTGCCAAGTATTTTGGAGCGACCAAATGGGGGATGCTCGGCGCCATTCTTGGCGCACTCATCGGCATCTTTTTCGGAATAATTGGCTTGTTTGTTGGACCGGTGATTGGCGCGATCCTGGGAGAATTCATTGCTGGAAAAAGAATGATCGCCGCTGGTCGGGCAGGCTGGGGGAGTTTGTTGGGAAATCTCGGTGGAATGATCGGCAAATTGATGATCGCGCTGGTGATGATCACGATTTTCTTTATGACCGTGCCGCCGCCATTTTGAGTTCTTTGACAGAATGATCGGAGTTTTCTTCAAATCATTTTGTTCATTCTGTGAAATCAGCTGCGTAATTCCCGCGTCTCTTTTCTTTCTAGCTGATTGTGATAAATTGCTCGCCGATGGCAGATGATCGCTGGTGAGCCACAGTGGCTTGCTGGAGGAAAGTCCGAACACCATACGGCGACATGCCGCGTAAAATACGCGGGTGCTGCAGTTGTAAAATTGCGGCGACGGAAAGTGTCACAGAAAAGACACCGCCGGTTCTTTGGCAACAAAGGCACAGGCAAGGTTGAAAAGGCGAGGTAAGAGCTCACCGCTCGCGGAGCAATTCGCGAGGCAGGAAAAACCCCATGCGGTGCAAGACAAAACAGAGGGAGGGCAGCCGGCCCGTTGATCCTCGGGTATCGTCGCATCACGATGCGCGCAAGCGTGTCGGGCGTTCAGCTCTGCGAAAATCGGAACTGGATGAGATAAATGATCGTCGCGGCTGAGAGATTAGCCGACAGAATTCGGCTTACCGCCATCAAAACAATGAAGGGCGCTTTCGGAAACGAAGGCGCCCTTCGCTTTCTTTGTCAGGCCGCGGTTGGCCGGACGCTGGATTTTTTTCGCAAGAGCGGGAGTACTTTTTCCACCAGCGCGTCGGCAGTAATGCCATGTTTCTTTCGCAGGATCGGGACGGCGCCGTGCTCGATAAATTGATCGGGCCATCCGATCCGAACGACTGGCGTATTGATCATTTGCGAATGCAAATGCTCCATCACCGCACATCCGAAGCCGTTGTGCAAAACGTGATCTTCGATGGTGCAGACGACTTCGACGCCGCGTGCAAAAAATTCGAGCGTGCCGGTATCAAGCGGCTTGATCCAGCGCGGATTGATGAGCGCCACAGAAACGCCTTTCTCTTCCAGTTTGCGCGCGGCTTCTTCGGCTACTTCAAACATGTTGCCCAAACCAAAGATCGCCACGTCACGTCCGTGTTGGACCACTTCGGCCTTTCCGATCTCGAGAAGTTTGGGTTCAGCTTTGATTTGCGCACCAGTCCCAGGGCCACGCGGGTAACGGACGGCGATCGGACCAGCGTTGTAGTGCGCCATCGTCCAGAGCATATCGACAAATTCATCTTCATTTTTCGGCTGCATGTGCACCCAATTCGGAATGTGGCGCAGATAACCGATATCGAACAATCCATGATGCGTTGGGCCGTCGTCACCACTTAGTCCAGCACGGTCCATACAGAGCCTGACGTTTAGTTTTTGGATCGCGATGTCGTGAATCGCCATATCGTAGGCACGCTGAAAGAAGGTCGAATAGATCGTGAGAAACGGCGTCAGGCCCTGCGTCGCCAATCCGCACGCGAAGAGCGTGGCGTGCTCTTCGGCGATGCCCACGTCGAAGTAACGAGTCGGATGCGCCTTGGCGAAATGGGAGAGGCCGGTCCCGCTGGGCATTGCGGCGGTGATCGCAACAAGCTTCTGATTGTGCTCTGCGAATTTCGCGAGCGTCTTTCCGATGATTTCCGAATAGGTCGGCGTCGGCGTCGGAGCGGTCTCGCCGGTCTCGAGCTTGTATTTGCCGAGGCCGTGAAATTTGTCCGGCTGTTTAATCGCCGGCTCATAGCCTTTGCCTTTCTTGGTGAGAATGTGCAGCAGAACCGGCTCATCCTGCGTCTTCAAAAACTCAAATGTCCGGATCAACAGCGGGATATCATGCCCATCGATCGGCCCGTAGTAACGCAATCCGAGTTCCTCGAAGATAACGCTCGGCACAATCAAGCCCTTTACGCTTTCTTCGACTTTATGCGCGAACTTGGCTACTGATTTGCCGGCAATCGCCCGAACGAAATCGCGCGCTTTGTCGTGCAAATGTGTAAACGTTGGACTTGTCGCAATGCTGTTTAGGTAGTTTGCAATCGCGCCCACGTTTTTTGCGATCGACCATTCGTTGTCGTTGAGCACGACGATAAAGCGTTTGGTATGCGATTTAACGTTGTTGAGCGCCTCGTAGCTGATGCCGCAGGTGAACGCGGCGTCGCCCGCCACGACCACGATATTCTCGTTGCCTCCGCGCAAATCGCGGCCCACCGCCATCCCGAGGCCAGCCGAAAGCGCGGTTCCCGCGTGACCGGCGCCATAGCAATCATGTTCGCTTTCGGTTCGTAAAAGAAAACCATTCAGCCCGCCGTACTGCCGCATCGTGGAAAAGCGGTCGAGACGCCCGGTAAATATCTTGTGAACGTACCCCTGATGACTGACGTCCATCACGAATCGGTCGCGCGGCGTGTTGAAAACCCGGTGCAGCGCGATGGTCAATTCGACCACGCCGAGATTCGGACCAAGATGCCCGCCCGTTTGCGAAAGGACTTCGATCAGCTCATCGCGCACTTCCTGCGCCAGTTGCGGCAGATCTTGTTCACGCAGCGCTTTGATATCGGCAGGCGAACGAATCCCATCAAGCAAGCGTTTGGGCGCCGTTGGTCCGGAGCCCTCAGAAGAGTTTGATTTCATCAGTTGTATTTTCGGTTTCTACGACTGCGTTGGCCGGTGCTCCCGCTTCCGGCGTTGCTTCGAATTCTTTCACGATCGCCTTTCCGGCGCTGTCGCGGGCGATGATCTCGATCTTTTGCTCTGCGTTGGCAAGTCGTTTCTGACAAATTTTTACTAAACTCATTCCCTCTTCATACCGCACAATCAGATCTTCCAATGGCAGTTTGCCCGATTCCATCTGCTCAACAATCGTTTCGAGCCGATCCATCGCGCTCTCAAAGTTGAGCTCTGTCTCGCGCTGCTTGAGTTTACTGCTCACGGGCAAACGGGGAATTAAGCACAGCACCGCCAGAGAGAAAAGGGCGACTCCTAGCCGAGCCGCTTGCCTTCACGGCTGCGCTAGGAAGACAACGCCTCAACATTAACGGCTATTGGCGTCCACTTTGGACAGAGGCAGCGAGGCCTGGCCAAATACGTATCGCCATCCGGTCGGACTGCGAACGTACGTGTCGCTGAACCACAACTTGTAATCGACCGGCTTGCCCTCTTGCGCTGTCTTGACCCATAAAAACGCGGTCACCACAGCCGTATCGCCCCATACTCGCACCTTCTGAGAACCAGCTTCCTCGTCCTGGCGCTCATAGATCACTTGCTTCTCTCTCGCCGCCTTCAGCAGGTCGGCTTTGTCATAAACTTTACCGCGCCCAGTCACCAAGACGAAATCATCGGCCAAAATCTTATCCATTGTCGCGGCATCGTTCTCCTTAACTGCGGCCTGATATTGCGTGTCTAATGCAGCAACAGTGTTTGCGTCGTCCGCGGAAGATGCATTCACTTCGGTCGTCGAAACCAAAACCGCAATTGCGCTCGCCAGCATAGTTTGCGCGAGACTTGAGAACCGCCAAAAGCGATCATGTCGGGATAGAATAAATGAGATCACGTTTGGCTGTTGTTTAAAAGTGGGTCGAGACCAGGACTCAACGACGTAATTTTTGTATCTAGCCGATTTGTTGCCGATAAGCCGCAGCGTCTTTTAATTGCTTGAGATCGCCCGGGTCGTCGATCTTCAAAACGAAGATCCAACCTTCGCCAAACGGCTCGCGGTTAAGCAACCCGGGATCGGCTTCGAGTGCCTTATTCACCTCGACCACCGTTCCTTTCACCGGCGCATAAATGTCGCTCGCTGCTTTGACGGACTCAACCACAGCGGTGGCCTCACGCGCATTCACTTGTCGATCCATTTTCGGCAGTTCGACGTAAACCACATCAGTCAACTCCGATTGCGCATGATCCGTGATCCCGACGCGAACATTTTCGCCTTCGCGGCGAATCCATTCGTGGGTCTCGGTATAAAGCAAATCGTCGGGGACGTTCATGATTTTTTGTAGAGCGGTTTCTTTTCGATGATGGCCGGAAATTTTTGACCGCGAATCTCGATGTCGATCCTGGTTCCGATTGTCGCATACGGCGCGGACACGTATGCCATGCCGATGCCGTAATTCAAGCTCGGAGAAAGTGTGCCGCTAGTCACTTCCCCGATTCGGTTGCCGTCATCGAAAACCGAATAATGCGGCCGTGGGGGCGGGCCTTTGGTCTGCATTCGAAACGCCACCAGTTTTTCTGGCGAGCCATTTTCTTTCGCCTTCACCAAGACTTCGCGACCAATGAAATTTGGTTTCGTCAGATCGACAAAAAAACCGAGCCCGGCTTCGATTGGATTGCGTTCCGGCGAAAGGTCGGAGCCGTTGAGCGGATAACAGACTTCAAGTCTTAATGTGTCGCGCGCGCCGAGACCGCACGGTTTGATTCCGAGCGTTTTGCCTTCTTCGAGAGCACTGTTCCAAAACTTCACCGCATCTTCCGCCCGAAAGAAAACTTCCACGCCGTCTTCGCCGGTATAACCGGTACGTGCGACCGAAACGCTTGTTCCATCGAACGGAAGATCGACGATGTGATTTCGCGTCGGCAGATTGACATTTTCGCCAAAGAGCGCGCGAAATAGTTCCGCCATGCGCGGTCCTTGAACGGCAACGCCGCCAAAATTCGCGCTCCGATTCTTTAGATCGACATCTTTTGGTCGATATCGCTCGAGCCAAGCGAAGTCTTCGTCCGTGCGCGCGGCATTCACGACGAGCAGAAACTTCTGCTCCTCGATCCGATAAACGATCAAATCATCAATGATCCCGCCGTCTTCGTTGAGGAAAAAGGTGTATTGACCCTGGCCGACCTCCAACTTGTTGATGTTGTTAGTGAGCATCGTGTTGAGCCATCCCCGAGCTGCCGGACCGCTGACAAGCAGCTGTCCCATGTGCGAAATGTCGAAGATGCCGACGTTGTTTCGCACCGCGTGATGTTCCTCGACGATGCTCGTGTATTGCACCGGCATGAGCCAGCCACCGAACGAAATAATTTTTGCGCCGCGTCGCACATGCTCTTCATACAGCGGTGTGGTTTTTTGCGCGGCCTGACTCATGCGGCCAAGCTAGGCGTCGACAAAAAGTAGCGCAAGCCTCCGGCCTGCGATCTGTTTTATTTCGCAAGCGCGACGCTTGCGCTACTCTTGCCCAAATCATGACCTGGCTTGACAAACTCGAACGGCGTTTCGGTTTTCTCGGAATTCCAGGGCTAACGCGCATCCTGGTTGGGTTTACCGCGCTCGTGTTTGCTCTGGCCTGGTTAGCGCCTGGCTTTGTCTCGATGCTCGATCTCGATCCGGCGCGCATTCGCCACGGCGAAGTCTGGCGATTGTTCACTTACATTTTCATTCCGCAAACACTCAGCCCGTGGTGGATTCTTTTTGCTCTCTGGTTTCTTTGGTGGATTGGCGACGCTCTCGAACAGGCGTGGGGGGCGTTTCGGCTGACGCTCTATTTTCTTGTCGGAATGATCGGTACCACGGCTGCCGCATTTTTCTTTGGCGCCAGCTTTTCCAATTCAATGCTGTTCGCATCTTTGTTTTACGCGTTTGCACGGTTTTACCCCGACCAGGTGATCTACGTTTTGTTCATCCTCCCGGTGAAGATCAAATGGCTCGCCTGGGTTCTCGCTGCGTTGCTGTTCGTCCGATTTTTCCTAGGCCCAATGTCGTATCGCGTGGCGCTGGTGGCGGCATTCGCGAATTATCTGATCTTTTTTGGACCGGAGATCATTTACGAGGCGCGGCATCGTGGTGAAGTCTTGACGCGTCGCAAACGTTTTGCTCGCCAGTCTCGGAGCGAAGCCGAACCATTGCACAAATGCGCAGTTTGTGGAGCGACGGAATTGAGCGATCCGAATCTGGATTTCCGCGTCTCGCGCGATGGTGAAGAATATTGCATGGCGCATTTGCCCCGCGCTGAAAGTCCCACGCGCTAGGGTGGGTCGGCCGCTCCGCGGACGACGTCAAGATAAATGCGGCGTTGCCGCGTAAATTTGGCATCGAGCAAGGGACTACTCGATCCACCATGACTATGGCGAGCGTCCTTGACCAGTCTGCGCCCGGGCGGAGACTAGCGCGATGACGGACAAAAACGTCGCGCTCGTTCCCGAAGAAGGCTGGCACTGTCTGCACCTTTTTTATCGGACCGAGTACGGACAATGGCAATTACTGAGTCGCGAAGAACAGAACGCCGCGAAAACAAATCTGGCGTCCCTCGTGCAGGAAGTGCGCGCGATGGATTCGACGCAATTACTCACCCTTAGCGTCGTGACGCCGAAAGCGGACCTCGGCTTTATGCTGATCACGCCGGATTTGCACAACGCTAATAAGATCGACAAGCAATTATCTCTCTCGTTAGGTGCCGACGTGCTGACTCCGGTGTACAGCTACCTCTCGCTCACGGAGGAGAGCGAGTACATCGCGACGGAAGAAGAATATGCGGGGACTCTCGCGGAGGAGCAAAACATCAAACCGGATTCGGAGAAATTCCTGGAAGCGATGAATTCATTTCGGGACCGAATGAAGCGTTACCGGCAAGAACGTGTTTATCCGACGCTGCCCGATTGGCCGGTGGTTTGCTTTTATAATATGAGTAAACGTCGCGGCGAGCAGCGAAATTGGTACGCACTCCCGTACGACGAGCGCCGCAAGCTAATGAAAGGTCATGCAAGCGTGGGCCGCGAGTTTGCCGGCAAAGTAAAACAGCTCATTACCGGTTCGACTGGTCTCGATGACGCGGAGTGGGGAGTGACGCTGTTTGCGCGCGATACATTTCAGATCAAGGCGATTGTTTAT
>Ga0209056_10004951_pt1 | contig 13965 bp, 14 predicted proteins | sample GraSoiAngelo_114_FD_185876 | JGI IMG/M metagenome (GOLD analysis project Ga0209056, IMG submission 185876) | Grasslands soil microbial communities from the Angelo Coastal Reserve, California, USA - 14_0903_13_40cm (SPAdes) (version 2) | ecosystem: Environmental > Terrestrial > Soil > Grasslands... | reverse complement strand
TTCTTTCGACAATCCGTACTGGCACTTCCCAGCGATCACGCGGAACAAATTCGGCAGCGGCACATTGACCTACGAAGGCACTTTCCTGACGGACACATTGCAGCGCGAGATCATTCGCGATGTCCTAAAACGCTCCGGCCTGACTGGAGCTGATCAAAACCTTCCGGCAGCGGTGAAGGTTCGACACGGCCGCAACGCGCAGGGGAAGTTGCTGCACTACTACCTGAATTTTTCCGGACAAGAGCAGTCTTTCTCGTATCCGTACGGCGATGGGTCTGACCTGTTGACCGACGCTTCTGTGCGGCAGGGGCAAGGCCTGAAGCTGAGGCCGTGGGACTTGGCGATTGTCGCCGAACGATAGGCGTCCTAGTCGGTTTGAGGACAGAGGCTCTTGTCGACGAGTCGGGCAAGCGCCTAGCGGTCCAGTCCGCTCCCTTGCCTTGATTGTGTTCTCGGCAGCGCCTTGTTCAGTGTCGTTAGTATGTTCAACGGTTATTACGACTTTTCCTCGAGCGTGCCCTTCTTCCAGATACCGGATAGCCTCAGGGACCTCACTCAACGTGTAACGCTTGTCGATGACCGGTGTTACCTTTCCGGCCCGCATGAGCTCCTGCAGGATCGTCAGGTCTTCTTTGTTCACTTTCGCCCCAACCATGACCAGCTTCTGGCTCACGAACCACGACAACACCAGCGCTTTGATCAATCGAGCCAGAAGACCGATCATCCACCGGCCGCCCGCGTCCGCTGCTCCGACCATGATGTAGTTCCCCTTGGGATTTAAGACGTGCCGGAATGCTGACAGCGAATGGTTCGCAACGCAGTCGAGAATCAGGTCATAACGCTGCTCCCTCTTGGTGAAATCCTCTTGGGTATAATCAATGACGTGATCTGCGCCGATGGACCGTACCATGCCCAGATTCCTGGTGCTGCATACGCCGGTGACATCCGCGCCGAACGACTTGGCGATCTGCACGGCGAACGTACCCACACCTCCCGCCGCGCCGTTGATCAAAACTTTCTGTCCCGGCTGAATCTGTCCTTTGTCGCGAAGACCCTGCAATGCCGTCAATCCTGCGATCGGTACAGAAGCGGCTTGCTCAAACGTCACGTTCTCCGGCTTCCGGGCAAGTTTTGATTCGGAAGCGCACGCATACTCGGCAAACGCCCCACGGGACACGCCGAACACCTCGTCGCCTGGTTTGAATTGGGTTACGTTCCTACCAACGGTTTCGACCTGGCCGACCACATCGACGCCTAGTTGCTTGTCCTTTGGTTTGCGCAGCCCGGCCAGTATGCGAAGGAAATACGGCGTGCCTCTCATGAAGTGCCAGTCATAGGGATTGACGGAAGCCGCGCGAACTTTTATCAAAACTTCATTGTCCCCAGCGGTCGGCTTTTCAATCGCTTCACACTTGAGAACATCGGGCGAACCATAGTTGCGATAAACAATAGCTTTCATGTCGCTACCACTGCACGATCAGGAGGCTGCGGCGGGCAACGGTTGCACCTTTGCGCCCTTAATCAGCAGCCACAGCATGATCGCCAACTCTCCGAGCGTGAGCGGAAAGCCGATGTTCCAGACCGTAGCCTCGTATTGCGGGGACAGTAAGCCGGTTACGCTAGTGGCCAGATAGGGCAAGCTATTGAGGATCAGCCAGACGCCCAGGATGCGGGGGAGGAAGCGCGACCGAAACACCAGGATGCCAAAGGGAATGAGCCATAACCCCCAAAAGATCTCGTTGACTCGGACGCCATGGTGTTGAAGACGAAGGAACAGCATGGCGAGGGCGTCGCGCTGCGGCTTTTCGAATACGGACAAGAAATCGGCGCCGCGCACGAGCAGCAGGGCAGCAGCATCGTTCAGCGTGTTGAGGAAGTAGATGGGAGTCACCATCAGACTCCCCAGGATCACCATCAGCACAGCAAGGCCCTGGTCCACTCCCTTGAGCAAGCGGTAAAGCGCCAGCGTAAGGAAGAGCGCCATGACCCCGGTGAACAGATCGGCGACAATGCCGAAACGGAAGAGCAGCTCGTGCGCGGCGATGTTGTTGGCCGTCGCGGTCGCGTTCCCGGTCACGATCAGTTTGCTGGGAATATAGACCAGACGTAAGGGGGCGGCGAGAAGGAGCAGGTACAGGAATCCGGCGACTCTCCCGGGGTTGCGGGTCGAGCTCATGTGTTCTCTCTCTTTCTCTAGCCCCCGCCGGCCCTGGTAATGCGGAAGGCCGACGGAGATAGTTCCCGTTAACTGAAGTAGCCCTTCGGGCGGCCGTGGCTAGCTTCCAGCCGCTTTCTTCCGACCTGCGCTCACGCCGTCGGCTTGGCATTCGGCGGCTCGAATGGCCAGCAACGTCCCCGAAACTTCTCGCGCTCCTCGGGCGTCATCTGCTCCCAGCGCTCGTCCATGCGCTCTTTGATTCGCCGCCGCATATTGGAACGAGGAGAGACACGCATACCCAGGTCTCCGAACAGAATCCGGCAGAGAGCGAACAGTCCGATGGCCTGCCAGAAGGTAATTTGCCGCCATCCGAACACCGCCGGCAGGTTCCAGTTCCACAAATGCATCACCACTTCGCCGCCGATCCAGATGAAAATCGCCATCGCCACGCCCGCCAGCGGGGCTATAAACAAGATCTTTTTCGTTTTCATGTTGCGTTCCTCATTTCTTTGCAAATTCGTCGTAAATACCTTGCAATTGTTCGCGCAGATGCAGCACCGCATAGCGTTTGCGCGAGAGTAGGGTGTTGACGTTTACGCCGCTTTCCGCCGACAACTCTTTGAAGCTGCGCCCCTCCAGTTCGTGAGCGACGAATACTTCACGCTGCTCGTCGGGCAGTTCGCCGAGCGCAAATTCCAGCTCATCAAGAAGCACGTTGCGGAAGTAGAGCGCTTCCGGCCCGGCATCGGGCGAAGGCAGCAGGTCTTCCAACTGCAGCAGCTCGCCGTCTTCGTCCTCGACCGCTGCGTCGCTGAAGGTCTCTGGCTTCTTCTTGCGGAAAAGGTCCGTGATGCGATTGCGCGCCACGCGAAAAAGCCAGCCGGTCACGTGCTCGATCGGCATAAGCAGGCGGTTCGCTTCCACCAGCTCGTAGAAGACGTCCTGCAGAATGTCCTCAGCGTCGCGCGGGTCGGGCACGCGCCGGCGGATGAAATTGCGCAGCCGGGATCGTTCTTCCGCGATGATTTCGGAGATTTGACGGTCTCGCTCGGTCATCGAGGTGATGCTCCACGGCTCATCCATCCATTCCTGTAGACGAACGGCGGCCGGAAATATTGTAGAGATTTGGTAGCGGTCGTTACTCGGCAATCGGTGCTCGTATTCCCTTAACAAGCAGCCAAAAGCCTAAAGTGACTTCGAATATGAAAATCGGCGTAAAGTAGACCGGTATCACGGCGGCCGCCAAACCGGGGAACACCATGATGGCCAAAGTGACGATGGCCACCACCAACGACGAGAAGATTCCCCAAGCGGCCAGTGCTCGAGGGATGTAGCGCGACTTGAACCACAGATACCCGAACACGGTCGACCCCAGTCCGAAAAACACCAGTCCGATGAGATATCCCGCGTCGTGCACGCCTACGAACGTGTACGCCAGCGCCTGCAACTGCTGCGTGTCAAACGCTCGCAAGTAATCGGCGCCACTCAGCAGCCGCAAGGCCACAAAATCATTCAACGTGATGAGCGCAAAAATGGAGCATTCGGCGAGCCGCCACAGCGCCGCAAGTAAGGCCATATTCCTGTTGATGGGCCTGAGTACGACGTAAAGAGCCAACAGCAATATGACGACAGCCGCGAACGTGATCAGATTGCTGACAGTGCCGAGTCGAAAAAGCCGTTCAGAAGTCGCAATATTCTTGGCGGTCTGCACAGCATCGCCGCCGACGATGAGTCGACCGCGCGCATAGAACTCCGCAAAGCTCGCGGTAACCATCGTGAACAGGTAAAGGAACCCGGCGACTTTGGCGGCGGTATGTTGTGCCAGATCTAACCGGTTGGTCAACACAGCTGTGCCCATACTCTCTTCTCCTTATGCGAGCGATCGAATCTGGTGCATGGTGCGCTATGATCGCCGCTCAGCTGCAGCGCTGGCCTGCTCCTTCCATCGTTGTTCGTTCACGCCGATCGCGAGGAGCCACAGGGTCAGCAATCCTTCTCCGAGGATGCCGGGGGCCAGATTGTATGGGGACAGATGGTTTGCGAGCGGCGGTGACAGAAAGGTCAGCCAACCCAAACCGGCAATCGCCATCAGCACGCCCAGAATTCGAGGCAGGAAGGTCGACCTGAAAATGAGGTAGCCGATCAGGAGGCAATAGAATCCGAAAAATACCAGGGGGTTGATGTGGGAGGGGGCGAGATGAATGAGGCTAAGAGGTCCAATGGCGCATCCCACGAGGCTGAAGAACGCCGCGAGCAAAGAGAGGCTCCTGTTTACCGGCTTAAACAAGCTATAGAAGAGCAGCGTCACAGCGATATAGCACGCGCCCGCGATGAGGCCGGCTACCAAACTCAACCTGCCGCGAACGAAGAGGGCGACTCCTCCGGTCAGAAAGGTGAGCAAATAAAAGACACCGGCAATCCTGGCCTTGAGACGCGGTGATGTTTCAAAGGTGTGATCTGTCATTTCGGCTCCCTTGCAAATGTGACATCAATGCCGCGCGACGGGTTTCCTCAACGTAATCTGCCTCTCACAGCCGAGATGGAACAGACCTCGACGAGGTTAATTCCAGCCGAGATAAGGAGGTTCTTCCTGAAGATATATACGAGGACCCGGGCCCGAAAATTTCATTTTTCTTTGTAGGTGAAAGCTCGGACAAATGGCTCTCGTTGCCGGGTAGCGCAAACAGGCATTTCACTTGATGGGAGTTCAGGCCTATTACACCGGCCCAGAAGTCCGCATTTGGGAAGTTAGTCATTCCCTGGCCTCTCCTGCAGACGAGACAAGAGATAAAAGTTCGTGGAGGCGGAGGAGTCGCAGGCGATTTATGCCTGCCCTGAGCGAAGTCGAAGGGAACCCTGAATCAATGCCGCTTTCTTCGTATGACTCCAACGCTTCAATTGGTTTTCGCGCGTTCGGGCCGAGGACAGCGAATCGTGAGGCTCTGTCCAAACAACCTCGACGGGCAAGCGCCTAGCGGTCCAGTCCGCTCCCTTGCCTTGATTGTGTTCTTGGCAGCGCCGCTCTGGATCCGCAGCGACGCCAGCGTAGAAGGAGCCGTCGGCACAGCGAAGGATGTAGCAGTAAAGCATGACGGGTCCTGCTGGGGAATAATTTTGCCCTTCGGCTCGCCCAAGAACGGGCTCCTAAGTCCTCTATAATCAATAGCTAAGATTGTGGAGGCGGGGGGAGTCGAACCCCCGTCCGAAAAGCGCTACGGCCCGAAGCCTACATGCTTAGCTCAGTTCGCTGTGCGGTCCGGCCCGTGAGGGTCTGCCGCGCGTTCGCCCGCCGCGCTCAGAACGAGCAAGAAACGCAGCCGGCTAGTCCGATGGTTCTCGCCCGAGCATCACGGACCGAGACGCCCGAGCCAGCTCACTGTGCGACGCCTCTTACCGGGCCCGTGAGCAAAGCCCGGGGAGACGTTGCGCCTAAGTTAATTAGGCAGCAAGTGCCAATTGAGAATTGGCAGTTCTAGTTTTCCACCTTGTTGCGGGCAGGTGGCTCCCGGCATGCCTTCGGGTCGCCACAGCTTCCGTCGAAACCGTGTCGCCCCCGACTAACCCTATTCTACTATCTCTGGTCAGCCAGACCCTAGCTCGCTCTGTTCACCGCATTCAGCGCTTACACCCCTAGGTTTGGCGAATCACTCTCCCGTCCCAAATGCTCCAAGTTTGGGCAATGATTGAGCACAGCCGTGCCGCTGTCCGGTTGACTCCTAAATCCTCTACTCTCAATATGGAGAGAGGGGAAATTCGGGCGGAGCATCCCCGCAGAACGGCATGGCGCAGGAATCCAATCCGATGGAACAGGTGGTCACGCGCGCGTTGCGGGAAAATCTCGAGCGCGTGCAGCGCACTACCAACGAATTGCAGCAAGCGATCAACGATCTTGTCGCCGCCTGCTCCAGCACCAAGCCTTCCAATGCCTTGCCGCCGATTCTCCGCGCGCAGACCGCCGCCGCATCGCTATCGGCGACGCTGGAAGTCTTGTCTCGATTTATCGCTCTCATCGTTCAACACGGACCGCGCACTCCGCTCGAAGAGGTGACGCGCATGGTAAGCCTTCCGATGAGCGAGCCGTCGCCGGCTCCCGAGCGCCCCATCGCGCCGATCCCCACGCCCATGGCCGATTCGGCGCCGGGAGCTGCATTCGCCGATTTCGTCATCGAAGAGCCAGCCGACGAGCCACTGGCCACGGTGCCAGACGTTTCCCGGACCTTCGACCTCAACCGCCTCTCGCCGGAGGAGCAGGAATTGCACCGCCGCGCAAATCGAGTGGCCAAAGTTTCCATGCAAGACATTAAAATGCTTCGTCCGGAACAGGTGCGCCTGGGCCGTGAACACAGAGATCTCTGTAATCGATTGCGGGATGAAATTGAAAAAGCTCACAGGGAATACGACCGTCGCTTCCGCCCCATCATGGCCCATCCGGTGGATTATTTTTATCACTGGATGGTGCAGATCCTTGCCGACGGCGATCCGAAAGCTCTCGGCGAGTATCCGTACGCGACCCCAGCCCGGCATTTCTGATTTGCCGTTCGCCGTACGCTTCGCTTGGAAACCGCGCCGCTCCGCGCCTGGACGCAAACTGACCGCTGTGCTCGCCTGGCTGTGGATTTTCGCCGTGCTCGCCGCCACCCCATTTGAAGCGGCAGCGCAAGCTCCGCGGCACAGAAGGAAGCCGCGCAAACCGCAGGCTTCTCCCTGCGCGGAGTGCAAGCCTGCCACGTCGGCTCCCGATCTCACGGCCTCCTCTCCGGAAGACGAAGCCTCGCAGAAGGAGCTTCGAGACCTGGCCCGCGCGCTGCGCAACGATGCGCCGGGCGCGTACGAAAAACTCAAAGTCTTCGCGGCGAAGAACGCGGCAAACATCTGGGGAGCGCGCGCTGCGCTCGCGCTCGGATACGCCGACTATTCCAAGAATCACGCCGACAGGGCTTTACCTTGGTTCGAGAAAGCCAAATCGGACACGCTCCTCCGCGAATACGTTCTCTACCTGAGCGCACAATCCAAAAGGTCGCTCAAGCGCCTCAACGAGGCTTTGGCGGACCTGGAGACGCTACAGCGCGATTTTCCGAACACGGTGCTCAAAGAGCAGCTCGTGGAAGCTTTGGCCGTGACAGCCGTGGATGTCGGCAAGCCTCAGGAGGGCCTTGACGCGCTGGATTCCTACCCGGCCACCTCGGCCAAGACGAATCTTCTCCTGGAACGCGCTCAAGCCCGCCAGGTTGCGCATCAACTCGCTCGCGCAGCGGCGGATTATCAGACGATTTTTTATAAGTTTCCGCTGAGTGATGAAGCCAAACCCGCCGGTAGCGCCTTGAGTTCTCTCTCTCGCGAACTGGGCAAGGAATACCCGCGTCCCACCGCTGAAATGCAGCAACAGCGCGCGCAGGCTTTCTTTGACGCGCACAAGTGGCGCGAAGCCCGGACGGAATTCGAGAAACTTCGCGCCATGCTGCCCAAGGACTCGGACAGCATTCTCCGCCAGCGCGCCGAACTCCGCATCGCCCAGGCCCGCTTCCAATTGAATGCTTCGCCCGCGCTCATCGGGAGTGTGGACATCTCCGATCCCGAACTTGATGCCGAGCGCCTCTATGACCTGTCTCAGGCCTGGCGCACAAAGAACAACGAGCCGGAAATGTTCACTGCCATCGAGCAGCTCGCGGCCAAGTACCCCTCAAGCCGCCGGGCGGAAGACGGCCTGATGGCTGCGGCCAACTACTTCTGGGTACAGCTCGATCGGGCTCGCGCCGCGCAGGCCTACAAGCGCCTCCTCGATGCGTTTCCGGCGGGAAAATACATGCAGACCGCCGAGTGGCGCATCGCCTGGGTCGGCTACCTCGATCACAAGCCCGAGGCCAACGACCTGCTCCTGAGTTTTCTGGATAAGTACGCGGGTTCCTCCTACACCGCCGACGCGATTTACTGGCTCGGGCGCAATGCCGAACGGGAAGGGAATGTGGCGCGCGCGCGCAGCTTTTATAAGAAAGACGTGGAGCGCTATCCGGGAACCTACTTCGGTCATGCGGCGGAGGCGCGGCTCGGGCAGCTCGCATCCGGCGACGATGACCCCATCCCGGTCCTGGAGAAAATTCCGCCCGCGCCGGCCTTGCGCCCGCTCGACGAGCCCATTCCCTCGGCGGCCACCGACCGCTGGGAGCGCGCGCAGGCTCTGCGCACCGTCGCACTCGACGCCTCGGCCGAACTCGAGCTGAAATCCGCTTACTTCGCTAGCGGTTCACCTCGCTTGCTGCTTGAGGCTGCTCAAGCTGCATTTGATCAAGGCCACTACGCCGCGGGCCTGAGTTACGGCCGCCTGATTGTGCCCGCTTCGGAAGCGCGCAAGAAGGACGACGTGGCCTTGCCGGCCTGGAAGGCGCTTTACCCGCTACCCTACGAAGCCGCGCTGCGCCGCCAGTCTGCCAAGAATGGCCTCGATCCGATGTTTGTCGCCGGCCTGATCCGCCAGGAATCGACTTTTCAGCCCGACGCTCTTTCCCACGCCGGCGCCGTCGGCTTGATGCAGGTTCTGCCGATAACCGCACGCAAGGTGTCCAAACAGCTTCGCATTCGCTATTCGCGCAACAAACTGATCGATCCGGAGTACAACCTCACTGTCGGCACCGCCTATCTCCGCGGACTCATCCAAGACTTTGGCGGGCCCGAGCAGGCGCTCGCCGCGTATGACGCCGGCGAGGACCGCATCACAGCCTGGTCGGCCGAGCGCAAGTACGAAGAAATCGCTGAGCTCGTCGAGTCCATCCCCTTCACCGAAACCCGCGAGTACGTGCAAATCGTCTTGCGAAACGCCGAAGCCTACCGGATGATTTACGGCGGCGCGGCGCCGGCTTCTCAGGCGGCGTCGCAGACGGCCAAATGAGTGAAGGGGAGCAATGACTCCTTCCGAATCGAGCACGGCCCCCACCCGAGCGGAAGAAATTGCGCGGCGCATGCTCTCCGCCAAGGCGGAGCAGTTCACCGAGTCCGTCATCCGCGAGATGACCCGCCTCGCTTTGAAACACAACGCCGTCAATCTCTCCCAGGGGTTTCCTGATTTTCCCGCCCCCGCCGAGATCAAAGAAGCCGCGCGGCGAGCCATCGCCGACGACATCAATCAGTACGCTATCACTTGGGGAGCGAAGCCGCTGCGCGATGCCGTCGTCGAGAAGTTCGCGCGCACGCAGGGCGTGAAAGTGGATCCTGAGCGTGAGATCACCATCTGCTGCGGTTCAACTGAAGCGATGATGTCCTCCATGATGGCCATGATCAATCCCGGCGACGAGATCGTCGTCCTCGAACCGTTCTATGAAAACTACGGCCCCGACGCGATCTTGAGCGGCGCAACTCCCCGCTTCGTCAAGCTGCGGCCGCCGGACTGGTCATTCGATGAAAAGGAATTGGCCGCGGCGTTCGGCCCCCGCACGAAGGCGATCATTCTCAACACGCCGAACAATCCCACAGGAAAAGTCTTCACCCGCGCCGAGCTCGAGTTCATCCGTGACTTGTGCGTTCGCTGGAATTCCTTCTGCATCACCGACGAAATCTACGAGCACATCCTCTACGACGGCGCCGAGCACGTCTCCATGGCGCGCATTGAAGGCATGCGCGACCGCACCATCACCGTCAACGGCATGTCGAAGACCTACAGCGTTACCGGCTGGCGAGTTGGTTGGGCCATCGCTCCGCCGGAGGCGACCTCGGCCATCCGCAAGGTCCACGATTTTCTTACCGTCGGCGCGGCTGCGCCGCTCCAGCAGGCGGGAGCCCTGGCTCTCCGCCTCCCGCAGAGTTATTACAACAAATTGGCGAGCGATTACGCCGCGCGCCGGGAACGTCTGCTGAAAATCCTCGAGCGGGCTGGCTTCATCGTGTTCAATCCCCGCGGCGCCTACTACATCATGACGGACATCTCGCGCTTCAATCCCCCCGATTTCAGTCATTTTGCTGCCGGCGCGGACACCAATGACGTCGCGTTTGTGAAGTATCTCGTCGAGAAAATCGGCGTCGCCGCCGTCCCCGGCTCCAGCTTCTATAACGATCCCCGGGACGGCGCTTCCCAGGTCCGCTTCACCTTCTGCAAAAAAGAATCTACCCTCGCCGCCGCCGAAGCCCGCCTTGCCAAGCTCCAACCCTGAAAAATTGTTGGTGTCATTAGCTCGCAAATTTGAGCCAAAAAAGGAGGGCCACGTTAAGCGCCGCAACTCCCACCGCGAGCCAGTATTTTTCCGCAAAGTAGGACAAGACAGCCGCGAGCGCGCACACGGAACTCACCAGCGCGCCCAAAATGAACGGCCCCACTCGCGCCAGGGAGAGCGCCGGGCCAAGTGCGTGCTTCAGCCGAAAATATTCCGCCAGGCACCGGATCAGCGCGGCGAACTGCACACAGATGGCAATCCTCGCGGCTGAACGCGAGGAGATGCGCATCGGCTCTCTTAAAGCGATTTTAGAAACTGAATCAGCTCTTCTTGTTCCTGGTGCTTTAGCTTATCGAACTTCTTCTCCGCCTCGCTCGCTTCGCCCCGGTGCCGCTCAATGGCGTCGCGAAGCGTCAGCGAAGTCCCGTCATGCATCAGGCGCGGGCGCAATCGTACGCCCCATAAAGGCGCGGTCCGCATCTTGTTCGCTGTCTGAGTGAAGGTGCTGGGCGAGAAATTTCTCCACTGAACCTGATACATGTTTCGGCCATAGTGCTCCTGCATGGCCATCACGATGCCGTCGCCGGTTCCCACGTCGTGCAGAAGGAAATCGCCATACGGATAGAAGGTCTTTGCCGCGAGGGCGTCGGGGATGGTGAACGTGCCGCCATTGATCTTCGTCCCCGCGGCCGCCGTGGTCAACGCGGCGACGTGGCATGCCGCGCAACCGATCTTGTCAAAAAGCCCGGAGCCTTTGATGGCCTGGGGAGCCTGCGCGAGCTGAGTATCGCGAGCGGGGGCTTTCGTGGCGCGAATGAAGCGGGCGAAATGATCCACATCGGCGAGGCCGTCCTGCCCGGGAGTATCATTGGGCTCGGACGCCGCGTTGCAAATTTTCGTCACTTCGTCCGGCTGTAACCGGTTCGTGATCCCCATCTCATTGAGGTAGGCATCGCCAGAGAAGGACAAGAGACTGGCGTGCTGATCCTTCCATCCGAATCGTCCGATCCCGGTGTGCTCTGGCGCTTCGACGATGGGGACGTAAAGCGCCTGGCCGCAAATCTTGCCGTGCGAGGCCTTGCATTGGTCGCGGGAGAGATCCAGGAACGTTTGGTCGGCCACCGCTTCGACAAATCCGTCGCCCAACAGATTGACCGACATGCGCAGCGTCCGGATGTTCTCCGTGTCGGGCACCCGTTCCTGAATTTCCGAATCAGGAAATGCTCCGCTTGGACAAATGGCTCGATCATTTACGAGCGAACGCCCTTTAATGACCTCCGTTCCGTGGGCGATGGGGATTTCGGGATTCTGGAATTCACCGTGAGGCCCGTTGTGGCCCACGCGCAATTCGCTGACCTGGCTTGCGCCGCCGGAGGTGGGATTCTGGTGACACTCCCGGCAGGATTGCGCGTTGTAGAGTGGCCCGAGTCCGTCGGCAATCTGTTCCACCTCATCGAATTTTCCTTGATCGGCCTGGTGCGTGGTGTCATCGACCATGCCGTTGCTTTTGTTGTCGAAGCCGGTGGGCGCTTCGGACAAATGTGCTGCATAGCAAGCGAAGACAATCGTCAGTGCCGCCGCTGCAACGAACAACCGCCTCATGGATTTGCTCCTTATACGGAATCGGCTGGGCGCCGATTCTGAATACCATCGAATCAGGCGCCGGCAAAGGACAAAGTTGCGTGTGGTTGTTCAGTTCGGCAAAATTATCTGGACGCGAGTTAGCGGCCTCGGCAGATATCAGATTCAGGGCGTATGGACTCGGGTGCGGCGGACTGCCTGTGTTAGAATCCGCCACGGGAATGTTCGTGACACGCGGACGTACCGGAGGACGTGCACGGCCATGAATTTCCAGTTGATTCCGCACGGGACACGCATGGAAGCCAACGGCCACGGCGCGCCATTCGACATTTCCTCGAGCGCCACGCGCACCTTCCTCTGCCGGCTGACCATCTCGGACCAGATTGAGCAGGAGTCGCTGGACGTATCCATCTGGGGCTCCCCCGACGGCCAGAATTGGGGTGCCAAGCCGCTCCTGAAACTCCCTCAGCAGTTTTATCGCGGCGATACGAAAATGGTTTTGGATCTCTCGCTTCGTCCCGAGATCCGCTTCATCCGCGCACGCTGGGAATTGAACCGTTGGGGCCGAGTCGCTCCCACCCCGATGTTTGTTGCCGGTCTGGATCTAAACGAGATACCGCCCATGTCGCGCGAGACGCCGACCAGACGCGCGGTAATGGCTACTTAAGTTTAGTGTCTCCAATGTCTTAGAGGAATCCGCTGGGAGAATTCAGGGGTAGGAGACTGACGGTCGGTTGCCCTGTGGTGGTTAGCCTCCTACCCCGCGAGTGGTCTTACCTGTATAGACGGCGCCCCCCGCCTAAAAGTTTCCTCGCCCCCGCAAAAAACTTACCCAGGCTCTTGCCATCGCCAGGCGGCGGTTACAACACCCATCCCCAAGAAAAACGCTGCCGTGTCTGTACCGTGAGTCTTTGATGCCCCTTCGAGAGGCAAATCGTCTCAAGAACTGAGATCAACGGTATCTAAATACCGGGCCACGGAGACGTTCCACCTCATTTGCGACTGGATTGCCGCTTGAAGCGACTGCGCCGCCGGCGGTTCGCCATGCACCAGCCAGGTCTGCTTCGGCGGCGCGGCGAAGCCGCTCAGCCAGCGCAGCAGCTCGCTTTTGCCCGCGTGAGCCGAAAGTTGGTGGAGTTCCACAATCTCCGCTTTCACCGGCACCTCTTGCCCGTACATGTGAAGCAGCTTTGCGCCCTCCTGTAACGCCCGTCCGCGCGAGCCCTCCGCTTGAAACCCCGCCAGCAGCACGGCATTTCTCGGATCGGGCAGCCGCTGCGCCAGATGATGCAGCACGCGCCCGCCGGTCGCCATGCCGCTCGCGGAAATGATGATGCAGGGTGTCGTGACGTTGTTGATCTGTTTCGATTCCTCGGCCGTCCGCGTGAGGCGAAATTCGTGGACGTTCAGCGGGTCGCCCTTGCCGCCGTTTTCCTCGCGCGAAAACTCCAAATCGTGGTCCTCGCGGTGCTTCAGGTACAGCTCCGTCGCGTCGAGCGCCATCGGGCTGTCGATGTACACCGGAATCCGCGGAATGCGCTGCGCATCTTCGAGCTGCCGCAAGAAGTACATCAGCGTCTGTGTGCGCCCGATCGCGAACGCTGGAATCACGATTGATCCGCCGCGCTTCGTCACGCGGTTCACCACGTCCGCCAAAGTATCCATGGGCGAGCCACTGGGATGATCGCGATCGCCATACGTGGATTCGCACAGCAGCACGTCCGCGCGCGGCGGAGTCGTCGGGTCTTTCAGAATCGGCTGGTCATATCGCCCGACGTCCCCCGAAAACACCACCACGGTCTTTTTGCCGTTCTCGGTGATCGTCAGCTCAAGGCTCGAAGACCCAAGGATGTGCCCCGCGTCATAAGAAACCACTTGAAATCCCGGGGCGATCTCGAACCCTCCGCTGCGTGGCATCTCTCGCAGCAGCTTCAGCACCGGATCGATATCTTCGGGCGTGTACAGCGCCCGAGGTTCCGCATGGCGGCTGTACTTTCCTTTTTGCGCATGCAGCGCGTCTTCTTCCTGCAGGTGCGCGGAGTCTTTCAGCAGGATGCCCGTCAATTCGATGGTGGCGGCATTCGCAAA
>Ga0209056_10004950_pt1 | contig 13968 bp, 13 predicted proteins | sample GraSoiAngelo_114_FD_185876 | JGI IMG/M metagenome (GOLD analysis project Ga0209056, IMG submission 185876) | Grasslands soil microbial communities from the Angelo Coastal Reserve, California, USA - 14_0903_13_40cm (SPAdes) (version 2) | ecosystem: Environmental > Terrestrial > Soil > Grasslands... | reverse complement strand
CGCGGTGATGACGCGGTCGCCCGCCCGGAACGGAACCGCGTAGAACGCCATGTCCCAGGCGCGCGTGGCGTTTTCGACGAAGGCGATCTCGTCCGGGCGCGCGCCGATCAGCGTGGCGACGGCCTCGTAGACATCCGCGATGCGATCGGCCGCTTCGGCCGCAGCCTCGTAGCCGCCGATGGCGGCCTCGCGCGCCAGGTGGCTCGTCACCGCGTCGAGGACCGGACGCGGCGGCAAGGCAGAACCTGCGTTGTTGAAGTGGAGAACGTTGGCCACACCGGGCGTGTCCGATCTGAGCGACGGTACGTCGAGCTTCATGACGGCCTCCTCGTCAGCTCGTGGTGCGTGGTCACGGGACTCGCGGATCAGGATCGCGACGCGGCGAGGCGGCTCCGGATCCGTTCGGCGAGACCCGTCTGATTCACGGCCGCGAGGCCCGGCTGCACCATCAGCCCCGTCGCCGCCGTCGGCTTCGGGACGAGATGGATGTGCGCGTGAAACACCGTCTGGCCAGCGCGTGCGCCGTTGTTCTGCAGGACGTTGTACTGGTCCAGCTCGAGCGCGATCGCGACGCGCTTGACGAGCGAGAAAATCTCGGTCAGCTCCGCGTCGTCGAGGTCGTGCAGGTTCGGCGTGTGCCGGCGCGGGAAGAACACGCAGTGGCCGGCGGCGCTCGGCTCTCCGACGCTCAGGACGCCGACGGCGCCTGCGCTCTCCGCCACGAGCGGCAGCCGCGGCGTGCCGGTCGCCGCCTCGCAGAGCAGGCAACCGCCGTCGGCGCCGACGTGCGGCCGCCGGGGGCGCCGGCCGCGCTCGATCAGCGCGCGCACCTCGGCGATGACGCGATCGGCCGCCGGCGCCGGGCATCCCCAGTAGTCGAAGATGCCGCCGTGCACGTGATCGGTAGCGCCGCGTGCCGAGCGGCCACAGACGACGATGTGCCCAGTGTCCGTCGACCGCGCGAGATGCGAGTGCAGCCAGCCGACGAACCCGGTGGCGTCGAACGCGGGATCGAAGTGGAAGCTGAAGATCCGAAAGGCCGTCGGCGTGGCTCCATCGTCGACGGGAACGAGCTGGCTCCAGGCGCCGCCGTCGCGCACGCACGCGAGCGCGTCCTTCCGCGGCGTCAGGCCTTCGGTGAGCGGCCCGAACGCGGACAGCTCGGGCAGGACCTCGAACTCGGCGTGAGCGATGACCTCGAGCAGTCGGGCGGAGATCTGCGAGCCAGTCTCTTCACGCGGCGGAAGCGCGGTATCCACGGCTCTCCTCGTTGCGGTAGAGTGGCACCACCATATCGCGGTTGATGTGCATTCTCAATGGAGCCACTTGGAGCGTGGAGGCTCGTTCATAACGCCGTATGAATGATCTGAAGCTAATCCTCGGCCGCCGTCTGCGGCAGCTTCCGCATGCCGAGGTCGTCGAGTCGGCAACTGTGCGAGGTCCGTTAATATCTGCAGCAGGCGAGAGCGCGATGTTAAAAGGCGTTTTCTTCGACCTCGATGAGACGCTCATCGACGCCGACGGCCGCCACCGTGAGGCGAGCCGCCGCGCCTTCGCCGCGTTTGGGATGGACTGGGACGAAGCGTTCAGGCGGACGGGTCCCTTCTTCGGCCGCCGCATGAGGGAAATCCTCACGACGGTCACGACCTGTGCCCGAAGCACGCCCGTCGCACAGGCGTCGATGATTGCCTGCAGCGTCGTCCCGTCGTGGGAGGCGAGAATCCCGATCCTCAAGTCCGTACAGCTACCTTTCTGTCCGTCCGACGGGCCGTCCTGGCGGCGAAGAGCTCGGGCGCGGCGACTAACCTGGCTTGGCCGCCCGCACGTGGAGGAAAAGCCCCGCATGCTCGCGCCAGCCTCGCTGGCTGGGGTGAGCCCGGCAATATTCCTCCGACGGACGCGGCTCCTCGATGCGCGTGAGGCGGAAGCCGGCGTCGAGGACAGCGTTCAGGTACTCAGACAGCGTCCGGTCGAAGCGGGGTACGGCGAATTCGGGGGCATCGGCCGAGGCGTCCGTGAACCGCCAGCGCTCGACCCAGGGCGCTGGGTTGAAGTAGTTGCGGAGCATCCAGGCGACCTTGGTGCCGTGCTCATCGCGCATCCACTTGGCGTCCCGGGTGATGAAGCAAGGATGGGTGATGCTGAAGGCTAGCATCCCGCCCGGCCGCAGCACGTGGAAGGCCTCGGCCATCGCCCGGTCGAAGCCGGGGCCGTCCATCATGGCCATGAAGGACACCACCGCGTCGAAGCTGGCCGACGGAAACATTTCGAGGCGCGTGTAGGCCGTGCATACGTAGGTGATGCCGAGCGGCGCCGTGCGCTCTTCGTCAACGGCCAACGCGATCATCCTCTCCGAGATGTCTACGCCGGTCATCCGAGCGCCAGCGCGGGCCAACAGCCGGGTGTTGTGGCCTTCGCCGCAGCCAGCGTCCAGCACGTCGCGGTCGCGGAGGTCGCCGAGGAGCCGGAGGAAGGCCGGATTGTTCAGGCACTCCCTCGCCACGTCGCGGCCCTCGCGGACCTCCTGGGCCCACGGGCCTGCGTTGACGTTCCAGTACGCGGCGACCTCTTCTTCCGAGAATCCCTGGTCGCTCATCGGTGCCGATCCGGTGGAGTAGCATACCGCGCCACATGGCGGCCGGTCCTCCATTTCGACGGGGTAGAATGCGGGTGCTTGGAGCACTCGGCGATGACGGACCCGACGAGTAAGTCGGAGATGACTGCGGACGATGTCTGCGGCTTCCTGGCCCTGGTGGAAGCCCATGGCATTCGCGTCTGGCTGGACGGCGGCTGGGCGGTGGACGCCTGCCTCGGCTCCTGGACGAGGCGTCACTGCGACCTCGACATCGTCATCGAGGAACGCTATGTGCCGGTGGCCGTAGCCGCCCTGCAGCGTCGCGGGTATGCACCCGTGCCCCGTCCCGACACCCGCGCCTGGAACTTCGTCCTGGGCGACGATACCGGGCGCCAGATCGACTTCCACGTCATCGTACTTGACGAGCACGCACGCGGTCTCTACGGGCCGCCGGAGAACGGGAAGTACTATCCCGCCGAGGCGCTGACCGGGAAGGGCACGGTGAAGGGCCGCACCGTGGACTGCATCACACCGGAGTGGCTGGTGCGATTCCACACTGGCTGCCAGCTCGACGCGACCGACTGGGCCGACCTCTCTGCGCTGTGCGAGCGCTTCGGCATCCCGGTCCCCCGCGAGTACCCTGCGCTTCCGGTAGCCCGACCCGGTCCCGTTCGGCGGCGGGCCGTCGCCAGGCACTATCACAGCTCGCCCTCGGCCCGGCGGCGCGGGTCAGCTCCCGCGGCTTGCCTGGTGGTGCTAGGATCCTTGCCCGCAGGGCGCGCCTCACTACGAGCGTTCAGCCGAGGCGCAAGAGCGCGATCCCGATTACAGCAATCACTGCCGACAGCCACTCCATGCGGCCGACCCGTTCAGCGAGCATCCAGGCCGCGAAGCCGACCGCGAACAGAACGCTCGTCTCACGCAGCGCAGCGACCGGTCCCGTTGGTCCGTGCGTGAACGCAAAGAGCACGAGTAGCGACGACGTATACGACACGAGGCAGGCGCGAAAACCGAACCGCCACTCGCCCCATGGCAGTCGCCATGGCGGGCGACCCTCTGCGGCGCTGAGACCGCCAAGGGCGATACCGTTGATCAGGGGGATCGTAAAGCCGTAGGCCCACACGGAGCCCGCCGCACGCACCCCTTGCGCATCCGTGAACACATAGCCGGCTGCAAACACGCTCGATACCGCCGCGAGCAGCACGCCGGAGAGGGGCGTCTCGCCGAGCCGCAGCGCCCGTCCAGCAAGCACCAAGAGCGCGAGCGAGACGGCCGCAATGCCGAGCAGCGCATGTTTCGAGGGAACCTCCGCGGTCACCACTGCGGCCGCGACGGCCACGAGGGGCGGGGTGAGCCCGCGCGTAATCGGGTAGGACACGGCGAACGGGGCGCGCCGGTAGGCGGCCATCAGCGTGCGCGCCGAGATGATGTTCGCCACGAGGCCCCCCCCGAGCCAGGGCCAGGCCACCCGGGTCGGCAGCCCAGTGATCATTAGCAGCGGCACGGCTGCGAGGCTTGCGGCGTAGAGGACGACCGCAAGGCCCTCTCCAGGATCCGAGCGGCGGCGGGCGGCCGCGTTCCAGCCCGCGTGCAGGACCGCACTACCCAGCGCAGTGAGGAAGACCACGGGGTCCATGTGGATGGAGCGCTCCAATTCAGCAGTTGATCGAAGGCAGCTCCGCGGCCGGCACAGCTCGTCGGCTTGAGTGAGTTTTAGCCGGCCCCGCTGCGCGCACGATATCCTCCGCGCGTCTGCTGGCGAGTTCTCAGCACTTCACCGCATATGTGAGCACAAGGCGATCCGCCGGGTACAGCTTCTTTCCATCGAAGCACCCGACGATCCTCGGCGCAGGGTCCTCGAGATGCCCGGGCCGGCGCCAAAGCTCGAGGTGCACGTGCTCGTAGCCTGGCCACGCGCGCTGCCCCGTAGTGCCGAGCGCGCCGATTCTCTGGCCGCGCTTGACCATCTCTCCGGGCTGCACGGCTATGGCCGAGAAGTGGCAGTAGATCGTCAGGTAGCCATAGGGCTCGTGGACGATGACGACCTTCAGACCACACAGGTCGCGGCTGTCCTCCGCGACCGTGACGTGGCCGTCGGCCGCTGCGAGCACGTCGGCCCCGGTCTTGCCGCTGAAGTCGATGCCGCGATGCGGACTCAGCCTCGGGTAGCCTTCCGCGCTCACCCAATCGCCGAAGCCGGCGAGGATTCGCGGAGATCCATCTCCCGAGGGGGTCATCGCACGCAGAAGATGCGTCAGGGGCAGAATCACGAGAAACACCGCAGCGACGCCATTGACGGCCACGGCAAAGAACCGAAGGCGCCCTTCGCCGCGGTGGCGGCGCACGAACTGGACAAGCGAGTTCACGAACAAAAACACGACGAGCACGGCACCGGCCGCGGCCAGGGCCGGGAAGAGAAATCGCGGTACCCGCTGGGCTATCCACGGCGTGGAGGCGCCCACGAATACCAGTACGGCCATCGGCAAGGCGAACCAAAGGATTGGGCGGCCCCTGAGGCGGCCCGGCGTTTCGGATTCTCCCATGACAGCTGACTCGAATTATACGGACTGCATAAAGCGAGAGTCTGTCGAGCAATGATCTGCGGGTTTTCGCTGCGGTCCAATTTGTGAGAGCCCGGACAGCATAACCACCTGAAAGGGCCGCTCACCCGGCGTCTTCGAGCTGATGGCCAGGCTGCGCGTCGTACGCGCGGAGGATACCCACACCGTCGCGGCGAGCCTGATAGCGATGCTGCGCCGCGAGACGGCGGGTATCCGTCATCGGTTAGGACCGGCCCCGCGCACCCCGTCAGAGCGGGTTTGGACCGACGACTTCCCAGTGGTAGCGCTCGCGGAGCTGGTTGCGTTGGTCGTCGTTAATCGGGCGGTGGCTCAAGAGCTCCTCGACGTAGCCGCCAGCTGCGGCCGGGGTGTACATGAACAGGACGCGGCCGGTTTCGCCGCCGGTGCTCTTCCAGGCATGCGGGACGTTGCGCGGGAAGAACGCGCAGGTGCCGGGCCCGCCGACGGCGACCTCGTCGCCGATCTTGAAGGTGATCTCGCCGGCGAGCACCCAGGCGACCTCGTCGCTGTCGCGGTGCAGATGGAACAGGCTCTTGGTGCCGACGGGCACGGTCTCCTCGAACAGCATGATGCTCTCATTGGTCTCGTGGCCGACGAGCTTCAGGGCGGCGAAGCGGCCAGGCGCCGCCATGTCGAGATGCTTCCCACCGCCCGCGGGTACGACAAAGCCTTTTGTCGCGTCCATATTGATGTCCCTCCCTGTGGCGTTTGCGACTAATCTCGAGATCCTTCCGCCGTAATTACGCGACAGGCAGCCGCCTCGGCCACGCCTCGGTCGTCGATGCCGGCGGGGGCTGAGGCGCGCCGCCTGTCGCGAGCGCCCACACGTAGCGATCCCACGTGAGACCGAGCACTTCCATTTGGCCTGCGACTCGCGCGCCCGACCGTTCGGCGACGCGCCGCGAGCGGGCGTTCTGCGGAAGAATGGCCGAGATCGCGTACGACAGCCGCAGAACGTCGCGCGCGTAGTCGCGAACGCAACGCGCCGCTTCGGTCGCGAAACCCTGGCCCCAGAAGGCGGGGTCGAGCGTGTAGCCGAACTCACACTCGAATGTCAGCGCAACGCCAGCCGGCGCGTGTGCGCGCCCGAACCATCCTCTGCGAATCCCGTGCTCGGCGGTCGCGGATTCGACAGCGAGGTCGGTCAAGCCGCAGCGCCCGATCAGCGCTCCGTCCTCCTTGCGCAGGACCGCGAGATGGCCGAGCGCGAGCTGCTCATAGCTCGCGAGCGTGTACTCTATCCATGCTTTCGTCTCTTCGGGCGAGCGCGGCCGGCCTTCGGGATACAGATGTTCCGCGACTTTCGGGAGTGCGTGGAGGCGAGTGTAGAACGGCAGATCGTCCGGCACGACCCGTCGCAGCACGAGCCGAGCCGACTCCAGCCGGTCTGTGCCGTGGGCCAGGGTCATGGTGAAGCCTCCTTCGTGGTCAGCACCGTTTCGCGAAGGGCCAGCGGCAGGAGCAGGCATACGAAGGCGATCGAGAACAGGATGCCGAGCGCCGACAAGACGGACGGCAATCCCCAGGCATCGATCCCATAGCCCACGAGAGGCCCCAGCAGACAGAAGGAGCCGCGGAGTCCGAGCTGCGACAGCGAGATCACGGTCGCACGGAACGCGGAGGGGATCCTCTCGTTGAGCGTTTCCATGAACAGCACCCCGAGGACGCCCCGGCCGATCTTGAACACGAACCCGAACAGGATCCCGGCCCAGCCGAAGAACGCCGCCATCCCAAAATACGCGACGACCGGCAGCACGCCGACGACGGCGAGCAACGGTCGCCGGCCATATCTCGTCGCGCCGAGCGCGGCGCATTTCGCGGCGACGCCGTCGATGAGGTTGTAGCCAGCCAGCAGGACGCCGAACCAGGGCAAGGGCACCGCCGTCTCCTGCCAGTATTTCTGGTTCACCCAGAACATCACTAGCGCGCCACTCCCCCAGATGACCATGTTGAGGAAGACGAGCCGCGTGGTCGCGTCCCGGACGACGGTCGCGGAGAGGACGTCTTTGAGATTCTGGGCCCACTTCTTCGGCCGTTCGTAGCTCGCGGGCGGCTCGGTGATGGCCAGCACGAGCAGCACCGGGATCCAGCTCAGGATCGCGTTGGCCCACAGCAGATGCCCGTAGGACAGAAGCACGACCGCGCCCCCGAGCAGCGCGCTGGTCGTCGTCCCCATCTGCGACGCGAACGTCGCATTGCCGAGAACCGCCGCTCCCCGCGACTTCTCGCCGCCGTCCGCGAGATACGAGTCCCAGATCAGCGCTACGTCGCCGCCCGAGATCATGCTCAGCGCGATCCCCATCGTGAGGTGATAGAAGAGGAAGCCCTCGTAGCTGCTCCAGAACGGCAGGAGGGAAAAGCTGACGGCTTTGAGCGTCGTGCCCAGCAGCAGGGTCTTCTTCCGTCCCCACAGGTCCGAGAGCAGCCCCGACGGCACTTCGCCGCTGAGGATCACGATCGCGAACACCGCCTGCAGCTCCATGAACTGCCGCATGGTGATCCCCTGCGTCGTCAGATAGGGGATCCACAACGCGATCACGATCATGAACGGATCGAAGAAGGAGAAGCCGTAGAGGAGCTTGATGTTCCTGTTCACTGGAGAAGGGCCAGGATCGAGAGCGAGATCCGCACGCGCTCGCCCAGATACGCGCCGCCCGTGTCCATCGCGGCGTTCCAGGTGACGCCGAAGTCGCGGCGATCGACCGCTGTCTCTGCCCGGAATCCCGCGGCGATCTTCTTCGCGAACGGGTGCATCGCCTGGCCGAGATAGTGTGTGTCCAGAAGCACCGGCCGCGCGACGCCGTGAATGGTGAGGTCGCCCGTCACCTTCCAGTGCGCCAGGTCAACGGTCTCGACGCGGGTGCTTTTGAAGGTGATGGTCGGATGTTCCTTGCCGCCGAGCAGGTCGGGGTCCATGAGGCGGCTCATGAGCCGATCGTTGGTCACGTCGACGCTGGCCACCGAGATCGACGCATTGACCGACGCCGACGCCGGCCGAGCCGGGTCGAACTCGAGCGAGCCCTCCAGGGCGCGAAAGCCCGTCCGGTACGTCGAGAAGCCCATGTAGTCCAGCGAGAACTCGACGCTCGAGTGCACCGGGTCGATGATCCAGCTGGAAAGCGTGGTCGTCATGGTGGCCTCCTGGGGGTGGGATCGATTCGCGCTCACGGCCTCTTCCTTTCACTCGCTCTGCTCCTTGCTTGTCGGATCGCATCACGTCCTCGCCTCGCTAGCGGCTCACGAATGGTTACTGACCACCCGCGGGCGCCGAGTGCCCACGAGCACGGCCAGCGCGGCGAGACCGCCGGCGCCCCAGACGAAGAACGCGGTGCTCACGCTCCAGCGCTCGGCGACGGCACCGATCAGAGGGGCGGCGATCGGGAAGGAACCGCCGTGGATCAGCGTGTAGAGGCCCGTGACCCGCCCTCGCAGCTCGTCGGACGAGCCGAGCTGGAGCGCCGTGTTGCAACCGGCCCCGGTGATCACGCTGGCGTGGCCGAGCAGGAACAGGCCCACCGCGGTGAGCCAGAGGCTCTCGATCAGAGACAGTGCCAGCAGCACCGCGCATGCGGCGGCCGCGCTGGCGTGGAGCAGGGCCAGCGGCGGGTCCGGGGCACGACGGCGGCGAGCGTGAGGGCGCCGCAGACGGCGCCAACCCCGATCGCGGCCATGAGGAAGCCGAAAGCCTGGGCGCCCTGGCCGAGGACGTTTCTGGCCAGCAGCGGAACCCACATGCTGAAGTTGAACGCGCAGAAGCTGATCACGAAGCACCCCGAGCATCGCGCGGATCTCGGGCGTGTGCAGGGCGTAGGCTAGGCCCTCCGCGATGTCCTGACGGATGGTCGTCGGGCGCTGGCGGCGGGGGCGACCCTCCACGCCGAGCGTGGCCAGCGTGGCGATGGCGAGGAGGTGGCCGGCGCCGCTGACGGCGAACGCCGGCGCCATGCCGACGCTGGCGATGACGAGGCCGCCCGCGGCGGGACCCACGATCCGCGCGCCGTGGAACGCCGCGGAGAGCAGCGCGACCGCGTTGACCACGTCGTCCCGGCCCACCGTCTCGCTCACGAACGACTGCCGCACCACGTTGAAGAGCGTGTGGGCCAGGCCCGCGCACAGCGCGAGGATGCCGACGTGCCAGTACGCGACCACGCCCGTCGCCATCTGCGTGGCGATGGTGAGCGCCGTGCATGCCTGCGCGGCCTGGGTGGCCATGAGCAGGCGTCGCTTGGCCACGCGGTCGGCGATGGCGCCGCTGGGGAGGGCGAGCAGCAGTATCGGGCCCCAGTGCAGCATGTTGATGAGCCCCAGCAGCAGCGGCGAGTTCGTGAGCGACAGGACCAGCCAGGCTTCGGCCACTGAGAGCATATAGGTCCCGATCTGGGAGATCGTCTGGGCGCCGAAGATGGCGCGGAAGTCCCGATAGCGCGGCGAGCGGAGGGCCTCGGGCAGGCGCATCGCGGCATCAGTGCTCGCCGGGCCGCCGGCGCCGCCCGGACTGCGGCACCTCGCGTATCGGCTGGCCGAAGCGCCAGCGGTGGCCCTCGATGTCGAGCGCCCAGTAGGTGCGCTCGCCCCAGGAGTGGTCGCGGAGCTCGTTGGCGATCCGTGCACCCGCGGCGACGGCACGCTGATAGTGCGCATCGACGTCGTCGACTTGCACGCTGATGAACTGGCTCTCAACGCCTCCGCTCATGGGGCTGATCGCGCCGTGGTGGCCCTGCCCGCCGACCCCGATCAGGCTGTTGCCGAACTCCATCGTCGCATGGAGAAGCACGCCGTCCGCGCTCACGAACCGCGCGGTCGGGATCTCGCGGAACCCGAACGCGCGCTCCAGGAACGAGAGCGCGGCGCTGATGTCCTGATACGGCACCTGGGGAACGATCGTGGGTCGGCGCTTGGGCTCGGCCTCCCGTCGAATTGCGGCCATGAGCACGGCCTTTCCTCGGTTGAGCGCCGCCGGTTCGAACGCGGCCTCCCGCCGCAGCTTCCTCGCCAGGTCCACCGGCTTCATCGCGACCTCACCCTCTTTTTCCCGCCGGGCTCGAGCAGTTCGCGCAGCTGCGCGCGGGCGCGGTTGAGCCGCGAGCGCACCGTGCCGATCGGCAGCTCGAGAGCCTCCGCCACGCTCTGATATGAGAGGTCCTCCCACGCGAAGAGCAGGAGTGCCTCGCGCTCGCCGTCCGGCAGCGCGTCGATCGCGTCGGCCACGCGCGGGAAGAGCAGGCGGGCATCGAGCGCCGCGGCGCCGGCGCGCTTGTCCGGCGCCTCGCCAGCCGCCGCCATCCGAGCGTTCGCGCGCAGCCGCCGGGCCTCGGCGCGCCGGTGCTTCAGCAACAAATTTGAGCCGATCCCGTACAGCCACGGGAGCGCAGTCACGCGCGACGCGTCGAACGTCTTGCGCCGCTCGAACGCGATCCGGAACACCTCGCCGACGAGCCCCTCCGCAACTTCGGCGCCCACCCGGCGGCCCAGGAATCGGAGCACGGTGGCGGCATGGCGGTCGTAGATCAGCCCGAAGGCCTCGGGCTCGTTCAGCGAGCGGCCGATCAGCTCGGCGTCCGAAGGTAAGCTCACCGTTTTCTCTTTCCCGATCGGGCGATGCGGTTCGCGGGCGCAGCGAAATGATCTTCGCCAGGGCGGCCCGCGGAGGCTGTTATCCTCAGCTAGCCGTCGACCCTGCGCAATGTGACGCCCACGGGAGGCTCGGTGAGGATTGTCGCGCACGTAGACATGGACGCCTTCTATGCTGCCGTCGAGGCGCAGCGGGATCCTGCGCTACGAGATCGGCCGCTCGTGGTCGGAGCCGATCCCAAGGAGGGCCACGGCCGAGGCGTCGTGACGGCGGCGAGCTACGCGGCCCGACGCTACGGCATCCGCTCGGCCTTGCCGATCTCGCGGGCCTGGCGCCTGGCGGAGGCCGCGCGTCGCCGGGGCGAGCCCGAGACGATCTTCGTCCGTGACGATCACGCCCTCTATCGGGAAGTCTCGGCGCGGATCATGGCGATCCTCGCCGCGGCCGGTGACGCCTTCCAGAAGACCAGCGTCGACGAGGCGCGCGTCAACGAGCGCCCATCAGGGCTCTCGTTATCGAGAGCCTTGGGGACTAACGGACCTCGCGTTCAAGAGGCTTCGGGTGAGCTGCGCTTCCCCCCAGTGCTCTGCGGCGTGTCTGGCTACAACGATCAGAACGTCTCGGCCCGTCAGTGCCCCACGTCGCGGATGCGCCCGGGCGCGGCCCAATGCATCAGGAGGGAGGTTCGCCAGCGCCACCGTGATCCGCTCCCTGAGGTCTTGCCATCTCTTGCGCGCTGGTGCAGCCGAGGCCCCGCTGGCCGAGAACTCTGAGTCTCGGTCCCGTTCGACTGGAAATCCGCACAAGGTGCCGAGAATGTTCTCTTCGGTATTTCCGAGGACATGCATCGTGATTGCGTACAGGCTGTTGGTGTTCGGTGCCGGCGGGCGCCAGTTCAACTCGTGCTCGCTCAGACCCTCAAGGCATTCGACCAAGCGATCAACGGAGCCAAAGATAAAGCGGCAGAAGGACTGGACTTCGTCCGGTTGAAGAGACTTCATGCAGCGTCGAGTCTAGTCCGACTGTCTCGACTCGGCCATCCTTGACGCACAGCCCCCCAAACTGCACTCCGCGGCCAACCTTCCGCTCCTCTCTCAATCGAAAAGGTCACCGACGAACCCATCGAGAGTCCGGCACACCGCCCCCCTCCAAGCATTGTCGCGCGCCGCCATACCGCTCCCGAAGCGCCGTGAGGAGAGCTTCAATAGCCTGCGGCGACGTCGGCTCACGTGCGACCCGTGACTCATTCTCCGGTGGAGCTATACCCACCTTCGCCAGCCGGCCGCGTGCTTGGGCTTCGAACGCCGAGGAGTACATGTAGTCTGTGATCACGTCAGAATCGCTCACGCCGAATAGCTTGAGGAGCACCGCGCTCACTACGCCCGTCCTGTCCTTCCCGAGACGGCAATGGAACAGGACGTTTCTGCCGGGATTTGCCGCCAGCACTCCCACGGCCTGACAGAACGCCGGGGCCGAGCGCTCCAACAGCATCGGCAGAGCAACTTCGGGAGGAGCCGCTTGGAAGACCTGCTCCTGAGCTGCCGTTACGCCGCGGACGGCGGCGAGGGTGTCTGTCCCTCTCTAACTGCGGTCCGGGGATCTTGCCTTCTGCGATATACGGTTTTGGGGTGGCCGCGCAGACGGTCAAGCGTGCGGCTCCGGCTGGCATTCAACTTGCGGGCTCGCACGCCGCACTCCTTGCGGCAAGCCAGCCTTAGGTAAAAGTGCATCTTACTTTCTGCTCACGGCAGGCAGCGCAGGTTGACCTCACTCGAAAATTGAACAGCTTGGACCTTGCTCGGAGACCTTTTGCAACGTTCTTCTGCTCTCAGCTGAGCAAGCGCGGCTCGCCTTTCTTGCGCTGTTCCTCACTCGGCGACCTTGGCACTGTTGATCGCACCGACCGAGGTGGCGCAGATGATGTCTTGGCGAATGGCGATGTGGTCATAGGGGAAGTCGTCGAGGGTAGAGCAGCCGGTGAAAGCTCAAGGGGCCGACGAACTGATGGCGTCCGCTCAGTTCTGACCAATGATTTGTCCGCGAGGCCGGAGCCGACCAGTAGGGGTAGCTGCGACACATCAATAGCGCTGGAATCTCGGGTTGGCCCTGCTCACGTTTTGCTCCCATAACACCCCGAAACAGGGCGAAGCGAGACGAAGAACGAGGCATCATCAGAGAACGTGGAACTGACCGCCCCAGCACGCTTTTCCCGCGAGCTCAGAGGTTTGCCTGAACTCTGTGGGTGCCGCTTATCGGTGTAGGCGTGAGTGATGCAACCTCTATGAGGCCCGGTCGCAGACCCTGATGGACAACCCCTCTGGCAATCCGATCGAGTTGTTCCTGCCCCGGCGCCAGTGACACTGGAAGCCGGCCGTGAGACCCCTTAAAGCACAAAACGATTATGGCGTGGCGCGCTCACGTTTCAATGTTCAATTCCACTACCAGCTTTGACGGCGCCGGCGCGAACGGCTGCTTCAGCTAGGCCCACGTGCGTTGTATGAACCCATATTTTTGATCATCATCGACGCGACGAGCGATCGGGTGGTGCCTCGCTCTGGCGATCGTCCGAAGACGATGCATCTCAATTCTACGCTAGCGACGCAGCCGCACCCAAAGCGGTCGGCCGATATCTGAACGAGAATGATGGCCTCGCTGGGCTCTACTACTATCGGGCGCGGTACTATCATCCCCAGCTGCAGCGATTCCTCAGTGAGGATCCCATCGGATTCGCTGGTGGCGAACCCAATCTCTATGCGTACGTCGCTAACAACCCCATGAACGCCGGTTATCGGTTATGGGCTATGGAGTGCCTTGGCGGCCGTCGCCCCGCCCCAGAGCGAACCGGGATTGGCTCGATCTCCATGAAGCTTCATCATCCGGTCGAAGAGTTCGCGCACGGTCGTCGTCTCCTCGTTGAGGAGTAGGAAGTCCCGGAAGTAGCTGCGCGTTTCCTCGATGATCCGCGGGTGGTCGTTGTTCTCGGGCCGTCTGTGGCCGGCGATCACGGCGCGAGGTTTCAGCGATTCGAGTTTGTCGAGGGCGGCGATCCATTTGGGCCAAGTTTGCGGGTTGCCCTCCTCCATGTAGGGATGGACGTCGTTGTAGGCGACGTCCCCGGCCACCACCAGATCGATGGAGGGGACGTGCAGACTCGTGGACAGGGCCGTGTCGGTATAACCGGTGTCGACCAAGACCAGCTCGTGCCCTTCCAGTTCGATGGTGTTCCGTTCGAGTGTCTC
>Ga0209056_10004949_pt1 | contig 13968 bp, 11 predicted proteins | sample GraSoiAngelo_114_FD_185876 | JGI IMG/M metagenome (GOLD analysis project Ga0209056, IMG submission 185876) | Grasslands soil microbial communities from the Angelo Coastal Reserve, California, USA - 14_0903_13_40cm (SPAdes) (version 2) | ecosystem: Environmental > Terrestrial > Soil > Grasslands... | reverse complement strand
AAGCTTTGTCATCCTTCCGGCTTGCACGACAAACAGCGACGTGGGCGTCCTCACGGCCACAAGCGGCTTGCTGTCCAATCTTCCGGCCACCGTCAGCGCCACGACCGGCGCGGGCGCCACGCTGACCCAGAACGTCGTCGTGACCCCGCCGCTGCTCCAAATCCAATCCCTGACCCTGGCTCCTGGGGCGGTAATCGGCGGCGGATCACTCACGGCCACGGTGACCCTCAACCGTGTCGTGCTCGCGAGGGATGCGAGCTCCACCGTGTCGGTCAGGGTGAGCGAGGGCAGCCCGTCCAACGTCCAGGTCGCGACGTTTGCTGGGTGCACGGGCACGCCGGCTTGCTCGGGCTCCCTCACTGTGCCGATCGGAGCCAACAGTGCGTCCGTCACGATCTCGACCAGCGCGGTGAGCGCGCAGCAATTCGTCACCGTCTCGGCGAGCGCCGCCTGGAGCAACGCCTCGGCCGGCGCACAATTGCCGATCAATCCGGCCGGCGCCCCGCCCCCGCTCTCCTCCGTGACCTTGAACCCGACCAGCGTCGTGGGCGGCAATCCCTCGACCGGCACCGTGACCTTGACCGCCGCAGCCCCCGCTGGCGGCGCCGTGGTGACGCTGGTGAGCACCGGGGCCGTGGCAAGCGTTCCCGCCAGCGTTACTGTACCGGCGGGCGCCACCAGCGCCACCTTCACGGTCACGACTCCAGTGGTCATGGGCTTGGCGGCCCAATCGGACATTATCGCGACGTTTGGCGGGGTCGGCCGAGCGGCGACTTTGACCGTCACTCCACCCACCGCCGCATGCACGCCCACCACCTGTGCGGCTCAGGGAAAGAACTGCAGCACGATTTCGGATGGCTGCGGCGGCACGCTGACCTGCGGATCCTGCACGGCTCCCCAGACGTGCGGCGGCGGCGGCGTCGCGAACGTCTGCGGCGGCGGATGTACGCCTACCACCTGCGCGGCCCAGGGGAAGAACTGTGGCGCGATCGCGGACGGCTGCGGCGGCACGCTGACCTGTGGATCGTGCACGGCTCCCCAGACGTGCGGCGGCGGCGGCGTCGCCAACGTCTGCGGCGGAGGAACCGTGTCCACGGCTCAGCTCACCGTGACCGCCACGGGGCGCTCCGGGGAGTCGGTCTCCTCGAGCCCCGCGGGCATCAACGTCAACGTCGGGACGACCGGCAGCGCCAGCTTCGCCACCGGCACGGTGGTCACGCTGACCGTGAGCAACGGACGCGACGCCATCTGGTCGGGTGGCTGCTCGAGCGGCGGAGCCAAGGCCAAGAGCTGCAGCCTGACCCTGAACGCGCCGACGTCCGTCACCGCGAACGTGCAATAGCGAGCCGGCCCGCGCCCCCCGTTTGGCCTGGCCGAATAGGTCGCCATGGAAGGCCTGGTCGCACGGAGCGACGCAGTGCTACGATGAAGGAGGACAACGTGCCGGTCCCGGGCGCCGGGCGATTCACCGTCATCGTCGACCCGACGGGAGCCGAGGTGGCGCTCGGTATGCGCGTTGATACGGTTGTTTCTGCCATCTTGATACGGCATAGTGATCAGGATGAAGAAGACCATGCACATCGACGATCACTTGCTCGCGCAAGCCAAGCTCGCCTGTGGAGCGGCGACCGACACCGAGACCGTTCGCCGGGGGCTCGAGGCATTGATCCGTCACGCCGCGCATCAGCGTTTGCGCGCACTCCGCGGCACGGAGCCAGCCGCGCGTGACGTCCCGCGGCGTCGTGAGAGTTCTCGCCCGACGCGTCCTAGGAAACCTCGAGCGGCGTGATCGTCCTCGTCGATACCTCGGTGTGGATTCGATTCCTCGCCGGGCGCGAGCCGTTCGCGAGTGCGCTCGATGCGCTCCTCGACCGCGAGGAGGTGCTCGCGCACGAGCTGGTGTTCGGAGAGCTGCTCATCGGGGCCCGCCGCAGCCGTTCCGCGCTGCTCGCGAGCTACGACGCACTGCCGCAGGTGCCGTCCATTCCTCACCGGGAAGTCGTCGAATTCGTACGCGGCCGGAAACTGCAAGGGCGTGGGATTGGATGGATCGACGCCCACCTGCTCGCCTCGGTCGTAGTCGCAGGGGCACGCGTATGGACGGCCGACGGAAGCCTCGATGCGATCGCCGACGAGCTGAGAGTCCGTCACGCGCCGTCGTAGCGGGCGCGTAACAGAGCTCATCCCCCAGCGTCGTCCCGGCTGTCGGAGCCTCCGGAGCCGCGCCCATCGGGGACACCCCCTCACAGTGGACGCTCCCGGGAGGCCGGGTTTGTGGTACAGGCGAAAGGCTAGAGGTCGAAGCGGGGCCGCACAGCCGCCGCAAGAGAGGTTCAAATGCACGTCGGAATGGGCGTCATCTTTCAGGGCGAAGGCGAGGGACGAACCGATCGCAACGTCTACCGGAACGAGCTTCGCCTCGGCGACCTCGCCGAGCCTCTCGGGTTCGACTCGCTGTGGGGCGTCGAGCATCACTTCACCGACTACACGATGTGTCCCGACGTCCTGCTCTACCTGACGTATTTCGCCGGTCGCACGGAACGCATCCAGCTCGGCTCGATGGTGGTGGTGCTGCCCTGGCACAACCCGTTGCGGGTGGCCGAGCAGGTCACGATGCTCGATCACATGTCGAACGGGCGCCTGATCCTCGGCCTCGGTCGCGGGCTCGGACGCGTGGAGTTCGAAGGGTTCGGCGTGAACCAGGAGGACAGCCGCGCGATCTTCACGGAGGCGGCGCAGATGATCCTGGAGGGACTCGAGCGCGGCGCGTGCGAGTTCGACGGCAGGTTCGTGAAGCAGAAGCGACGCGAGCTCCGGCCGCGGCCGTTCAAGTCGTTTCGCGGGCGCACGTACGCGGCCGCGGTCTCGCCCGAGTCCTCGGTCATCATGGCCAAGCTCGGTATCGGTCTCCTGATCATCCCGCAGAAGCCGTGGGACATGGTGGCGAAGGAGCTGAACGACTATCGCCGGGTGTACAGCGAGGTGAACGGCACCGATGCGCCGCCCCCCATCGTCGGGGGCTGGACCTTCTGCGACGAGAACGCGGGCCGGGCGGAGGAGCTCGGCCGCCGGTACATCGGCGCCTACTGGCGCTCCGTCGTCAAGCACTACGAGCTGGTCGGCGACCACCTGACGAAGATGCGCGGCTACGAGGCGTACAAGGAAGTGCAGGAGCGGGTGTCGACGCCGGGCGGTGTCGACATGATGACCGAGTTCTTCCTGGGCCTCCAGGTCTACGGCACGCCCGAGCAGTGCTACGAGAAGGTGCTCGACATCCAGAAGCGCACCGGCGCCGAGGCGTTCAACGGCGTCTTCAGCTACGGTGGCATGCCCTATGAGATCGCCGAGAACAGCGTGCGGCTCTTCGCTGCCGAGGTGATGCCCGAGCTCAAGCGCCACATCCCCGCCGAAGACCAGCTCATCGCGCGCGCCGGAGTCGGCCCCACCGCCGATCCCGGGTCGTTTCGCCTGACGGTCGTAGCGACCTGAAGCCGCAGGCCGCGACACGTCTTGCCGGGCGGGCCCGTTGTGACAGTACCGGAGCGCGTCCTGCATGACGGCGCTGCGGCTCTTCCCTGTTTTTTCCGCGCCCGCTCGACGGCGCGATACAGGTCATCGGGGATGCTCACCGCAACCTTGGTCGCGACTCTCGGCATGGTCTTCCGTGGCTCCCGCTCGGTATGCTTCGAGTATGACCGGGTGCTGGTCTCATCCCCCCAGCGACCGGCCGTTCCCGTCGAACAGGTGCACCGCCGACGGGTCGACCAGGAGGCCGACCGGCTGGCCCTTCTCGAAGCCCAGCATCCCCTCGACGCGGGCGACGAGGCGCACGGCGCCGCCTCCCTCGACGGACACGTGCGCGAGCGTCTCGTGGCCGAGGTACTCCACGTGCTCGACCGTCGCCCGCACGGCGCCGTCGCCGGGTTCGCCCCGCTCCACGCGGAGGGCCTCCGGTCGCACACCCGCGGTGAGCGGCGAATCGAGGCTCGCGCGCAGGCGCTGCGCGGCGGCGTCGCCCACCAGCAAGGTCTGGCTGCCTACGCGCATGACGACGCGACCCCGGTCGTCCGTCGACAGGCGGGTTGGAAAGAGGTTCATCGGCGGGTTGCCGATGAAGCCCGCGACGAACACGTTGGCCGGGTGCTCGTAGAGCTCGCGCGGCGGGGCGACCTGCTGCAGCCGTCCCTTGTCGAGCACCGCCACCCGGTCGCCGAGCGTCATCGCCTCCACCTGGTCGTGGGTCACATAGGCCATGGTCGTCCGGGTCCGCTGCTGAAGCTCCTTGATCTCCGCGCGGACCTGGACGCGGAGCTTGGCGTCGAGGTTCGAGAGCGGCTCGTCGAGGAGGAAGACGGCCGGCTCGCGGACCAGCGCGCGGCCCATGGCGATGCGCTGCCGCTGCCCGCCCGAGAGCTGCTTCGGCAGGCGGTCGAGGAGCGCGGTGATGTCGAGCAGGTCGGCGACGCGCTCGACACGCCGTCGCATGTCGTCGCGGGCGAGCCGGCGCATCTTCAGGGGGAACTCGAGGTTGCCGCGCGCCGAGAGGTACGGATAGAGCGCGTAGTCCTGGAACACCATGGCGACGTTGCGCTCCTGCGGGCGGAGCTCGTTGACCACACGCTCCCCGATGCGGATCGTGCCCGCCGTGGCCTCCTCGAGACCGGCGATCAGGCGGAGCACCGTGGACTTCCCGCAGCCCGAAGGTCCCACGAGGACCACGAGCTCGCCGTCGTCGATGGCGAGCGTCAGGTCGGAGAGGGCGCGCGTCCCGCCGGGATAGACCTTGTCGACGTGCTCGAGCTCGACGCGCGCCATCGGACTCAGTCGAAGAACCGCTCGGCTGCAAGAATGGGGAGTGCCTTCTCGGCGATCGGGTCGGAAGCGAACCGCCGCTGGATGCAGTGGTCCTTCAGGTAGTTCGCGGCGGCTATGAACGTCATCGTCTGATCGAGGGCGAGGTAGGCCCGGGCCACCTCGCCCGAGCGCGGGTCGACGGCGTCGTAGAAGCCGAACTCGCCGTAGAGGTCGTAGCGTCGCGCGAGCTCGCGCAGGTCCGCCGCCGCCCCCGGCGCCACGCCGAGCGCGAGCGCCGCCGCATGCGGCGTGACGGCGCCCGCGCCGTAGCCGAGCACGCCGAGCACCCGGACGCCGTACTCGCCGTACCCGTCACGCGCCGGCGTCATGCTGGGCGAGATGCCCCACACCGGGTAGCCGAGCTCCTCGACGGCGAAGCGCCGCTGGACGTCGGTATGCGCGGCGGCGTTCGCGCCGAGGCTGCCGGGCGCCCACCGCGCTTCGTCCAGCACGAGCGCCGGCATCAGGGCCTCGAACATGCTGCCGCCCCACGACGGCACGTACTTCGTCCCCTTCCACTCGTAGTAGCCTCCGAAGAACGCCTGCCCCCGGACCTCCTTCCGCACTCGACCGTGCGGCGTCTGCGTTTGCCAGTGGCAGCTCGGCGCGAACGTGCGCGCCATCGCGAACCAGTGCTCCTCGGGCACGTCGCCCTTGCCGATGGCGATCAGGCTCCCGAGCCGCGACTCGGCGTAGAGCGTCCCGTAGTGGTACCGCGATTGCGACGCCAGGTGCACGTAGTAGCCGTGCGACATCCGGCGGCGGGCGGGGTCGTAGAAGAAGCGGTAGTCCTGCGCGGCGATGATCCGGCTGCACGGCTCGCCGAGCTCCGGGAACGTCGTGCGCACCACCATGAGCCCCGCCGTCAGCCAGGACGAGTCGACGAAGGAGAGGAAGTTGCTCGTGCGCTCGCGCGAGGTGGTGTCGTAATAGTTGTAGAAGAAGCCGCGGTAGGTCTCGAGGCCATCCAGCGTGGCGAGCAGCTCCCGTACCCGACGCGCGGCCTCGGCCCGGGGAATGAGCTCGAGCTCGGCGGCGGCCACGAGCGCGATCAGGCGGAGCCCGACGCTGGTGACGTTGGTGTAGTCGCCGACGCGCGCCTCGGCCTGGGAGACGGACGCGCCGCCGAAGCGGACGTTGTCGATCGGCAGGTGATTGTCGCGGTCGGCGAAAGCCTCGAGCCCGCGCCACGTGTCGCGCGCGAGGCGGGCGACGAACTCGCGGTCGGTGCGCGGGAGGGTGTTGCGGTCGACCAGCGGCCTTGCGGGCCACCCGGCTAGCCGCGCCCGGACGTAGGGTCTCGCGGCCTCCTCGCCGCCGAGCGCCGCCTCCCACGCCTTCTTCTCGACGGGGACGACGACGTCGCGGGCGCCCGGCTCGACCACCCCGCCCACGACCTCCTCGCCGAGCTCGCAGGCCTCGTGCCACGGAAGCCGGGCGAGGAGATGGCGGACCGGTGCCCAAAGACCGAAGCTCGCCGGAGCACCCAGTCCCACGGCGAGCGCGAAGGCCGGGACGGCGGAGACGCCGTTCAGTCGCGCAGGTAGTGGCAGGTGTAACCGCCGGGGTGCTTCTCGAGGTACTTCTGATGATAGTCCTCGGCCACCCAGAACTCCCCCGCCGGGACGATCTCGGTCACGATCTGGCCGTCCCACTTCCCCGAGCGCTGGACGCGCTCCTTGACGCGCTCGGCAACCTGCCGTTGCTCCTCGTCGTGGTAGAAGATGGCCGAGCGGTACTGGGTGCCGACGTCGTTGTGCTGGCGGTTCACCGTCGTCGGGTCATGCATGCGGAAGAAGTAGCCGAGCAAGTCCTCGTAGCTGAGCCGCGTGGGGTCGAACACCACCTCGATGGCTTCCGCGTGCCCCGTGTCGCCGCGACTGACGTCCCGGTAGGTCGGGTTCTTCGTCGAGCCCCCCGCGTACCCGACCCGGGTCTCGAGCACGCCGGGAATCTTTCTCAGGATGTCCTCCATGCCCCAGAAGCAGCCGCCCGCCAGGGTGGCGACGGCGCGGCTCGAGGTCGGCTTCGACTCGTCCTTGTCCTTCTTGAAGAGCGGGAGGTACTGGCCGTAGCCCTCCGCCTCGAGCTTCTCGACCGGGATGAAGCGCAGCGACGCCGAGTTGATGCAGTAGCGCAGCCCCGTCGGCGCCGGCCCGTCGTCGAAGACGTGACCCAGGTGGGAATTGCCGTGCTTGGAGCGTACCTCGGTCCGCGTCGAGAACAGCTTGCGATCCTCCCGGCGGACGATGTCTTCCTCCTCGAGCGGCCGCGTGAAGCTCGGCCAGCCCGTGCCCGAGTCAAACTTGTCGAGGGAGCTGAAGAGCGGCTCGCCCGAGGCGACGTCGACGTAGATGCCCGGCTTCTTGTTGTCCCAGAGGGCGTTCCGGAAGGGTGGCTCGGTCGCCTCGTGCTGCGTCACCTCGTACTGCTCCTTGGTGAGTGTCTTGTGCAGCTCGGCGTCGCTCGGCTTGGTGTAGGTCTTCATCGGTCGGTCTCCGGACGCGCCGGGCTCGGCGGCGGGCGCCTGTGCAAGGAGCGCCAGGCACCCGATGACCGCGAGGAATCCCGAGCGAGCGTCCATGTCTCGGCAGCTTGGATGAGTCCGCTGCCTCCAAAGTTTCTCCGCCGGGCGCGGCATGTCAACCGCCCAGGCGTCGCTGTCGTCTCTCTACGGTGAAGGTCAGTCCCCACGCGTCGCGCTGAAAGGCTGCCTGAACCGTTGGACGTTGCACTTTCCGTCGAAACAGAGCCGGACCCTGCCTTTGAAGACGCCCGCCATGGTGGTGCAGTCGCCCGCGCCGATGCTCGCTTTCGGGGCCGCCGGGCCGTTCAGGGCCTGGCACGAGGGCCACGTCGCGCGGATATCGGTGCCCCGCTTCGATCCCTTCAGCCGTCCGATGATGGAAGGGCAGACCCCGTCGACCGAGACCTCTGCACCTTCGACGACGATGGCGATGATGTTGAAGGGGAGCTGGGTCACGAGAAAGCGCCCGCCGGGACATGGGAGCGCGGCGTGGGCGTCCATGATGCCGGTGACGCAGGACAGCACGGCAAACACTAGTCTCACAACCGCCGTCACATACTCCGACTTCGCGAATCGGCGCCGCGCGGGTGGACGGCGCCGCTTGCGAGCGTGGAGCCCCGTTGGTACAAGCTCGAAGAGTAACACACGGGCATGGGGTGCGCCCGCTAACCGCCGTCGGCCCCGCTGGCGGCTGATGACCCCTACGGCGGAACGATTGCTCGTGGAGATGCACCCCATGACCTTTCACGCTCCATGCTCAGCGCCGTGGACACCGGAACGGCTGGGGCGACCGGGCGTGAAATCCAGAGCCCGCACCTGACGCGACGAGGACTTCTTCTCGTCGTATGCCTGTCCGGTCCACTCCTCGCGGCCGCCCCACGGGCGGTTGCGGCCGAGCAGGCGCTCACCCTGGCCGACGCGCTCGCCATCGCGCTCCGCTCGAACCTCGGTCTTCTCGCGGCGCGTGGCCGCCACGCGGTCGGCGTCGCGGGCGTAGGCATCGCCTCGGCTTGGCCGAACCCCGAGCTCGAGGCGGACTACACCTCGTCCAGGCCCCATCCGGCCTTCCTCTTCAGTCAGACCATTCCCTTCTGGGCAAAGCGGAGCGCCGCCATCGCCGTCGGACGAGGCGAGCTCGGGCTGGTCGATATCGGCATCGACGGCGTGATCCAGCAGCTCCGCCACGACGTCCGCGTGCACTACTACGGTCTCCTGTTCGCGCTCCGTGCGGAAGAGATCGGCGGTCTCGAGCTGCGCAACGATCGAGAGCTCCTCGAGCTCACCCAGACCCGGTTCCGCCACGGGGACGTGCCCGAGCTGGAGGTGAAGCAAGCAGGCCTCGGCGTTGGACGTGCCGAGGCCTCGCTGAAGGCGCTCTCGAGCGACGTCGGGATCGCGCGCGGCGAGCTCAACCTCGACCTCGGCCGGGAGCGGGATGCCCCGGTGGCTCTCGCGGGACACCTCGAGGAGCGACCCGCTCTCCCTGACCTCGCGAAGCTCGTCGAGCGGGCAATGAGCGAAGGCCGCGAGGCCCGTGAGCTCCGGCAGCGCGTTGGCGTCGAGGAGTCACGGCTGCGTCTCGCCCGAACCGGATGGATTCCGGACCTGACCGCGGGCGCCGGCGCGGAGTTCAACGACCCGGAGTTCTCCGTGGGTCCGCAGTTCAGGCTCGGCCTCTCGATCCCGATCCTCTATCGAAAGAGTGCGGAGCAGGCCCAGGCGAGGGCCGCGCTCGAGGTGCTGTCGCGCGAGCGAGAGGCCCTTCGGCAGCGGCTCGGCACGTCGCTTTCCTCTGCCTTCGCCCGCGTGCAGGCTGCGGACGGGCAGGTCGGGCTCTACGTCGCATCCCTCGTCCCCTCGGCGAGAGAGGTCCGCGAGCTGTACCGCGACAGCTACCGGGAGGGCACGGTCGGAATCCTGAACCTGGTCGACGCGCTGAGGAGCGAGAGGGAGGTGCAGCTGGGCTATGCCCGCGCGCTGTTCGACTTTCACAGGGCGCTGGCAGATCTCGAGCAGCAAGCCGGCGTGGAGTTGACCGATGGTCCGGCCTAGCGGTGCGCTCGCCCTCCTCGCTCTGCTCGTCTGCGCAGGCTGCAAGGGGCGGCCGTCCGGGACGGAGGAGGGTGACAAGCCCGATGTCGTCGTGCTCGTGCGCACGGCGAGGGTCGAACGGCAGACGGTTCGTGAGCTCGTGGAAGCGGCCGGGACGGTCGTTCCTTCCCTCGGGACCGAGGCGCAGGTTGCCGCGCAGGTGGCGGGAACGGTGGTCGCGGTCCTCAAGGACGAGGGACAGGAAGTGGCGACCGGCGAGCCCGTGCTCGAGATCGATGCCTCCGTCCTCCGGGAAGAGGCGCGGCAAGCCGAGGCGGAGGTCCGCCGGGCCGAGGCTGATGAGCGGCTCACCCGAGAGAAGCTCGAACGGGCGAAGAGCCTCTTCGCGCGGGGGATCGCGGCGGCCAAGGACGTGGCCGAAGCGGAGGCGACCCATACGGGGGCCTTGCAAGCGCTCGGCCGTGCGCGCGCCGGCGACCAGGTCGCTCAGATCCATGAGAGGCGCTCCGTCGTGCGAAGCCCGGTGCAGGGAACCGTGCTCCACAGGCTGGTGGCACCCGGCCAGTACGTCCAGCCCGACACCATCCTCTTCAGCGTCGCTCCGATGGCCCATCTGGACCTTTCCGCCACGGTTCCCGCGTCGGAGCTGGCGCGCCTCCGGGTGGGTCAGGAGGCGGAGATCGACTGTCCCGGTCCAGACGCGGCGTCCCCCCGCGGCGAGGTGAAGCTCCTCGCCCCGGTCCTCGATCCTGCGAGCGGGACGGCCACCGTCCGGGTTACGATCACGAACGAGGCCCGCACGCTGCGTCCCGGGATGTTCTGCCGCGCGCGCATCGTCGCAGACCGGCACGACTCGACGCTGGCGGTGCCCGTGTCCGCTGTCACCTTCAAGGAGGCGGAGCAAAAGGGAACGGTCGCCGTGGTGGACGGAGGCGTTGCCAGCGTGAAGGAAGTGACGACCGGCATCCGCGAGGGGAACCGCGTCGAGATCCTCGACGGGCTCGAGGAGGGGGATCGGGTGGTCTCCGAGGGGAACTACGGTCTCGCCGACGGCACGAAGCTCCGCTTCGAGTGAGGCCCGGAACGTGCTGGATCAGCTCTCCCGCTTCGTCACGCGCAACGCGAGGACGATCGAGTTCGTGACCCTGGCCCTGGCCGCCGCCGGGGTCTATGCGGCCTTCACAATGCCCACGTCCGTCTTCCCGCAGACGGACTTCCCGAGGGTCGTGGTCCTGGTCGACAACGGCGTCATGCCCGCCGACCAGATGATGGCCACCATCACCCGGCCGATCGAGGAGGCCATGAACGACATCCCGGGGGTCGCGTCGATCCGCTCGGCGACGAGCCGGGGCTCCGCGGAGATCAACGTCTTCTTCGACTGGAAGGTCGACATGATCCAGTCGCTGATGTTCGTGCAGGGGAGGCTCGCCCAGATCGCCGGGCAACTTCCTTCAACGGCGAGCCTCCAGGTCTGGCGCCTCACCTTCTCCGCGTTTCCGATCATCGGGATCAGCCTCACGGCGCCGGACCGGGATATCGGCGACCTGTGGGAAACCGCCCGCTACGTGATCAAGCCCCGTCTCGCGCGCGTGAACGGGGTGGCGCGCGTCGATCTGGTGGGCGGCCGGGAGCCGGAATTTCACGTCGTGGCCGACCCCGCCAAGCTCGCCGCGGCGGGACTCACCCTCACCGACCTGGTCGAACGGCTGCGGACCACCAATCTCGTCGCGCCGGCGGGCATGCTCGAGCAGAATCACCAGCTGTACCTGACACTGGTCAGCGGGCGCGTCGCGACGGCCGAGGACATCGCCGCGATCGTCGTCGGGCTGGGCCCCTCCCGCACGCCGATCTTCGTCCGCGACGTCGCACGGGTCGAGCGCGGGGTCGCCCCCGGCTTCAACATCGTGACGGCGCAGGGGGTCAACGCCGTGCTCCTCAACATCCGCAGCCAGCCCGACGCGAGCACGCTCGAGGTGGCGGCCGGCGTGGAAAAGGAGCTGGCCGCGCTCCGCGCGACGCTCCCGGGCGACATGAAGCTCGCCCACTTCTACGATCAGTCGATCCTGGTGCGGGAGTCGGCTCGCTCGGTCTGGGAGTGCATCGTGTTCGGGCTCGTGCTCTCGATCGGCATCATGGTCGTGTTCTTGAAGGACGTGAGATTGGCCGGCGTCGCCGTCCTCGTGATCCCGCTGACCGTCCTGATCACGATCGCGGCGATGAAGCCGCTTCACCTGAGCTTCAACCTGATGACGCTCGGCGGGATCGCGGCGGCGATCGGCCTCGTCATCGACGACGCGATCGTGGTCATCGAGAACATCCACACGAAGCGAGTGCGTGGGCTGGGCTCGGTCGAGGCGGTCCAGGAGGCGATCCGGGAGATCGGGCTGCCGCTCGTCGGCTCGACGCTGACGCCCGTGGTTGTCTTCGTCCCGCTGGCGTTCCTCGACGGCGTGCCCGGCGTGTTCTTCCGCTCGCTCGCGCTCACCATGGTGACCGCGCTTCTCGCGTCGCTCGTCCTCGCGCTCGCCGTGACGCCCAACCTGGCGCTCCGCTTCCTGAAACGCACGGGGCACGTGGCTGAGGGAGGAGGGAGGGCGATGTCCAGGCTCCTGGACATCTACGGGCGCGCCGTCCGGGGTGCGCTCGAGCGTCCAGGGCTCACGTTCGCCGTCTCGGCGGCCGTCCTCGGCGCGGTGCTGATCCTCTACCGCGTGGCCGAGACGGGCTTCTTGCCCGAGCAGGACGAGGGAGCCTTCGTGCTGGACTACTTCACGCCCCCGGGCACGTCGCTCTCCGAGACGAACCGTTCTCTGCTACAGGTCGAGGACATCCTGAAGGCGACCCCGGAGGTGGAAAGCTACTCGCGGCGCACGGGTGCCCGCCTGGCGCTCGCCATCTCCGAGCCGAACACGGGCGACTTCCTCGTGAAGCTCAAGCATGACCGCAAGCGCTCCGTCGAGCAGGTAACCGATGAGCTCAGGGAGAAGATCCACGCCTCGCAGCCCGTCCTCCATGTCGAGTTCGCGGGGATCCTCAACGACCTCATCGGCGACCTCACCTGGTCGCCCGCCCCGATCGAGGTCAAGGTCTTCTCGCCGGACGAGGCCGTGCTCACGGCGAAGGCGAGAGAGATCGCCGGGCTGATGGAGCACATCGACGGCGTGGTCGACGTCTTCGACGGGGTGGTCGTGACGGGCCCGGCCCTCACCCTGCGGGCCGACCCGGTCGCGGTCGCACGCGCCGGCCTCGACGTCGACCAGGTGGGGCGCCTGGCAAACACCGCGATCCTCGGCGACGTGGCCTCCTTCACCCTCAAGGGGGACATTCCGATCAACATCCGGGTCCGGGCGGAGGCCGATCATGCCGACGACGTCGCGCGTCTGAGGAAGCTCCTCCTCAAGTCTCCGTCCGGGACCCTTCTCACCCTCGATCAGCTCGGCGCGCTGCAACACGAGGGCGGGCAGACGGAGATCCGCCGTGAAGACCTCCGCCAGTCGGTGGCCGTCCAAGCGCGCCTCTCGGGTCGCGACCTCGGCAGCGCCGTCGCAGAAATCCGGCGGAAGGTGGGCGAGCGGGTCGTCCTGCCGCCCGGCGCGGCGATCGAATACGGCGGCTTCTACAAGCAGCAGCAGGATGCGTTCCGCAACCTGCTCTTCGTCCTGCTCATGGCCGTCGTGCTCGTCTTCACCGTCCTGCTCGCGGAGTTCGGCGGGTTCGCCCAGCCGCTCGCCATCGTATGGGGGGCGCTCCTGTCTCTCTTCGGTGTCTTCGCCGCCCTCGCGGTGACCCACACGACGTTCAACATCATCTCTTTCCTCGGCGCGATCATCGGTGTCGGCATCGTTGCGAAGAACGGCATCCTGCTGCTCGACTCCGTGGAGCACTTCGAGCGGGCCGGCCACGCTCTTGCAGACGCGCTCGTCCTCTCGGGGCAGAGGCGGCTCCGGCCCGTCCTCATGACCTCGCTCGCCGCCGCGCTCGGGATGCTGCCGCTCGCGCTCGGCGTCGGCTCCGGCGCGCAGATGCTGCGGCCGCTGGCCATCGCCGTCATGGGCGGTCTCGCGATCTCGGTGCTGCTGGCCCTGGTGGCGACGCCGGTCGCCTACTTCCTCATCCGGCGATACGCCCGGTCCTCGGCGGCCGAGCCGGAAGAAGTGCAGGCCGTCGCCTCATGAAGACGCGAGAGCCTCAGGAAGCTTCACCGAACACGCGGCGCGCCGTATTCTTCGATGTCGAGAACTCCAGCCGCGCCGAGCATGTCTCCCGCATGCTTCAGCACCTCGAGCTGGGCGAGCTGGGTCGAGAGACGCAGCTCGTGGCGGTCGGCAACTGGCGCGTGGTCGGGCTCGACACGGCGCGCTTGCTCTCGCGACACGGCGCGCGACTCGTCCACAGCGCCCCGGCGTTCGGGGTCAAGGACTGGAGCGACCTGCGCATCGCGGTCGCGGCGGGGATCTGGCTCGGGGATTCGAGACCGGGCGACGTCCTGGAGATCATCACGGACGACCAGGCCTTCGATGCGGTCGGCGATGTCG
>Ga0209056_10004944_pt1 | contig 13976 bp, 15 predicted proteins | sample GraSoiAngelo_114_FD_185876 | JGI IMG/M metagenome (GOLD analysis project Ga0209056, IMG submission 185876) | Grasslands soil microbial communities from the Angelo Coastal Reserve, California, USA - 14_0903_13_40cm (SPAdes) (version 2) | ecosystem: Environmental > Terrestrial > Soil > Grasslands... | reverse complement strand
CTACGGCCTCTGATGATTTTTCCGCCGCCCCTAACGAGGGCCGATAGCTCAACTGGCAGAGCAACTGACTCTTAATCAGTAGGTTCTCGGTTCGATTCCGAGTCGGCCCATCCTGCGGAATGTCCAATGATCAATGATCAATGATCAATGGTCAATGATCAATGATCATTCGGCGCGTCAGCGCCGCATCAGCGCCGCGTCAGACTAGCCCCGACTTGTAGGAAGCTCACCGTCGCGCTACCCGCGGCCTGACCGCCGTTGAACTTCACGCCGCCAAATACCCCCACCGAGTAGTGGGCAAAGGGGGCGAGCCGCCAGCGGCCCACCGGATACTCGTAGCCCACACCCATTTGCGGGCCGATGCCCGATGAGGTGATGACGTCCGTGCCGTCGTTGGTGCGGTGCGTCACGAGCGCGGCGCCGCCGCGCAGGTAGAACCGCCGCCTCGCGTTGGGATACCAGTAGGCCGCGGCTCCGAACGACATCACCGTCTGCGTGACTCCGCTCTCGCGCTGGCGCCACGCGGCGAGCTCCGCGCCGATGCGCACCGCACGGCCCGCGCTGCCGCCGACTCCAAGGACAGCGGAGAGTGCGGTCTTCCTGCGGCCGGCGCAAATGTTGCACGTGACGCGCGCCCACCCCGGTGCCACGCCCACGCTGTACCACAACCCGGACGCCTCGCGACGCTGCGCCGCCGCGGTGCTCGAGCCGGCCAGCGCCATCGCCACCAGGACGATCGCAGGAGTTCGCATATCGCCACTATAACTCAATTGCTGTGGCCCATTTGGGAGTGACTCGCGTCACGAATGATCAATGAACAATGATCAATGATCATTGAGCATTGATCATGGGAAGTTCCGAGCATGAAACGATGCTGTGCGCTTCTATTCATTATCGTGCTGGCATGCGAGGATAGCCCGGCCGCGCCCGACTACGGCCCCGCCACCGGCAACGCCGCGTCCTTCGGACTCTGGGCGCCCGGCGCGAACGACAATTGCACCAAAGCGCAGCACGACGCGTACTCGGTTGTCGGGCCTGATCACAAGCTCTATCCCACATGGCATCCGCCCATCGACCCGGTGACCGGCTGTTCGTTCGGCCACGATCATGGACGCGATCCGCGCGGCTCGGCGCTGTACCGCGAAGTCGGACCGATCCCGTTCGGATACGCCAACGAACAGCTCGACGTGTACGATCCGCTCACGACGCGGCACGAGGATCACTTCGGGCATAAGGTCGAGTGGGAGAACGACGTCCCGATGCACTTCGGCAGCGCTGCCGCTGACGCGCTGTTTGCCGTGCGCTGCGACATCCTCACGAAGCTGCATCAGGGCACGCACTCCAAGGACGCGTTCACCAACAACCTGCACGAGTTGGTCTACCACATCCGCTGCACCGATGGCACCGAGATGCACATCACGATGCTGGCAGCGATCGGGACCCCCGGCCAATTCGATCGCAGCTGCGACGGCGTCACCGTCGTGGTCGGACCGGCGACACCCGCGAACTCGCCCGATGGCGGCGGCCGGCGGCTGATTCCCGATCGCACCTGTGTGGATCGCGAGATTCTCGTGCCCGCCGGGCAGTTCTCGAACTTTGGGGGGTTGCACGAGAGCTGGCAGACGTCGAACTCGGTTCGCCGTGAAGACGGCCACACCCTCGCCTTCTTCAACCCGTATTTCCAGGTGTCCCTGCCGAGCCGGTTCTACGCTCCGGCCCTGGCGGGAATCACCGGTCGGCCGATCGACGTGTGCTACGAAGTCACACCGGCGGGCAATGCGGCACGTGGCGGGGCATGTGCGCGGTCGACGAGCAACGGCACGATCACCGGCATCACGTTCGACGATCCGCGCTCGGTATTCGATGGAACGGACCGCGTCGTAGATATCAATGCGAACTTTGTCGCCAACGCCGGCGGCCCGGAGGTGTGGTTTACCGATCCCTTCGGCAAGCACGGCCGCACGCAACCGTTCCCCGGGTCGATTCGTCAGTTCATTGCGCGGATCAATAATGATCGGGGTGGACTCGAGCTCGCCGGGCCGGGCATCGGCGGCGACCGTGATTACAAGGGGCCGCGGGTGCATGCGCCAAACTGATAGACGCAACAGACGCAGCAGACGCAACAGGTCTACTTTTTTCGGGAAACAGTCCCAATCGCGTGGATGAGATCGCCTAAATCGTAGGGCTTCGTCACCGACGGCTGTCCGCAATTCTCCAGAAACGCGCGCGTCTCTCCACGCGCCTGATCTCCCGTCACGAATACGAACCGCTTGGCGACGAGCGGCCGGCTGTTGACGAGCTGCTCGTACATCGCGCGCCCGCCGAGGCGGGGCATCTGCAGGTCGGTGACGATGGCGTCGAACGTGTTGTCGCGATCGCCCAGGCGCTCCATTGCCTCCAGCCCATTCTCCACGGCGACGATCTGGTGGCCTTCGCGCTCGAGCAGCAGTACCATCGCCTGGCGATTCACCGCATCGTCGTCCACCACGAGGATTCGCAGGCGCGGCAGGCTCTCGGCGGGCGCGGCGAGCGGGGTCTGAGCGCCCAGCACGCTGCGCGGCAGTGTCGCGACGACTTCGGCGCCGGCACCGCCGCCACGCGGCCTGAGCCGCAGGCTGCCGCCGGCCGATTGCGCGAGCGCGCGGGCGAGCGCGAACTCCACTTCACCACCGCCGCCGGATTGCGTAAAGCGGAACGGCGACGTGAGCCGCTGCTCCGCTTCCACGGCCAGGGGCGAGCCGGAATCCCACAGCGATGCCACCACCGAAGGTCCTGTGGCGATCACCTCGAGTCGCAGTTCGCGCGGCGGCTGCGACGCGCGTAAGCGACGCAACGAGAAATCGAGCAGCTTCGTCAGCATCTCGGTGAGCTGCGCCATGGGGCAGGCGACCATGGGCAGATCGCCGGGGATCGATCGCATCACTTTCACGCCGAGCTCGCGGAAGGTGGACTCGCGCTCGGCCAGGACGCCGTTGATCACCACCGCCGCATCGCACGGCTCGGCAGCCCCAGCGGGATGCGCGGCGAGCTCGAGGAAGTGGCTGGTGATCTCGGCCGCGCGCCGCACCTCGCCGTGCAGCAGCACCAGCGCCCGGGCGCGCTCGGGATCGAGCGGGCTGCCGTGCAGCAAGTCGGCGAGCGCGCCGATGGCGGCGAGGCGGTTGTTCAGCGCGTTCAATACGTTGGCTGAGCCTTCGTCGAGAACAACGTGCTTGATGTCAGATGAAGCCGTGGTGGAGGATCTGGAGGTGAGTGGAGGTGCTGAAGGCGGTGCCGGCCGTGCCCGCGCGGGTGCCGCCACTTGCTTCTGCCGGCCCAGCAAGTAGCCGACCAGCGCGCCCACCGCTGCGCCAAACCCGAATGCGACCCATAACTCCATGTCGGAAAGCTATGCGCCGAGCGAGTTTGCGCGAGCAGCCATACGTGACGGGCGCAACGAGACGCCCGTCACGCGATGCCCTGGCTCGGATTCGAACCGAGACGCCTTGCGGCACTGCCCCCTCAAGACAGCGTGTCTACCAGTTCCACCACCAGGGCGGGCCAGAAACATAGAAAGCTTCCGCCATGAAGTACAGGCGGTCCTAGCCAAAGCGCTTCACCGCCCGTTCATGAGCCTTGCGAGCCTCCACTTCCCGATTGCGTGGTGGTGCCTTGATCGTCAGCGCATCGATCAGCCGGCGGGCGATCGTCGTCACATCGGCCACGGCGCTGTGGAACGCCGCCTCGTTCGCGTGCGAGGGATGCGTCGTGCCGCTCAGCTTGCGCACGAATTGCAACGCCGAAGCCCGAATTTCCTCGTCGGTCGCGGGCGGCGCGAAGTTCGCCAGCGTCTTGATGTTCCTGCACATGTCTGCTCCTCGCGATGCTAGGCTAAATAGGGCTACACAATGACATTGGAATATGTCGATTTCTTGGAGTCTCGTTCGTCGCTCAGATGAGTATAGAGGCGTCGAAGGAACGAAGTCAAAGAAAAAAGCGTCAAAATCAAACCCGTAATTCGAAAGCGAGACGGCAATGCGATTCATCGTGATGGTGAAGGCGACCAAGGACTCCGAGGCCGGAGTGCTTCCCACCAAACAGATGCTCGCCGAGATGGGCAAATTCAACGACGAGCTGGTCAAGGCAGGTGTGATGCTGGCGGGCGAGGGGCTGCACGACTCGTCCAAGGGCGCGCGCATCACCTATTCAGGCAACAAGCGCACCGTCCGGGACGGGCCCTTTGCCGAGACGAAAGAGCTGGTGGCCGGCTTCTGGATCTGGCAGACCAAGAACAAGGCAGAGGCATTGGAATGGGCCAAGCGCATCCCGTTCCAGGATGGCGAAGAGGTCGAGATCCGGCAGGTCTTCGAGGCTGAGGATTTCGGCGCCGAGTTCACGCCCGAGCTGCGCCAGCAGGAAGCGCGGCAGCGGGCGGCCATCGAACAGAACAAGCAACGCTCGGGGAAATGACCATGCGATTCATGACGATTGTCAAGACTCGCGAGACCGGTGCTCAACCGTCGCCGGCGCTCATCGACAAGATCGGCAAGCTGGGCGAGGAAGCAGCGAAGAAAGGGGCGATGGTCGGGATGGGCGGTCTGCTGCCGACGGCCCTGGGGGCGCGGGCTCGGCTCGCCAACGGGAGGATCACCTTCACGGACGGCCCCTTCACTGAGGCGAAGGAAGTCATCGGCGGCTACGCGATCTACGATGTCGGCTCGAAGAAGGAAGCGATCGAGTGGACACGGAAATTCCTGGAAGCGCACATCGGGCTCTGGGACCAGGAGCTGGAAGTCGAAGTCCGGCAGATGATGGATGATCCCTCAGCAGGCTGCTGATGCCATCGATGCGGTCTGGCGGATCGAATCCGCCAGACTCATCGCTGGTCTCGCGCGCATGGTTGGCGACGTCGGCCTGGCAGAGGACCTCGCCCAGGACGCGCTGGTCGCTGCGTTGGAGGGGTGGCCGCAGTCGGGTGTGCCCGACAATCCCGGGGCATGGCTCATGGCGACCGCCAAACGTCGGGCCATCGATCACCTGCGCCGCCAGAAGATGCAGGGCCGGAAGCACGAACACCTCGGCCGCGAGCTCGACGAGCGGCAGGTCAGTCCGGAGCCCGCACTCGCGGCGGCGATCGACGACCACGTGGGCGACGACCTGCTGAGCCTGATCTTTACCGCGTGCCACCCGGTCCTCACCACCGAGGCGCGCGTTGCTCTGACGTTGCGCCTGCTCGGTGGATTGACGACCGACGAAATCGCGCGCGCATTCCTCGTCCCGAAGGCGACGATTCAGCAGCGGATCGTCCGCGCCAAGCGGACGCTGGCGGCCGCACGCGTTCCGTTCGAGGTGCCGCGCGGCGCCGCGCTGGCGCAGCGGCTCGAGTCGGTGCTCGAAGTCATTTATCTCGTCTTCAATGAGGGATACGCCGCCACGGCCGGTGATGAGTGGGTGCGGCCGGCGCTGTGCGAGGATGCGCTCCGCCTCGGCCGCATTCTCGCCGAGCTGGCACCGGCCGAGGCGGAAGTGCACGGAGTCGTCGCGCTGATGGAGATTCAGGCATCGCGCCTGCGCGCGCGTGTGGGGCCGACCGGCGAGCCGATTCTCCTGCTGGACCAGGACCGCGGGCGGTGGGATCATCTGCTCATCGGGCGCGGTCTTGCGGCGCTGGAGCGCGCCGAAGCGCTGGGTGGCTCGTACGGCCCTTACACACTCCAGGCCGCGATTGCCGCCTGTCACGCGCGGGCGCGGACGGCCGAGGAGACAGACTGGACGCGGATCGTGGCGCTGTACGACGCCCTCGCCCAGCTGCTGCCGTCGCCGGTCGTGGAGCTGAACCGCGCGGTGGCTTTGGGCATGGCATTCGGGCCGGCAGCGGGACTCGAGGTGGTCGATTCCTTGACCACGGAGCCAGCGCTGGCGGGTTATCATCTCTTGCCGAGTGTCCGTGGGGATCTGCTGGCCAAGCTCGGCCGCTTCGACGAGGCGCGCGCCGAACTCACGCGTGCCGCGGAGCTCACGCAGAACGCTCGTGAGCGCGGATTGCTGCTCAAAAAACTGGAGGCATTGTGAAAAAGGAGTGGGCCCCGCAACTGCTGAGCATACTCAGAATGGTCGTTGCCTTCCTGTACCTCCAGGTGGGGTCGGCAAAGTGGTTCGCCTTCCCGGCCGCGATCCTGCCGGGCGGCGGCACGGCGCCGGTGGGATCGCTGGTGTGGTTTGCGGGGGTCATCGAGGTCGTCGGGGGCACATTCTTTTTGCTGGGCCTGTTCACGCGTCCCGTGGCGTTCATTCTCTCCGGCGAAATGGCGTTCGCGTACTTCATCGGCCACGCCGGTCATGGCTTCTGGCCGGTCTTGAATCAGGGCGCGCCGGCCGTCTTCTACTGCTTCACCTTCCTCTATTTCTCAGCAGCCGGGCCGGGGCCGTGGAGCCTCGACGCGCTGCTCGCCCGGCCTCGCAGCGCGATTCCGGTCAGCTGAGTGTCGGCAGGGGAGATCGCCTCACGCTACGATCGCTCGATCGTTGAAGGCCCGCTCCGCCCGGCCGTCTGGAAAATCGCGTGGCCGACCATGCTCACGAATGCCATCGGCGGGCTGCAAGGCATCGTCGACCACGTGCTGGTCGGCAATCTCGTCGGCTACCAGGCGAATGCCGCGATCGGCGTAAGCTGGCAGATCTTTCTGGTCGTCATCGTCTTCATCTCATCGCTGTTTACCGGGATGAGCGTGCTGGTGGCGCGGTTCGCCGGGGCGGGGGAACCCGATAAGGTCGATCGCGTCGTGTATCAGGCGTTTCTCACGGCGATCGGCCTGTCGCTCGGCATCCTGGCGCCCGTGGGCTACTTCGCGGCGCCCTGGCTGCTGAATCTGGTCAATGCGGCGCCGGGGGTGCAGGTCGAGGCGCTGCCGTACCTCCGCATCATGTTCGGCTTCTCGAGCGGCATGATGATTTTCTTCATGCTGAGCGGCGCGCTGCGCTCGGCCGGTGACGCGCGCACACCAATGTTGCTCGGCATCGCGATGACCGTCTTGAATCTTCTGTTGAACATCGTGCTCATCCGGGGACTTGGACCGATTCCGTCGTTCGGGACGCGCGGTTCGGCGATGGGCACGTGCATTACCGGCGGGCTCGTGGCGATCTACGCGCTGGGGAAGCTGTGGACCGGCGGATGGGTGGTCGCATTTCCACGCGGGCGCGGGCTCGGTCCCGACTGGACGATCATCCGCGAGTTGTTTCGCTTCGGATTGCCGACCGGAATCCAGGGCATCGCGATGAACATCGGCGGCGTGTTGATGCTGTCGTTCATCGGCTCGCTGGCGCAGAGCGCCGCGGCGCAGGCCGCGTTTGCCGTGTCATACACGGAGCTGTTCTCGCTGATCACCTGGACGTCGGTAGGACTGATGGGCTCGGCCGCGGCGGTGGCGGGTCAGAACCTCGGTGCGCGATATCCCGATCGTGCTAACGAGGCGGTGCACATTGCGGCGCGCTACGGCTTGTCAGTGGCGTTGTTTGTCGGGTTGCTCTTCGCCTTTCTGCCGCGGCAACTTCTCGCAATCTTTGGAATGCATGACGCCGTTGTCGTGGACATCGGCGTCCAATTGCTACGCGTGCTGAGCGTCTCCGGATTGTTCATCACGGTCGCCCTGGCATACACGGGGGGACTGCAGGGGACCGGGGACACCAAGAGCCCGCTTTACATCTCGATGATCTCGCAGATCCTCGTGCCGCTCGGCATTTGCTTCGTCATTCAACAGACTGGCACGCTCGTTCCAGTCGACATCTGGCTGGCGATCCTTGCGGGGCACGCGACGCGTTGCGTGCTCAGTGTGCTGCGGTTCCGGCAGGGACAATGGCGGCACATTGCGGTGAATGTCGAATGATCATTGATCAATGATCATTGATCATTGATCATTCGAGCGCTTTCAAGCGCTCGCTGGTCCCGATGATCGCGCGCGCGTTGTCGACCTGTCCCCAGGTATTCCACAGCAGCACGCCGCGCACGTTCCCGTCTTTCAGATAGTAGACGACGCCTTCGCGGAACGGCTGCTTCCAGGTGCTCACCGTCTCGAGCCGTGGATCGAGCTCTCCCACCGCTTCGTATCCCAGCGCGAAGAGATCAGAATAGAAGAAGGGCAGGTGGGTATACGGGCTCCCTTTGCCGGCCATCGAGCGGCCCGCCGCTGCGCCCATCGTGTTGGCGTTATCCTCGTGCTCGACCCGCATTCGCATGCCGAGGGCGGGATTGAAGAAGTTGGCGACATCGCCGGCCGCGAAGACGTCGGGTGCGCTGGTCCGGAGCAGATCGTCCACGATGATCCCGTTTTCGACGCGCAGCCCCGCTTGCTCGGCAAGCTCGACGTTGGGCTGAATGCCGAGGCCAGCGACAACGACATCGACGGCGATCTCCTTGCCGTGCGTCGTGCGCACGACAACCTTGCCGGCACTCTGCTGTAAGTCGGCGAGCCCCTCACCTGTCCGCACATCGACGCCCTGGTCGCGGTAGTAGCCGACGAGAAACTGTGACAAGTCACCGGGAAAGACGCGAGCGCCGATGCCATCTTCGGGAACGATCATCGTGACATCGCGGCCCACGATTGTCAACGCCGCGGCGATCTCGGATCCGATGAATCCGCCGCCGAGCACGGCGAAGCGCAGCTTCTCGTTGGCGAGCGCACGGAGCCGCCGGTAATCGTCGAAGGTGCGGTAATAGATGATCTGTCCCGTCTGCAGCGGGAGACGGCGCGGCGTTCCGCCAGTGGCGAGCAAGAGCTTGTCGTAGGAGAGGACATTACCGCGATCATCAGTGACGGTTTTCTGCTTCGTGTTGACGGCGGTCGCGCGCCGACCGAGGCGCAGCTCGGCACCGACCTTATCGGTGCCGCGCCAGACAACCTTTTCCGGATCGTCGCCCTTCCAGAGTCCTTTCGACAGGGGCGGACGGTTATAGGGCGGATGGGGATCGGCGGAAATGATGCCGATGCTGCCGTTCGCGTCAGATTCGCGGATGGCGCGCGCGGCGGCGTCGGCCGTCATGCCGCCGCCGATGATCAGGTAGCGATAGCTCGTCATGCCGCGTCTGCGTCGATCTCGAACGCGCAGCGGGGGCGATCGCCGCGCTGACAGCATTCCTTCACCGGCGCGCCCACGACATCTTCGACGAGCGCTTTGCCGAGCTCGCACATTTCCGGGTGGCCGGACGTGACGGCAGAGAGCGGGCAGCCATAGCCCTGGAGGCGCCATCCCCGCGGCGTCTCTTCGACTTCGACCTCGGCGCCGAGTTCGCGGAATACCCCGGCTGCAGCCTCCAACCGTTCTTTCCGATTCGTCGCGTTTCGCGCACCGGCCGCCGCCTGGGCGCCGACCGCGCGCAGCAATTCGATCGCGCGCTCACGGCCTTGGGTGCGGACGATTTCTTCGACCAGTTTGCCCAGCACCAGCGCGTAGGCCTTGGGGAAGAGCTCCTCGCCTTCGCGCGTGAGACCGTAGAGCCGGGCCGGCTTGCCACCGGTGTCGCGTTGGGTGCCCACCTGCTCAACGATTCCATCCCGGTGCAGGGCAGCGATGTGCATGCGCACGGCGTTGTCGGTGAGGCGCAGTGCCTGCGCCAGGCTCGTGATCGATTGCCGCGAACGCCGTAGCAGGCCGAGTAGCCGCGCCTGCGTTTCCCCGGTAAGTCGTGCAAGCCAGTTGATCATGACCTCAGAATAGCTTGCAAACACTGATTTGTCTAGTAATCACATCAAATACTTGACAAAGTGTCATTAGTCTGTCAAGTTCAGCGGACCAGACACCACGAAACCCTTCTTCGGAGGTTGCCCATGCTCCCTATCGCTGTCACGCTCGCGTTGACCGTGGCGCTGCAGGCCCAGACTCCTGCACCTGCCGCAGCCCCAGACCTCTCCGATCCCGAAGTCGCCCATGTCGCTTGGACCGCAAACAGCATCGACATCGACATGGCGAAGTTTGCCCAGACACGCGCACACAAGGCCGCCGTCAAACAGTTTGCGCAAACCATGATCACGGACCACACCGCGGTGAATGAGCAGGCCGCGGCGCTGGCCAAGAAGCTCGGCGTCACGCCCGCGGACAACGCGGTCAGTCAGTCGCTGCAGAATGATGCCAAGCAGGCGCGCGCGTCGCTCGAGCCGCTGCACGGCGCGGCGTTCGAACGGGCCTACATTGATCGCGAAGTTGCCTACCATCAGGCCGTGCTCGATGCAATCGACAAAGTGCTCGTTCCGACGACGGAGAATGCCGAGCTCCGCAAACTACTCACAGATGTTCGTCCTGCCATTGCCACACATCTGGAGCACGCCAAGCAACTGAGGAGCCAGCTGGGTGCGCCCTCCCGGACGAGCAAGTGATCGTCTGGTTGCTCCTGCTGGCCGGTCTGGGCTCCACGCCGAAATCGCACACAGTCGAGATCCGCGGGATGGAATTCCATCCCGCGGTTCTCACCGTGGCGGTGGGCGACACGATCGTCTGGATCAATCGCGACATCGTGCCACACACAGCCACGGGCATGCGTCGCAAATGGGATAGCGGCCAGCTGCAACAGGGCGATTCGGGACGCTACGTGCCAAGTCGAGTGGGTCGCGTACCATACACGTGCACACTGCATCCCACCATGAAGGGCATGCTGATCGTCAGAAAGGAGTAACCGGGACTGTGACGTTGCCGCGCACTATCTGACGGCTTAATCCGTCAGCGGGACTCTTCGCGCCCGATCCCACAGGCCCGGCACGCCGAGCTGGCCTGCGACGCGCTCGAATTCCGCCGTTGGGCCGCGCCAACGCAGGTCATCCACCGTGGCGAACACGGGCACGTCGGTCCTCAGTGTAGCCAACGTGCGAAACAGGATCGCCAGGTCCCGATGCTCGTCCAGCGCCGCCGCGAGCCGCGCGGCGCCGCGGACCGGCACTTCCCATTGCGCGTGACTGGTGGGGATTCGTTCGAGATGCGCGTAACGCCCGAGGATCGCGCCTGATGCCTTTTCTCCCCACCCGGGAACGCCGGGGAAGCCGTCGGCCGAGTCGCCCACCAGCGCGAGGTAATCCGGAATCGACGCCGGGCCGACGCCGAAGCGCGCGACGACGCCGTTCTCGTCCCGTAGCTCGCGCTTGCGGCGGTCGAATTGCACGACGCGCTGGCCCTTCACGCACTGGCTCAGATCCTTGTCAGGCGTGCAGATGATCACCTGTTCGACGTCGCCGGACTCGGCGGCGAGCCGGGCCGCGGCCGCGAGCGCGTCGTCGGCCTCGAATTCCTCCATCGCCCAGACGGTCACTCCCATGGCACGCAGTGCATCCTCGAGCGGATGGAACTGGGCCAGCAGCTCCGGTTCGATGCCGTCGCTCGTCTTGTAGCCGGCCCACAGGTCGTTACGAAATGACTCGATGACGTGATCGGTGGCGACGCCGATGTGCGTCGCGCCGCCTTCCAACATCCCGAGCACCGAGCCGAGGACTCCCACGATCGCGGCGACCTCGTGACCATCGCGGTCCTGCTGGCGTGGCATCGCGTAGAAATGCCGGAACAGCTCGTACGTGCCGTCGAGGAGATGGACTCTCACGCCTGGACTGTTCATTGCCCGGTGGTTTGCTGGCGACGCAGATCGAGCGTGAGCTGGTCGCGCAGTGCGCCAATGGCTCTGCCGCGAATGTTGAGAATGCCTCCGGGCAGGTTATCGAAGCGATAGCGACGCAGCACGAGGAGATAGATCCCGGGATTGCGGTCGACGATGCACGTCAGCTCGACCGCCGTCTCGAAATAATGATCGGCATAGATCTGCTTCGCGGCCGCCAGGGTGACGTTGGGCAGCTCCGGTGGCGTGTACACGATCAGGTGCGTCACGCTAAGAATCGGGCGTAAGCGGGGCAGCACGTCCTCTGACCAGAACAGAATCTCGGCAGCTCCGGCAGGCAGCGACCCGCGCGGATAGGTGGCGAGATAATTCTGGAGTGAGGGCACGGTCTCATACACATACGGCGACTCGGCCAGCTGCGCGGCGAACGCCTCACTCGAGCGCACGTTCAGGTTGCCGCGATCGTCGTAGATCGCCATCGCCGAGTCGCCGCGCCGGCGGTAATCGGTGACGTACTCGACGAGACGGCGTCGCGCGTAGGCGCTCAGCTGTGCTTGTAGATCGGGCGCCGACCAATTCATCTGCTCGTGGATGCTTCGCATATCGGTGGCCGGCAGCTTCACGACGCAGTCGCCCGGCTTGCAATTCTTCATGTCCCCCACGTCTCGGCTATTGACCGTGACGGCGGCCACATCCGACTCCGTGGCGGGATTGCTGAAGATCCCCAGCTGCGTGCGGTTGGGCGTGCGCAGCGAGGTCGGAAAGTCGCGCAGCGCGCGCACGTACTGCTCGTGCCCAATCGGCGCCGTGATGATGCCGAACAGGGCGACATCGCGACGGTCCCGGGTCTCCAGCACCTTCACCACCGGCTCACTGCGCTCGACTGCCGCCAGCTGCTTGGCATCGAACCCGATGCTGTGCTGCAGGAATTCCGTCAGCCGGGGCGGTGCAGCTGCCTGAAGTAAAAGGACGAGGGGGAGCATGGTTCTCCTCAGATCAGTGATTCGATCGGGAGGTGCGAGAAGAATTTCGCGCCGAGCGGGCGCCAAAAGCCAGCCTCCGGCTCATTGGTGAAGCCGCCGGTCCATTCGAGCCGCCCGCCCGCGTTGTACGTGACTTCGTAAGAGAGGGCAGGGCTCGCCCAGTGATCGAACAATCGCACGACCTCGGCGGCGAGCTCGGGGCTGTTCACGAGCACTCCGACCTCGGTGTTCTGCTCGAGCGAGCGCGGATCGACGTTGACCGAGCCGATGAACACCGAGGTGCGATCGAACACGAACGTCTTGCCGTGCAGGCTCGCCCGGGAGGAGCCTATAGCCACGCCGGAGCGACGCGGCCCGTTCGAGCCTGCGGCTTCCGGCCGCAGCTCGTAGAGCCTCACGCCCTCGGCGAGGAGCGGCCGCCGGTACTTCATGTAGCCGGCATGCACGAGCCACACGTCGGTCGCGGCGAGTGAGTTGGTCAATACTCGGACGCTGACGCCGCCGCGACGCCGCTCGCCGAAGAACGCGACCCCCTCTTTACCCGGCACAAAATACGGCGACACGACCAGCAGGTCCGAGCGCACGGCGCGGGCGTGCGGCGAGATCTGGGCGCCGAGAAACGTTTCGCTGCGCGTCCCGACCGGCTGGGTCAGTTTCTCGGGAGGATCGGCGATGATCCGCGCATCTGCCCAATGCAGATGGAGGGAATGCGCCCGCAGGTCCTTGGCGAGATCGGACTCGGCGAGCGCCCGTGCGTAGGACGTCTCCCGCAGCTCTTCACAGCGGGTGTGCAGCTTGTGTCGCGCGGCGGTGAACCCGGCTTCGTCCAAGCGAGAGGTGGTCAGCTCTGAAATCGGCACGGCGAACGGACTGTTCCAGTACGCCATGAAGCTGTCGGTCGATTGGCGCGCGATGGGCCCGAACGAGACGACGTCCACGTCCTGGAAGTCGAGCTCGCCGCGGCTGAAGTATTCGTCACCGATGTTGCGCCCGCCGAGCACCACGGCCGTGCCGTCGGCGATGAGCTGCTTGTTGTGCATGCGGCGGTTGACGCGCGTGAAGCTGGTGAGCAGCTCGCCGAGCCGCCCCAAGCCGGTGCGGTGCCGATACGGATTGAACACGCGGATCTCGACGTTGGGATGCGCGTCGAGCGCCGCGACGGCTGCGTCCTTCTTCTCCAGGGTTCCCCAGTCATCCAACAACAGTCGCACGCGCACGCCGCGATCGGCGGCGGCAATCAGCCGCTCGATGACGAGCGAGCCGGTGTGGTCGGCGTGGAAGATGTAGTACTGCAGGTCCAGCGTGCGCTCGGCGAACTCGATCAGAAGCCCCCGGGCCACGAATGCGTCGAGGCCGGTGGGCAACAGCCGAAATCCGGAGCGGCCGCCGTTGGCGGCGACACGCGGTTCAATCCAGCGTTCGAGGCG
>Ga0209056_10004943_pt1 | contig 13978 bp, 12 predicted proteins | sample GraSoiAngelo_114_FD_185876 | JGI IMG/M metagenome (GOLD analysis project Ga0209056, IMG submission 185876) | Grasslands soil microbial communities from the Angelo Coastal Reserve, California, USA - 14_0903_13_40cm (SPAdes) (version 2) | ecosystem: Environmental > Terrestrial > Soil > Grasslands... | reverse complement strand
AGCTGTGGCTGGAACCTCCGGTCGAGGAAACGGACGAGTGCGGAAACAAGCGTCGAAGTACGCGCAATCGGGACGCGGGTCGGGGTAGTCCTCAAGGCTCTCCGATCAGCCCGTTGCTGAGTAATCTGTACATGCGCCGGTTCGTGCTCGGGTGGAAGAAACTGGGGCACGAGAAACGTCTGAAAGCGTACATCGTTAACTATGCCGATGATCTTGTGATCTGCTGTCGGAACAGGGCCGAGGAAGCCCTAGTCACGATGCGGGACATGATGACGAAGCTAAAGTTAACGGTGAACGAGACGAAGACGCGGGTCTGCAAGCTGCCGGAAGAAAAGTTCGACTTCTTGGGGTACAGTGTGCTGCAGAAGCACACGGATAAGGAGTTCATCATGAACTAAACAACCGTGTGAATAAGCTGCGCGATAGATGAGGATAGGCCCCTCGAGATCGGCTTTCAGGAGCAGGTCTCAAATCGCCTCCAAGCCGCTGCGGTAAAGAGCCGTGGTGGTGAGCGTTGGAGGAAAAGCGCGAGAACAAACTCGTGCAGGTGAGCATTCGGACAGCCGGTCGTTCCAGCGCACCAGATCGCGTCCCGACGGAACGTTCTCCCAACGGCTGAGCGTGGGCTGGGAGCCGAGCGCAACCCCGAGTTTCTGATCGGCGACGACCTGCAACAGGGATCGTGGCGCAGACGATCGGCGTCATTGGCATCTTCGTATCCGACCACGATCTGATAGAGGCGTTGTCGCAGCAGCACCGGCGCATCGTGCTGCACGCGCTCTTTTTGACGTGGGTCACTGAGGCCTTCGGCCCCGTCCCGAGTCAGATGATGGCTCTCATCGAAGGCGCGCAGCGGCAGCAGACCGGCGTCGCTGGTGATCTGGCCGCCAGAAAAATCGGCGTGGATAGGCTGATGACGGTAGAAGGAGAAGGTCAGCTGTGGTAAAACACTTTGTATCAAGCGATGGATGCTCCGAAAGGGAATGCCGGGTGCCGAAACCCAGTGTTCATCATTCCTTTTAGAGCATCCTTTCTTTTTTGGCTAGACACTTCGTGAATAATCCAGGCTAGTGTGTCACTTGGCAGTTCACTGAAGGGCAGCGGCTCACTGACTGTCCAGGTGCGCGCGTCCGGCAATACGTAGCTCCGGAATTACGAATTCGGTGAAGGAGTCATGTGTCACGGGCACTAAGGATTGGCAACATCCATGTTCGGGCGTCTCGTAGCGAATGGACGTAAACGATCCTTTGACTTGCACCTGTACACGAATCGGATCTGTAGCATAGTTGACAAATTCAATTGCCTTCAACGCTCCGCTGTGGTCTTTGTAACCCACAGCGATGCTGGTCAGTCCGTTCCATAGACTCAGCAGCGCATCGCGCTTGCCCAACAGTCGACGAATGTCCTGCGCGAAAGCTTCGGGATCCGTGACTGGCTCTGACAGTTCCAGTATCTTTCCGGTACCGAGCAAATACGACACTGTATGTTCGTTCAGTTGAATCGGTTGATTGCTGTGCCATGGATAGCTGCTGTGCGCATCTACCAGCACCACTGTCTTGCCGCGAGTTACCAAACTGGCGATATGTTCAGCCTCTACTTTGTCGGGTTTTGCGAACACGATTACGAGGTTAAAATCCCCAACGCCAACTGCGTTCAAATCCGCGGCGAGAAATACCTGGAATGGAATATTGTGCCGGGCCAGTAGATTCAGAGCTTCGTCCCTTGTATCGAGGCGATCGACTACTACCGCGACATTGGCCGCTGGTTGCAACCCTCCGTCGGTCAAATCAGAATAGAAGTTCGCCGTTGATCGGACTTGACTCCATAGGGCCCAAGCCTCAGGGTCATGATTACTGAGGGCGCTCTGCAAGCGCTTGTCCAGCTGCAGAACTACATCAGCATGAAATGCTCCCGCCTCGGCCACTGCGAGCGAATAATCTGAGGCGGTGACGGATCTCTGCTGCCCTTGTTTGGAAGTGACCCAGGCAAATGTGTACAGCGGAACCTGGGCCTGGTTCCTCCGCTGTTCGACCTTTATTGCAGCAAGATTCGTATCAATCCAAGGTTGCGCGGTGGGACTGGACACCTCGAGAACAGAGTCGTTTTTTATGACGAGGCTGCCCCTCATTTGAGGCTGCTTGCCAATAGTCCCGAGGACCAGGAATTTGAGCTTTGGGTAAGCGGATCGCAAGCGTGTAGCAGCAGTTCGAGTTCCTTTGCGCTCGGATTCAGGGATATTGAGAAGAAGCCCTGTCCAGCCAGCCCTTGCGCCTTCCTCCGCCGCGGCCGTCGCCTGCTGCAGAGGCGCTTCAACATATACCCGATATCCTTGCTTTCGCGCGTTCGCCAGTAAAGAAGGGCGAAGTCGAGACTTCCAAGAGAACACGACATCGCTCACACCAAGCGAACTCGGCGGAGGTAACTGAGAGTTGCTCCATTGGACCAATACAGTACTCCATGCGGATGGCGGAAACAAAACGAGCAGACAGAAAACAACCGTTTTGCGGAGGTCCTCGTGGTCTCTTCGTGAACTGTTGCTGATCACAATTTTCCGAAAAGAATCTGCGGTCCGTAGATAGCGGTTTCGATTTGCGCCTTTGGCGAAAGCCAAATTGCAGAAGTATCAGGCGTCCGATTGACCAACGACTTGCCTTGCATTGGCCCAAGCAGGAGCAAGGTGGTTGACAACCCGTCCGACAGAGTCGCAGTCCGAGCTATGACGCTCACCGCAAACTCGGTCTTGAGGGGTCGTCCAGTAGCGGGGTCAATAATGTGGCCTGCTGAATCGCGCCCTAGCAAAGACGCTGCTGATTGCTCTGATGTGGAAACACTCTCGTTGCTGAGCATGACATAGGGCCCGACTTTGTGAGAGGGGTCCCGCAAGTGTACAAGCCAAGATGTCTGGCCTGGAGGAGAACCCATGGCGAAAATCGTGCTTCCGCCTGCATTGATGAATGCGTTGTAAATGCCCAGCGAATAAAGTGTCGCAACGGCCCGATCGACCGCATAGCCCTTTCCAAGAGCGCCCAAATCCAACTGGAGACAGGCGGACTGAAAGCTGATTTGGTCCGGTGGAGTCAACGCGATCTTCTCGTATCCAACGCAAGCCTCTGCTTGCTGTTGCTGCGCAGCCGAAGGAATAGAGTCACCCAACAGTGCAGCCTTCCACAGATTCACTAAGGGCGCGACCGTGATGTCGAATTTGCCGTCTGAGAGCTTGGAAAACTGCACCGCTTGCTGGATGACGCAATACAAGTCCGGCGGGACGCTTTCTGCATGAAAATGAGCGGATTGATTCAAATGACTCAACGCGCTCTCGGGTTTGTAGTTGCTCATAAGATCGTCGATCCGGACGATCTCGTGAAATGCTTTCTCAATTGCAAAAGAGGCCTGTTCTGACGATCCGCTGTAAGCAGCGATTTCGAAGACCGTACCCATGATGTACTTTTTTTGGTAGACAAGAATTTGACGATCTGAGCTCTGCACGCTCGGGCCGAACGAAAACAATGAGACAAGCAGCACTGCTGCCCAGCGGTTATCGAAGCGCATAGATCTCACCGCTTAAACTCGCCAGGTAAATCGAGTCTGCTGCAAGTATGGGGACCGACTGGATTGCTCCGCCCAGCCCGGCTTGCCACACGATTTTTCCGCTGCCCATATCCAAGGCAAACGCCCCCCCTGCTTGAATGCAGACTACGCCACTGCCTATAACGGGTGACGCCGTTACGACTTCGCCCACTGCGGTCTTCCACCTCAAATGTCCGGTTTGGACCTCGAAGGCATAGAGGAATCCATCCTTGCTGCCAATTACCGCAAAATCACCTGAAACCGCGGGTGAAGAGGCGATGCCTAGTCCTGTTTCATACTTCCAGCGCACCTCGCCGTTGCTCGCGTCCAAGGCATAAAAAACAAAATCTTCAGAGCCGATAAGAACCAGGTTATCTACTACGGCAGGCGACGAGTCGATCCCATTGCCAGTAGCTGTACTCCAGAGAATTTTCCCGGAATCCGTTTCGATACTATAGACCTTGCCATCTCCGCAGCCTACATACAGCTGATGCTCCTCGGCATAGATCGTGCAATAGATCCTCCCGCCAAGTTCCTGCGACCATGTTGGCTGACCATTCTTGCCATCGACTGCGTACACTTTGCCGTCGGCACTTCCGAAGAAGACAATTTCATTGCGGACGACAGGCGATGACCAGACTTCAGCTTGACTGCCTGCCTCCCACAACTTCTTCCCGGAATTCCCGTCGACGGCATAGACTTTGCCGTCATCGCAACCCAAAAGAACTGTATTCCCAAAGAGCGAAGGTGTGGAGTGTACCTGGCCCGCTGCTTCAAACTTCCATTTTGATGTTCCTGTCGCGACGTTGATCGCATGCAATACTCCGTTAACGGAGGCAGCATACAGAACACTGTCGTGAAACACAGGTGCCGAACGCACCGGACTGCCTGTGCGATATTGCCAAACGGCTTTTTCCGGTGAGTGGAATCGAACTTGTGCATGCCCTCCCGTACGCGCATTGTCTCCCAGCAGAGTGGGCCAATCGGGTGGAGATTTGCTGGTTGCCTTTTCCGGGGTCATCATCATCAGCTTGGGCGGAGGCGATGGTCAATCTGCTTGAGATCGGAAATGCCGAGACCGAGCTTCCCGGCCGCTGCAATATGTCCGGGTTGGCGGAAGAACAGATTCTTGGAGGCATCGTGAAAAAAAATCCTATTGTCCGCCGTGAGGCTGCTCGGATCGTGCTGCCACAGGGATGAAACGCCGCTTTCACGGCGTTTCTCTTCAATCGCCTCCAGTTCAATCGTGTCCATAGCTACGGGGTCCGTCGCGACCAGGAGAATTCCAGGCTGCTCGATGAAAGCCTGGACTTGGGTAAGCGGCCCGCCATGCCATACCTGCCGCATTCCGTCCATAATGTGCAGCACGGCTTTTGACCGTAAGGGTTCTACGGTACACATCAACCCGACAAGTGGGTTCGTAAAAGAATGAGGCGCCCGATGGCTGCGCGCGACATTGTTGAATGTGCCGTAAGCCAGGTTCTTGAGAGCTCCGGTAACCCCTGCCGCGGAGTGGTCCTTCATGGTCGGCACGTTGATGATCTTTGTTACCTGGTGCGCCACAATGCTTGCCATGTAAGAGCGCGTTTCCCATTCGCCGAAAAAATTCGCATCGCAATAAACCGTGGGTTCATAACCGACGCCACCACCTGAGAATGCGTCCTGAATCCCGACGATTTGAACCTGCGGCGGTAATAGCACTTGATAGCTGCCAATATCAATCTCGTACGAGTAGCGGTCATACATCACAATACTTCGTGCCGGTACTCCAAGGGACCGTACGGAAGCGATAATTTCCCGTATGATCTCGGGAGAAGAGCAACAAGCAGGCGCTCCCGAGGGATTGATCTTGATGCCCACGACGTCCGTCGGTTCAATGAATTTCGCCCATGCATCGCGCGCCGAACTTTCCCCTGTCAGTTCCTTCATGGCCTGCTCGAGCAGGCGGCGAACGATCGGCTGCGATACGCGGTTGCGCACGATTGCATTTCGGTCGCGCACCTCGACAACTCGCCCCGGAAATAGTCCCGGCATCCCGAGTGGGGATGGCTTGTAGTCCGGTATGCCGTGTAAATCAATGGGAGGCGCAGCGGGAGGGACCTTCTCCGCTCGCACCATCGGATCCAGACCTTGCACTAGTACCGAAGCGCTCCCGATGCAACCGACCTTGACGAAAGTCCGACGATCCATATTTCTTCAGAGTTACACTGCGCGAGTTTCAGATTGAACCTTAAAGGTGCCGATTAGATTACGCCAGCACGTCTTTCAATTACAACTCACACGAGACGTGACTCGTCATGAATGATGACAATCTCGCTTTGAGTGGATACACTTTCGCTTCAACCACACTACAGAGGTGCCATGCAGAACTGGATCAAGACCTTGACCGCAATCATTACCGTGCTAGCGATTGCCCTCGGATTTTCTCCCGTCTCAATCGCCCAAGTGTCGCCTCGTTACGACTTGCTGTTAAAAGGCGGACACGTAATCGATCCTGCTAATCACATCAACGAGATCCGCGACGTCGCTGTGTTCCACGGAAAAATCGCTGCGGTCGAAAAAGACATTCCTGCTGATCAGGCCGGAAAGGTTGTGGATGTCTCGAAGCTCTACGTTACTCCGGGATTAATTGACATTCACTACCACATTGGCCATGGAGGAGCCCCACTCAACTGGTTCACTCCGGAAGCGCGAGCGCATGCGCTGCCCCTGGGAATTCCTCCCGATATGGCGCTGCAGTCTGGAGTCACCACGATCGTGGATGCGGGCACGGCAGGTGCAGAGGCCTTTCTGCAGGAAAAGGAGGAAGTCATCGACCACGCCAAAGTGCGAGTGCTGGCTTTCCTGAATATCGTCGCAAATGGCATGGGAGGTGGCCTCGAAGGAAGCTTGGATGAAATGGACTCGAAACTCTGCGCCGCCACTATTAAAAAATATCCCGACCTCATCGTAGGAGTAAAAACCGCCCATTACTGGACGAAGGAGCCTTGGGACGCGGAGCACGTGCCCTGGGCCGCAGTGGACCGCGCAATAGAATGTGCGACGCTCGCCAATGTTCCGGTGATGTATGATTTCTGGCCTCGTTCAGAGAGAACGTACGAAGATCTTCTGAAGAAAATGCGTCCCGGTGATATTCACACCCACGTGTTTGCTCAGCAATTTCCCATCATTCTTGCTGACGGCAAGGTAAATCCCGCTCTGGCAGAAGCCCGTGCGCGCGGTGTGATCTTTGACGTGGGGCACGGGGCTGGCAGTTTCTGGTTTCGCAACGCGGTTCCTGCCGAGAAGCAGGGATTTATTCCGGATTCCATGTCCACCGACTTGCACACGGGTGACTACAACGTCGTCAGTATGAATAACGTGATGTCAAAATTCCTGGCCATGGGTGTACCTCTCGACGATGTTATTCGCCGCTCCACGGTCAATCCGGCTGCCGAGATTCGCAGGCCCGAGTTGGGAACGTTGTCGATCGGCAAAGATGCGGACATCGCTGTCCTCGAACTGACGAAAGGTCATTTCAGCTACATCGATTGTGGAGTTGCCAGGATGGATGGGAACGTCAAATTGACAGCTCGTATGACGATTCGTGCCGGACGCATTTCGTATGATCCTTCCGGTCTCAGCATGGTGGAGTGGGAGAAAGCACGTCCGCAATATTTCAATAACCCCGACAAAGGCGATTCCTTGCCGGCGCGGGCCGATGATTATCCGCGAGACTGAATTCTGGAAAACTCGAGCAACGTTCCTGGGAGACCAACTGTGACACCAATGAATCGCCGGAAACTCTTATGTAAGGGCGCGCAAGCCATTGCGGCGGGAGGAGCCGCGCTGGCCGTGATGCCGACCCTGGAGATGCAAGCGCGTGGCAAAGAGGCCGCAGCCGTAAGCATCGACTATTACCACAAGCTGGGCGTGAGGCCATTCATCAACGCGGCAGGCACGTATACGGTTCTTTCGGCCTCGACAATGCCCGATGAAGTACAAGCCGCGGTCGCGTTGGCGGCCAAAAGGCCGGTTAACCTCACTGAACTGCTCGATGCATCAGGAGTGTATCTTGCGCAACGGTTGCATTGCGAAGCGGCGCTGGTCACCTCCGGCGCGGCGGCGGCCCTGGTTGTTGGCACGGCAGCTTGCGTGACGCTCGGAAATGACCGGGCGATTCTAGGAATTCCGACCGACACAGCCGACCTTAAGAACGAGGTCATCGTCCAGAAATCTCATCGTTACGGTTACGACCATGCACTCCGCAATTGTGGAATTCGCTTTGTGGAGGTGGAGACTCTTGAAGATTACGAACAAGCCTTCAATGAGCACACAGTAATGGCTCACTTCTTCAACGCAGGCGCGGGCAAGATCAGCCGCGAAGATTGGTTGCGAGTCGCCCATCAGCATGGAGTGCCTTGTTTCAACGATGCTGCAGCCGATGTTCCCCCAATCTCGAATTTATGGAAATACACGCAGATGGGCTTTGACCTTGTGACGTTCTCCGGCGGAAAGGGGATGCGGGGCCCACAGTGTACGGGGTTGCTTCTCGGTAGAAAAGATCTGATCGAAGCAGCGAAGAAAAACAATTCGCCAAACTCCAATACCATTGGGCGCGGAATGAAGGTGGCCAAAGAGGAAATTGTAGGCCTCGTGGCCGCCGTGGACTGGTTCTTGAAGCAGGATGACGTGGCCATGGAAACAGAGTACCAACGCAGGGCTGATCTGATCGCGAAACAGCTGAGCTCGATTCCGTCGTTGCAGACCCAAATCTTTGTCCCGGAAGTAGCCAATCACGTTCCGCACCTCCTCATCACGTACGACCAGAACCGGCTGAAGATCACGGGTGCGGATGTCATGCAACGAATGCGGGAAGGCAATCCACGCATTGAGCTGAATCCATCCACCGGAGGTCCGCCCGCGAGTGCCGGGCTGCCGGGCGGACCGAACACCATCGTTGTGGGCGTCTGGATGTTGCAACCGGGAGAAGAGAGGACGGTTGCGAGACGGTTACGGGAGGTTTTGCAAACAGCAATCAGGAGCTAGCCGTACACAATCACGGAAAGGAAGCGAAAGCTTTCGTCGTCGGCGAAAATTCTCCCGTTAATAACGGCAGGCGGGCGACAACGTGTGCGAGCGACCCACAAGGGCAACGGCAAAGTGACCGCCGTTATTCACATCGCTGTCAGTGCGGACGGAAAAACGATGAAATTTGCCATCACCGACAAGCTGCACAATACGACTGCGAACTGGACGGCGGAAAAACAGTAGGGCACGACTGTGGATGATGAAGCACTGGCAAAAGCAGACTCTTACGAAACACTAGTCCGCCGGCCGGCAAAAATGATGTAAAGATGCCCTCACTTACGTGAGGGCACGTGGGTGATGAAAAAGTCACTGAGATTAGCAGGTGAGATTTAGGGAAAGCATGTTAGTTCTTTTTCATGCTGCGCTGGATTTCGATTTTTGGAGGCCTGCTGATCATGATGGGGCAACACGACCGCTCAGAAGCGGTGTTCTACTACCGGTACTCACCTTCTATGGCCGGAAACTCTTCACGCGCTTCTTCTTCCGTGACCGCCATCTGCTTCCGTTTTCGATACACGTTCATGACTGCAAACGTCCAAAACGGAACCAGATCGACACCTGGCATGAGTTCGCCAATCAAAGCTGGCAGGAATTCCCAATGCCAGCCGAGCAATTGCACCAATATCACCGCGACCGCGATGTCGAGTACGTCATTAGCAGGTGAAAGAGCGCCTTCAGCAAAGAAGGGCATCACGAGAATCTGAAGGGCGTCCGCCGTGAGGGCCAGCACCGTGGCGGCTAGAAATCGAGGGCCGGGTGAGATTTTGACTGTATCGTCAGCCATGGTAGTGCCGTTCCTGCTCAGTGAGCGTTACTTCCCGACGACAGGCTCCTTCCGCTGCCACAAAGCGGTCACTTCCTGCCAATCACAAACTCGAAGAGCCATTTCGTTGAAGTTCCAGCAGGATACGTATCCCCCGATAGAAGTTCTCTTTTTGATAGGCTGTCTCCCAACGGCTCAGTACGGACTTGACCTCCTTGTTGGCATTCTTTAGCGCGACATGCGCTCGCGGCCGGTTTCGCCGAATGCTCCTCGCGGAATGCAGCGCTTCAACGATCTCCGGCTCGATCCGCTTCCGCGAGTTCCGAGCATTCTTGATCCAACGAGGTGGAATGTTTGCCCGAAATTTGGAGAATCCCCGTACAGCCGAACCAGAACTAGACGAAAAAAGCTTGGCTTCACGTGGCATGAAAGCTCGCCTCCTGATCTCCAATCCTAGACTTCAGGAATCAAGCTTACTCCGTAATACCAATCCGAATGCGGGGATGTGGGAGTGTCGAAAGATACCCTCATTAGACATGTCACCGAAGCATTGGCCATTGCAGAAGCTCATTGAACCTCAATGAATGTCAGAGAGGCGATTTATCGCCAAACACGGATCCCAATTTCCGGCTAGCGACAATCCAGAGATTATCGAACGAGCCTCGAATAAAGACGGCAAGTGACCAATCTGAGGATGGATCGATGATTCACCACGACCATGCATACGCCTCAACGCGTGGATCGGCGCCAGCGCTGAGCACCCCGGTGCTCGGATCAATGACGACGCCGGCATTCGACCCCAGTGACCAGGGAGGCGAGATGCGTAGTTTGTGGCCGCGTGCGATGAGTGCCTGCCGAATCGTCTCCGGGATGCGCGCCTCGACCGACATGTCGCCGGGAACCATCGTGTGTGGGAATGGTGATGCTGGAAAGCTCCGCGACGACCACCGCGGCGCCTCAATCGCCTGCTGGACATTCATGTGGAAATCGATGAGATTGATAAGTGTCTGCATCGTCCGCATCACCTGATCGTCGCCACCGGGACTCCCGAGAATGGCATAAGGCTGCCCGTCTTTCATGACCAGCGTGCTCTGCAGTGTGCTGCGAGGACGTTTTCGCGGTTCGAGCGCATTTGCCTCACCTCGGACCAGCGAATAGTAGTCGCCGCGGCAGTTAAAGATGATCCCGGTATTCCCCATGACGACGCCAGTTCCGAAAGAGCTATGCAGGCTCGGCTCGAAGCTCACCATGTTGTGATCCTTGTCCACAACTGCGATGTAACTTGTGTCGCCGTCATGACTGGCCTTTCCGTCAGGGACGACGTGCAAGGGCCGGTCTGCCGCGGAGGCATTCTTCACCAACTTCTCCGGTGAACCAGGGCGCAACTCGAGCGAAGCTTTTGTCGGATCGATGAGCTTTCGGCGCTCACGCGCATATTCTTTGGAGAGTAGGCCATCGTAGGGAATCTTGACGAAGTCCATATCGCCCAGGAATTTCTCCCGATCCGCCATGGCGAGCTTGATCGCCTCGACACTGATATGAAGAAAATCGGCGCTATTGTGCCCAAGCGATTTGAGATCGAATCCCTCAAGCAGGTTTAGGGCAATCAGCTCGGTCGGTCCTTGGCTGGCTGACGGATTCTTGTAGATTTGATAGCCGCGGTAATCAATCGAGACTGGTGTCTCCACCTCAGCGGTGTATCCGGCGAGGTCGGCATAGCGGAATAGTCCCCCGTTCGCCTCCGAAAACGACGCCAATTCTCGCGCAATGTCCCCTTTGTAGAAACGATCACGAGCGGCTTTCAGCGCCTCGCGTCTGCCTTTCGCTTTGTTCGCCTGCTCGGCTTCAACCAGTCTTTTCAGTGTGCGGGCCAGGTCAGGGTTTTTGAAAATCTCGCCAGCCCTTGGCGGCTGGCCGTTCGGCAGGTAAATCTTGACCGTCGAAGGATACTTGAGAATTTTCTTGGTGCTGATGACGTCGCCCGCGCTCGCCTCGCCCAGCGGAAACCCATTCTCAGCAAGGTCGATTGCGGGTTGGAGCACCTGTTCTAAGCTCATCGTGCCCCAGCGCTCGAGAAGGATGTACCAAGCGTCCACCACACCGGGAAGGCCGCCCGAAAGCAATCCAACACTTGCGGGTATTTCGCCGTGATTATTTTTCTCGTACCATTCGATGGTTGCCAGCTCCGGCGCACGAGGTTCCGCGTTCACGGAATAGACCTTCTTCTCTCGAGCCACATACACAAGCACAACCGCGTCGCTGCCGACGCCATTGTCCGCGAAGTCGGTGACCGCGAGCGCGGCCTGACCCGCGACCGCTGCATCGAATGCGTTCCCGCCGGCTTGCAAGATTTGACGGGCCGCCTCGGTCGCCTGGGCCCGCATGGAGGACACGGCTGCCCGGCGACCTCGAATGACCGGGCGCATTGTGTGAGTTTCACGCGGATCAATGCTCTGGGTCATTGCCACTCGCGCAATGCTCAACAGCAACACGAGAAAGAGGTTGACTCTCAAATGCCTGCGTAGCGCTCTTAATGGAACACGCATGTGAACCTCAGGAAGAGTAAAGATTCCACACATAGGTTTGGGAATGCAGAAAGTATACTGCTCAGATTCCGCTGTATTGTGCCCGATTACGGGCAATCCGGAGTTCCCGAACGGTTTGCGGAGGAACGTCGGTGGGAACAGGTTGCTCGGTCGTGGTGTCTAATGACCCGTGATCACGGCTGGGATGGGCTGATGAAAACGTGTTTACCTGACGCTACTGTCTCTTTTAGTCGCCTCTTCCTCCTCTGCACAGCTCCCCTACACGGAAAAGCAACTGATCTCGTACGCGAAGTCCATTGACGTCAAGACGCTCGACCATTCCCTCGCTTCGCAGCGCCTCGAAGACTGGCTCCAATCCGGGCCGCCGCACGCCCGCATCGGGTGGTCAATGGAAGACACCTGCGATCTGAAGCCGGTTTCTGATAGCACGGACTATCCTCTTTGCACACGGATTGGATTTAGCCGCAATGGTCAGGGGGGATTTTTCCTGGTTCAGGTCGGAACGACACGAACGGGAATCGTTGGTCCCCCGCAACTCTATGGGGCTATCGACGTCTTCGAAGGGGTTCTTGTCTCAACCGGCTATGCCGAGCGGCTCTCAGACCTTCCCGCTCTTCTCGATCAACCAGCCGTCACAGGTGGTGTGCAGAAGTTGTACGAGGAGATTGTGGCCCATCACCCGATTGGCATTCCTACGGGCACGGAAATGGCGGCCATCCGGCCCTATTTGAGCAAGCGATTGTACGAGCAGCTTCAAACAGCCCAAGCCTGTCAGGACGACTACAAAGGTCAGCACCCCACACCCAGGGGAACTTCAAAACCTCCGGGGTGGAAGTCTGGCCTCTTCTCGGGCGAAGGCAGGCATGCCTCGCCCGTTGCCGCACTCGTGGCTCGGAAAGAAAAGCAGAACGATGGGTCATACTTGGTGTATGCGGAGTTGGAACCCCTAGAGGCCATCATCGACCGGGCCCACGGACCTAGAGCCTTTTACGGCGGCTACACTTGGCAAGTTGTAGCTCGCGTAATTTCCGAAAACGGGCAATTCATGGTCGACGATGTTCGCATCTTTGATCGTTTCCCTGCCGAGGGGCCTTCTCGCCTGCTGTCGGACTCATTCGCGGGCTGTGACCATTCTCACTGGACCGGTCAGGCTGCCGAGAACAAATAGCAAATTCCGCTTGTCAACTCTTGTGAACAGGCGCTCAAAACCGTGTTTGCAGGACTAATGAGTGAAATGCCGATTTATCGTCAACTGACTTTTGTGCAACCATACCAACATGCCTAAAGCGAATCTTCGCGTGCTGCACTCCTCGGCAGGCCCGTTCCACAAAGCTGAGTGTTCTGTTTGCCGTGAGAAGTTCTACGTGTCGCCTGAAATCAAGGACTTCAAGGAGGACATGCTAAAACAGTTCGATGCTCACCTTTTCCGAGAACACCGACGACAGTGGGACGCCCGAAAGCGCAAATCCCGCAGCACGCAGGCTCAATGAGTTCGCGATTTAGCGTCAATTGTCCTACTCACAACGCAACATCTCGAGGTGGCATCTAGGAAATATTGTGAGCGCGATGAGGATCCTTTTCTTGACTCCGCTTATCTGTGCCGCCTGGTTTCCCCAGGCCGTTGCTTCCATTGATGGTGCTAACCGACTGGGCGAAGACGCTATGCGAAAGACGCGCGAAACGGAGACTTGCGTGGTGCCAACCTTCAACGGTCTCCAGTACTTTGCCGACCCTGCTGCGATCTCGGGGCAGGCAACACGCGATCCCCAGATGTCACATTTGGAGGCCACGAAGTCGGCGGTTCCGGGGAGCAATCCTGGAGAAGGTTCAAACGTCTCGCCGCCGATTGAAAGAGTACCAGTCTCCCCCAATCTGGCTGACTTCAACCGAGACATCTATTACAGGAACAAGCTTGAATTCTCGTTGGACGGGGGATGGCTTCCCGTCAATGTTCCTTTTCCTCTTGACGTTTTCGTAGGTGATGTCTATAACACATATCCCCTTAAGTACACGCTGGTACCCATCATCGCTT
>Ga0209056_10004942_pt1 | contig 13978 bp, 13 predicted proteins | sample GraSoiAngelo_114_FD_185876 | JGI IMG/M metagenome (GOLD analysis project Ga0209056, IMG submission 185876) | Grasslands soil microbial communities from the Angelo Coastal Reserve, California, USA - 14_0903_13_40cm (SPAdes) (version 2) | ecosystem: Environmental > Terrestrial > Soil > Grasslands... | reverse complement strand
TCAAGGTCCCGATGCATGCGGAAAAACGGAAGGAGGCTTCCCCTGAGCCGCGTGGGGCGGAGCCCTTTCTCCCATGGATAGAAAGCAGGGCTCGACGGAGTCTCGCCCCACCGTTTGGGAATTGCTTTTGCCAGCCACTCTACGCGGCAATTTCCTGCGGGCCTTTGCCGCCGTTGACCAGAAAGAGCACGGCCATGCGCACCGCCAAACCGTTGGTGACCTGCTCCAGAATCACCGAGCGCCCGCTGTCGGCAATCTCGCTGTCGATTTCCACCCCGCGATTGATGGGGCCTGGATGCATGATCAGCACCTCGGATTTCGTCCGACCCAGGCGCTCCTTGCTCAATCCGAACAGGCTGGTGTATTCGTGGAGGCTCGGGAACATCGTCCGGCGCTGCCGCTCATGCTGAATGCGCAGCAGGTTGATGATGTCGGCATCGGCAATGGCGTCATCAACGTCGTACGTCACCCGACAGCCCATCTGCTCAAAAACGCGCGGCACCAGCGTGCTGGGGCCGCAGAGTGTCACGTTCGCTCCGAGTTTGGTCAGTGCCCAAATGTTCGAGCGGGCAACCCGGCTGTAGAGAATGTCGCCCAGGATGGTGACGTTAAGCCCGGCGATCTTCCCTCTTCGTTCGCGAATGGTGAACGTGTCGAGCAATGCCTGCGTCGGATGCTCGTGCGCGCCGTCTCCGGCATTGATGACACTCGCGTTCAAAAAGCGCGAAAGAAAATGCGGCGCGCCTGCCGCGCTGTGGCGGATGATGATGATGTCCGCGTTCAACGCCTCGAGATTGCGGGCCGTATCCTTGAGCGTCTCGCCTTTCTTGAGCGAAGAAGCTTCGGCTGTGAAATTGATGACATCGGCGGTCAACCGAAGCGCAGCGAGCTCAAAGCTGATCCGCGTGCGTGTCGAAGGCTCGATGAAAAGATTGACGACGGTTTTGCCGCGCAGGGCCGGGACTTTTTTTATGGCGCGTTCGCCGACGGCTTTAAACGCCCTCGCCGTGTCGAGCACGGTGGTGATTTCCTCGGCGGCGAGCGATTCGATGTCGAGCAGATGTTTTCGGTTCCAGGCCATGGCTGTTCCCGTCATGCCTTTTCCAGATAAACCGCGTCTTCGCCGTCGGTTTCCTGCAGGCGCACATTGATGCGTTCGCTGAGAGAGGTAGGCACATTCTTGCCGACGAAATCGGCTTTAATCGGAAGTTCGCGGTGGCCTCGATCAATGAGCACGGCCAATTGAATTCGCCTGGGCCGGCCAAAGTCATTGAGCGCATCGAGCGCTGCGCGCGTGGTGCGCCCGCTGAACAGCACATCATCCACCAGCACAACCGTTTTGCCGGTGATGTCGAAGGGAATTACGGTCGGATGAATTTTCGGGGCGGCCTGCTGTCCGAGGTCGTCACGGTGCATCCCGACATCCAGACTGCCGACCGGCACCGCATGTCCCCAGATGCCGCTTAGGAAATCGGCCAGTCGCTTCGCCAGATACACGCCCCCGCGTTGCACGCCCGCCAGGACGACCTCTGTGCTCACATCATTGCGTTCAGCGATCTCGTGCGCTATGCGCGCCAGGGCCCGTTGCAGGCCGGAAGCGCTTAAGATGACGGTCGGTTCAGACATAAAAAAATCGAACCGGTCCACCTTCAGGTGGTCCGGTTCGACAAACGGTGAAGGTCTCTTTCATGCCGTCCTTCGCGACCTCGCCGGATCGCATTAAAGGAATGGGGTGTGGCAGTCTGTTAATTGCTTTGGCTGTTTTGCGACTGTTGCGCTTGCCTGGCTCTCCGCCACTTGGAACGATGTTTGACAATCCAATCCGTCAACGCCCGTTCAAACCCGATATCGTGGCCGGCCTTCTCCGACTCGATCCATTTGTGCTTCAAAATCTCCTCACGCTCGGCTTGGAACTCGCGGTAAAGGCTGGAGTTTTTCACCAAGTCGTTGGCCGAAGCGTCTGGTCTCTCGCTCATAGCTTGATGGTCGAACTTCTGAGTTCATCGGAATGTAACATTGGCTACCCGGTTGACAACCGAAAATTACGGACTGGCCGCACGACGGTGCAACTTGGCACTACCACCTCCCTATTGAGACCGGTCTGCAAGATTTCCGAAGACCCCACCCTGTCCCTCTCCTTGAACCGTACCCCCTCATCCCGTCCTTTCTCCCCCAGTGGGGGAGAAGGTGCCGGAGGGCGGTTGAGGGGGATTGCGACCGGTTCATGGCTTCGATTCACGTCCGGATTTTGGAGGTGTTCCCTGCCCATGAACCTGACTTCGGTAGGGACATCGCGCTGCGATGTCCCCGCTCGCGCATCAGCGGGCGGCATCGTTGCGCCGCTGAACGCGGCGCGGACGGCGCAGCGCGCCGTCCCCACCAGGTTCAGGAGTTCAATGCGCGAAGTTTTGTTTCGGGGAGGTCTCTCCATAAACCAGAGGAACATCCAACATCGAACACCCAACGCCGAACATCGAATGGCAGCGCGAATCCTCGCTCACTTCGGCGTTCGAAGTTCGATGTTGGACATTCGATGTTTTCCCTCGGCTCAGGGGCTGCCGGCGGCTCACTCAAGGCCCTCTCGCAAAGCCTGCGCGAGTCTGATGAACGCCTGGCCGCTGGGCGCGCCAGGATCGGAAACCACCACCGGCACACCGCGGTCGCCGCCGATGCGGATTTCGGTGTAGATCGGGATTTCACCGAGGAAATGAATGTTTTGTCGCTCGGCTTCCCTCCGGCCGCCGCCGTGACCAAAAATCTCGATTCGCTCGCCGTTCGGGGCGGTGAAGTAACTCATATTCTCGACGAGGCCGAGGATCGGCACGTTGACTTTCTGGAACATGGCAATGCCTTTGTCGTCACAATCACACCGCCAGTGAGTGGCACCGTCTGACAAAGCGAGAGCTGCGCGTCTCCGGTGCCGGGCGGCAAATCGACCAGCAGATAATCCAGCTGGCCCCAGTCCACCTGCATGACGAATTGCTGAATGGTTTTCATGATCATCGGCCCGCGCCAGATCACCGGCTGATCGCCCTCAAGCAAAAAGCCCATGCTCATCAACTTCACTCCGTGATTGGCGGGCGGCACCAGCTTCTCGTCGGAACTGATCGTCGGCTTCTGGTTGATGCCCATCATCAGCGGAATGCTCGGACCGTAGATGTCGCAATCCAGCAGGCCGACTTGCGCGCCGAGATGTTTGAGCGCGCAGGCGAGATTGACAGAAACCGTGGACTTGCCGACACCGCCTTTGCCGCTGGCCACGGCGACGACGCGATTGATGCCCGGAACTTTGTTTTGATTGGCCCAGACATTCGCGCCGGCAGCCGCCGGTTGGCCGACGGGCAACTTCACTTCCACAGACACGCGTTGCACATCCGCCAGCGGCTTAAGGGCATTTTCGCAGTCGGCTTTGATTTGTTGCGCAATCTGTGAATTGCCTCCCGTCAACTGGACCAGCACGCTCACCGCGCCATTGGCGGCAGCGACCTGCTTCACGAGTCCAAAGGAGACGATGTCCCGCGAGTAACCGGGATATTTCACGTGCTTCAGCGCGTTAATGACAACCTCTTCGTTCAACATAATTCAATTGCAAATTGGCGGATGAATGCGCGACTCAATCAACCCGCGCCGAAAGGCGTCCCAGGTCGGCGAGATGCCGCGCAGCCTGGTGACGACCTCGCCAAAGGTTTCAATCACGTAATCAATTTCCTCCTGGTTGTTGTCGTTGCCCGGCGAGAGGATGACGTTTCCCTGCGCCAGCGAATGATCGAGACCAATGGCGGTCAGGACGGGCGAGACCTTCAGCGACTTGCTCAAGCAACTCGGGCCGCTGGCCACCGCGATGCCGTGCACGTCGAGCAGCAAGGCCAGCCCCTCGCCTTCGATGAATTCAACGCTGATGTTCAAGTTCGTGCTGATGCGCCGAGGGCCAGGTTCGGGTCCGTTGAGTTTCACGCAGGTAACGTTGGCCTGGATTCCTTTCCAAAGCCGCTCCTGCAAGCTGGTCGTGTGAGAAATACGTTGTGCCATTTCGCGCAAAGCAATTTCAGCAGCCACACCCGCGCCGACGATGGCCGGCACATTTTCCGTCCCCGCGCGCAACCCGCCTTCCTGCACGCCGCCGTGAATGAGGCTCGTCAAGCGCGCGCGCCGGTCCCGATACAACACACCCACGCCTTTGGGTCCGTAGCAGCGATGTGGCGAAAGCGAAAGCAGCTTGACGCCCATCGCCCGCACATCAATCGGCTGCCAGCCGCCGCTCGCCACCGCGTCCGCAAACAGCGGGATTCCCTTCTCCGCGGCGATCGCGGCGATTTCAGGAATCGGTTCAATGGTCCCGAGGTCGTGGTTCACGTGATGGACGCAAACCAGAATGGTCCGGTCGTTGATCGCGGCGCGCACCTCTTGTGGATTCACCAGGCCTTCCGCGTCCACTTTCACCCGCGTGGAGGTAAACCCGTGTTTTTCCAAAAACTCGACCGAGTTCATCACCGCCGGGTGTTCGATTTCGCTGAGGACGATGTGATTGCCACGCCGTTGATTGGCGTAGGCCGTGCCCTTTACGGCGAGGTTGGCTGACTCCGTGCCTCCTGAAGTGAAGAGAATGTCATCCGGTGATTCGGCGTTAATGAGCGACGCCACCTGGGCCCGCGCGCGCGCCAGCGCGTCTCGCGAGTGAAGCCCAAGGCGGTGCAACGACGACGCGCTGCCGAAAGTTTCGAGGAAATACCGCTTCATGGCGTCGAACACTTCCGGCAACACGGGCGTGGTCGATTGATGATCAAGAAAGACGCGGCGCATCAGCGGTTCTTCAGTTCGTTTGCCAGCCGATAAATTAGTCGCTTCCCGGCCAAAAGTCATTCAATTCATTTGCTTGGCAGTGTCCTAATTTGCTTTCGGTGGGTGCGCCGCTGCCGCGGCGCACGGCGGTGCGGCAGCACCGCCGCCACCAAATAGGGACATTACCATTTCCGAGGCGGCTTGCCTTGCCGGTTTCGCCCGCTTACTCTGCGGCTCAGATGCGTCTTCTCGACCGCTACCTGCTGCGCGAACTGCTTATCCCGCTCGGCTATTGCCTCGGCGGTTTTTTGATTTTCTGGATTGCCTTCGATTTGTTTTCTGAATTGGGCGCGTTTCAACAGGAGAAGCTCAAGGCGGTGGAGATTGCCGAGTATTACCTCCTGCTGACACCGAAACTGCTGCAGGACATAGTCCTCCCGGTAGCATTGTTGCTCGCCCTGCTCTACGTCTTAACCAATCATGCGCGCCATCATGAACTGACCGCCATGCGGGCCGCCGGTTTGAGTCTCTGGCGTCTGTGTGTTCCCTATCTTTTTGTCGGGATTTTTTTCAGCCTGTTTTTGTTCTGTCTGAACGAACTATGGCTGCCAAATAGTCCCGAACTGGCGGAGCAAATCCGCAAACGGCACGCCTCCGGGCCAACCGGCCCCACCGACCGGCAGTGGCGGCGAGACCTGAAGTTTCGCAACGATGGCGACGACCGTTTCTGGCGTATCCGCAATTACAACGTCGAAACCGGCGAAATGGTCGAGCCGTATGTGGAGTGGCGACTGCCGGACGGTTCGCACCGGCAGTTGGTCGCGGAGCGGGGTGTGCTGAGCAACGGCGTCTGGACTTTCCTCAACGTCCGAAGATCAGTCCCCAACCCTTCGCCGGATTCGCCTAAACCCTGGGAACAAACCAACGTTCTGGCGGTGGCTGAATTTTCCGAGACGCCGGAACAGATCAAAAGTGAAATCAAAATCAGCCAGCTCAGCAGCATCAAGGCCGCCAAAAAAGTCCAGCTCTCCATTGCCGAAATTCTCGATTACAACCGGCTGCACCCCCGCTTGCGACAAAGCACCCGCGCGATGCTGGACACGCAATTGTACGCTCACCTTGCCGGCCCCTGGACGTGTCTGGTGGTGGTGTTAATTGCCATTCCCTTTGGCGCGCCTTCGGGCCGGCGCAACGTGTTCGTCGGTGTCGCCGCGAGCATTTTTATTTGCTTCGCTTATTTCGTCCTGCAAAGGTTTGGCATGGCGCTTGGCACCGGCGGTTATTTGCCGCCACTGGTCGCGACCTGGTTGCCGAACGCGATTTTCGGCGGCGCCGCAATCTGGCTGACCACGCAGGTCCGATGAGGTGAGACGCGAGGCGCAACGCGTGGACCGGGACTCATGGCGGTGCCTTTCGCGTTTTACGTCTCCCGCCACTGTGTTTAACTAACCGCGTGAGCGACGAACTGACCGAACTGAGAGCCCGCTACGAACGGCTCAGCCTGCTTTATCAGGTCAGCAACGTCATTCACTCCACGCTCGAACCCCGCGAAGCGCTCAAATTGATTCTCGGCGAGGCGGTGCGCTTGATGCGCGCCTCCAGCGGCTCGGTCGCGCTGTTCAATCCGACCACTGGCTTTCTCGAAATCGACGTGTCGCACGGCCTGCCGCCGAACGCGTTGCAACTCAGACTCAGACTCGGCGAAGGAATTACCGGCTGGGTCGCGCGCGCGGGCAAACCGGCCCGCGTCGGCGACGTGTCGAAAGATCCGCGTTACATTATGGTGCAGCCCAATGTCCGGTCCGAACTCGCCGTCCCGCTCGAAGTCAGCGGCCAGGTTCGCGGGGTGCTTAACGTCGATTCCGACCGGCTCAACGCGTTCGGCTCCGAAGACCAGGAGCTTTTGCAGGAACTCGCGCTGCAGGCCGCCAAGGTCATTCACAACACCTGGCTCTACGAACAATTGCGCCTCAAAGCCCGTTTGTTCGAGTCGCTGGTCAACGTCGGCCAGACCATCAACTCCACGCTTAACCTCGATGACGCGCTCAAAATCATCACGCGCGAGGCCTGCCAATTGATGACGGGCAAAATGTCCTCCGTGCTCTTGCTCGACGACAGTCGCGAATGGCTCGACTTGCGCGCGAGCTGCGGCGCCGGCGAGGCTTATCTCAACAAGCCGCGGCTCAGCGTCGCCGAGAGCCTGCTCGGCATTGTCCTGCGCCGCAAAAAACCGATCCAGATCGAAAACGTGCAGACTTCCAGCCGCTATCAAAACGTCGAAATTGCCCGGCGCGAAGGATTGATTTCATTGCTGAGCGTGCCGCTGGTCTTCGGCGGACAGGCCATCGGCGCGCTGAGCGTCTATACCGGCAAGCCTCATGTCTTTTCCAATGAAGAGATCCGCATTCTTTTCGCGCTCGCCGATTTGTCCGCCATCGCTATCGAAAAGGCGCGGCTCTACGAGCGGATTGTCGATGTTGAGGAGCAGATGCGCCAGAACGAAAAGCTCTCCGCGCTCGGTCTGCTCGCGGCCGAGGTCGCGCACGAAATCCGCAATCCGTTGACGGTAATGAAAATGCTCTACCACTCGCTCGATTTGAAGTTTCCGAAGGGCGACCCGCGGGCCAGGGATGCGGAAATGATGAGAGAGAAGATGGAGCACCTGAATAAAATCGTGGAACAAATCCTCGATTTTGCCCGAACGGCGGAGCCGGAGTTTGTGCCCGTCAGTTTGAACGAGTTGATCGAAGAGCTTGGCCTGCTGACGCGGCACAAGCTCACCCAGCAAAACATTCAACTCGCCCGCAAGCTCGAACCGGAGCTGCCGCCCGTCATGGCGGACCCGACGCAATTGGAGCAAGCCTTCCTCAATCTCATCCTCAACGCGGTGGAAGCCATGCCGAACGGCGGCCAACTGACGATCGTTTCGCGCGCCTTGTCCGCCTCCGAAGGCAGCGGCAAACCCACTCACGTTGTTGTCGAGTTCAAAGACACCGGTCACGGCATGACGAAGGAACAACGCGCGCGGGCTTTCACCTCTCTGATCCAAACAACCAAGCGAAAGGGAAGCGGTTTGGGCCTGGCCATCGTGGCCCGCATCTGCGAAGCGCATCGCGCCCGAATTGAGATCAAATCCAATCCCGGCCGCGGCACGACGATTGGCATTACCCTGCCGCTGTGACCGGACCACGACCGAATTTCCGTGTGACTTGGTTCGGTCGGCCCGCTATAACACAACCATGTCGTTCGCCGATTTTCCCGAACAACAGCAGGTCGTTCAACTGTTGCAGCGCAGTCTGGACCGAGGCCGGTTGGGGCACGCTTACCTTTTTACCGGCGGTGACGCCGATGAGTTGGAGGCGATGGCACAGACGCTGGCCAAAACGCTGAACTGCCAGCAGCCGCTAAAAAGCGATTCCGGCAACCCGCTCGACAGTTGCGACCGCTGCTCCAGTTGTCTCAGAGTCGGTGAAATGCTCCATCCCGATGTCCACCGGGTGCGGCCGGAATCGAAGCTGCGAATCATCACCATCGACCAGATGCGCGACCTGATGGAGCAAGTGCATCTCAAGCCAACCGAGGCGCCATTCAAAGTGGCCGTCATCGTCGGTGCCGATCGTCTGAACGTCCAGGCGGCCAACGCGTTTTTGAAAACACTGGAGGAACCCCCTCCGCGTTCGGTCCTCATCCTGCTTTCGACCGAGCCACAACGCATTTTGGAAACGATACTCTCGCGGTGCCTGCGGTTGAATTTTGCCGGCGAAAGCGGGTTGAGGTTCGACGAGGCGCAGATGGGTTGGCTGGCGACCTTCGGCGAAGCTGCCTCGAGTGAACCGAAGGGATTGTTAAGCCGATATGGTCTGCTCGGAACGTTGATGGCGCGCCTCGTCCAGACCAAAACTGAGATTGAGAAGACGCTCGCCGCACGCTCGCCGCTGGAGCGTTACGAGGAGGTTGATCCCAGGCTGCGCGAAAAATGGGAAGAGGAGCTGTCGGCTGCCATCGAGGCGGAGTACCGTCGGCACCGGACTGGTTTGCTCGCCGGCCTGCAATGGTGGTTTCGCGACGTGTGGCTGCAAACATTGGCCGTGCCTGCCGACCTGCTCAGTTTTCCGCAATTGAGGAAAACGGCGGCCGCCGTGGCGAAAAGAATCTCTCCGAAGGAGGCCCGGGAGAACCTTCAAGTGCTGGAACAGACCCAGCGCCTGCTCCATACCAACGTTCAGGAAACGCTCGCCCTGGAAGTCGGCCTGTTGAAGTTGAAATTGTGAACATCATCTCCTGAGCGGAGGCGCCTCGGCTCATTGAGCGGCAATAGCCGCAAACAGCGACGGCTTGGTAACGCGACTTTCCCGTGCCAGCAAAATCTTCAGCCCAAACCTCAAAGAAAGGCGTCTGGCCGAAAATGTTTGCCGGCTTCACGGGCGCATGGCTCGGTCTGTCGCTGCTCAAATTTGGCAATCCGGTTATACTGGACCAACTCATCGAACCTCCGGACGGTTTCTGGGAGTGGGTCTTCAACTCCTGGCCGGTCGGGTGGGGCTACTGGATGCTGGCCGGTTTGGCGATCGCCGGCGCAACCCTCATCCGCGGCAGCGTTGCCGCGCCGCGCTGGCTGGTCATTCTGCCGCTGACCTGGTGGGGCTGGCAACTTTTGGCGGCGACACAAACAGTTGACGCCGCGCTGACCCGAGCCACGATGCTGCATTTCGCCGCTTGCATCGTTTGTTTTTATCTCGGTTTGGTCGCGCTGAGCCGGGTCGAACAGATGACCTGGTTCTGGACGCTGCTTCTGGCCGGGTTCGTCTGGATGCTTTGGATGGGTTTTGGTCAGCATTTCGGGGGACTGGAATCAACCCTGCAAATGATCTACCAGCAGCCTGACTGGCGTCAGTTGTCGCCGGAATACCTCAACCGTGTCGCCAGTACTCGCATCTTTTCCACGCTGGTTTATCCGAACGCGCTGGCTGGAGCCATTCTTCTGTTCCTGCCAATGTTGGTGGCGCGGGTGTTCTGGATGACCACGCGGCTGGCGAACATAACCCGCGGCGTGCTGGTCGGACTGCTCGGTTATGCGGGTTTGGCTTGTCTATATTGGTCTGGCTCCAAGTCGGGCTGGATAATCCTCTTGGCGCTTGGCTTGGTGGCTGTGTTCCGGTTGCCCCTCCATCGGCAGGTCAAACTGGCGATTGTCGCAGTGGCTTTGATAGCGGGACTGGCTGGCTTCCTGGTGAAGTATTCCGATTATTTTCGGCGCGGCGCAACGAGCGTCACCGCCCGGTTCGATTACTGGCGAGCAGCCTGGCAAATCACCAGGGCGCATCCGGTTTTTGGGACCGGACCAGGAACATTTTCCATTCCATACAAACAAATCAAGGCGCCGCAATCGGAAATGACCAGGCTGGTTCACAACAATTTCCTGGAACAGGCCTCTGACGCCGGTGTGATCGGGTTTTTGGCTTTTTCATCCTTCATCATCGGCTCGTTGACGTTTCTGTATCGCAAATCCAATCCCGATCCGGTCCAGTTCTGTGTGTGGCTTGGCTTGTTAGGGTGGTCGATTCAAGGCGTCGTTGAATTCGGCCTTTACATCCCGGCCCTGGCATGGCCGGCCTTTCTTTTTCTTGGCTGGCTGTTGGGAGTCGAATTGAAATCGACAACGCCAGGTTGACGCACTAGCCTCCCCGCTTCAATGAAAATTCTTTTTCTCAACGGGCCAAACTTGAATCTGCTCGGCCGGCGCGAGCGGGAAGTTTACGGCCGGACGACTTTGGCGGAGATAGAAGCTGAGGTGCGGAAGCGGGCGGCCAACCTCCGCTCAAAGATTGAATTCAGGCAGAGTAATTTGGAAGGCGAACTGGTGAGCTGGATTCAGGAGGCGAGAGGCAAGTTCGACGTGATCGTTTTGAACGCTGCGGCGTACACCCATACCAGCATTGCGTTGCGCGACGCCATCGCAGCCGTCGGCATCCCCACCATCGAAGTGCATTTGTCGAATGTCCACGCACGGGAGAGGTTCCGGCAAAAATCACTGATCGCCCCGGTTTGCATCGGGCAAATCACCGGCTTTGGGACCAATTCCTACATTTTGGCCTTGGAAGCCGCCGTTAACATTAACGGACGGTAGTAAACGGGCATTCCTGCCCGTTTTTCACCCTGTTTTCAGGTCACGGAATCTCGGCTTGACGCCTTTTCACACCAGGTCTAGGCTCACCGCCAATTCAGAACCCAGCTCGAGCAGAGTCGAATCACGGCTGCTGCTCTTTTGCTTAATGACTGTTAAACGCTTAAGATTCGGGGCCACCGGGCATTCTTAATGGGAGCACTCCGTGGATTTAAAAGACATCAAAGCCATCATCGACCTGATGAAGAAGAATTCCATTGCGGAGTTCGAATTGGAGCGGCAGGACTTCAAGATCAAACTAAAGCGCGGTCCCAATGGCGGCCCGGCTCCCGTTCAATATGAGGAAGCACCGATGGCTGCCCCTCTGTCGCCGGTCGCGTTAGTTCCACCCGGCACGGCGCCTGCCTCCTTACCACCTTCCTCGGGCGGAAAAGGAGAGCTGGAAATCAGATCCCCGATGATTGGCACCTTCTACCGCGCGCCCTCCCCGGAATCAGCCCCTTATGTCGAAATCGGCGCCGAGGTAAACCTGGAAACAGTCGTGTGCATCATCGAGGCGATGAAGGTCATGAACGAAATCAAGGCCGAAGTTAAAGGCGTAGTGACTCAAATCCTGGTCGAAAACGCCAAGCCGGTTGAGTTCGGCCAGCCCCTGTTCAAGATTCGACCAACTTGATCTTCGCCGGAGAGCCGGAAACCACCGACCACCTCCTTTGCCGCGCCGACCGAAACAGATTGGCCACATGTTTGAGAAAATTCTGATTGCGAACCGTGGCGAAATCGCCGTTCGCATCATTCGTGCCTGCAAGGAGCTGAACATCCGCACGGTGGCCGTCTATTCCGAGGTGGACGCCAATTCCATGCACGTGCAACTCGCGGACGAAGCCATTTGCATCGGCAAAGCTCCCAGCAACGAAAGCTACTTGCGCATCGACCGCATCATCAGCGCCGCGGAAATCACCGACGTCGATGCCATTCACGGTGGTTACGGGTTTTTGTCGGAAAACGCCCACTTCGCCGATGTCTGCGAGAACTGCAACATTCGCTTCATCGGCCCCAGCTCCCGCGCCATGAATGCGCTTCAGGACAAAGCGGTCAGCCGCGTGCTGGCGAAGAAAGCGGGTGTCCCCACGCCGCCCGGCTCCGAAGGAATGGTGGAAAACGAACAGGAAGCGATTGCGACCGCCAAACGGATCGGTTATCCGGTGATGATCAAAGCGATTGCCGGCGGCGGCGGGCGCGGGATGCGCGCCGCTCATAACGACATCTCTCTGGTCAAAGGCTACCACACCGCCCGCAACGAAGCGGAAAAAGCGTTCGGCAACTCCGGCGTTTACATCGAGAAATTCATCGAAAAACCCCACCACATCGAGTTTCAAATCCTCGCCGATAATCGCGGCAATATCATCCATCTGGGCGAACGCGATTGCTCGATTCAACGGCGCCACCAGAAGATTGTCGAAGAAACGCCGTCCCCACTCATCGAACACAAATTCAAAGACTTGCGCAAAAAAATGGGCAAAGCCGCTATTCGCATTGCCGAAGTGGCGCATTACACCAACGCCGGCACCGTCGAATTCATCGTGGACGACAACGGTCACTTTTACTTCCTCGAAGTCAACAAGCGCATTCAGGTCGAGCACCCGATCACCGAAGAAGTCACCGGCGTGGACCTCGTCAAACAGCAGATTCTCATCGCGATGGGCGAGCCGCTCAAGCTTTCGCAAAACGACCTCACCTTCAAAGGCCATGCCATCGAGTGCCGCATCAACGCCGAAGATCCCTTCGATGACTTCCGCCCCTGTCCCGGTCGAATCGAAATGTATTACCAGCCCGGCGGACGTGGCGTGCGCGTGGACAGCCATGTTTACGCCGGTTACACGATCCCGCCCACATACGACTCCCTGATCTCCAAACTCATCTCGTCCGGCAAAGATCGCCGCGAAGCCATGGGCAAAATGAGCCGCGCCCTCGGCGAATACATGATCACCGGCGTGAAAACGACCATTCCTTTTGAGCAGGCCATTCTGCAAGACCCGAACTTCCGCCGTGGCGTTTACTCCACCAACTTCGTGGATCAACTCCTCGGCGGCGCCCGACGCGAGTTGATCGAGGAGAAGGCCTGACCGCCTGGCCCTTTCGCGCCGTCGGCCTCAACCGTCATGAAACCGCTTTCTGAATGTCGGCTTTACACGTTCGTCGATACCGCCTGCCTCCACAGCCGAACTCCTCCAGAGGTCGCCCAACAACTTTGCGACGGCGGTTCCGACCTCATCCAATTGCGCGCAAAAAATTCGTCACCGGACGAAATCCGCCGGATGGCCGAAACGATTCTCGCTATCACGGCAAAGGCCGGTGTCTGGCTGGTCATCAATGACCATCCGCAAATTGCAGCCGAAGTCGGCGCGGCCTTCTGCCATCTGGGCCAGGAAGACTTCTTCGATCCAGGCTACGCGCACGTCTCACAACTGCCGAACGCAGGCCCTTCGGTCAAAATCGGCCTGAGCACCCATGCCCCTGTCCAGGCCAAACGGGCTATCGCGGCGGGCGCGGAATACATTGCCATCGGTCCGGTTTACGCCACCGCAACCAAGCCAGCCGCACGGCCAGTCACGCTCGATTACGTCCGTTGGGCGACGGCCGGCGTGAAAATTCCGTGGTTCGCCATTGGCGGCATCAACCTGGACAACCTCGATGACGTTCTCGCGGCCGGCGCCCGCCGGGTTTGCGTTGTTTCGGCGACTTTAAATGCGCCCGACATCGTCGAGGCTTGCCAGAAATTCAAGAACCGCATACTTTCCGCACCGCTTTGAACGGAACGACGGCCCTGCGGCGTCCCAACCCTTTAACGATGTAACGATTCAACGATTTCACGAACTCAACGGATTAGCGAACACATGAGCGTTCTCGTTGTTGGTTCCACCGCGCTTGACTCCATCAAAACGACTTACGGCGAAAATCCGCGCCTCCTCGGCGGTTCGGCCAGCCATGCCGCCGTCGCCGCCAGTTTTTTCGCTCCGGTCAAGCTGGTTGGCATCGTCGGCGACGATTTCCCGAAGCGCTATGTCCGACTTT
>Ga0209056_10004938_pt1 | contig 13984 bp, 9 predicted proteins | sample GraSoiAngelo_114_FD_185876 | JGI IMG/M metagenome (GOLD analysis project Ga0209056, IMG submission 185876) | Grasslands soil microbial communities from the Angelo Coastal Reserve, California, USA - 14_0903_13_40cm (SPAdes) (version 2) | ecosystem: Environmental > Terrestrial > Soil > Grasslands ... | reverse complement strand
CAACAGTTTTGCAACGCTTGTGGGATCACGGCGATCTTTTCCTGCACGGCGATGTCGCCGGAAAGGCGCTGGTCTGGCGCGAGCTACGAGAGCGCGCAACGAACCTCATCGATGCAGCTCACCGAGCGAATCCGGAGCGTCGCGGCCTCGAACTCACGGATCTCCGAGCTGAACTCAGTTCAATCTTACCGGCCGTTTTCGACGCGTTGATGGTCGATCTTTGCCGAACCAATTTTGTTCGCACGGGGTCGATGATTGCGCGTGGTTCGCATCGTCCGTCGTTGCCGCCGGAAATCCTGCCGGCGGCGGAAAGCATACGTGCCACGCTTTCAGCGAAGCCATTCGATCCTCCAAACCGCAAAGATCTTTCTCAGGATCGACATCTCCAGCAGGCGCTGCGCTTTCTAATCGAGCAGGGCGACATGGTCGAATTGAACAGCGAAATTGTTCTGCTCCGCGATGCAGCCGAACAAATGCGTAGCACGGTTGTTGGTCTTATTTCGGACCATGGACCGGCCACGGCCAGTCAACTGCGGCAGGCGATCGGCACGTCGCGACGTGTCATCATTCCTTTTCTCGAATATCTGGATCGTGTCGGTGTCACTCAGCGCATCGGTGATTCGCGGCAGCTACGCGAAACGAAATCAGCAACCATCGCGCGACGATAAAATCTGCTACCGTTAGCGGATGCCCCGCAGAAAACCTGAAGAACCAAAACGATCCGTTTCGTTACACATCGGTTCTTCGTTCGCCAGTGCCTGGGAAAGCGTTCTCCTGCCGTGGTTCAAAGAGGTTGGGCTGGCGTCGCTGACAAATAACGAGACCGTCGCGGTCGCCACACCATTTCCAAGCGGCGCCGCATTTCTACGTTCGAAATTGTTGGAACATGAAATTCCTCTGCTCGGTGTAAAATTTGTCACTCCGGCCCGCCTTCGCGAGCTGCTTCTCGCTGAGGACGCTTCCGCGCTCCCATTGCGCGAACATCTTCGTTTACTTTTGGCCAGTGCCGCCGAATCGGTCGCAGCTCGCAACTCGGCAGATGTCGACTCGGCCGCCGTAGCCGCTTCGGCAGAGGAGGCTCTTGCCGCGATTGCAAAATCGATCTCGCGTTCACCCGACAATCTGTTGCGAGTGTTCGATCAAGTTAGTGCCGCGGGCTGGGATTTTCAAAACGTCGGCGCGCCCGCCGTGCGTGAGATCATACAAGAATTTCGAGGCCTGGTTCGGCAGTGCCAGTTCAAGCTGGTTCACGAGGCTGATCGCGACGCCTTGGTAGCGGCCAGGAGTGCGCCGCCGCGATTTAGCCATCTACTGCTGATCGGATTTACCGCCAAGCACTGGCCACTCTGGCCTTTGCTCCAGGCGGCGGTCTCTTTCGCAAGGCGCACAAGCGTGGTTCTCGAATATCCACGCGAACAAACTCGCGCAGCCGACGAATCCTGGATCGGCACGTGGGAAGAACATTTCGATTCGGCGGCGCCGATCGCGGATCGGACGCAACAGAACCGGCCGTTCGTCCATCTCAATCAGCCGGCGAATACCGGAACCGATTTGGACGGCCGAAAAGAACCGCGATTTCTGGTCGGTCTCAACGCCACCGAGCAAGCGCAGGCGATCTGTGCCATCGCCCTAAAGTTTCTGGCAGAAAAATCGTGTGCTCGTCTCGGCATTCTTTTCCCGCGCGCCGGCGCATTGACACGCCTTGTCTCGGCATTCCTGACTCAGTTAGGAATTCCACATCACGATGCCATCGGGCATCTGGCACCGGGCGAATTCGAGGAGCCGGCGTGGAATGCATGGATTCATTTACAAGAGAACCATCAGCTCGAACCGGTCCTTCGATTCCTGGAAGCGAATCCCGATTTCGTGGACGGGTTATCGATTCAGGAGGTCCGGGAAAATCTGCGTTGGGTTTATCGCCAGATTCTGATCGATGACATCAATTTGTTACGCGAGTACTGCGCCCGGCAGACGGAAAATGAGAAATTCGCTCGGATCGCGAAGCTGTTGCGCTCAATCGCGTTTCTCCCGTCAAAGGCGACGCTGGCGCAGTTTCTCGCCGAAACGAAGGCGGTCTTATCCAAATTGAAATGGGACAATCGCTGGGCGGAGATTGAACGGTTCGCGCAGGGATGGAGCGCCGTGAACTCGGCGGAATTTTCGCGGGCAATTTATCTGCGCTGGCTGAAGGAAATTCTCGATTCATTTACAATCGCCCGCGCGCCGCAAGCCGATCACGTTTACAGCCGGGTCCACTTGCTTTCTTATGGCGAGGCGGGCGGACACGAGTGGTCGCATTTGATTCTGGCCGGCCTCAACCAGGGCGAATGGCCGCAGAGCCAGCGCGAATCTGGATTTTTGTCGGATGAAGAAATTATCGATTTAAACGCGCGCGCGACTCGTCGCGGGAAACAAGGCGAAGGCCATTCGGTTCTCGCGAAGGACAAAACATTTCTTCTCAGCGCACAAGACGAGCGGCAGATCGCTCTGCGGCAATTCGGTGCGGCTCTCGAATCGGCGGAACATGGGCTCGCGATCACCGCCAGTTTGCTCCAGGAATCGGCGCCGGAACGGGTTTGGAATCCGAGCGAGCTTTTCAGTCAGGCGTATTTCGTCGCGCGGAGCGCGCCGCTTTCGCAGGAAACAATGGAGATGCTGCAGGAGAAAACGTCCGCCTGGTTGAAGGACCAGGAATTATTCGAATCTGCGCCGGCGGCAGACGCCGAGATCGATCAAACTCGCATCGCATACGAAGCGCGCCGGACCGAAGGGGAGTTCGGCGAATATGAATTCGCGTTGCGCGAGCCAATCGACCGCGAGATCACGTTGCGCGCGACGGAATGGGACAAGGTTGTTAAAACTCCGGCGCTAATCTGGTTGAAAAAATATCTCGGCGTCGAAAACCAGGAGCCGGACCTGAATCAATGGAACGCAGCCACTGGAACCTGGGTGCACGATTGGCTCGCCAGGATTGCTGCTTCGGAGGAAAAAAACAGTTTTGTCGATTTTCCAACTGGCGACGAAATGTGCGAACGGATTGCTCGCGCTGGGCAGAGGTTTCGAAAAGCGATTGTCGATCTTTGTACCGTCTCCGGCCGAACCGTGCCCGATTGGTGGAGCTCCGGCTGGAGTAATGCCCTTGCGCTGGCTGATTTTCTCGCGAGTAAGCTGGCGGAAGCGAATGCCTGGCCACGAATGGCGGCGGAGTGGAAACTGGAGTCGGCTCAGCTTCTTTCGCTGAACGATGGGAACAAACTTCGAGTCCGCGGCCGGATCGATCTCATCCTCGCCCAAACTCAACCGAACGATTCGCAGCTCACCGGGGCTGACGTTTGGATTGTTGATTACAAGACTGGAAGCCAGAAGCCCCTCACGCCGCCCGGAAAAACACCGGAAGCGCGCGCCGCCAATTTGCGAAAAAAACTCGTCCGCGGTGATGCCATTCAGCTCGGCCTCTACGGATTGGCCGCGCGCGAGCTCGGCGCTGCCGAAATTCATTTGAGTATTCTCTCGTTGCGCACTGACCTCGAGCGTCCGCAATTGGCCATGGCCGATCTGGCCGCAGACTCCGATTTTTGGACTGAGCTCTATCGAATACAGGAAACCGGAATCTTCGGACTGCGTGGGCTGATTCGAAACGAGTTCGGTTTTAACCCGGATTATCCGCTCGCGACGCTGCCGATCGATAAAGAGTTTTTGGATGAGAAATGGGTGTTGACGCATCCGGCATTTGCCGACGACGAGGACGACCGATCATGAACGAACCGATCGATCAGCCGAATCGCGAATGTTTCGTTTCGGAGTTGGAGAAAAATTTCTCGGTCGTGGCCGCAGCCGGCTCCGGAAAAACTCGCGCCGTTACGGACCGCATCGTCCAAATCGCAAAGAGTGAACAGGCGCGCGATTGGCTGCCCCAGCTCGTCGTCGTGGCGTTCACCAATCGCGCCGCTGATGAAATGCAACAGCGCGCTCGCGCCGACGTTTTGCAAGCAGGCGTTTCGGTGGAAGTGCTGGCCGCGTTCAACCGCGCTTTTTTCGGCACCATTCACGCCTTCTGTGTCCGATTGCTGGAGAGCTACGGTCATTATCTCGGATTGCCGCCAACTTTCGATGTGATCACCGATGACGACGAGGTTTGGAACGAATTTGTGCAGCAGCAAACGACGATTGGCCGCTCGCTTTCGGATGAAAATCGCCGCGAACTACTCCGGCACGTGCAAGCGCGCGCGTTGATGGAGCTCGGTCGTCGCGCCGATTTGGAACCGGGCAATGCGCCCGCGGGAAAATGTCCGGATACGGACTTCGGCGCGGTTCACCGCTATCCCGCCAAGGGACCGATGCTGCAAACCGTTCCGCCGTATCAAAAGGAATTGAAGCGCGCCGAACAGAGATGGCGCGACACTCAAGATTTTGTCCGGTGGCCGATTTGTTTTTCAAAGGCGAAAGATTTTGTTCGAATCAAGCGCGAAGCGTTCGCGCCGGTCCGTCGATGGATCGATCAGGCGGCGCTCTGCGTGGCGGCGGAAGTGCAGCGCGATTATCGCGAGTTTAGAATCGAGCGCGGCCTCCTGACCTACGACGACCAAATCGCGCTTGCGCTGGAGTTGACGAAGCATCCCAAGATCGGGCGCGAAATTCGAGAAAAATCTTTTCGTGTCATTCTCGACGAAGCCCAGGACACCGATCCGCGGCAGTTTTCGCTTTTGCTCGAACTAACCCGCCCGCCCGCCGCGGCGGGCGATTGGCTCGAGGTCAAAACCGATGCTCCCCGGCCGGGCCACTTTTGCATGGTCGGCGATTTTCAACAGTCGATCTATCGCGACCGCGCTGATCTTTCGAAATATCGGCGGATCCACGACACCCTGGTTGAAACGGGTGCGGCCGAGGCGCTCCAATTTTCGGTCACGTTCCGGCTCGATACCGCCCAGCTCGATTTCGTGAACGAAACGTTCCGAGAAATCCTCAACGACCGCGATCAGCAGATCGCATTCGTCGAGTTGAGTCCGCGGTCGCAAGTTTTGCCGGGACAAGTGGTGCGTCTCAATTTGCAACCGGCGAATTTGCGACCGGACCCGAGAGGCAAAGTCTCTGACGCGCGCAAAGCCGCCGAAGAAGCGCGCCAGCTTGGGAAATGGCTGCAAGAAACCGGTCTGGCCAAACTCCGGGCCGAGACCTGGCGCGATGTTGCCGTTCTCTGTCCCCGCAAAGAATGGCTGCAAACTTTGCGCCGTGGTCTGCGGGCGGCAGGACTCAACGTCCAAATCCAGTCGGAAAAGGAGCTGAAAGGCGACAGTCCGGCCTACGCCTGGTTGACCGCTCTCTTAATAGTACTGTCCCAGCCCCGGTGCGGTTATGAGATCGCCGGCCTCCTCCGCGAGCTCTTCGGAATCTCAGATCACGATCTGGCCGTTTTTTCGCAAGGTTACGGCGATCGCTTCCAAATCGAGACCCTGACCACCGGCACCGACGTCGTTTCCAAAAAACTGAGCCTGCTCGCGCAGCTACGATTGTCGATCCTGCCTTTGCCGCTTTTTGATGCGGTCAACGAAATTGTCCGCGGAACACAATTGCGCGAACGCCTTGACGCGTTGCCGAGAAATGACTTTGAGAATCTGGATGCCGAGTTGGATGCGTTGCTCGCGCTGGCCAGTTCGTCCGAAGCCGAAGGCATGACCTTGACCGAATTTGCGGAGCATTTACGAACGCATTTCGCAGATGCGCGCGAGATCCGCCCGTCGCGTCCAGACGCGATTCAATTAATCACGTCGCAAAAAGCAAAAGGCTCGGAGTGGCAGGCGGTGATCGTTCCATTTCTGACCCGGGACGTTCGGTTGGCTTCGCCGCGCTATCCGCGTCTGCTCAAGATCCGCGAAACGGGCGAAACGGTTGTTCTTCTAGATTTGTCTGATGCAACCGATGAAATCCAGGAGTTGATCGAACGTGAAAATCGCCAGGAAATGGAACGCTTGCTCTATGTGGCGTTGACCCGCGCCCAGCACACGCTCGTCCTCGCTTTCGACAACGAATTGTTCGCCAAGGCGAGCGGCGAGATTCACAGCCATTCGCAATCGAAATGGCTCAAAGCCGACAAGAACGATGTCAACGAAGCGGCGTTTGCTGCCGTCGTGGCTGAACCGGCGCTTTGCGCGGAAACCACCGAACACCATCGAGCAAGAGCAGGAGCAAGAGCTCATGAGATCGACATCCAATTGCCGACCACGAAGATCGACAAGGCGGTTGCGATCCGAAACGCGAGCATGTTCGTGCGCAAACTGAATCCAAGCGGTCTGCCGTCGGAAGAGTCTGCCGCGCTCGAGGAAATCAGATACGCGCCATCCCAATCACCTCGCTCAACAAGCCCAGCCTTACGTTACGGACTTTGGTGGCACGATTTCATTGAAAAACTCGACTGGAGTGAAAACCCCGATTCGTGGAATCGAGTCTTTGATCAACAAAAAATTATTTCGCCGGATCCGGCGCGTTCAGTGCGCGAATGGAAACTTCTTCTTGCGCATCTATCCGAGCCCGAAAATTTTCGGCGCCACTTTGACGGCGACAAATCCATTGTCCACGCCGAGATGCCGTTCTTTTGGAGTCCGAGCCGGACTGGCAGTGATCAGAGCCGGAGTGGCAGTAATCCGAGCTCGCCACGGGACGAGTCCGTCCGATTGGCGGACCGGACTGGCGGTAAATGCATGGAAGGCGTGATCGATCTCGCTTTCTTTCAACGAAGTAACGCCAGTGCGGCTCGCACCGGCAAATGCCTGATCCTGGATTGGAAAACCGATCGCGTTCCGCCCGACAACACCGAGACGTTGCACGCTCGATATCGCCCGCAGTTGGCTGCTTACTGGAAAGCCGTCAGCGAGATTGCCAAGCTCGACGTCGAAGCCGCGATTTATTCGACTGCGGCCGGCGCGCTTGTCCGCTACAAAACCGACGAGCTCGCCCGCGAATGGTCGCGACTCGAAAAACTTCCACCTGACCAATTCGATATCGAAGTCACAAAAGAACTCGCGGCTACCGCCGCGTCGCCCGCGCCTACGAAATCAGTGCAGTTAGAATTTGCAGAGCTCTAGTCTAACGAGAGAAAGCTTAGCCACGCGCTGACCGCTGTTAGTTGAATAATTTCTCAAATACGTCTGGGTATCCATAATTTACGGAACCGCGATTCCCGGGATTTCCGGGATTGCCGGGGCTACCAGGATTGCCCGGGTTACCGATGTTGCCGCAATTGCCCAAGTGTTTGTCCACCACCATGTCTTCGTGCAACTCGCCCACGTAGTCCCCGGAAAGTTTGTGAACATGGTTGCCGTTAAGCTGACCAATGGCGGTGCCGTTCAGTGCGTGAATGTAACTACCTCGTATAAATCCAACCGCGTTGCCCGTGCTGTCATAGATGTAATTGGCCATATGAGATGCATCTAACGAGAAAGAGATAAGCCACGGGCGGGGTTCGTGGCAAACACGTTGAAGTTGTTTCGCCAAGGGGCCGTTGGCTTCATCGACTGGTTAGATGCCGATTCACCGGCGTAAGCGGGGAATGGCGGAATGTCCACAGTCGCAGGCCGCTCTGCGGTTCCCGTGTATCCACAACTCGGTCAAATCCGAGTTTTTCGTAGAACGCGACGTTTGTCGGTTGCGCTGTCTCCAAATAACACGGTTGGCCAGCCGCATCCGCGCGATCAATCATTGGTCGTAAAAGGGCCCGGCCGATCCCCGTACCTTGGGCCTCAGGGGCGACACCCACAACCATGACATACCAATGGGCGGGCGGGACATCCCTATGGTGGTATGGATCGATCGCTGCCAGCACGGATAAAAATCTCTCTGCGGCAGCAGGGCCAAGAACAGTCGGCAATTCGTCCAACCCAGCTGCCTTGGCGCGTTGCGGGGTTACTTCCCAGGCAGCCGGACCGAGCCACACGGCAGCCCCTACGGGGCCGCCTGCCGTTGTCAAAACCTCCCCGAAAAGCAGGCCGTATCGGAGGAGCGGCGTAAATAGCGCAGGCGAGCGCGCCGCACGTTCCACAGGGTCTGGGAACACATACGTCTGGAGCGGATCGTCATGAAAAGCTCGCGACAGCGCCGCAGCGGCTGCCGGCAGATCGCGTTCACGAAGGGGGACAATCTCAGGAAGCGCCATTAAACAGAGAGGCCGCCTCATCTAACGAGAAAGAGATAAGCCACGGCAGGGTGTCGTGGCAAACACGCTGAAGTTGTCTCGCAATGGGGCCGTTGGCTTCATCGATTGGTTAGACGCAAAGGTAACCACGCCAATATTCGGATTTCGATGACGAGACTCTGCTGCTGATTGCATGAACAGCCACACAAGGCCAGACAGGATAAAAAATATTCCAACGCATCGAGTGTAAATGAGGTAATTCTTTGGCGAGAGAAGCCGCTGCGCGATGTCCGTCTCTTTCCAGATGCCACGCACAAAAATGTTGGGCTTCAGTGCCAACAACACACCCCACGCCATGAAGACCCAAGGCCCGAATGTTGATATGATCGAGTGAGACAACATGACTGCGTCTAACGAGAATTAGACGAAAATTTTCGTCTATTTCGGTTGAGGGGGGCATCGGCGAAACTTTGCCGCGTCAGCGGTCGCGCTCGCCGCGGATAAATTGTTCGACGCAGCGGTAAGCTTCGTCGTCACTCATCTGGACGGGCGGATGCTTGGAGAAATAGGCCGAGGGCGAATTGAGGACGCCGCCGATCCCGCGATCGAGCGCGAGTTTGCAGCAGCGAATGGCGTCGATGGCGATGCCGGCTGAGTTGGGCGAATCTTCGACCGAAAGTTTTAGGTCGATTTCCATCGGCACGTCGCCAAAGAGCCGACCTTCCACGCGAATGAACGCGATTTTGTTGTCGAGCTGCCACGGAACGTAATCGCTCGGGCCGATGTGAATGTTTTCGTCGGCCAAACGTTCGTTCATGACCGATTGGACAGCTTCGGTCTTGGACGTTTTCTTCGAGCTAAGCCGGGTCCGGCTGAGCATGTTCAGAAAATCGGTGTTGCCGCCGGTGTTGAGTTGATAGGTGCGCTCGACTTTCACGCCGCGTTTCCGGAAAAGATCGACAATCGTGCGATGAAGCACAGTCGCGCCTAATTGCGATTTGATGTCGTCGCCGATGATCGGCAAATTTTTGTCGGCAAATCGTTTTGCCCAAACCGGATCGCTGGCGATGAAGACAGGAATGTTGTTTACGAACGCGACTCCGGCCTCGAGCGCGCAGCTGGCGTAAAACCGGGCCGCTTCATCGGAGCCGACCGGCAGATAATTGACCATGATCTCGGTCGCGGAATCTTTCAGTTCGGAAATGATTTGTTCGCGGGTGGATTCTTTTTCCAGGGGCAAAAATGTGCGGAGCGGATCGTGGTCGGCCATGTGCGGGGCGAAGCTGTCCATGACCACGCCCATTTTCACGATGGCGCCGGAAAGGCTGACTTTGTCGCAAAAGACTTTGGTGCAATTGGGCGGCGCGAAAATGGCTTTGCTGATATCGAGCCCGACTTTGCGGCGGTCGATATCGAAGGCGGCCACAACTTCGATGTCGCCGGGCCGATACGAGGCGATTTGCTTGTGCATCAGGCCGACGGCGGTGCCATTGACGGAGGAACTGCGATAAAAATTGATACCTTGGACGAGCGAACTGGCACAGTTGCCCACTCCGACGATGGCGATACGAATCTTTCTCATGGGAAAAAAGAAATCCTACCCGCAGCGGAGCGCTTGGGGCAAGATGCAATGTGGTAGTTTGACTGAGGTAAGTTTGAAGGCATTAAGGTTAAGGCGGGCAGTGATATGTAAGGTCTCGTCCGAGGAGGAAACCCCCCGCCCGATTTGAGCGTGGAAAGTGCAGTATCCCGCGTTAGCATGCAAGCAATTTTGAGGACACTCGTTAGGAAACGCTCCTGCGCCGGCCAGATGCCCATTTTCGCCGTCGCTTTGCTTGCCATCGGACTTCTTGCCCCGGCGCGAGCCGAGCTGCCGAGTTATGAGATCGAACAAGGCGTCGCCCTGGCCGATGCCCAAAACCCGGACATCGTTATTGCCCGCAAAAAGTTGGAAGGGACGCATGGCGGATTGATCGAAGCGCGCTCGGGTTATTTGCCGTCAGTTATTTCGTCCGGATTCGCTGACAAGCGACAAACGCAAACCGATACCCGCCTTCGCCAGGAAGATTACAGCGCTTCGGTGCGAGCGCTCGAAAATGTTTACACGGGTGGGGCGGTTTCCAACCAGGTAGGCATTGCCGAGCTGATGATCGAAAAACAGCGGTGCGAGCTGGAAGAAGTGCGCAACAGAGTGGCCATGGATGTGCGGGTTGGGTTTTACGATGTGCTCTTAAACAGAGCCAAAGTGCGGGTGCGGGAAAATTCGGTGCGCGCTCTGGGGGAGGAATTGAAAACGCAGGAGGAACGATTGCGCGCCGGTATTGTTGGAACGTTGAACGTCGGCCGCGCCCAGGTGGCGCTGGCCAACGAGCAGCCGGAGCTGGCTAATGCCAAAACCCAGCTGACCAATTCGTATCTTCGGCTGGGTGAACTTTTCGGAATCGATTTCCGCTCAAATCCGGACCAGCCGCGTTTCGAAGTCGCGGGACAATTGCAATACGCAGCCCTCCATCCCGACTTGAACGAATGTCTCGGCCGCGCCGATACGAACCGCGCCGAAATCAAAGCGCGCCAGATCGACGTCGAAATTGAAGATCGACAATATCTGGTCGACCGAAGTGAGCTTCGTCCACATGTTCAGGTTTTTTCTGGGTACGAAGTTTACAACGAGCGCGATCCGCTTGTCGGACAGGAATTCAATCACGGTTATCTGGTCGGGGTAAATGCGACCTGGCATCTTTTCGACGGTTTCGCGACCAAAGGCCGAATGCAGGCCACGCACGCGCGCCGCGAAGCGGCAGTGGCAGCGCTCGAAGCCGCGCGGCGCGGCATCGCCTCTGAAGTGCGGAGCGCATTTCTCGATCTTCAACAAGGCGAGACCGTGCTCGAATCAGCAACGAAAAGTGTGCAGACGGCCGATGAATCTCTTGAAATTACGAAGACAAATCTCGCCGCCGGTCTGGGAACACAGCTCGATATCTTGCAAGCCGCAGCCGACGTTACCCGGACGCGGACGACGCGACTGAGCGCGATCTATCTGCACAATGTTGCGCTGGCACGGCTCGCCCGCGCGTGTGGCAGTCCTCCCGACACGCTCAACTTCGCCGCCAACCGATTGAAGAAGAGCCACGAAAAACAGGCGATCGATATGGCGGCGCCGCCGGCAAAACTTACAAAGCGATGAAACTCCGATTTGCCGCCGCGATTTTGTCGTTGTTCGCCACGGCGAATCCGTCCTTTGGCGGATCGATCACGCTCGACGAAGTTCTGAACTCGACCCTGGAAAAAAATCCCGCGATTCAGCAGGCCAAAGCGAACCTTGAACGGGCGGCGGGGCGTCGACTCGTTCTTCGCTCAATCGTGTGGCCGAATTTAAAATTGAACCTGCCTGCCGGAGTCCAGGGCGGACACCGCGCAGGTGAAAACTCGACCAAAGTATTTGGCTTCGCCCGCGGCTCGCTTACTCAACCGCTTTTTAACACCGCGATCCCGCCATCGCTGCGACGCGGAGACGTCGAAGTGTTGATCGCAGAGCAGCAACTGAATCTCGCGGTGGAGGAACAATTGCACACGGCGCGGCTCGCATTTTATTCGGCGCTTTACAATCGGGAGCTCCAATCGGTCCGCGAAAAGCAGCGTGGCCATCTGGACGAAAACGTGGCGAGCCAAAGCGATCGCTACCAGGCGGGCCTGGTCGACCGCGGCGCGTTCACCAGCGCGACAGTGGAAGCGCGCGCGCTTGATCCGTTGGTGGAAAATTCACGTCGAGCGTACACCGCGGCGCAATTGCAGCTCGCGCAAGTGATGGCGGTCGATCTCAATTCCAAGGCCTCGCTGCCAAATCCAGACGGCGAATTGTCGTTCGCACCGACGGATTTCGATCTTAACGCCGAAACTACCGCGGCGTTGGAACGCCGAACCGACATCAAACTCGCGCGATTGCTCGTTCGCGCGGCGAACGAAGACGAACGCATCATCGCCGCGGGTTATTATCCGAGCGCTGCCGGCAGCGTGACCGGCGATTACATTCCAGTCACCGGAATTCATCGCGAAGGTTCGACCAGTCGCACGCAGGACTTCCTAGGGTCGGAAATTCGCGAAGGCGCGGCTTATACCTGGCAGGTGATCGACAATGGCAAAGTTGGCGGCGCAGTTCTCAGGGCGCGCAAGGCCCGCGAGATCAACGAAGTTGAATTGCGGAAATTGGAAGCGAGCGTCGGTCGGGAGCTTTCGCGTATTCATAACGAATTGGCCGGCATTGACGCGCGCCATAAATCGTTCGCGGCCGGCAGCGATGTCGCCGGGCAAACAGCAGCGGCTGTTCAACAAAATCTCGGCAGCGGTCTGGCGTCAGAATTGGAGCATCGCCTTGCCGAAGGCAATTATTTGAAAACGCAAACCGGATTGCTCGAGGCGAATTATCTTCACAACGTCGCCCTGGCGGAATGGGACCGCGCCACCGGGCGTTATTTCCAATTCGCCGAAGATGTGCATTAGTTGCACTCCTTGAAGGTGCCGGAGTCCAGGCGGGTTTTATGGGTCGTGGGCGCGCTGCTCATCGTCATTTGCGGCGTGGGGTATTATTTTTTCATGCCGGTGGCGGAAGTGGCCACCGTCCGCCGCGGCACCGCGATCTCTGCGGTTTACGGAACGGTCCGGATCGAGCCCGCATTTGTCGTCCATGTTCGGGCGCAGAATTCAGGTTTCATCCAGCTAGCTGAAGAATTTTCGGCCGGCCGCGGCGCAATTGGCAACGGCGTGACCAAAGGCCAGTTGCTCGCGAGCATTGCCGACGAAACGACCGCGCGACAGTTGAAACAGGCACAGGCTGATTTGAAAGCAGCGACCGAGCGGGCCAAGCTCCCGTTGCCGTCCGAGGAACTGCTCAAAGCTGCAGAGGATAATCTGCATCGCCTCGAACAAGTGGTCGCATCCGGGAATGTGCCCGCAGTCGAGTACGAAAAAGCAAAAAGCGAGGCGAACCGATTGCGAAGCGCGCTTGAAAACGAGCGGATCGAGCGAGACCGGAATCTGCAGGCCCTGGATGAGGCCCGCAAAAAATTGGAAGCGCAAATGCGCAATTCGGAGATTCGCGCGCCAATGGACGGTTTGCTCAGCGCAGTCTCGACGATCGACGGCGAACTGGTGGCGGAAAGCAACCAGCTCTTCACGATTTCATCCCGCAAGACTTACGTGCGGGGTGAAGTAAATGAGGAGGACGTGGGCGAAGTGAAGCCGGGCATGAAAGCGAAAGTGCAACTCTACGCTTATCGCACCCAGACTTTCGAGGCTCGCGTTTCATCCGTTCAACCGGCCGCCGATCCGGACACGCAGCGTTACACCGTGATTTTGGAAATGGAAAAACCACCGGACAATTTAATGGCCGGAATGACCGGCGAGATGAACATCATCACCGGTACGCACGAAAATGCGTTGCTGGTGCCGACTCGCGCACTGCTTGTCGATCAAGCATTGGTCGTAAAACGCGGCGTCGTGCAGCGGCGTACGATCAAAGTCGGTTTTCGCACGCTCGATTTTGTTGAAGCGCTGAGTGGAGTATCAGCCGGCGATCGCGTTGTGGTTGCAGATCAGGACCGATTGAAGCCCGGTCAATCGGTGCGACAACGGCGCGTCGAAAATTTGAAAAAATCGTGACCGCGCCGTTGTACATCGCGTTGCGTTTCGCGACGCACCGCAAACGTGCGCTTCTGCTGAGTCTCGTCGGCGTTGTTTTCGGGGTTGCCATTTTTATTTGCACGCAAGCCCAAACCCAGGGTTTTGCGCAGTATTTCATTAACTCAACCATCGGGAGCAGCGGCGCCATGGTTTTACGCACCAAGTTTCAGCCACGCTACGAAG